>ERZ1027231.121-NODE-121-length-41331-cov-22.626320_pt1 | contig 41331 bp, 34 predicted proteins | sample MGYA00520866_ERZ1027231 | MGnify/ENA primary metagenome ERZ1027231 (study PRJEB33311, sample SAMEA4378411) | marine metagenome | biome: Marine biome; feature: Fjord; material: Water | collected 2014-07-20T08:00:00Z/2014-07-... | depth 75 m ...
TATGGGAGCTGTTAACACCATTAAGAGCCAACCCATACTATGTTTATGGTTATGGTTTGTTCATTGGCTTGTTTTTAGTGGTGGGCATTAAAGCTTGGCTGAAGCGGGTTTAAGGATTAGGCCTTAACGGGAACCAAACAGGCAGTCTTCATGGCTGTCTAACCACAAAGGATACTTGGCCATGACACGGGTAAAAAATGGGCTTTGTAAAAAGTCGTTTAACCAGTTTCGTAATTTTGGATAAGAGGCTTGTGAAAACCATTTTTTATCCACACGCGCAAACTGACGTACAAAAGGCAATAACGCATAATCGGCAAGACTGGCACTGTCCCCCAGAAAATAATCCTGCCCAGTTAAACGCTGCTCTAAGCCATTAATAAAAACTTCACATTGGCGGCGATAAAATTTTTCCGAGACCTCACTGAAACGTCGTGCCCGTTTGTATTTTTCTAATATGGGTTTAAACACGTCATCGTTTTCATGCACCAGTGCCAACATGGCCGACAATCCGTTGGGGAAATTGCAATACAACAAATCTTTTGGGTCATTTTCAGAAAGCGCCCACAACATGATATCCAAACTCTCGTCGATCACCCGACTCTCTAACTGCCCTTCTTCCAATAATAATACCGGCACCGTGCCCTTGGGGGAGATGGCCAGCATTTCAGGTGGTTTATTCTTGGTGACCACCGCCCGCAATAACACAGTTTGTTGAGCCATTAAAATACCCATTCGCGCACGCATGGCATAAGGGCAGTGTTGCAAGGAATAAAGGATTGGCAGAGACATGAGGTATTCACAAATTCAAGATATCTCATCATAACCCGTTTGCGGCACAGAACTTAATTAAAAATATTTTTAACACAGCGAACCCTTTTCATCGCCCCAAGCGTCTTAATAAGACATTCAATGAAAAAGAGAAAATATCATGTCACTTAACTTTAAAAAGGCACTGGTGGTGGGCGCAACTCAAGGCACAGGCCTGGCCATTGCCCAACAGCTTAGCGAAAAAGGTATAAAGGTAGTTGCCTTGGGGAGTAACCCTCACAGGATCAAGCAAGTTCAAGCTGACTTTCCTAGAATCCAATTCATTCAGGCAGATGCCTCTGAAGAACAGACGGCCAAAGAACTGCTAGCAGCTCACCAGCCCGACCTAGTGATATTAGCCGGTGGCACCCGCCCAGTGATGACAACCATTGAAAACATGAACTGGCAGGACTTTTCACAAAGCTGGAATAACGATACCAGGATGGCCTTTCATTTTACCCAGGCTGTTTTGCAAGCAAGTATGCCAGCGGGCTCGGCACTGGTGAGTTTTTCCAGTGGCGCCTCGTTAAATGGCTCACCCTTATCTGGCGGTTATGCAGGAGCCAAAAGAATGCAAAGTTTCTTGGTGAAGTATGGCCAGCGCGAGGCTAACCTTAAGGGCATGGACACTAAATTTATTTCAGTATTACCCAAACAAATGATGCAAGGCAGTGTCATTGCACAGGAAGGCTCCGCTGCTTATGCACAGGCCAGTGGCAGCACAGCCGAAAAATTCATGTGCCAGTGGCCGGCGCCATTAAATGCCGAGCTCGCAGCCAAACTCACCTTGAACATTTTACAAAACAACCCCATTGGCGGTAGCCTGTATGCCATAACAGGTACTGGCATCGAGAGTTTAAATTAATAGATGGTCCTCACTTCTGATATAAAGTTAACCCAAGCCCCACACTCTCTCGAAGAATTCGAGGGGGTGATACGCGTCATTCGCCCCAAACTACACAGATATTGCGCGCGCATGACCGGCTCTGTAATTGATGGCGAAGATGTATTGCAAATAACCCTGATCAAGGCTTTTGAGACTTTAACCAATGCTGCACACACCAGCCAGGCACCCGTGCAAAATATTGAAGCCTGGTTGTTTCGCATTGCCCACAATAGCGCCATGGATTATTTTCGCAGCCAAGCCCGTCACGCACAATTAAATCAGCAGGTTGATATGAACGATCACCATGAAGAATCCAGTGAACCTTCCCTGTTAAGCGATGACTTAAAACACTTATCGGGATTGCCGCCGTTGCAGCGCAGTGTGTTATTGCTAAGAGATTTATTAGGCTATAGCGGCGAAGAAGTGGCTGACATCATGGAAATCACTGTAAGCGCGGTGAAGTCGGCTTTGCACCGTGGCCGAGAGTCTGCAAAAAAAGTCAGTGTGATTAATCCTGCCGCCAAAACTTCTTTTAGCGAAAATGAAATTTTACGAGCAAAAGTGTATGCCGAATTATTTAACTTAAGAGACTTTGACCAGCTACGCCAATTATTACAACAAGAAGTGAAACTGGATCTTATTGATAAAAGCCGGCGCTCGGGCAAACAGAAAGTGGGCAATTACTTTGGCAATTATAATCTGGTCCATGACTGGTATATGGAGGTGGGCAAGGTTGAAGGTAAGCTTGCTATTCTCGCCTTCGACAAAAAAGACAGCCAATCGCCACCCATGTATTTTATCTTATTGGAGTACCAGCATGAGCAACTTAGCTTCATTAAGGATTTTCGTTATGCCCGCTATGTTATGGAGTCGGCAAACTGGCAGCGTATATAATTTAGGAGAGCCCCATGTGCCGTAACATAAAACCTCTGTTTAATTTTGAACCACCCGCTACAACGCAGGAGGTAGAGGCTTCTGCCTTACAATATGTGCGCAAGGTATCGGGTTCAACTAAGCCTGCCAAAATAAATGAGGAAGCCTTTGCCCTGGCAGTTAAAGCAGTGGCGCAGGCCACTGAAGAACTTTTAAGTTCCCTGGTGACATCGCTTCCTGGAAAAAATCGAGAGCAAGAAGCACTAAAGAAAAAACTTAAAAATGAAAAACGATTTTCTGTTTAGCATATTAAAGATTTTGGCTCTCGCGATATTCTCCTGGGGTTAATTCATACCAGCGTTTGAAGGCTCGATAGAAATTACTGTTGTCGGTAAAACCCAGTAGAAAGCCAATTTCTTGCAAGGAAATGGTCGGGTTACATACGTAATCATGGGCTAGCTTTTTACGGGTACTTTCCAATATGGAATTAAACGTTACATTTTCAAGCTTTAAGCGACGCTGAAAAGTACGCTGACTGATATTAAACAAGGACGCAAATGTTTTTATATCGGGCTCACCACTGGGTAGTTTTTTACAGATTAAATCGCTTACCTGCTCAGTTAAAGAAGCCGGGGTTAACGCTTTAATGGTTTGCAAGACAATTTCCCCCTGAAGCTCCGCCATATCTTTATTGGCAAAAATCATGGGAGCATTCAAATATTCATCACTTAAAAACAAACTGTATTTATCTTGCGAGAAATACAGCGGGCATTGAAACAAGTCTTCATAGGGTTTTAGGTTTTCAGGCTCAGGGTGCATGAACTTGGCAAGGACCGGATTAATGGCTTGATTGGTAACAAAGCGAGATGAAAACACCTGCAAGGCCATACCCGCATCAAAACCCTCATATGCCACAGGCAAGTCGTTGCCCTTGCTGGTATAGATCATTTCACAACCCTCATGACTATACTCCAGCAAGAGTTTAACCGCCGAGCCAATAATTTCTTGATAGCGAATGGTACGCTCCAATCCTTCACGAACATTGGCACTGGACATAAGGCTGAAGCTATAGGCGTCAAACGAACTCACCGTGGGTTGATAACCCATGGTTAAACCAATGGCCGGGTTATTGCTCAAACGGCTGGCCTCTTGCCATAACAAGGTTAAATCGTCCTGTTTAAAGTAGGCCCCCGGGTTGGTTAATTGCTCCGAATCCAGGTTAAATTGTTTAAATAACGCTTGTGCATCTAGCCCTTCACGACCCAGCACTTCAAATACCAGGCGCGCCCAGCCCACAGATAATTGTTGAATTTCAGTCATTTTCCACCCATAGCGCACTTATCCTACTGGCTAAATATTTTATCTAGCCATCTTATAACAATCATGGCACTCAAAGACAATCACTTGGCATTGATGGCCAAAGAGCACAAATAACGGACACTCTAGTATGTAGGCCACTTATTAAATTTATTCTCATTAAAACAAGAACAGTAAAATTCGGGAGATATGCATGTTTGATTTTGTCGTGGTAGGAGCGGGCTCGGCCGGCTGTGTATTGGCCAATCGTCTCTCTGAAAACGGAAAGTTTAGTGTATGTCTATTAGAAGCTGGCGGTAAAAATAACAGCCCGCTTGTTTCCACACCACTGGCCACCATCGCCTTAATGTTCACTAAAAAATTCAACTGGAAATTTGAATCCAGCCCACAAAAAACGCAACAAAACCGTCAAATTTTTTGTCCGCGTGGTAAGGGATTGGGTGGCTCTAGTGCCATCAATGGCATGTTGTATATTCGTGGCCATGATAAAGATTACGACCGCTGGCAAGAAGAGGAAGGCGCCAAGGGATGGAGCTTTAAAGACGTATTGCCTTATTTTAAACGCTCACAACATCAAGAACGCGGTGCCAGTGAACGTCATGGTAGCAACGGCCCGTTAAATGTATCCGACCCATCCCGAGTGGTTAAATTTAATAAACGCTTTTTACAGGCTGGCAAGGAAATGGGTTACCCAAGCACAGATGATTTTAACGGTGACCAGCAAGAAGGCGTGGGTGAATATCAATTCACCATTAAAAATGGCAAGCGCCACTGTGTGTCTTCCGCCTATTTAAAACCCATTAAAAAAAGACCCAACGTCACTATTATTACCCACGCCCATGCCAGTCACATTGAATGGCAAGATGGCCGCGCGGTGGGCGTCACTTACCTTGATAAAAACCAAAGCCAGCAAAGAGTGAATGCCAAACGGGAAGTAATTTTATCTCTTGGCGCATTTAATTCGCCTCAGTTATTAATGCTGTCCGGTGTGGGCCCGAAACAAGAGCTTGAAGAAAAAGGCATAAAAGTCACCCACGATTTACCCGGAGTAGGTAAAAATCTGCAAGAGCATGCCGATGTTATGGTAATACGTAATGCCAAAAAGAAAATAGGTGGCCCTATGGGCGCGACCCTATACCAGGCCATTCATGATTTCCCCAGCTATTTATTCTACCCATTACGAAAAAAAGGCGTGCCTGCATCTCATCATGCCGAAACTGGCGGCTTCTTTAAGTCATCACCAGATAAAAACCTGCCTGACTTACAGTGGACTTTTGCCCCGGCTAAATTAAACGATCATGGCCGTGATTTAATGGCCTTAACCAAGATTGGTTACAGCGCTCACATCACCTTGTTAAGACCCAAAAGTCGCGGTGAAGTTACCCTTAACAGCAGCTCTGCCTTGGATGCGCCTAATATAGATTTAAACATGCTTTCTCATCCAGACGATGTGAAAGATTTGGTCGCAGGCTTGCGTCAAACCCGAGAACTGATGCAGGCACCTGCCTTTGATGATTATAAAAGTGATGAAGTTTACCCTGGGCCAGGCTGTGAATCAGACGCGGCACTAGAGGAATATGTACGCAGAAAAGCCAATCACATTTACCACCCTATCGGTACCTGCAAGATGGGTGATGATGATATGGCCGTAGTAGACCCGGAGTTAAGAGTGCACGGCTTGCAAGGATTACGAGTGGTGGACGCATCGGTTATGCCATCTTTAATTGGCGGTAATACTAACGCTCCTACCATCATGATTGCGGAAAAAGCCGCCGAGATGATTATAAACAGCCATTCGTAATTCACGGAACAAATATGATTACCATCGAAAATAAAATTGAAATTTGTGCGTCTATAGAGCAGGTATGGTCGGTTCTCATCGACAGAGAACAGTATTCACTTTGGAACCCGGTAATTCATTCCCAAACAGGTGACTTTAAAGTGGGGGCCGCTGCCAAAATGCGCATTAACCCTGGGCTGTTCCCTATGAATGTGAACATAGAGTATCGCCAAATTAAAACGAATCAGGAGCTTTCGTGGTTTGGTGGCCCGCCTTTAATTAAGGGCCATCATTATTTTAAACTGGAAGCCACCAGCAATGGCCATACCCAATTGATTCACGGGGAAACATTTGGAGTATTGCCAAGTATTCTGGCAGGGCCAGCCATTGTGACCCTGGTAAAAATGAAATATAAAATGGCCGACATCGCTTTTAAGAAACGTTGCGAACTGTTGTTTCCATCAGCGGCCAGCGCAGCCTGACCTTGTTAAATTTTAACAAGGGTGTTTAAAGCACTTAATAAAAAAGTAAATAATACGGGGAATAATTCATGGAACAGGTGATCAAACTGGTAGGTGCCCCGCAATCACCGTACAGCCGAAAAATGCGTGCTGCATTGCGTTACCGTCGAATTCCTTACCAGTGGATTCGCCAGTATTCTGCTGCTAGTGAAGCTCAACCACAGGTGAAAATTAGCCACATGATACCGGTATTGTGGTTTAGTCACGAAGGCGAGAATGCCAAACATGACACCGCCATGCTGGATTCTACTTTTCAATTACAAAAGCTTGAGGAAATATATCCCCAGCGCAGCCTAATATCCCCTGACCCTGTGCTTAATTTTTTCGATGCGTTAATTGAAGACTTTGCCGATGAATGGCTCACCAAGGCCATGTTTCATTATCGCTGGAGCCAGCCACAAGACATTAAAAAAGCCGGCACCCTGTTACCGCTTGAAACTAAGTGGAACAGAAGTGATGATTTGGTTTTACCCTTCCAACAGGAATTTTCAGATCTCCAGGTGAGTCGACTGGGTGTAGTGGGCTCCAACAAGATTACCGCACCGCTTATTGAAGAAAGTTTTATTAATATATTACAAGCTCTTAATAAAATTCTAACCCAACAGCCTTTTATTTTAGGCCACAGACCCGGCGCCGCTGACTTTGCTTTGTATGGGCAACTGGTTTGCCTTACCCAGTTTGACCCAACCCCTTCCAAGCTAACACTTGAGTTAGCTCCCCGAGTAACGGCCTGGGTAGAGGCCATGGAAGACCTTTCCGGCGATGAAGTAAATGCAGAGAGTTGGTTAAAAAGAGAAGGCATTCAAAACATATGGGGAAGCTTACTAAACGAAATTGGCCGAACCTACGCACCTTATTTACTTGCCAACGAAGCTGCCCTTAAAGAAAACAAAGAGCAATTTAGCTGCATGATAGACGGGCGATTGTGGCAACAAAAACCATTTTTGTATCAGGGCAAGTGCCTAATGTGGTTACGCCAGAAGTTTGATGCTCTTGAGGATGCAGATAAAGAGCAGGTTCTTAGTATCATGCAAGACAGTGGCTGCCAGCAGTTATTTGTCAGCCTGTAGCTTAAGAGCTAAAAAAATAAAACCTCACAATACGCCGTATTCTTTTTTTATGGCGTGAATACTGGTTTTATTATTTTCTAAAAAGACATTAAATTCCCTGATAACGTCAGGGTGTTTAATGGAAGACAAACGATAAGCGTCTTTTACAAATGGCAGAGTATCGTCAAAGATGGCTCGCCCTGCCATATTATATTTATAAGCCAGCTGGTAATTGGCCACCGATTTATTAACGTAGGCGCCATCCACCTGCCCAATTAATAACATGCCCAATACATCTTTTAAGGCGTTACCTTCTTGCAATAATATCTCATTGTTTTGCACCAAAGCAGTGTAACCATTTGGAGTGAAGCCTTTAGGAATGCCCAGTGTTTTTAAATTATCCAGCCCACCACCATAGCGATTTTTAAGCACCATAATGCCATCGGTAAATTCCAAGACCTGTTCTGAGTAATGTACTTTTACCTGAATTTTCCCCTGTGTATTCCACTGAGCATTGTCCGGATATTTAAAATCGAGTTTTTGTTGAATAAATGCATGGTAAAGCTGATTAATAGGCAAGGCTTTATATTCAAATTCATAACCATTTTCTTCGGCAAACATATCCAGTATGGCTTTATAAGCGCCGCGGTAACCTTGTTTAGGGTCGTAACTGTATTGCGGAAAATACTCAAGATACTCAACTCCCACCACAAAGCGCGAGGGCTTTTCGGCCACGGCCAGATTTAAAAAACTACTGGCAATAATGAATACAATAAGACGAATAAAAGCAGGCACACAGCCCCCAAAAATATTAGGCGTTTTTACAATCCTTATTACAAACAAGCTTTCCCAAAAACATCTGTCTTCTTCAAAATACAATCAGGTATTTTTATAAGCGCAGGCTTAATTCAAAGCAATTAATTGTTTGCCCAATAAATTTTTACAAGCCGCAGCTAGCCAGCATTATCTCTGAATAAAACGGTTTTGGCGTAGAATTAATTCTTGTTAAATAATGCATTCTAATAATCACAAACAATAACCGCAGACTGAAACAGTGTTATCCACCACGTCTGTTAAATAGACCCTGGCCTCCATCACTTCATGTTTAAAACACATTTTGTGCATATTTAATGCACATTCCTCACCTATCTTAAGGCTTCTAATAATAGAAAACTCACCCACTTGTCACAGAGAAACCTCATGAATTTCAAACAGGTCATAGCTCCACCCTTATTAATATTGCCCTTGTTGTTAAGTGCTTGCGGCAGCAGCAGTGATACAACCGATACCACAGACGACACCACTGATGTTACTGACAACACTGATGTCACTGACACAACCGATGCTACGGATACATCCGACGCGACAGATACCAGCAGTGTCTGGATCATCAACACCACAGATGAAGTATCGTTAAACCTGTATGAAACCGGCAGCAATAGCGGCAGTCCCGTCAATGTGCAAAGTGTCGACACAGAAACCGTTGATGATTTGGAGTACACAGTGGTGGCCGCCACCGGCATTGCCAACTATCAGGTAACCCTTACGCAAGATGGAATAGACGCGTTAAATGCACGCCCCAAGGCCGCCACCGACTTTTTGTCTGGTGTCACCACTGCTCAAGCCGGGGTTACCTTTGAATTTGGCGAAGACATTGGCTACAACAGCAACAGCGATTGCACCACCACTGGCGGCGATGGCTACTGGCCACCCGGGCCAGTTTGCCCGGAAAACTTGTCTCGCACCGGTTACTTTCCTAATAGCCCAGAACCTGCCACAGAAGAAGTGGAAAGCGGATTGGGCGCGGTGGGCTACTGGGTGAACGGTACTTCGGTTTACCAATGGGGTGACGGCCAGAGCTACAACAATCAAGGGGTTTGGCAAAACCTGGCGGCAGTGGCCGAAGCCTATGATGTAGATGTTTGTGGTGGTCATGCCGCCAATGGCGATTACCACCACCACTTTAGCTCTACCTGTCTTGGCGACCTGGTAGGTGATGAAGGCAATGGCCATTCCCCCATTTATGGCTATGTGGCAGATGGCTATGCCATTTATGGCCCTTGGCATGATGATGGCCAATTGGCCTTAAGCAGCTGGGCTGTACGCAACTATGATGCAGACTCAGCTACAGGTTGTGGCGAAGCCGGTGTTCGTGATTGTCAGCTGGTAAACCAATACGATGCCAGCGAAGGTGTGGAAGATGTTACTGCGGGCCCTAGCACCTCAGATGTGGAAATTTCACTTTCGGGTAACAGCTTTAATAGCACAGCCGGATTCTACTTCGAAGATCATTACTGGGATTCTGAATTAGCCGCCCTGGGTGGTGCCTACCTTGATCAGTATAACGGCCACGACCACGATGGCTTGGGATACCACTACCATGTCACCGTGACCATTAACGGCGACACGCAATCACCTGCCTTTCCTTACACCATAGGCCCACTATTTTACGGCAAGCTGCAAGACAACGGTATCGTATCAGCAGATGCAATTGGCGGCGCGCCGGTAGATGGTGATCTACCTGAATGTGGCCCTGAAGATGAACCTGCTGATGGTGAAGCGCCACCGGATTACTGTGTGCCACCGGTCATGTAATTGAGACAGTTTTTTAAATTCACCTGAAAATAAAGTTTACTCTGCACTTTAAAACAGTGCGGAGTCAATTTACTTTTATAAATCATTAACGCTTTAAGGATATGACCATGAAGTATAAAAACACCTTTAAAATATCCAATTTTATTTTTACCCTGATGTTTTTCCCGACTATCGCCAATGCTCAAATGGATATGGATATGTCCAAAGGCATGCAGCATGGCCACACTCCGGTATCCTTACCAAAGGACTCACTCACACCCAAATTAACTATTTCACTCAGTCCAGACAGTATGTCCGGTTATAATCTACATTTAGAGATCGCACAATTTCAGTTGGAATCTCCGCTTAATATGGGTAATACACCAAAAAATACGGTGGAAGGCCACGCTCACCTTTATATTAATGGTGAAAAAATTCAGAGGATTTATGGAAATGACGTACACATTCCAGGTAAATATTTCAAAGAAGGCATGAACCAAATTAATGTGACACTCAATAATCATGATCACAAAGCTTGGCAAAAAGACGGTAAAGAAATTATTTCTTCAGTTTTCATCAATACCAAAAAAGAAACTCTAGTTTCTCACCAGTTTTCGTCTTTCCCAGTATTAATTAAAAATTAGCTCATTTTAGAAATAAAGTGAGCACTAATTTTCATCTTCACTGGAAGCATGAAACTGTGCATTGTCCATACAAGTGAACTGATCCATTGACGCTTGCGAATCAGTTAATACTATTTTTTCACCCTGGGTATTAGCTGGGTCCAATACACAATACTGGTTTTTAACCGACTCTATTTGCAAATACATGGCCTCTACTTCTGTTTGTGTGGCCACTTCAAAACCATTTTCTTCGCTAAACTTCCAGCCGGTTACCGTTAAATAATCAAAAACTGATTCATAAGCAGTATATGAACAGTCTGACGAATCAGTGAATAAGCCTTCTTTTTCAACTACCTGAATAACTAAATCATTGGCAAAGTGAATACGCTGACTAATACATACACTGCCAATGGCCGTATCTATTTCCAAACTGGCGTGAGCCGGCAGATTAAACAGTTCATCTTTTTTATTACTGTATACCTCTACCCCTTGCTCCTTTTGCTGATATACCAACCAGTAATCACTTTCGGGAATGGCATAGACTTTATCCGGAATTTCAATTTTCTTGAGCTGGCTTTTACTCCAACTCTCTTGTTTATATAACTGGTGAATATAGTTTTCAGAAAAAGCCAAAGCCTGGTTTTCACCCATGCTTAAGGTGCGCTCAAGTGCTTGGGGAAAATTTAGTACTTGCGGCTGCGTTAATAAACCCTGTTCTCTATCAACAATGGCAAGCCTATCTTGGGACACATAACCTTCATCTGGCGACCAGCCAGAAGACGTTATTGGTAGAAACAAACGATTTAGCAGTACATCGTACTGATAAGCCTGATCATCATAATTAGCACGCGAGTAAGTATTCGATAAATCACTACCCACTAAATAGTTATCCAGTTCACTGACATCTGTAAACAGTGAAAACAAACTTATTTTTTCATAATAATTTCTGCGGCCGCCGCCGATATCCTGTGAGATAGCGCCAAACCCCAGGATATAGTTATCATCAAGTATCAATTGGTTTAGCTGTCCAGGTGCCGCAATAAAATCACTAACTTGAGGATTTTCAGGGTTGGCCAATGACAAGCTTTGAAAGCCGCCTGACTTGCCTAACAAAATGCGATCTTCGCTAAACTTTACCGAACCAATGTTTACGTTATTGGCTAAGCCAGACAAACTTGCCGTGGCAATAATGCTATTGCCCTGAATGGTAAAGGTAGATAATTCTCCTTCACGAGTTAACGCATAGAAAAAACCATTTTTAAATTGTAAATATTCATGGCCCTGAATACGCCCTTCTACACGTATTTTTTCTTCACTTAGTTTAAGTTCATTATTTGCCAGCACACTCATGGTTTCATCCAGGCGAATGAAATCCCCTTCAACAAAACGGTAAATTCTAAAATCGGTGTAGTCTTGGTAAATGGGTCGCTGATAGGTTTTATAATCATAATTGGTGCAAGGGCTACGAGAATAAGTATGGCAAGTTTGTCCGTCTCGTTGATAAATAAACGGGCTAAGCTTAGGGCCTTGCTGGCTAAAACATGCCATTAAATCATTACCACAAGCCAGCACTCCACCACTGTTAGGGATAGGCGCCACATAATCAGGGTTCGCTACCTTTTTCCATTTTACCGAACAAGATTCATAATTCACCGGCGCCCCATAAGTTTTACAATAAGAATAGCGCCCGGTTTTTATTCCCACCTGTTCACGGGTTTTGGCAGTTAATACCAGGTACTCATCTGTGGCACTTAAAAACGAATTATAATAACTATTTTCGTCGCTATTAAAGGTTTCTTGCCAGGCTAGAGATACATTACCCTGCTCTAAATTACCCAGCGCCACGTTGGAAAGATGATTAATAGGCTGAAAATACACTTGAGAATCGTCGGCTATTAGATTTTCATCCGCATCAATATCGGGTTGGTTTAGATAATAATCTCCCATTAAAACCAAACTATCATTAAAACGTCTTGAATCTTTAATGCTGGCTTTTGGCAGCAACAAGGCCTGCTCAAACTCAAAGGAATCTGTTTGCCATTTAAGAGTAAAAATAGCGGAATGACTATTGGCCCCCAAAGAATTCACCAGCACAATGACTCGGTCATCATCCATGTAAAAATTTAACGGCTTGCCTGGCAAGGAAAATACACAAGACACTTCACTTAACGCAGCATCATCAGGGTTAACATTAATGGCCATGAGACCGTGAGGTTTAGCCAAATAAAATGCGGTGTTTTGGTACTGGCCAATTAAATCACCACGCTCAATGGTTACCGCTGCAGCATCATCTGCATTCTCTAAATAACTATCATTAGAGTAAGGAATTCTTCCCGTATAAAAACGGGCCAAGGCTTCATTACGGGCCATGGAAATTCCATAGGGCTTGCTAAATCCTCCCAGGGCATCTGCGACTTGTGTAAATTGTTGTGCTTGAGGAAAGTCGCAGCGGTGCTGGGCGATAGGGTCCAGGGACAATGTTTGTTGAAACTCACGGCTTGAAAGCACTGCTTGCGAATCTGCTTGTCCCGCCTCGCTTACAAACGAGCTATTGGGGGCAATTTCAGCCTCACTCTTAAATCCCACAGGGGTTTCTTGCTCAGCGCCTGTGTCTGTGCCTGAGCCACAGCCCAGCAGCGACAAGGCTAGCAGCAACCAACAGCCTCCTTTCAAACAGACAAGCGGGGCACGCAAATTGGGTAAGTTCATATTCATTCCTTTAAACACAACCAAGCAGCACTCTCGTGGAGAGCAAACTTAAATACAGAGACTAATCAATATACAAATAATAGGTGGGAATATTTCCCACGTCAACATTGCAGCCGTAATTGATCAATAAATAGACCAAATAAGCGCCACAAGACTCAAACCCGGTTCCGCTCTATAATGGCCTCACCCACCTGGAACAGATTTATGGCCGATTACCCGTTATTTGAAGCACATGAACGATTAAAAACCGGTTTTGAAATGCACTTGGGCGAGCCCCTGGTTGACTGGGATGCGTTTGCCCATAAATTTTATTGCCGCGACATGAAGCCCCAAGAACACTGGGTGAAGGCTGGTGATTGGTGTAATGAGCTGTGTTACATACTTAAGGGTTTGGTACGTATTTATTACATAGATATTGCCGGTAACGAGGTTAACCAGCACTTTTATCAGGCCAACGAAGTGATTGCCCCGGTGAGCGTTTTAATAAGTGATGAGCCTTGCCAGTATTTTATTCAGGCGTTGGAGCCTACTCAAATCATGTTGGCCGACTACAGTGACCTTTATAAGGATGGTAGCGATAACACCGAATGGTTACGCCTGGAAGTGAAAATGCTGCAAACTGTTTTTGTAAAAATGGCTCGCCGTGAAGCACGCTTGTTATTGGGCAATGCCGAACAACGCTACAAGTGGTTTTGTAAACACTATCCTGAATTACTAGAGCGCCTGCCTCAATATCATGTGGCGTCTTTTTTAGGCATTACGCCGGTTTCTCTTTCGCGTTTACGTAAAAAATTAGAATTGTAACTCCGCCCCTAAAAGTCATATTACAAAATCATTGTTGGCTAGTAGTGAATTACACTGCGATTACGTCCCGAGTTTTTGGCTTCATACACGGCCAAATCGGCACGGTTAATGAGCTTATCCATGGATACATCAAAGTCCGTTAACGATGCAATGCCAGCACTAAAGCCAATGTGGATCGATTCATTTTTGCCCACCGAAATAGCGTGGCAAGATAAGCCCTGCCGTAAACGTTCAACAAAATTAAAGGCGCTGTTACTGTCCGACTTGGGCATTAAAATTATGAATTCCTCCCCGCCTAGGCGCGCAAATAAATCCGATTCACGAATATGGCCTTGCACAAATAAACTAAATTCTTTTAATACCAGGTCACCTCCATCGTGACCATATTGATCATTAATTTTTTTAAAGAAATCCAGATCAATAAACACCACCGAGCAGTCATCGCCATAACGTTTATGAAGTGCAAATACTTCTTCGGCAAATTCATAGAAATAACGCCGATTAGGTAAACCTGTTAAATAATCGGTGAGAGTAATTTCTTTTAAATCTTCAGTGGCTTTTTTTAATTCTTTTTTCTTTTTCAATAATTGGTCTATAGATAAACTTAAAGCGTATTGCAGCCAACCAATGCCCACCAGCACAATCATGCTCATAAACAAAGACACCCAAATATGCGTGCCCCAAATTACCGATGAATGATTAAAGGCATTTAAATCTACCGAATAAGAAAGCCCCCCTTCAATTGTCATGTAAGAAATAACCGAGGTCATTAGGGCCAATGCCAGTAAAGTAATCACCGAGCATTTAATGCCATATAACATCATCACTAACAGGGCGGTGGCAAACATGGCTAAAAAGCCCAGACTTGAAAGCCCATAATTTATGAAGCCAGATACCGCAAAAATGAGCGGCAACATACAAACCGATAAGGCTTTAATGGAATAGGGTAAACGGCGGCGAAACACCGCAATACTTATATAAACAATAATTAATACACTGTAACCAAGGTTGGTGCTATCCAATGTAAAGTATTCATGGCGCAACCAGGTAGCGGGTAAAAACAACGCCGAGGTAATGGCCACCGCCACGCTGAAAACATCAATTAGCGAATGTCTAAGGGCTATTGAGACACTTTCGTTGGAATCTCGTACTGCTTCAAATACAAGCTTTTTGAGGGATTCAATCACTTCATTACAACATATGGATTAGTAAGAAAAAGCAAACTGCCTGCCCCTTAAGTCGTTAAGGCGCTTAATACCAGTATAAATCAGATAACCCAATCCACCAGCAAATGCCAAAGATCAGCTATTGTCAGCGCTTCTGCTGGCCAGGGGAGCTTCAGCGGCACTTTACAAAAAAGAATGGGGTGTGCCAATGGTAAATATGGCCCTGTGAATTTTGCTCAGGTTTAAGTAAAAAGCCCATTATGAATGGGCTGCAATGCATTTATTGGCTGGTCAAACAGGAGAGTATTTAGCTAAAAATATTGGCGCCCAACAGGTAATCAATTAATACCCGAGTGCGTTGTGGCACCTGCCGCCGTGAAGGATATACCAAAGAAAAAAGCACTTTTTCGGTGGTGAGCGTTGGCATGATTTTAATGAGTTGGCCACTGTCTGTTTCACTGCGTACTGTGGTGGGCAACATCACCCCAAGCCCTAAGCCCGCCTTCACCATTTCTTGCAGCATTAACGGAGAATTAGAATGGTACATGCGCTTTGGCGAGACTTGTATGGTGCGACCCTTTTGCTTAAGAAAGTGCAGGCCATCCCCGGGTAGTTGTGACAGAGCAATCCACTTATGCTGGTTTAACTGGGCAAGGGTGGTAGGTGTGCCGTGTTCGGCCAGGTATTGCGCCCCTGCGTAAATATACAACGACTCCTCGTGCAGCACTCTGGCAATAAGCGAGTCGTCTTTAGGAACACCAATGCGAATGCCTAAATCAATTTGCTGCTGAATGTAATCCAGCTTGTCATCACTAAGCCTTAGGTCCAACTGCACTTCTGGGTAGGCCTCTTGAAATTGGGCTAATACCGGCAGCAGATACTTATGGGCAATGTCGTGATTCAGGGTCATGACCACGCGGCCACTGGGTATACTGGCGCTGGTAATCGCCTCTACCCCTTGCAATATATCCGGTAGCCGCCGCGCTTGTTCATATACCAGCTTCCCTTCCTCGGTAATGTTTAGCTGACGTGTGGAACGCTGAATAAGGCGCACTCCCAGCAAGGCTTCCAACTGTGAGACCTGCTCACTGATGCGTGAGCGGCTACTGTGCAAACGCCTGGCCGCAGCGGCAAAACTGCCCACCTCAATGACCGTGGCAAACACCCCAAGCAAGCGCAGATGGGAAAAATCCATTGTACTCAAAACTCGAACACCTCATTCTTTTAATAGCCGCTTATGCTAACAATCATTGTTAACCATACTGACCCTGTTTTCAATTAACCCATCTCTTTATGAACAAGAGCACACTGCAGGAGCAGCATTATGATTGCCATTACCGGAGCAAACGGCCAACTAGGTCAACTGGTTATCCAAGCACTATTAAAGCAAGTAAAGGCCACCGAATTAGTGGCCCTGGTACGCTCACCAGAAAAGGCCCAAAACCTTAAGGCACTGGGGATTCAAGTGAGGCAAGCGGACTATAATCAACCCGCCACTCTAAGCTCGGCGCTTAAGGGTGTGGATAAGTTACTGTTAATATCGGGCAGTGAAATTGGCCAGCGTGTGCCTCAGCACCAAGCCGTGATAACCGCCGCCAAAGAAGCAAAGGTTAAACTGCTGGCCTATACCAGCATATTAAAGGCCGATACATCGCCGTTGATTTTGGCCAGCGAACACAAGGCTACCGAGCATGCCATTAAGGAGTCGGGCCTGGATGCGGTGATACTGCGAAACGGCTGGTATAACGAAAATTACAGCGCCAATTTACAAGGTGTATTGCAATCGGGCGTAGTGGCCACTGCCGCCCAGGATGGAAAATTCTCCAGCGCCGCTCGCGCCGATTACGCTCAGGCCGCCGCCAATGTTTTAACCTCGCAAACATCACAAGCGGGTAAGGTGTACGAACTGGCAGGTGACAATGCTTATAATCAGCAAGAGTATGCTGAAGAAGTCGCCAAGCAAGCGGACAAGTCTATTCAGTTTTTGTCATTAAGCAGCGAAGACTTTAGCCAAGCATTGGTAAGCCATGGTTTACCCGAAGGTTTTGCCAATGTATTAGCCGATTCAGATCTACACGCCAGAAAAGGCTGGTTGTTTGATGACTCTAAAGTGTTATCAAAATTGATTGGTCGAAATACCACTTCCATAGCGCAATCTATTAAGCAGGTGTTGGAAGTTTCATAATAACTTTTTAGCGAGTATGAAATGTTAAAACTAAAAAGAGCAGTGGCTCTTTTTAGTTTAAACACTAAACCTGTGCTCCTATATAAAGTTTCGGGCAGGCCTTTTTAAACTACTTTTAGTTACAGGTAGTGTTAACCCATTTTTGCTAGGAAAGACAATGGAGCAATACGTACCACCCATTTCAACATCCCCCATGGCCACCTAGGTGCAAAGCTATTAGGCTTTTCTTTATCGATCTCTTTCACCAGAGATCGACAACCACTTTCTAAATCCACAAGAAAAGGCATGTTTTTTACTTTCTCATTAAGTTCCGAACGAATAAATCCAGGATGAATGCAACTAACCTTTATAGGAGTGCCAAGTAAATCCACTCGTAACCCTTCACTTAGAGTCGTAATAGCAGCCTTGGTGGCAGCGTAAACGGTCAGGGCGCGGGGAAACCCTCGTAATGCACTGAAAGACGAAATCGTCACCAAGTGTCCGGCATTCTGTTCGCGAAATATTTCCATGGCAGCCTCGGCCTGAACGACAGCCGCCACAAAGTTTGTTTGTGCTGTGGCCACATTAGCATGGGAAAACCCCTTGCCCAAAGAGGCCCCTTTACCCATACCCGCATTGATAATCACTCTATCCAATTGACCAAATTCAGCTTTAAACTCGTGAAAGACACGAAACACTGCCTCATGGTCATTTACATCCAGAGATTTAATCGAGACTTTAGCGTCTGGGTAGTCTGCTTCTATACTGGTCTTAAGCAACTCTAGGTTGCCCAGTCGCCGCGCACACAGTGCTAGGTGTTTGCCCTGCTTGGCGTACTCAATGGCCATGCCTCTTCCCAGACCAGAACTGGCCCCGGTAATTAAAATAGTTTGTCTGTTCATATCTGTTGCCTTGCTAATTTTAAGTGGAAAATTCGCTACGCCACTACAGTTTGATAGCTTGAAAAAAGACGGTTCCTTATAGCCTGCATTATTATTTTGTTGATGATACTTCCATACTATCTATCAAGCACTAATAGCAATACATTCCCGCGTAATACATCAATAAAGATAAGTTCCACATTCTGCAAGCTTGTAACAAGCTATATTCAAAAATGAGCCATTAGATCATTACTCTGAGCCCTATAGTCATAACAACCTCCCTCCAACTGCTAGAGAATCTGTAACCAGAATAAACAATAAATCGATCCAAAAAAGGCAAGGGAGTATTATGATTGAAACTGTCGTAACAACAGTTGTTCCATTTTTTATGTTCACGTTAATGTTTGGAATGGGACTATCGCTAACAACATCTGATTTCAAACGGGTATTGATATTTCCCAAGGCAACGCTGATCGGTTTGTTTCTCCAATTGATGATATTGCCAGCCATTGGTTTTGCCTTGGCCTATACTTTTGAACTTTCGGCTATGTTAGCAGTTGGCCTAGTTGCCATTGCCGCTTGTCCAGGTGGCAGCACATCCAACATGGTTGTTCATATGGGGAAGGGAGATACGGCCCTTTCAATCACTCTGACGGCAACGGCTACGGCTGTGACTTTATTTACTCTACCAGTGTGGATTAGTTACACCTTAGCGTTTTTTGGCGGTGCCGATTCTGCGGTAGAAATGCCGATTCTTAGAACGGCGGCTCAACTATCGCTTTTTACTGTGGTGCCTGTAGGGTTAGGAATGTTCATGCGAAAATACTCACCAATATTAGCAACAAAAGAGGCAATTATTTCGAAAGTGAGTACCTTGGCTGTGATCATTGCATTCTTAAGCGCTGGTTTTATGGAAGGTGAGAGGATATTAGGCGGTGCTGGCTTAGTCGTTATTCCTTCACTGTTGTTTGTGCTGGCAGCCGTGGTGCTTGGTTACACAATTCCACGTTTGTCTGGAGTTAGCAAAAAAGACAGCTCAACCATTGCCGTTGAAACTACCTTAAAAAATGTATTGTTGTCATTGTTTTTGGCAACCAACTCACTAAATAGCATGGAAGCTGCTTACTCTACAGGTGTACTTATGCTGGTGATGATGCCGGTAGCGGCCGGTGTTATGGTGGCCTTCAATCATTCAAATAGGGAAAAAAAGGAAATTGAAAAAATATCAGTTTATTGATTTCATTATTGATATAACACGTTCAATTATTGACAAACCTATTAGGGCTAAATTGCTTTAAACATCGCGAAACTTAAATTGTATAGAGCATCTTTTTGAAGATACTCTATACGCTTATTCACAATAATATCCCTAAGAATCTTAGATAATCATATATTTTTATTTTAAGAATAGGCTATTTATTCATTTTACTTTAGCTAGAGTGTTTTATGGAACTTGACCGCCTGATACGATCCATTGCAATGAGAAGATTCGCCAATGCAAAAATTATTGACAGCAAGAAAAAACGTTTTGAGTTAAAACGAAAATTATTTAAACAACCCCATCAGGTGGAATATTTTCATCAGGTGGATGACCCCTATAGCCACCTATCAGTGCAGATATTAAAAAGATTCTCTGAAAGTTACAATATAGAATTAGTTCCAAGAGTTGTTTGTGAACCCGATGATGTGGATGTATTTGAAAGAGAGCGTTTGAAAAACTATGGCCGTCGTGATGCACATTTAATCGCGCCACATTATGGATTGGAGTTTACTGATACTGGCATTCACCCTAGTAAGGCACTTATTTTATTGGCCCAGCAAATCCTGGTTAGGGCTGTAAAGGTGAAAAATTTTACCCGCTTGGCAACTAAGATAGGCGAAGCTTTGTGGTCAAGTAATAAAAGTGCTTTGGATATATTAGCCAAAAAGCATGGTATAGCATCGGTTCTTGATACCCAATCCACTCTCAAATTCAATCATAATCGTCGTGCAAAATTAGGCCATTTCTTAGGGGGGACTTTCTACTATGGCACTGAGTGGTATTGGGGGGTAGATCGTTTTAACTATTTAGAGAAGAGGTTAAAATCCCTTGGTTTGAAAAAGCCTAGCGCTATTCAAACCGTTGTAAAACGACCTGAACTAAAAAACATATCTACAATAACCGCCCCTAATATTACAGTGGAATATTTTTGTTCGGTGCGTAGTCCGTATACTTACATATCTGTACAACAGGTTTATGATTTGGTAGCGCGTACAAAAGTGAATCTGGTGATGAGACCGATATTGCCCATGATGATGCGAGGAGTACCCGCCACAACAACAAAAGGTAAATATTTTTTTTCTGACTGTCTCCGTGAGGCAACCCATACTTTTAAGGTACCCTTTGGTAACATTTGCGATACCTTTGGTGAATCTGTGGAGCGTGGCTATTCATTATTCGAGTGGGCAAAGCAGCAAGGAAAATCTGAAGCGCTATTTAAATCCTATACTAAGGCTGTCTTTGCAGAACGAATTGATGCAGGGTCAGATAAAGGAATGCAATACATAGTTCAACAAGCGGGACTTTCATGGATTGAAGCTAAAAAGGTGATTGGTAATAAAGACTGGGAAGAGGTGTTGGAGTCAAACCGACTCGCTCTGTATAATGAAATGGGACAGTGGGGTGCCCCAAGTTTCCGCATTACCGGTGGCAGTGATGATACCCCGTTCTCCACTTGGGGAGCAGACCGCTTGTGGTTAATCGAAGCAGAAATAGAACGACGCAGTATTTTGGAAAAAGCCTAAGCAATCGAAAACTCTAACCTTTTCTCATCGTTCAACTGACCAATTCAGTGGATCGGTCTAAAGGATGACTTAATAGCTTGCCTTAATCGAGGGTATAGCTGATTCTATGTAACTGCCTATCATGAAAGCTAGCAATGACTAAGGAAAGGCACAAAGAACGCACTGGAAGTGCTCTGCTCACTAAACAGTAAATGGCATTAAAACCAGGCCAGATTTCAAAGAGTTCTGCGAGATACCAACCCAAGTGACGACGGGTAGTTTAAATATCGAGCTGACGATCATCTAGGTTACGAAAAGTATGACACTTAACCCATTTAAAAAACGTAACGCACTTCTCGCAAGACTCTGAACATCAAAGACATGCAATTTAGGCTCGATACTCTAAGGGGTCGTGAAGGTAGTTTTATGCCCGTATAGTTAAGAAAATTTACGAACAACAAGAGTTCAATTTTTGTACGTCTAAGGCATGGCTCCTCTGCGAAACCGTGAACCTTCAAAAAATTTTACAATACAGATGTGGGAATCAGAAAAATTAGCCATACCGACCAGGAGCAGGAAAGCGGCCCCAAACAAATTTACAATTCTGTTCGAAGACCGTTCCGTTTGAAGGGCTATATTTAAAGCGTACAGTACCTAGAATGATTCATAGGTACAAAATCAAACAAAAGCTGGATATTTATATAACTCGAGCGCACCTGTTTCTACCAAATTTGATAATTCCCAGGCATTCACTCGTATAAGTTCATCCTGAATATGCAAGCGTGTTTTATCCAAACGCTTCATGGATTGAACTGTAAATTCCCCATAACCTAAATCAAGGGTAAATTCCTTTTCGCCATTGGCAGCCGCTTGAACATTTTTTAATGCAAAAACATGATAGTTATTTACCATATGTTCAATAATCGCCAATAATGATTCCGGAATATTTTCATCCTCCGGCCAACTCAATTCTTCATGATTACAATTCCAAACTCTATCAACATAGGCCTCAAGCATACTTTCGTGATCACCCAGCCAACTAAGAGGTTCAGGATCAATTAAAAAGTGTGCCTTTGCCGAGCCCACCAAGGCAAAGTCTGCTAAGCAGGGTCTATCTCCGAACAGGAAATCATTTGATTTCATATGCTCATTGAGGAGCGTCATCATCAACTTAAAATCAGCCTGTATCGCTTCACGTTGATCTTCACCGGCGCCTTGCACCTTACAGGCCGGAAGACCAAATGATGCTTTCATGAATTTTCCATTGCCGGCAACCTGTTTTTCTTCCTCTTCTGTCAACTCATCCTCAAGGCTTTTTCCCAGTATCATATTCACACCAAAGTTTCTTCCGGCAACCATCGCATTGTCTTCGTAACACCAGCGAGAGTGCAAGGCATGACGGCACATCCAATGGTTGAAGTAATCTTCAAGAATAAAGCATAAAGCACGCTGAATTGAGCTATTTGGAATAACCGGGGCATGATGAAAACGTTCATGCAGCATTGGGCCAATCGCAATGGTGTCATTAATCATCCACCCATCAGGGGTGTTTAGTATGGGTATAAAGTGAGTACCACTGCGCTTTTTAATGGCCTCGTGTTCAGCCATTTTTTTAAAATGCCACTGGTAAGGGATACCTTGAAATCTGAGCTGAGCTTCCAGTTTACGAGTAAACATACTCAGCTCCAAGCCAATCAACTCATAATTACCTTGATACATTATCTTTCCTCATTGTCACATTCTTAAAATAGTTTCATCTTGAAAATATTTTGTACAGTGCCACACTCATAAAACATTTCAATTCGTTTTAATGGTAGACACCAATATCTAGTTTTGAAGAAAATATAGTTAATATACAACCTAATTATTCATTCAATACATGATTACGAAAACCACTAGTCCAGGAGAACTTAAAACCGATAGCAACTGCCTGAAATATCGTTATAGATTTTATTGGTTAAAGGCCTGTACTCTTTTTCACCGGGTAAGGTCACATAAACAGGACAACTAACCTGATTGATATCAAACCCCTCTTTTTTCAAATTAGTTTTTAGATATTTAAACGTGGGAGTTTTCTCAAATTCATCCTTAATACGAATAAAAACCGGAACGCAATAACTGGGTAAATTATCACTAAGGAAATTGTATAAGTCTCGGCCATCTATCTTGCTTCCACCTTCTTTCAGCTTGATAGACAACATACCGGCTTTACCATTGGTATTCGGAATCTCCACACCATAGGCGACGGATTCTTCCACATCAGGGTAATTATTCGCTATATTCTCCAATTCACCGGTAGATACATTTTCCCCCCTCCAGCGAAAAGTATCGCCTGTACGATCACAGAATTGAAGATGTTTACAGCCGATATTTCTCAGAATATCGCCACTATTAAAATACGCATCGCCATCTTTAAAGGCGTTTCTTATGAGTTTTGACTCATTTTTTGACTTATCAGAGTAACCTTCAAAAGGAACATCACTATTGATTTTTCCCAACAACAATCCTGGCTCACCCTTTTTGGCTTTTATTAGGCGCCCCCTCCCATTACGAATAGGCTCTTCTGTTTCTTGATCAACCTTAACCAATTGGTGTGGGCCTAAAACCATGCCAACGGTTTGATCCAGATTAAACATATTAAATGCAACCAAATTGCCTTCGCTGGCACCGTAGATTTCCCTCACGTCATCAATGTCAAAACGATCTTTAAATTCACACCAAATTTCAGGTCGAAGTCCATTACCAATAATAAATCGTATTGAGTTTAATCGATCATTCTGATGTTTTGGTTTACTCAATAGATAGCGGCAAAGCTCACCTACATAACCAAAGCCCGTGGCCTGATGATAATTCACATCTCCCCAAAACTTTGAGGCACTAAATTTTCGACTAATAGCAAAGGCAGCCCCATTACATACACAGGGGAACCACGCACTTATCTGTGCCGTTGAATGATAAAGCGGTAGCGTACTATAGATCACATCGTCTTCTTTGACGGGATTGATAAGTTGGCCATATGCGATAAAACCTTTTGCCATACGTTCATGAGATTGAGTGGATGCCTTTGGCAGGCCTGTGGTGCCTGATGTAAAAATATACCAAGCCTTGGATGCGGGGGTGATTTTTTCGGTAATGATTAAATTGTCTTCCGGAAAATTCCACGAAGCCCTGGCGATATTTATATACTCCCCTTCATTATCATCACTGGGTTGAATCAGAGTATCTGTGTCCGGCACTCTATAAACATCAACCGCCACGGTGAGCTCATCAAGTACATCAATTAAAGGTTGAAGCACCTCATCTCCCACTACAACCGAAGTGGGTTTAACCAGATTCATACTGTGGAGTAGAACCTGCCCTTTTTGTGAATTGTTGATAAGTGCGGCAGTTGCCCCTAGCTTGGTAATGGCAAGCTGATAAATAAGATACTCAGGACGATTTTCCATCAACAAAGCCACTACATCCCCAAACCCTACACCTTGGCCTTCCAAATAATGGGCAACTCGGTTGGCCGCCTTATTAAACTGGCGATAGCTTATTTTCCGATCTTCGTATTTGATAATAATATTATTTGGAAACTGTTTAACTCGCTCTTCTACTAGCTTAGGGTAGGTGTATTTATTCTTTTTGGCACCAGTCTTTTGATATTTAGCAAAGGCCATTAAGCCTGTAATGCGTTGGGTAAAGTAAGATCTATTACGAACAAGATCTTTCAAACTTATGGAGTGTGACATAATACTGTAACCTTTAAAACGTATGTAATTTGAAAAAGTGCATGCCGCGCACATCTCATGGCAACAGACTTATCAAAGGGCCAAATCAGGTTTCCTAATTGCCGTCCATTGAACCAGGATATCTAGCATCTAGCTTTACTACTCACACAATTAGAGATGCGCATCTGTTACACACCAGTGTCTGCATCTACTAAATACGCTGAAATTGTATATTAAAAAATGGGGATCGATTCGTGAGTGTTCCATAACTGTTGTATCAATCTCAATTTTATATGCACTCAATCACCTAGCACTAAGGCCTATTATTAAGCCTACTTTCCTTTCCACCTTGAGAATTTATTTTGTAATATATAAGAAATGATTGTTATGACTATAAGGCTCACAATGATGACTTGGTAGCTCGTTACTAATAAATTTAGTTGGGCTTTCCTTGCATTTTGAGAGAAAAACATCACAAAATTGGAAAAGATTATTTCCAATATATATCCATAAAAAACCTACTTTTAACCTAGTAACAGCAAAGTGTAGTGGTCTAATAGATCCAGACACCAACTTAGATGGTAAATTACCATCTTGATAAAGGTGTTCAATGAAAAGATTACGTCGCACATTTACTACAGAATTTAAACATGAAGCCGCTTGTTTGGTATTGGATCAAGGTTACTCCTATACCGAAGCGGCTCGATCATTGAGTATCTGCTCCACAGCAATACGCACATGGGTGAGCCAGTTACAAGCGGAACGAGGTGGCAGTACACCAGAGGCGAAGGCATTAACTTGTGAGCAACAAAGACTTCAAGAGCTTGAAGCACAAGTGAATCGGATTGAACGGGAGAAATCCATTCTAAAAAAGGCTACGGGGGGTATCAAAGGGCCAGCGCAACACCTATGGAAATTCCCACCCCATAGCTTTTGCCGCTTATCGAACCGAGTACACTTGATCTAAAACTAATTGGGCTGATTCGACTTTAAACTCAGGGTTAAATCGTGATCTGGTTTTCTTTGTCATATTGTCATCGTAATGAATGGAAGCCATTCTAGCACCTCCTATTACGTGACCAAATTCAGTGTACCACTACAATTATATCATCTCTAATTAGGTGGAAAATCCCCTGTACCTCTACAATATCACTTTAGAATGAGAAATAAATTGTAAGAGAATTAGCCTGTATTTAATTAAGAAATATGGTGCGAAAAATTAGAATATGTGTCGTAAAAGCTACATTTTTTTACCTATATATTTTTGAATAATTTTCTCATACATACCACTCGTCTTAATGGCTTTGAAGGCCAACCGGTAATCATTTGCAAGCTTTTCAGGAAAATCTTTTGAACCAGCAATATATAACCAAACTTCATTTTCCGAAGGGCCTATATTTAGATGTCCTTCCGATGATGTACCATGAATAGCGTACTTCATGAGCACGGGAGACGTGAACCAAGCATCAGCTCGTCCTGCTTTAAGCATCCCTATCATCGTTTCAACTCCCTCGTGCTTTTTGAAAAGATTATTAAACCCTCTTTCTATAAGAAAATAGTAAGGAGGAGCATCTTGATGAACCAGAATACGTTTAAGCTTACGAGCTTTATCAAGGTCTAGTGCGGGGCTTTTGAACGAACCAAATGCGAACCTAATAGGCATCACTTTTATGATCCATTTGTAGTGTTTTTCACGTATCGGGACTCGTGACAAAGGGAAAATTAAAATATTCGATTCAGCCTTTGCGTATTTCTGCGCTCTGCTCCAGGGTAATACCTTGGGCTTATGACTGCTCCCAAGGCGCCTCTCAATCTCATTTGCTAAATCTGGGAAAATTCCAGACTCACCTTGAATTGACCACGGCGGGAGGTGGGTAGTCAAAATTGTGTAATCAGAAGCCTTCACAGGGGTTGGAATTAGAATTAGAACTGAAAATAATATAACTAAAAGATAATCACTCAACTTTTTTAAAAGGCAAAATAGGAAGTATTCGACTCTCAAGTTGTGCTGCATTATTATTGGAGCTAAGTATGCGCTAATAATATTTTCGTTCATATCAGATTTACCTCGGGAAAAAGTGTCTTAAACCCAGATAATGAAATTCACATATACATAATAGGTTAAATATAATTTTTAACCTCCACAGTGAAAAATGAAGTATAGGCCTATATCATTTGGTTATTAATCACGGGGGACATAATTCTTTCAATAATCAATTCACCCTCCTTTTTCTTCCTTTATGGGCTTATTGAATAACCACTAAAAGAAATTTCAAAAAGACTATCGTTCTCTTACTATCGGGCTCGATGAGAATTTCTCGTTAGTTTCAAAATTGAAAGGGAGCCATCGCGTGAAGCGCATCTACCAGGTGTTTGGTATTCATCGTAGCAGTTATAAATACTTGCCAGGAATATCAAAAAAAAATATTTGAGCAGATACGCCTCAATAGCGAAGTAAAAGCAGCCTTTAAAATTAGTAATGGTTTCCCAATAAGTCGATTTCGAGCTCGAAGAATCATGAAGAAGGTAGGACTTCATAGCAGCCAGCCATCTTGCCCAAAGTATTAGAAGGCAAAAAATGATACCTTAGCCGTGCCAAACACACTTAATCGAGAGTTCGATGTTAAACACCCTAATCAAGTTTGGTGCGGTGATGTAACGTATATTTGGATTGGAAAATGCTGGGCATATTTGGCGATTGTACTTGATCTGTTTTCGCAAAAACCAATCTGCTGGGAATTTTAGTTATCACCAGATAGTCAATTGACGAGCAAGACTTTAATTCACGCTTGTGAACCCCGAGGAAAACCAAACGGTATCACTTTCCATTCTGCTCAGGGGTTGCATTACACCAGAAACAAATTTAGGCAAACCTTGTAGTGCTGCCAGATTAAGCAAAGTATGAGTCGTAGAGGAAGTTGTTGGGATATGCGCCATTGGAGCGTTTATTTAAAAGCTATAAAACAGAGTAGATGCCAGAAGTTGGCAGTCCTAATTTTGCTGAAGCTGAGCGATCAATTGTGAATTAGATTATTGGTTATTACAGCAGTGTTAGGCCACATCAGCATAATAGTTGCAAGAGCCCAAATGAGGCCGAAAGAGTATACTGGAAGACCTCTTAACTCGTGGCAAAATTTTATTGACCACTACATATCTAGCAAAAAAAATTGATGCTTTCTTTCCCGGCCACCTTAAAAAACTCGCTGAGTGTTTATCCTGAGTATTCTGGTCGTCGGGCAGCGCACCTTTTCTAGGTAGTTCTTTTGGACATTTTTGTTCTTATGCCCCGCCGAAAATTAAATATGTGATAGATCGCTATGCAATGGAGGTCAAACGTCAGTTAGCTGTGCTGGATCGTTATTTGGCAGATAACCAGAATATATATGGAGAAGAATACATGCTCGCAGACATGACCATCTGGCCATGGTACGGCTCATTATCCTTACGGAATTTATATGACGCTGCAGTATTCTTAGATTTAAGATCTTATAAACACCTTACTCGATGGAGCAATGAAATTACTGAACAAAAGGCGGTAAAACGCGGGAGGGTGGTTAACAACTTATTATGAAAGCCTCATCAACAACTGCGCGAACGCCACGATGCCAGTGATTTCGAAAGCAAGACCCAAGATAAACGATAAACGATAAACGATAAACGATAAACGATAAGTAGATGACATTTTTTGAGTGCCGAAAACTAATCGGTCTAACATCGGCCGATTTTTCGGGGATAACTTACTTTAGAAAAATGTGCATTCAATCGCGATATTAAATACAGACATCACAGGTTTCGTAACTAAGTTTAGGTTATGGAATAAGGCCTTCGGTTCATAGAGCTTGATAATATGAGAGCCTAGCGCAACCCTTTTTCTAATTAACTTATTCACATCTAAAACCATTGAATAAGTTTAGCTTGACCTTAATGTTCACTTTAAGCTTATAGTAATTTCCTACGAAAACTATAGGAAACATAATATGTCGACAAGTATCTATTCCCCTTTTTCACTTCCCAATGGCAGCATTCTGCCAAACCGCATAGCCAAGGCTGCCATGGAAGAAAATCTGGCGGAACCCGGGCATTTGCCTGGCACCCAACTTTTTAGTCTTTACAAGGCATGGGCTGAAGGTGGTGCCGGACTAATGATTACCGGCAATGTAATGATCGATCATCTGGCCATGACGGGCCCCGGCGGTGTTGCGCTTGAGGAAGATACTCCACTAGCGCCATTTCGCCAGTGGGCTGAATCTGCACAGGGGTATGGTGGACAACTGTGGATGCAAATCAGCCACCCAGGTCGCCAGGTTTACGCAGCCTTAGGAGGTAAAGCATTGTGCCCCTCGGATGTGGCTGTAGACATAGGTAAGCACTCAAGTTTATTTTCTCAACCCACTATTATGTCAGAAACAGAAATTCAAGATGTCATTCAACGTTTCGCAACGACAGCACGCAGAGCAGAAGAAGCAGGATTTTCTGGCATTCAAATCCATGGAGCGCATGGTTATTTGGTGTCTCAGTTCCTATCTCCACTTACAAATAAGCGTAAAGATAGATGGGGAGGCAGCTTAAAAAACCGTTCACGACTTTTAGTGGAAACGGTAAAGGCTATTCGTTCGGTAATATCTAAAAAAACCTCACTAGCAGTTAAGTTAAATTCGGCAGATTTTCAACGAGGCGGATTTGACATAGACGATGCCTTTGCAGTGGTTGAAGCCTTAAATACCCTAGGGGTGGACCTAGTTGAGCTCTCCGGTGGCAGTTATGAAACCCCAGTAATGTTCGGTCGTGCTGCCGATGACCGAACACTTGCCAGAGAAGCCTATTTTTTAGAATTTGCAAAGGACATTGCAAAGGTTGCCACTATGCCTGTTATGACAACCGGAGGCATCCGACGTAAACCTGTGGCTGAAGAAGTATTAAATAATGGTGTTGATATAGTTGGCATGGGCACCGCTCTCGCGTTTGAGCCAACATTGCCCAATATTTGGCGTAACGATCCTCAGTTTGAACCCCCAAATCCACAAGTTAATTGGAAAAATAAGCCAATTGCCTCACTGGCAAAATTAGCGGTCGTCAGAAGGCAATTAATACGGATGGGGAAAGGAAAGTTACCAAAACCCAGTTCATCTCCCGTTTTCTCTTTGATAGCAGATCGTATTCGATTTAAAAAATTAACTAAGCGATATAGAGTTCAAAATGCCAGTGAAGTAAATTGAGAGTTTATAAATAAAATCTAACATTGAATTGTAAAACTCACTTAATTATGTCCGTTTAAAAAGAGAAGCATGGCACCTATGAATAGTTCAAACAAGCTCGTATCAACTAATTTAGGTAAAATACAACTAACCATCACCGGTAATGGTCCTGCCATGTTTTTTTGGCCTAGCCTTATGCTAGACGGGTCATCGTGGCAACAGCAGGCTTTGCACTTTAAAGATAAATATCAAGTCATTCTGATTGACAGCCCTGGACATGGAAAAAGTGAACATCTAAATAGGCATTTTACTATTGAAGAATGTGCGCTTTGTCTCAGCCAAATAATGGATGGGCTTGAAATTAGTCGCGGCATTGTATTAGGAAGCTCTTGGGGTGGAATAGTCAGCGCTGTCTTTAGTGCGCTATACCCTCAGCGCACTATTGCTACCGTAATAATGAACAGCTCAGCTTCTGCTACATCCCTTAAGCAAAAGTTTGAGTTTCATTTCTTGAACTTATTGATAGGAAACTCAACGCACTTACCAAAGTTTTTAATTAATCAAATTTCCAGAATTTTTATTGGGAAAACGACAGCCCAACATAGAAGTAAGGTCCATTCACAAATTCGTGGCTATTTATCCGAATTAAACCTTACTTCTGTGCAATGGGCCATTGAAAGTCTAATTAATTCTCGCCGTGACATACATGAACTGATAGGCCAAATAAAGTCACCAACCTTAGTAATAGCAGGAAAAGAAGATGGAACATTTTCAGTTCCCGAAACACGTAAAATGGCGAAAGCCATTCCCAAAAGTCTGTTTGAAATATTGGATGGGGTGGCTCACTCTTCAGCCATAGAAAACCCTGAGTTAGTCAATGATCGAATTGAATTCTTTTTAAATGAGTCATTAAAAGAAAGTTTGAAAACTAGCAATACCAATATACTTTGAACCAATAAATTTGGATTAGATAGATGTTAATGGCAACCTTTTGTCATAATTTTAATTCAGCATGATAGTAGAAGGACCTACAAAAAATAACGTTTACGCCATAGATAAAACAATGAAAATACATCAACCATCAATAGACTGGGCCAGACTTCTAGTTGAACTAATGAAGCCCAATGATTTGAACGCCAACATGGTATTCAAACTATTTTTAGCTTTCCTCTTCAATAACCAACTTACCCAACTGTCTGGTGATAACCATGAAAAAACATAGCGTGTCATCAAGTTGGGTTAAGTTAGTTCTAGATACCCTAGGCGAGTCTGGTATAGACCCTCACCAACTATGCAAAATTTCTGGCATTAATTATCATGACACCCTACAACCATTTGGGAAGATCGAAAGTTCCTGTCTAAAGAAGTTATGGAGTACAGCAAAAAACATCTCCAACAATGATGCCATTGGCCTTTCCATGGCCAATGCAAAGTTCACGGGAATAATAGGTGCAGCCAGCCAGGGTTTTCTGCTAAGCACCTCCTTTAAGGAAGCGGTGACTCAAGCAAATTCATTTATTAGCTATTTTTCATCTGCATTTGAATTTGATGCGTTTGAAAATAGCTCTGGCCATCTAATGAAAATATCTTTAATCAGCGGCTCCGACAGTATTGGCATGGAATCCGTTGATTCGGTCATTGCATACTCAAAATTCATAATAAACCATACCTTCAAAAACGACGTCAGCCCACTCAAGATATACCTGGCCAGAACACAACCTAAAAACCCAAAAGATTACCAAGACATCCTGGGGTGCCCTGTTGAATTCAATCAATCCTTCAATGGCATACTATTTAAAAGCGGTATTTCAAATAACTTTCAACCTACGCAAAACGAATTACTAACCGACATTCATCAACAAATATTTATGCCCATGGTGAAAAAAGAGTTACCGGAAGGTATCAGCGAACAAATTCGCTTACATATACACAAGCACCTACCGATCAACAGTGATATTAATTTAGAAAATATATCCCAGGTGTTTAAAAGCAGCAAAAGCACTATTAAGCGTCGACTTAAGAGCGAAGGATTTACATTTAGACAAATTCTTGATGATGTTAGAAAAGATCTCGCTAAAAAGTACCTTGAGATAGAGTTGCTCTCAATCCAGGAGACAACCTACAGATTAGGTTACAAGGAGTCCAGCCCTTTCTTCCGTGCATTTAAACGTTGGTATCAATGTACTCCCACTCAATTTCTCAATAGACTCTAGATTTTTTTATTTTACATACATGCACAAATTACAAAGTTTAATAAGATACTAACCTACTCTATCAGCCGTTTAATTACCGCTCTAAAAACTAAAAGCTCTCTATCGGCAATAAAATAATGGGAAAGTTAACAATAGTTATTGGTACACAGGTCAGATAGTTGCATGATTAGTTTGGTCATCTAATTGGAATTGACTTGATTTATTTATCAATGAGCAGGCCTGTTATCGATTACCGCTACTTCAACGTTTGAGAAGGTATAGTACTGTGCAACAAATTGCTTATATTTTAAAAAATCGAGCAGTCTTAAAAAGAAATCAACGCCTACTATTAACTTCAGTTTAAAAGAAGATTTACCGTATTATGATGTGACAAAATCTGAATCCTTGTTATACATTTGCTTATTCGCACTCTCAAATTAATAATTTGGATCCAGGGTTTTCTATTTTAAAACTTAATTATTAACGCTTACCAGCTCGGCGCAAGGCAGAAGCAGTAAATTCTTTACGCTTAATTATTTTATCAAAGTTAAATGGCCTGGATTCTTCATTATTCAGTTCAACCAGATAACGACCGGAAAAGAGGTCATAGCTGGTTATCGACACATACCAGGGCGCATTGGCATCTACAAACTGCAAAGCATGACCTTCAGATGCGCGCCATAACTGACCACGGTTATCATATTGGTCGGCTAAAGCAATTTGCCAGCTGTCCTCATCTACGTAAAAGGTACGTTTGCCGTATACGTGACGTTCGCCACTTTTAAGCGTGGCTTCCACTTTCCATACACGATGAAGTTCGTAACGGGTGTAGTTCTGGTTGATGTGACCTGCCTGTACTATGTCACTGTACTTGGCATTGGAATCTGCTAACTTGTAGGAATTATAGGGGATATACATTTCCTGCTTACCAATCAGCTTCCAGTTGTACTTGTTTGGCGCACCGTTATACATGTCTACCTGATCGGTAGTACGCAAACCTTCACTGGCCTGGCTGGGCGCATCGTAGGCAATCTGAGGGGCTCGGCGCACTCGACGTTGCCCTGCATTATATGCCCAAGCCTTACGCGGTTCATTAACCTGGTCAATAGTTTCATGCACCAGCAATACGTTACCAGTTAAACGGGCTGGCGACTTTACGACCTGTGTAAAATAAAACAAAATATTTTTATCATCTTCCATATCGTAGCCATCTTTTAAATATTGTGGCGCCACTAACTGGGCACGCATCTTAACCGCAGTAAAAGCTCCGTTGCTTTGAACTGGTATTTGCGCCACATTGCGCTCAACAGAGCCACCGCGATAGCGACTCACGTGATTCCAAATAACTTCCAAACCATTATTCGGAATAGCAAAGGGAATGGTTTCATCAAAGTTAATCATGCCATTACCTCCAGTGGCCAGCTCTGTGCTCACCGCATTTTTTTTGGCTTTATCATAGATATCTTTTGGGTAAGAAGAGGTTCTATGGGTTAGATAAATGGGCATTTTGTAGGTTTCCGGGTACTTAGCAAACAAGGCCAGCTGACCGTCGGAAAGCCTATCCTTGTATTGATCCAGGTTTGCTGGAGTAATGGTAAACAAGGGTTTTTCATCGGCGTAGATGTTAACTAACGGATTGGCGCCCACTACCTGTTTTAGTCCGCCTTCATAACTGGGAATATTACCACTGGCGTTGGCTTCTTTTTGTGCGCCAGTGAAGGTCAGTTCGCTACCCAGTTTACTGGCTTCCTGTTGCGAAACCTTGGCCCAGGCTGTGGTACTGGTTATGGCCAACACAAGTACTGAAGTGGTAAGTTTTTTTATATTCAAAATATTTTCCTTCTTACCACATATCTTTGCAAAAAATATGTGGTTTATTAATTCTTTAATTGGATTTGTTTTTATTCTATTTATTGACACTAAAAATTATTTAGAACTGCATGCCTATGCTCATGGACGCAAAGTCACGGTCACTGATAACACTGTAATCACCGCCCATGTACTGGGTATAAGCAATGCTGGCGTTGTAAGTTTCAAGGTAAACGGCTTGCACGCTTAAGCCCAGAGACTGCTGGCCTTCGTTGAAGTTACCGCCAGGATTGGAGTACCCCTTCACATCATCGCTCCAAGCAAGAGTTGGTTTAAAATTTACACCGGCAAATACGTCAGGGTAGTCACCCACTATACGAAGACGATAACCCCAAGAGCTTTCTGTAGTGAAACCATCATCGGCTGAGGTGCCAGTTGATGCCCCATACAAATCTGAACGGCCATACTTGATAGCATCATCACTATCATCAAAATCATGGATATAGGTATAACCCACTTCCCCCACCACAGCGATACGGCTGGCTCCGGCTATCTGGTCAAAAAATTTAATTGCGGTAATTTGAGCCTGAGATATATCGAATAATCGAAAGCCTTCAACATCAATATCCGCCTGCTTTGATAGCACTGTCATCTCAGTTGAACTGGTTTCCAGACCAAGCAAGGTAAGGGTTGAGTCAAAACCGTTAATTTGTACAGGCGTATCCATGGAATGACTCACTTCACCAGATAGAGCTACTGAACCCACATTAGTAGCAAAACTAATGCCGCTGATGACCTGATCTTCCGGGTAGGCAACAGCATAATTTGCTGTAGGGGCGGCAGCTTTAAGTACTTCACCTGTAGCAAATACCTTGGCATCATCCAGGCTCGCACCATTACCCATAGCAGCAATCACTGCAGCATTGGCAATCGCGCCAATTTCCGCTTGAGTTTTATCTGTGGTGTTGCCAATAACCACAGGGGCACGGCTATGGATATTCATGGCGTAAACACCAAATTCGGTATCTCCAAGAGCTTCGGAGATATATCGAAAAGCCAAACCAAACTGTCCGTCATCAGATGCTTTATCCACACCATCCGCACTACGCGGCACCGTGGCAATACCACCAGCCACACTCACAGAATCACAACCGTCTGCTAAAACATCATTGGTGGAAAAATAAGTACCGCAACCAGGTATAACTGTCTCCTGAAATTCCAATTGATAAAAAGCTTCCATACTTAGATTATCGGTTAAACCTATATTGGCAAAGGCCAGATTCACAGGCAATAGCCCTTCTTTAATTTCAGCTCCTGGGCGCACAAAGGCATTTATATCGACCGGATTTATGGAGTTAACACCGCCACGAATAAAGGTTCCTTCGCCCCAGCTAACCACCTGCTTACCCAAGCGAACATCCAGTGGCATTTCACCCAGTTCAAATGAGCCATAAACAAACGCATCCAGAATAGTGGCCCCCTTGGCCTTAGAAAGATCATCAAATTCGGAATCATCAAGAGTAGAATTGGCATTTGTGTAATCAAGTGAGGTACCAGCAACACCATTGGTCTCTGTAGTAGGTGTATGTCCATATTCAACGGCATTATTTTCAAGTGCCGAATCATACCAGTACTTGCCACGGACAAACCCGCCGAACTTCAGGTAGCTGAATTGTAAATCGTGACTACCTTTGATTATTTGCGAGAAGGCATCACCATTTTTATAGTTACGGTCGCCATCATCACTGTTACTGGATCTGCCGGAAACTGAAGTGGTAATTCCCGAATCTTGATCCTCAACACGCCAGCTTGACCCTATGGAAATTTGCGAATCGAAGCTGCCTTCAATTTGCCCCATATTAAACTCAACTCCCTGAGCTTGAGCTGCCATTAATAGTGGAATAGCTAAAGTCAAATATTTCTTACGCCCTGGGAACTGATCATTTATTTTTATCATGGTATTCACTGCTCTCTATTTTTATTATTCAGGTGTGAAAAAAGCCTTTAAACGTTTGAAACGTCATCACACCCTTCACCCGATAAATTTACACTGGCTATTTTTGTGCACAATCTCCCATGACGACAAAGTACTAGATTGTAAAGACAGTATTTTTTTGTGTGTCAACTAAGAATATTTAATTACATTTAGCTAATGATTTCTCACATGAATTCAGGAAGTAAGATGGCTTTATCTTAAAGTTATAAACAGTACAGAATTACAAAATAAAACATTGTTCGTTAGGTTAAAACCAAGGATTAAATTCACCAATAAAGCAGGTTCGATGTAACATCGAAATACCGATTATGCATAATTCGTTAATAAATATTTTTTTGCATTGTGGAGTTTATTACTAACCATGTACTAATACTCTATCAAGTAATTTTTACATTTCACTTCGATAGGTTATTGAATATTCTTAGATTGTCCTTTCATTACAGGCCCAATTTAATAAACATTAAAGACTAAGTATTCCTTTTTTATAGCGACTAGGTTAATTAACTTCCGCTCTCAGCTTTTAGCAATAAACTCTGTATTCATAGAGTGGTCACTATAAACAGCAATCCAATACATTTCGCTAACACTCCAATTTCAATGAAACTCTATTGTGAATTATTTAGCTTGACCTTAAAGTTAACATTAAGGTTATAATTTTTTTCAAGGGAATCAACAGAAAAATATACAGATGGATTGATGAATATTTCTCGATAGATACCATAGGTAAGGTAATGGGGCAGAATCAACAGTTACCAGTGGGCTGGGGAAAACTTGTATTTGAACTATTAAAACGCGAAGGTTTAGATGCTAGCGCGCTATTCCAAAAATTCGATCTTGACGAGGAGCAACTTGATAACCCTAACACCTACTTTAAACAAGACAGTTTTACTCTATTATGGCAAGAAGCCAGTCGATTAACAGGGAACCCTGCTTTTGGTCTGCATATGGGTGACAACCCAACTATATGTGCCTTTGATGCGTATATTTATAGCATAATGTCTAGCGCGACACTTCACGAATGCTTTGCAAGGTTGGTTCGTTATCAACGTATTATTGGGTCTTCACCAAAATTAACAACTGATCAAACCGATCATGGCTATGTCATTACTTTAAACATTGAAGGCGATGAACTCCCGGCTGCTTATCAAGCTTTTGATGCTTCCTTAGCCTTTCTACTATTTTCAACCCGCTTCTTTACCAATAAAAACATCACGCCTATTTACGTTGAGTTTAAATATTCCGAGCCAAAAGACATCCAGCCATACCAAGATTTATTTCAATGCGACTTTCGATTTTCTGCTGATCGCTATTGCATATGTTTCAATAATGACGACCTTGATAAACGCTTGATTTCTGCCAATGAAAATATGGCTATTCATCATGAGGAAATACTAGAAAAGATAATACAAGTACTCAACACCACCAAACTAAGTGAAACGGTCAGAGAGATAATTGCTAATAAACTACCTTATGGAGAACCCAAAATCAGTACAATTTCTAAGCAATTAAATATAACTTCACGAACTTTGCAACGTCGCTTGAAAGAAGAGAATTTATCATATTTATCGATACTATCGAATACTCGTAAAGGATTGGCGCATAACTACATTACCGAGAAATCTTTATCCGTTCATGATTCAGCATTTCTTCTAGGCTTTACCGATGTCAGTAATTTTTATCGCGCCTTTAAGCGCTGGTTTGGGTGTACACCGGGTGAATACAGAGATAGGTATACAGAAATTTAGTCAACCATGGCTTCTTCTTAATTTCTTACTTTAAACTAGCCATTAATCAAGTAGTTTTATATTAGCTGCCTTCAGTTGCATTAAAATTTTATGCATTCGAAAATGAATATTCGAAATTACTTTTTATGAATGACTCGCAATGCAATAAAAAGGTTAAAGCTACACCATTTACTAGGTTAGCCGCACTTAGCCTAAGGTTTTGGCTAAGTATGCAAATGAACAATGAGTCCCACACTCTTGAAATCAGTCGAAATGAGTATAAGCTTCAAGTTAAGATTAAGGTCAAGCGGTAAGTGAGGTATTCATGAAAATTGGAGAACTGGCAAAAAAAACAGGCATAGCAGCACATACTATTCGTTTCTATGAATCCAAGGGTTTATTACCAAAAGCTAAAAGAGGCGCCAATGGTTATCGCCTTTACGGCCAGGATGCCAGTGAGCGCTTAACCCTAATTCAATTTAGTCAACGAATGGGTTTTACTTTGGAGGAAATATTTACCCTGTTTAATAAGGTGGGGGATAACTGGGATCACGATTTAATTATGGGAAAGCTGGAAAGCCGTCTGAATGAAATTCGTTCCTTACAAAAACAACTTACTGCACAGGAAGAAGATATTATAAAAATTCAGAATAAACTAAAAGAAACCTGGTCCAAAAATGCTTGCATGCAGACAGACGACATTGCAAAAATTGTTGCTGATGCAGGTTAGGTAAATGACTTATCTATCAAAACCTTAAAGCTTATTGAAAAAAACATTTCAAACTTCAAGACCTTTCAAAAGCCGTCGCTAACACCCTGGCAAATTTGCAAACCCTATTAGGTTGGTTATGGCTGGGCGGGAACAGCATTTGAATAAGGGTGGGCTGAGGTGCATAAAAAGACTGTCGAATAAGCTCCTTAATCGCACCGCCACATCTATGCCCTCATCTATGCCCTCATCTATGCTCTTAATCTATGAGATGGATCTCCCACCCGTGTAATTCATATTTACTATTGAGAGCCCCCAACCCATACTTTAGTATGTGCGCCCCTTACCTATTTGAGTGCAGATTTTGATTTTATTATCGGGTTTTAGCCTAGGTGTCATCACCTTGGTTATTATTATATTGGCACGAGATTTTGGCCGTTTACCTGTGGCTCAAGCATTTATTGCCATGGCATTGGCAGGTGCTTGTTATCTGATAAAACCCTTTGTTGACCAGCCCTGGAAAATGCTCACCGCCGACATCTATACCATGGTGCCCTCGTTATTTTGGTTGCTGTGCCGCCTTGCCTTTACCGATAAACCCCGCTTGCTCTCCCCCTTGGGGGCCATTGCCCTGTATACCTTTATGGCCCAAGCCATCTCAAGGCATGTGGGCATTAACTCTGAAAACCTTACCGAATGGCGCCTTATTGGCAGGCTCATTCCCAGTTATTGCGAGTACTTCATGGTGGCCATGGGCATGTGGACGGTGCTTAGTAATTGGCAAGATGACCTGGTTGAATCTCGGCGTAAACTGCGTGGCGTGGTATTGGCCGTAGTGGGGGTTGGGGTATTCATGATTATTATTCCATCCAACACTGGCATTGCCAGAAGCTGGCTGCCCTACCTGTCTTATTTAGGCATGTGTCTCTTTTGTGGATTATCTCTTTTAAGGGGGCGCACCGGGGTATTATTTGGTATTCAAAAACCCTCCGGACAAGAGCCCAGCGATATAACAAAAGATAATATTGACGCCAGTACCGATGCCCCTGAAGAAGTTAAGAAAGACGATGTACAAGCCTTGGAGCAACTAATGACTGAAGGTTTTTATCGTACCGAACGCCTCACCTTAAAGATGTTGGCCGAAAAGCTAAAATTGCCCGAATACAAAACCCGTGCGCTTATCAACCAAACCCTGGGCTATCGGAACTTTAACGACTATATAAACCAGCTACGCATTAATGAAGCCGCGCAGCGATTATTAAGTGAGGAACAAACCCCTATTTTAAATATCTCTCTGGATGTGGGGTACCGCAGCCTAAGCTCATTTAACCGTGCTTTTAAGGATATACAAGAAATGACACCTACTGAATATCGCCAGTAATCAGTGTTCACCTTGTGTCCTAGTGGCTGCAATATCGTTTAAAACACAGCTTTGCATTTAACTTCACATAGAATGTATTACATACATTCTATGTCCTGCTTTGATAACCATAAGCCTCTGGTCTAGTCTTAATAGATTAAGCTCATGTATATACCCTTGAGTTTCATATTTTTGGCATGAGAATTTATGGCAGGTTGGCTTAATCGCTATTTCAGTTTTTAGCCCACATGGTGTAGCTCGCCCATCCGTTATTCACACAGCCAGTACGAATGAGATTAAAGATGTATCCCATTAATAGGTACTTGGCACACTTCGTTGTTTTAGTGGCTTTATTGCCAGCGCTTTCTTTCGCCGAAAAAACAAAGATAAATATCCATATTCCCAGCGGCGTCACCAGCGAGATGTCTAGGCTGTACTCGAGAATTATAAATGACTTTGAAAGGACTCACCCTCAGATAGATGTCATCTTTCATCCCAGTAATAGCTACCAACAGGTTTTACAAAATGTTCTAACGCTCAATAACCAAAATAAAAGCGCAGGCGTGGCAGCAGTTGAAATTTCTCAATTGCTAACCCTAAGAAAAGCCAACGCGATAATTGCGCTGGATGAATTCGTCGACGCTGAAAAAGACGATAGTTTTATCAAAGCCTTTGTTCCCGAGTTCCTCGCCAACAGTTATGGCAATGACGGCAAGCTCTATGGCATCCCCCTCATAAGAAGCACTCCGATTATTTACTACAATATGAGTACCTTAAAGAAAGCCGGAATTGATCGCGATAAATTACCAAGCACTTGGCAAGAGCTAACAGCCACTTTGAAAAAAATAAAAGCAGTTACAGGTTCCCCACCATTTATTCTGGCCCCCCAATGGTATGACTGGTTATTTGAAGCGTTTGTTTTTCAAAATAATGGGACATTAGCCAACCAAAACAATAGCCAGGTACAGTTTGATCACCCTGCCACAATTGAAGCCTTGGCTTATTGGAAAATGCTTTTGGATAGCGGCCTTATGAGCCGTTATGGTGGCAGCTGGAAATCCATGATCAATGGCTTTAGCCAGGGCACCTTTCCAGTTATTTATTATTCGTCTGGAGGGCTGGGGAAACTTGTGGATATGGAATCACAAGATAAGCTGGGATTTGAATGGATGACCGATATCATGCCCAAGAATAAAACCTATAGCACTCCAGTAGGTGCAGCCAATATGTTTCTCTCTCAACATATGAGCCCAAAGGAAAAAAAAGCCGCCTGGTTATTGGTGAACCACCTGTTACAGCCTGAAATTCAAGCTCAAATTAGCTACGAAAGTGGATATTTTCCCGTGGTTAAATTTGCTTATAAAGAAAAAAACTTAATACAGCGTTATTCAACCGAACAATTCAAACGTGCCATTAAACAGTTAAGTTATTCTAAAGCAAAAATAATGACACTAAACGCGGTGCAAATTCGTAATATTCTAAAGGCAGCCATTGATAGAGTTCTAGATGACAATATGGATGCAAAAGAATCCCTCAGCAGAGCCCAACATGAATCGCAAAAATGGCTTAACTAAGATCCAATAAAACGTTCATAAGCCTATGGCGCATTCCTTTGTGAAGGATCCCGTTTAAACGCCTTGACTAAATCATGTGGGTCAATACGCTCGCTTTGTTCTTTTGCCCCCTGCGCCCACCACAACATTTGTTTTAACGCCC
>ERZ1027231.123-NODE-123-length-40978-cov-251.370941_pt1 | contig 40978 bp, 35 predicted proteins | sample MGYA00520866_ERZ1027231 | MGnify/ENA primary metagenome ERZ1027231 (study PRJEB33311, sample SAMEA4378411) | marine metagenome | biome: Marine biome; feature: Fjord; material: Water | collected 2014-07-20T08:00:00Z/2014-07-... | depth 75 m ...
GTGGGTTGGGTGTGGTTTTTTGAGCTTGAGTGGAGGTGGTGTGGCTTTGTTTTGTGAGGTTTGAGTTGTTAGTTGGGAGTTTTTGTTTTGCAGGGCTGTTTCTTTTAGGTGTAAAAAAACCGCGCTGCTAACTTTCATTAGGCAGGGCGGTTTGTTGTTTTAGATGGTTTTACTTTTTAGGGTATTCACGCTTAGTGTGGCCAGTGTAAAGCTGGCGGGGTCGAGCGATGCGGTATTCGCCACCAATCATTTCATTCCAGTGGGCGATCCAGCCAGGTGTGCGGCCAGTTGCAAAGATAACTGTGAATAATTCAGTTGGGATGCCGATTGCTTTAAGAATGATGCCTGAGTAGAAGTCAACGTTAGGGTACAGTCCGCGAGACTTGAAGTATTCGTCTTCAAGTGCAATTTTTTCTAGCTTCATAGCCATTTTTAATTGCGGATCATCTTCTAGGCCCAGTTCTGCAAGAACTTCGTCACAGCATTTTTTCATAACTACAGCACGAGGGTCGTAGCTCTTATAAACGCGGTGTCCAAAGCCCATTAGGCGGAATGGATCAGACTTATCTTTAGCTTTGTTTAAGAATTCATCGATACGAGTTTCGTCACCGATTTCATCCAGCATTTTTAATACAGCTTCGTTGGCACCGCCGTGTGCAGGGCCCCAAAGTGCTGCGATACCTGCTGCAATACATGCAAATGGGTTGGCACCAGTTGAGCCAGCCATGCGTACTGTAGAGGTAGATGCGTTTTGTTCGTGGTCAGCATGAAGTAGGAATACTTTGTCCATTGCATTGGCAAGAACAGGGCTGATTGGCTTGATTTCAGCAGGTGTATTAAACATCATGTGAAGGAAGTTTTCAGAGTAGCTTAGGTCGTTACGCGGGTGCATAAACGGCTGGCCAATGTTGTACTTGTATACCATGGCGGCCAGTGTGGGCATTTTTGCGATTAAGCGGTGGGCTGCAATCTCACGGTGCTTGGCATCGTTAATGTCTAGGGAGTCGTGATAAAACGCTGATAGAGCGCCAACAACGCCGCACATTACGGCCATTGGGTGAGCGTCGCGACGGAAGCCTTTGAAGAAGCTAACAAGCTGCTCATTAACCATTGTATGGTTGCTTATAGTTTTAACGAATTCTTCTTTTTCTTCAGCTGTAGGCAGTTCGCCGTGTAGAAGAAGGAAAGATGTTTCTAGGAAGTCGCTGTTTTCAGCCAGTTCTTCGATTGGGTAGCCGCGATGTAAAAGAACGCCTTTGCCACCGTCGATGTATGTGATTTTTGATTCGCAAGAAGCTGTTGAAACAAAACCTGGGTCGTAGGTGAATTTACCTTGAGCGACCAAGCTGCGAATATCAATTACGTCTGGACCAATAGTGCCTTCGTAGATCGGGAACTCTAATGGTGCATCTAGACCATCAACTGTTAATTGTGCCTTTTTGTCAGCCATGTATGGCCTCCTGTCTGCTTATTTCTGATACCGAGATTCTTATGAAATCTCTTTTACATTGCGAGCGAAAAGCGCTCTGTACCGTTGCAAAGACGGCCAACTATAGAGCCTAAATAGCGATTGTCAATTATTGACCTATCCAACTTTTGTCTAAGTTTCTACATTCTGTTTAAAGATTGATCTATTATTAGCGTTAGTTCGTAGAAACTATATAAATCTTAATGCTTAGCATAGGCGCTTGTTTGTATTTAACAAACTCTGTGGCTATAATTCGGCGCGTTTACGAAGGCACTAAAAATCACGTAAGTTCGCATTTTTATTGATAAAAATGCACAATTTACGTGCTTAGCCAAACAAGATCGCATTATTTTGATGCGACAGAGAGAGTGTAGAGAACCGTGAATCAACAAAGACCAATAAATCTTGATCTGACTAAGTTCAGTTTTCCTCTACCTGCATTAACTTCAATTACTCACCGTGTGGCTGGTGTAATTTTGTTTGTAGGTATTATTTTTCTTTTATGCGCTTTAAGTGGCTCTTTGGAGTCAGCTGAAGGATTTGCAGAAACGAAAAAGTCAATGACAACTGGATTTGGAAGTTTCATCACATGGGGTTTGTTATCTGCTTTAGCATTTCATTTTGTTGCAGGTATTAAACATCTATTAATGGACCTTGGCTTAGGTGAAACGAAAGAGAGTGGTTTTAATGCTGCTGTCTTTACAATTATCCTGTCATGTATCCTAATTATTCTTGCAGGAGTCTGGGTATGGGCGTAAGTGTGACTAACTTCAGTCGTAATGGGTTATCGGATTGGATTATTCAGCGTTTTTCAGCTGTTGTTCTTGCTGCGTATTCCGTTTTCATTATCGGTTATTTATTAGCTAACCCAGATCTAGATTATGCCCAGTGGAGCGAGTTTTTCTCTTGCACAGCTGTTCGTGTTTTTTCTGTTCTAGCTCTTTTATCTACAGTTGCCCATGCCTGGATTGGTATGTGGACTATTTCAACTGATTATTTTAAGCCAGTCGTTCTTCGCTTTGTATTCCAACTTGCATGTTTTCTTGCAATGTTTGTTTACTTTGTTTGGGGCATCGAAATCATCTGGGGTGTTTAAGTAATGGCGACTAGTATTCGTACAATGTCATATGATGCCATCGTTATCGGCGGTGGTGGTGCAGGCATGCGTGCTGCACTACAATTAACAGAAAGTGGCATCAAAACCGCTTGTGTTACAAAAGTTTTTCCAACACGTTCTCATACTGTATCTGCTCAAGGTGGTATTACTTGTGCGATCGCTTCTGATGATCCAAATGATGATTGGCGTTGGCACATGTACGATACCGTTAAAGGTTCTGATTATATCGGTGACCAAGACGCTATCGAATACATGTGTAGAGTTGGTCCTCAGGCTGTGTTTGAGTTAGACCACATGGGTCTTCCTTTCTCTCGTACAGAAGAAGGTCGTATCTACCAGCGTCCTTTCGGCGGACAATCTAAAAACTTCGGTGAAGGTGGTCAAGCGTCTCGTACGTGTGCCGCAGCTGACCGTACAGGTCATGCTCTTCTTCATGCTCTTTATCAGGGTAACCTTAAAGGTGGAACGACATTCTTAAATGAATGGTATGCCGTTGACCTTGTTAAAAACGAAAATGATCAAATTGCTGGTGTGATTGCTATTTGCATTGAAACTGGCGAAACCGTTTACATCAAAGCAAAAGCAACTGTTCTTGCAACGGGTGGCGCGGGTCGAATTTATCAATCTACCACAAATGCACTTATCAATACTGGTGACGGTATGGGTATGTCTCTTCGTGCTGGCGTTCCTGCGCAAGACATGGAAATGTGGCAGTTCCACCCAACGGGTATTGCCGGTGCTGGAGTACTTGTTACTGAAGGTTGTCGTGGTGAAGGTGGTTACCTGATCAATAAAGACGGCGAACGCTTCATGGAGCGTTATGCCCCTAATGCGAAAGACCTTGCAGGTCGTGACGTTGTAGCTCGTTCAATGGTTATGGAAATACTTGAAGGCCGTGGCTGTGGCCCTGATGCTGATCACGTTTTATTGAAACTTGATCACCTAGGTGCTGATACTCTAAACGCTAAGCTTCCTGGTATTCTTGAGCTATCTCGTACGTTTGCTCATGTTGATCCAATTAAAGCTCCAATTCCTGTTGTACCAACTTGTCACTATATGATGGGTGGTGTTCCAACAAACATTGGTGGTCAGGCATTGTCAGTAGATGCTGATGGCAAAGACACTATTATTGATGGTTTATATGCATGTGGCGAAGCAGCTTGTGTATCAGTGCACGGTGCAAACCGCTTAGGCGGTAACTCGTTATTAGACCTGGTTGTATTTGGTCGTGCGGCAGGCATTCAAATTGAGAAAAGCTTCCGTGAAGGCTTCGATACAACTGATGCTCGTGATGAAGATGTTGAAGCAGCGATGGCTCGTCTAAATCGTTTAAATAATTCAACTTCTGGTGAGTCTGTTGCTGAAGTTCGTGCCGATCTTCAAAAATGTATGCAGCTTTATTTTGGTGTATTCCGTGAAGGCGAAGCCATGCAGAAAGGCTTGGCAATGCTTAAAGAAATCGGTGAACGTGTTCGAAATACATACCTTGAAGACAAGTCTTCAGCGTATAACACAGCACGAATCGAAGCACTTGAGCTAGATAACCTTTATGAAGTTGCATTTGCTACGGCAATAGCAGCTGAAGAGCGTAAAGAATCTCGTGGTGCGCATGCTCGTAATGATTATACCGAGCGTGATGATGAAAACTGGTTGTGCCACTCAGTGTACTTCCCGCAAACTCAAACCATTGGTAAGCGTGCAGTAAACTTTGCACCGAAAACAATGGATGCATTCCCACCAAAAGAACGTAAATATTAAGAGTGGGGGAGAGAGATTATGTTGCAAGTTAGCGTTTATCGTTACAACCCAGAGACAGATACTGCGCCATATATGAAGGACTACCAAATAGATACTGGTGGTAAAGATTTGATGGTATTAGATGTTCTGGCTTTGGTTAAAGAGCAGGATACAAGTTTGGCCTACCGTCGCTCATGCCGTGAAGGTGTGTGTGGGTCGGATGGTTTGAACATCAATGGTAAAAATGGATTGGCGTGTGTAACGCCAATTTCTGAAGCAACTAAAGGCAATAAACTTGTTCTTCGTCCATTGCCAGGTCTTCCGGTTATCCGCGACCTAGTAATCGACATGAGCTTGTTTTACCAGCAGTTTGAGAAAGTTAAGCCTTTCTTGCAAAACAATACGCCAGCACCGGGTATTGAACGTCTTCAGTCGCCAGAAGAGCGTGCCAAGTTAGACGGTCTGTATGAATGTATTCTTTGTGCATGCTGTTCAACTTCTTGTCCTTCATTCTGGTGGAACCCTGATAAGTTCATCGGTCCTGCAGGTTTATTGCAAGCGTATCGCTTTTTGGCTGATAGCCGAGATACGTCTACGCAAGAGCGCCTAGATGGCTTAGATGATCCATTCAGCGTATTCCGCTGCCGTGGCATCATGAACTGTGTTAGCGTTTGCCCTAAAGGATTGAATCCTACAAGAGCAATCGGACACATCCGCAACATGTTATTGTCTCGCGGAATCTAAAAATAAAGGGGCTTAATAGCCCCTTTATTTTTTGTTAAAAGGCAGTAAAAATGATGCATCAGACACATGGTGCACAAAAAAATATAAAAAATAGGCCTATTAGCATCATATTTGCTAGGCTGTAATTAAGTACTAGTCGGGAAGCGGGTAACCCCCGTACTGATTTATGAACTTCAGGCCTAATCCGGTCAGCTGTCGATCCACAACAGAGAGGTTCCGCCATCAGTATCCCATATACGTCAATTAAGGTGGTTTTATCATGCAGGAAAGCTCGATGGAGCAGCTATGGGGCAACTCTCAGTTAGCTGGGGGCAACGCGTCATACATAGAAGAGCTGTACGAACGTTTTTTAACAGATCCAAATTCTGTACCAGAGCAATGGCGCAGTTATTTTGGAACGCTTCCTAGGGCGGAAGGTGGGGAAACTCACGATATTCCACACAGCCCAATCAAAGAACAGTTTTTACTGATTTCAAAAAACCAGCGCAGTTATGCTGCCGGTCAAGCAACTCAAAGCCAGGTTTCAAGTGGCTATGATCACAAACAGTTGCGCGTTTTCCAATTAATTAATGCCTACCGTTTCCGAGGGCATCAGCATGCCAAACTTGATCCGCTAGGAATCATGGAGCGAGAGCAAGTTCCTGATTTAGAATTGCGATATCACGAACTAACAGAAGCCGATATGGACAGTGTTTTCCAGACTGGCTCTTTATTCATAGGTAAAGAAGAAGCGACACTTGCTGAAATAGTCGATGCATTGGATACCACTTATTGTCAGAGCATTGGCTCTGAATTCATGCATATTGTTGATACGGCTGAAAAACGCTGGTTTCAGCAGCGTATTGAAAGTGTTCGTTCTAAGCCTGAGTACAGTACAGAAGCAAAAACACATTTACTTGAACGTTTAACAGCCGCAGAAGGGCTTGAAAAATATCTAGGTTCTAAGTACCCCGGTGTTAAGCGTTTCGGATTAGAAGGTGGCGAAGCGTTAATTCCTTTGATGGATGAAATCATTCAGCGTTGCGGTACATATGGAGCCAAAGAAATAGTAATTGGAATGGCTCACCGTGGGCGCCTAAACCTATTGATCAATACGCTAGGTAAAGCACCATCAGATTTGTTTGACGAATTTGATGGTAAAGCGCAATTCGATCACTCAGGTGACGTTAAGTACCACCAAGGCTTTTCTTCTAATGTGCTTACGCCTGGTGGTGAAGTACATTTGGCATTGGCGTTTAACCCATCGCATTTAGAAATTGTATCTCCGGTAGTTGAAGGATCTGTACGCGCTCGTCAAGATCGCCGTGGTGATAAAACGGGTGAAACAGTTGTTCCTATCAGTATTCACGGTGATTCGGCATTTGCGGGTCAAGGTGTTGTGATGGAAACATTCCAAATGTCACAAACACGTGGTTATAAAACCGGTGGTACTATTCATATCGTAGTAAATAACCAAGTTGGCTTTACTACTAATAAACGCGAAGATGTACGTTCGACAGAGTATGCGACGGATGTGGCTAAAATGGTCCAGGCGCCGATTCTCCATGTAAATGGTGATGACCCTGAAGCGGTTCTGTTTATTACGCAATTAGCGGTTGATTACAGGAATGAATTTAAGAAAGACGTTGTAATCGATTTAGTTTGTTATCGTCGTCGAGGCCATAACGAAGCTGATGAGCCTTCTGCGACCCAGCCATTAATGTATAAAGTTATTAAGAGCTTGAAAACAACTCGTACTTTATATGCACAAACTTTAGAAAATACAGGTGTTGTTGATCAAGCGCATTCTAAGCAAATGGAAGAAGATTACCGTAATGCTTTAGAAGACGGCAAGCACGTTGTTAAAAGTTTGGTTACTACTCCTAAATCAGAGCACTTTGTAGATTGGAGCCCTTATCTTGGTCATGATAATGACTTAGTGATAAGCACTCAGTGTGATCTCAAGCGTATGCAGGAGCTGGCGAATCAAATGCAAAAAGTACCTGAAGGATTTCAGGTACAGCGCCAAGTTAACAAAATACTGCAAGATCGCGAAAAGATGGCCGCTGGCGCATTACCAATAAATTGGGGTTTTGCTGAGACGATGGCTTATGCCACTTTGTTAGATGAAGGTTTTCCAATTCGTTTAACGGGTCAGGATGTTGGTCGAGGAACGTTCTCGCATCGACATGCGGTTCTTCATAATCAAAAAGATGGAGAGTCTTATTGCTCATTGCAGAATATGGGTGAAGACCAGCCAAGTTATACCATTCACGACTCATTGTTATCTGAAGAAGCGGTATTAGGGTTCGAATACGGTTACTCAACGACTACTCCAAATATGTTAGTTATTTGGGAAGCACAGTTTGGTGATTTTGCTAACGGTGCCCAAGTCGTAATGGATCAATTCATTTCAAGTGGTGAGCATAAATGGAGCCGTTTGTGCGGTTTGACCATGTTGCTTCCTCACGGTTATGAAGGTCAAGGTCCTGAACACAGTTCAGCCCGATTGGAGCGTTATCTTCAATTATGTGCTGAGCACAATATTCAAGTGGTTGTTCCGTCTACACCCGCACAAATATTCCATTTGTTGCGCCGACAGGCTATGCGACCATTACGTAAGCCCTTAGTTATCATGTCGCCTAAGAGTTTATTAAGGCATAAAGAAGCCATTAGCACGCTAGAAGAATTAGCGAATGGTGAGTTCCAAAATGTAATTCCAGAAACAGAAGACGTTAATCCAAAAGATGTAAAACGTCTGGTTCTTTGTAGCGGTAAAGTTTACTACGATCTGATCGATCGTCGTCGTACTGAAGAGCTTAAGCATGTTGCCATTGTTCGAATTGAGCAGTTATATCCTTTCCCTGAAAAAGAATTGTTAGCAGCTATTTCGTCATATACCAATTTAGAAGGAACCGTTTGGTGTCAGGAAGAGCCAATGAATCAGGGTGCATGGTACAGCAGCCAGCATCACATGCGCCGAGTGGTTCATGAAATGAATCCTAAGTTGTATTTGGATTATGCCGGACGAGATGCTTCAGCTTCTCCTGCGGCCGGTTATATGGCGTTGCATTTAGAGCAACAAGAGCAATTGATTAAAGATGCACTTGGCCTATAAGGCAGTGGCAACAAGGAATTAGGAATAAGAATATGAGTGTAGAAATTAAAGCGCCGGTTTTTCCGGAATCTGTTGCAGATGGAACGATTGCTACTTGGCATAAACAACCTGGTGAAGCGGTTAGCCGCGATGAACTACTGGTTGATATCGAAACAGATAAAGTCGTTTTAGAAGTGGTTGCGCAAAATGACGGTGTTATTACTGAAATTTTAAAAGCGGAAGGCGAAACTATTTTAAGTGCTGAAGTAATCGCTATCTTTGAAAATGGTGCTGCAGGTACTTCAGCTGCGCCAGCTACTGAAGAGCCAGCTGTTCAAGAAGCATCGCGTGATGATGGAAAAGTTAACCCAGCAGCAAGAAAACTTGCTGAAGAAAAAGATATCGACCTATCTAAGGTTCAATCAACTGGTAGAGATGGTCGAATTACTAAAGAAGATGTATTAAATCATCTTAAGGCAGCCCCTGCGGTTGCTGCGCCAGCACCAGTGGCGGTTGTTGCGCCAGAGCCTGTTGCTTCTGCAGCACCTGCTCATGCGCCTGTTAATCCAATGCCATCTTTTAGCGCAGGAAGAATGGAAAAACGTGTTCCTATGACACGTATTCGTTCGACCATCGCAAAACGTTTGGTTACTGCGCAACAAACAGCAGCCATGCTAACCACTTACAATGAAGTGGACATGACAGCTGTTATGGCACTGCGTAAGCAATATAAAGCGGCATTTGAAAAGCGACATGATGGCGTTAGGCTTGGTTTTATGTCTTTCTTTGCTAAGGCTGCAACGGAAGCCCTTAAACGTTTCCCATCAGTAAACGCTTCGATAGATGGCGGTGATATTGTTTATCATGGGTATCAAGATATTGGTGTAGCAGTATCCACTGAGAAAGGCTTGGTTGTACCTATATTGCGTGATGTGGATGCAATGGGCTTGGCTGACATCGAAAGTGCTATTGTTGGTTATGCGAACAAAGCAAGAGAAGGGAAATTAGCCATTGATGAAATGCAAGGTGGTACTTTTACCATTACAAATGGTGGTACGTTTGGGTCTTTATTATCAACACCGATATTGAATCCGCCGCAAACGGCTATTATGGGAATGCATAAGATTCAAGACAGACCAATGGCGATAGATGGAGAAGTTGTTATTCGTCCAATGATGTATCTAGCCCTATCTTATGACCACAGAATGATCGACGGTAAAGAAGCGGTTCAATTTTTGGTTGCGATTAAAGACTTGCTGGAAGATCCTGCTCGTATTTTATTAGATATCTAATTTAGGCATTGAAATATATGGCCTGATTATCTGTTTTATCAGGCCTGTTTTTGTTTAGGTGTTACTAAGTTAAAAATTAGAATAAAGGAAATAATCATGTCAGATAAATTTGACGTAGTGGTAGTTGGTGGTGGTCCCGGTGGTTATGTAGCTGCAATCCGTGCTGCTCAGCTAGGGCTAAAAACAGCCTGTATCGACAAATGGTTAAACAAAGAAGGTAAGGGTGTATTCGGCGGGACATGTTTGAATGTTGGCTGTATTCCTTCTAAAGCGTTGTTGGATTCTTCACATAAATACGAAGAAGCAAAAGACAATTACGAAATTCATGGTATTACGACTAAAGACGTGAAAATCGATGTTAGTAAAATGCTTGAGCGTAAAGATACAATTGTAAATAATCTTACTCAGGGCGTGGCTGGCTTGTTTAAGGCTAATGGCGTAACGGCATTTGAAGGGTTTGGTAAAATCATTGCTGGTAAAAAAGTTGAATTTACCGATCACGCGGGTAATGTTCAAGTTTTAGAAGCTGAAAATATAATCATCGCAACGGGTTCTGTGCCTGTTGAAATACCACCGGCTCCTTTAACGGAAGGTGTGATTGTTGATTCATCTGGGGCTTTAGAGTTTACAGAAGCACCAAAAAGATTAGGTGTAATTGGAGCTGGAGTGATCGGTCTAGAATTAGGCAGTGTTTGGAATCGTCTAGGTTCTGAAGTAACTGTGCTAGAAGCTCAAGATAAGTTTTTACACTTAGTGGATTCGCAAGTTGGTAAAGAAGCTGCGAAGCAATTTAAAAAGCAAGGCGTGAACGTTATGCTTGGTGCCCGTTTAACCGGTACTGAAATCAAAGGTAAGGGTAAGAAGCAAGAAGTGATTGTTTCCTATACTGATGGTGAAGGTGAAAAAACAATCACATTTGACAAGCTAATCGTAGCTGTTGGCCGTCGCCCCTATACTCAAAACCTATTCTCTCAAGATGCGGGTGTTAATTTAGATGAGCGTGGCTTTGTATTTGTAAACGACCAGTGCGCGACAGATGCACCTGGAATCTTTGCAATTGGAGATGTGGTGCGTGGGCCAATGTTGGCGCATAAATCGTCAGAAGAGGGTGTCATGGTTGCTGAGCGTATTGCCGGACATAAAGCTCAAATCAATTATGATTGCATTCCTTCAGTTATATATACACACCCAGAGATAGCGTGGGTTGGTAGAAGTGAAGACGAGCTAAAAGCGGATGGGGAAAAATACAATGTAGGTATGTTTCCATTTGCCGCTGTTGGACGTGCAATGGCAGCTAATGATACGGCAGGTTTTGTAAAAATAATTGCTGATGCAGAAACAGATACAATTTTAGGGGCAAGTGTAATTGGCCCTAGTGCTGGTGATTTGGTTCAGCAGGTTGTTATCGCCATGGAATTTGGCTCTAGTGCAGAAGATTTGGGTATGATGGTGTTTTCTCACCCAACATTATCTGAAGCTGTGCATGAAGCTGCCTTATCAGTTAATAATCATGCAATTCATAAACAAAACCGTAAAAAACGTTAAGTGTTAAGCTCTCGTTGTTGAGTGTTTTTATGCCAACGTTGATAAAACTCAGCAGAGAAATCTGGTGAGTTTTTTTTTGCCTGTCGTAAATTAATTTAACACTGGTTATAATTCGCCAATATTAAAATAAGCCGTTGATATTGAATAAAAAATGGTACAAATTGATTAAAATCACATGTATAGACTAAAGAATAATCTACAGTTTAGTCATTTAGAGTAGTATCTTATTTTTAAAATTATTATCAATTGAATCATCCTAGAGCATTCGGAAGTTATGGCTCACCATATACTGAACACGAGAGGCTAAAATGAATTTACATGAATACCAAGGCAAGCAATTATTTGCCGAGTATGGATTGCCTGTTTCAAGTGGCATTGCATGCGCAACACCTGAAGAAGCTGTTGCGGCGGCAGAAAAAATGGGTGGATCTAAGTGGGTTGTTAAAGCACAGGTTCATGCTGGGGGACGTGGAAAAGCAGGTGGCGTTAAATTAGTCGAAAGTAAAGATGAAATAAAAGCATTTGCAGAGAAGTGGCTGGGTAAAAACTTAGTGACCTATCAAACAGATGAAAAGGGTCAGCCAGTTAGTAAAATTTTGGTTGAAGATTGTACAGATATAGATCAAGAATTGTATCTAGGTGCCGTTGTAGACCGCTCTACACGTAGAGTTGTTTTTATGGCTTCTACAGAAGGTGGTGTCGAGATCGAAAAGGTCGCACATGAAACACCTGAAAAAATACTTAAAGCAATTATCGATCCGCTAACAGGCGCTCAACCTTATCAAGGTCGTGATTTAGCTTTTAAACTTGGTTTGAAGGGTGACCAGGTAAAGCAGTTTGTAAAAATATTTTTAGGCTTGGCAAAGTTGTTTGTCGAAAAAGATTTGGCGTTATTGGAGATTAATCCTTTAGTGATTACAACTCAGGGAAATCTACATTGCTTAGATGCAAAAATTGGCATTGATAGTAACGCATTATTTCGCCACCCTGAGCTAGTGGCCATGCAAGACCCGACGCAAGAAGATGCGCGCGAAGCAGAGGCAGCAGAGTGGGAATTAAACTACGTTGCACTAGATGGTAATATTGGCTGCATGGTCAACGGTGCAGGTTTAGCAATGGGTACCATGGATATTGTTAAAATTTATGGTGGTGACCCTGCAAACTTCTTGGATGTTGGTGGCGGTGCAACCAAGGAACGTGTTGCTGAAGCATTTAAGATCATTTTATCGGATGAAAATGTGAAAGCCGTTTTGGTTAATATCTTTGGTGGTATTGTGCGCTGCGACATGATCGCAGAAGGTATTATTGGTGCAGTGAAAGAAGTCGGCGTGAAGGTACCTGTGGTCGTTCGCTTAGAAGGGAATAATGCTGAGCTGGGTTCAGCTAAGTTGGCTGAAAGCGGGTTGGATATCATTGCTGCAACAAGTCTAACAGATGCTGCGCAGCAAGTAGTAAAAGCGGCGGAGAACTCATAATGAGTGTATTAATTAATAAAAATACAAAAGTACTTTGCCAGGGTTTTACTGGCAGTCAGGGTACGTTTCACAGCGAACAAGCCATCGAATACGGCACTCAAATGGTCGGGGGGGTAACTCCTGGAAAAGGCGGAACAACTCATTTAGGCCTGCCTGTATTTAATACTATGGTTGAAGCAGTAGCTGCAACAGGCGCAGATGCATCTGTTATCTATGTGCCTGCTGCATTTTGTAAGGATTCAATTCTAGAGGCTGCAAACTCAGGAGTAACTTTGGTTGTTTGTATTACAGAGGGCATTCCAACTTTGGATATGCTTGAGTGTAAAGTGAAATGCGATGCGTTAGGTGTGACGCTTATCGGACCAAATTGCCCTGGTGTGATTACTCCGGGGGAAAGTAAGATAGGCATTATGCCGGGACACATACATCTACCTGGTAAGGTTGGAATAGTATCTCGTTCGGGTACATTGACTTACGAAGCGGTTAAGCAAACTACGGATTACGGCTTTGGTCAGTCAACGTGTGTGGGCATCGGAGGCGATCCAATTCCGGGTACTAACTTTATTGATGTATTGGCATTATTTGAAGCAGACCCTAAAACTGAAGCTATCGTGATGATAGGTGAAATTGGTGGGACAGCGGAAGAAGAAGCGGCCGCGTATATCAAAGAGCATGTAAGTAAGCCTGTTGTTTCCTATATCGCAGGTGTAACTGCTCCCGCAGGAAAGCGTATGGGTCATGCAGGCGCTATTATTTCGGGCGGTAAAGGCACGGCAGATGAAAAATTTGCAGCGTTACAAGATGCTGGTGTGACGACTGTTCGATCATTAGCCGAAATTGGTTCTGCATTAAAAGAGAAAACAGGCTGGTAGCTGCTGTTTTCTTTTGCTCTTCCCAAGCCCTCTTACGAGGGCTTTTTTGTGGCTGGTGATTGACAATAACTTTCATTATCACTGTGATTCAGTGGGTTTGAGCCTTATTAGCTATAGGTGTGGCGCATTATGTTGTATAACGCGTTGTAAATTTTACGTCTATTCTAATGTTAGACATCCACGGTTCAATTGAGAGTGTTCATGAGCGAATCGAATCCTTATTTAGGTCGAGCCCAACGATTTGTTGGAGCGTTGCGTCAATGCCAAGTGTTAGGCATGAAGGTCACCGAAGCGAATGCTGAGGGGCTAACAATAGAATTGCCATACAATGAAAGTCATGTGGGTAATCCAACTACAGGTGTGATCCATGGCGGGGTGCTAACCACCTTGATGGATACGGCCAGTGGCACAATGGTAATTAATGCATTACCCGAGTTTGAGCTATGTCCGACATTGGACTTGAGAGTGGACTATGTTCGAGCGGCAGAGCCGCACAAATCGATATTTGCTTTTGCTGAAGCTTATCGTGTCAGCCGGAATGTGGTGTTTACCCGATGCACAGTGCATCAAGGGGATTTAGATTTCCCTGTTGCCAATTGTGTCGCTGCCTTTATGCGAATAGGCGCTCATATGACGCCTCCAGATTTTAAAGCTTTGGTGGTCGGTGATGACACGTTCGATGAATCAAATAAGCTGAAGGGGTAGAGTTGTGGCTACATTTGAAGAAATACTTAAACAGTGTCATGAAACACGCAAATATAGACCTGTTGTCGATGCGATCCCTTATGCGGGTTTAATCGGCTTAGATTATCAGCGATTTGGTCACGATGTTATTTTTAAGCTGCCTGATAACCCTGATAATATCGGTAATCCTATTTTGCCAGCGGTTCACGGTGGTGTTGTGGGGGGGTTTATGGAGATGTCGGCGGCCATACATTTATTAATGATGCTCGATACACCGGCAATGCCAAAAATAGTGGATTTTTCTTTGGATTACTTACGCCCTGTACGTGGTGGGCGAGATACCTTTGCCGAATGTCAGGTTATTCGACAGGGTTCTCGTGTCGCGAACGTTATCATTAATGCTTGGCAAACTAAGCGAGAAGAAGCCGTAGCCACCGCTAGAGCTCACTTTCTACTGGCGCCATAAGGCTCAGATTCGCATTTTTTGATGCTAGGTTTGTAATCCCCTCACTTCTTTTCTACCCCTGTTATGGGGAGGATAAGCGGGGATCTAGCTTTTCCATGCAATCCTGCTCAGCCCATACTTTTTGGGCTTTTCCTTATGTTGGTCATGGCTAGCAAGTCTAATTTCAATAGCTCCCTTGAAACCTCAAAAAGCGCCCTCATATATCATTTCATCTTATAAACATATTTTACAACAGAGACCTGTTTAGGAATCTTTATGACTACTGCACAAAAAGAAACGTTAGGCTTTCAAACTGAAGTGAAGCAAATGCTTCACTTGATGATTCACTCTTTGTATTCAAATAAAGAGATCTTTCTGCGTGAGCTTATCTCCAATGCCTCAGATGCATGTGACAAGCTACGATTTGAAGCTTTAAACAATGCTGATTTATTTGAAAATGATGGAGATATCCGTGTTCAAATCGGTTTTGACGCCGAAGCAAATACCATTACGATTTCAGATAATGGGGTAGGCATGAACCGTGATGAGGTGATTGAAAACCTAGGAACAATCGCAAAATCAGGTACATCCGCATTTTTAGAGAAAATGACCGGTGACGAACAAAAAGACTCTCAATTGATTGGTCAATTTGGTGTTGGTTTTTATAGTTCATTCATCGTTGCGGATAAAGTTGAAGTGCATACTCGTCGTGCAGGTGATTCGGTTGATACTGGAATTCGTTGGATCAGTGAGGGCGAGGGTGACTTCACCATCGAAGGCGAAGACAAGGCAACACGCGGAACATCTATTGTATTGCATTTGAAACAAGAAGAATCAGAATTTGCTGATAGCACTCGATTACGTCATCTAGTTACAAAGTATGCAGACCATATCGCAATCCCTGTGGAGATGCTAAAAGACGCAGCTCCAGCAGAAGGCGAAGAAGCAGCTCCAGTAGTCGAAGATGAATGGGAAGCTGTAAATAGCGCTAAGGCACTTTGGACGCGTAGTAAATCTGAAGTAGAAGATGCCGAGTATCAAGAGTTTTATAAGCATATCGCACACGATTATGAAGACTCCTTAACTTGGTCTCATAACAAGGTTGAAGGCAAACTCGAATATACAAGCTTGTTGTATGTTCCAAAACGCCCTCCATTTGATTTATGGAATAGAGAAGGTGCTCGCGGCCTTAAATTATACGTGCAACGTGTATTCATAATGGATGATGCTGAGCAGTTTTTACCCCCTTACTTGCGCTTCATAAAAGGTGTTGTAGACAGCAGTGATTTGCCATTGAATGTGAGTCGTGAAATTTTACAAGATAACGGCAATATCACTTCAATGCGCAGTGCTTTAACAAAGCGTATTTTAGATATGCTTAAAAAGATGGCTAAAAATAAGCCAGAAGAATACAAAGCATTCTGGGAAGGGTTTGGTCAGGTATTGAAAGAAGGTCCTGCAGATGACTTTGCTAACAAAGAGAAAATCGCTGAGCTATTCCGTTTTTCATCTACCCATGGAGAAGACAACTCACAAGTTGTCTCTTTAGATCAATATATAGAGCGCACAGAAGCAGACCAAGATAAGATTTATTATCTAACAGCAGAAAATTACCTGACAGGTTCTCGTAGCCCGCACTTAGAAGTATTCCGTAAAAAAGGAATCGAAGTATTACTGATGACGGATCGTGTAGATGAGTGGATGATCTCTCATTTAAGTGAATTTAAAGGTAAGACATTTGAAGACATTACTAAAGGCGAGTTAAACCTTGATGACGATGCTGCGAAAAAAGAATTAGAGGATGCTCAAAAAGAGCACGCTGATTTAGTTGGTCGCATTAAAAGTAAGTTGGGAGATAAAGTTGAAGATGTTCGTCTAACGAACCGTTTGACAGATTCACCTGCTTGTTTAGTAGTGGGCAAAGAAGACATGGGCATGCAAATGCGCCGTATGCTTGAAGCTGCTGGGCAGGCATTGCCAGAAGCAAAACGCATTCTTGAAGTAAATACAGATCACCCATTAATCGCCAAAATGGATAGCCAAACAGTTGAAGATCGTTTCTCTGAAATGGTTGAAGTGATTTATGAGCAAGCTCAGTTAGCAGAGGGTTCTCAATTGCAAGACCCAGCAGGGTACGTAGAGCGCATGAATAAGCTGCTTCTAAGTCTTCTAGAAGGCTAGAATCTTTGTAGTTGCATGCTAAAAGCCAGCGTTTATTTCGCTGGCTTTTTTTTGTCTGTTTATTGAACAGGCTGTGTGAATTCAGACTAGATGACTAGGTTTCTGGCAAAGCATGACGTATCATAGTGCCCATAAAATATACCTAAAATACACATAATAAAGGTGATTCATGAAATTACTGCGTTTTATAGCCCCAGCTCTTCTTCTTTTGTCTTCTTCTGTTTTTGCAGGAGGATCATTGGATTTAAGTATCAACAATGAAACAGCTGGTCTTGAATATGATGCGACTCGTATGGGTAGTCCATTGCATGTTTCAGCGGGTTTCTTGCATCATGAAGACGACGCAGACTTATTGAGCCTAGGATTAAATGATGTAGATGTTCGTAGTAAGCAAAGCCCTGTGAAGATTGGGATTGGCGGTAAGTTATTAACTTACTTTGTGGGCGATGAAGAAGGTGCTGCTTTAGCCATCGGTGGTTTTGCCCGTTATATGCCTGCAGAACTTAACGGTTTGGGTTTTAGTGGTCATGTTTACTACTCTCCTAGCGTTTTATCTTTTGATTCAACCGAAAATATTATCGATTTAGGTGCTCGCATTGAGTACAAACTATTACCAACTGCCATGGTATATCTAGGTTATCGTTTTGTTGAAGCAAGCGAAGAAGAGCTTGTGCAAAACCTTGAAATTGTTAAAGCAGGGCATTTTGGTCTGCGCATTAACTTTTAAGAAGAACAAGAATGAATCGCTCAGGTCGTACTAATCAGGTTTTGTATTTTGCCCGCTTAAATTTAAAGCAGTGTGAAGATGTGGATACCCTTCAAGAAAAGCAAATGCTAGAAGAGACGGTATTGCATCACTTGTACACATCTGTAATGAGCCTAGCAAGTGAGTTGGTTGCTCAATACAACCTCTCTCCCTTTGTGGATCTAGCCGAACTTTTGGCTCGAGAGTCACTGCCTAGCGAACTACAAGAATTAGCAATGGCTAAATCTGAGTCGACATCTTGGCTGTACAACTTGCTTAAGCAGCATCAAAGAATGTTATTAAGTGGTTTAAGTGAGAATAGTGTTAATTCTGGACTAATTAGCAGTCAGTCGGATTATTCATCATTATTTGCTAACTACTTGAATGAAATAGAGAATTTCGTTCAGCGTATGCGTCTACATTACCAAGAGAACTAATGGATACATAAATGCCATTGGTGGGTGCCTGACTCGGTGGTATACTCCGGCCCCTATTTAAAGCGTCATCTGATTATTAGAGTGGTTTGTAGTATGGCAGTATTCGAAATTGTTGAATTATCAGATGGTGATATCGCACTTAAGCGCAGTGATGAAGTTGAAGGCGAGCCGTTGGTAAGGATTACTTTTTCTGGCGATGCTAAAACAAGTTTTCCTCAGCAGCATTTAGAGATTGCCAAAGCGATGATCGAAGCAGGTGTGCGTAAGGTGGGTGAGCTAAGTGGTGTAGAGGTTGAAGATACTTCTGCTATCGCTCAAGTAGGGCAAAGAATCGTTCACTAGTCATTTATTGTAATTATTGGTGCCATAAACAAACGCTGCAATGCAGCGTTTTTTTATGCCTGTAATAATCAGCATTAGATTAGTGTTGGCGAATAACACCAACATATAAGCCTTCTATCTCCATTGATTCTTGTGTTAGGTCTACCACAATTGGCTGGAAATCTTTGTTTTCTGGGAATAAGGTAACAATGTTGCTTTCTTTTTGAAGGCGTTTAACAGTCACTTCTTCACCAACCCTAGCCACTACAATTTGCCCGTTTCTGGCTTGATTGGTTTTATGCACGGCAATCAAGTCGCCATCAATAATGCCTATTTCTTTCATGCTGTCGCCGTGTACTTCAAGTAAGAAGTCGGCAGCAGGGCTGAACAGGTTGCTAGGTATGTCTAAATGCTTTTCAACGTGTTCTTGCGCTAGGATAGGTTCACCAGCAGCAACGCGGCCAATCAAAGGCAGGCCTGTCTGGTGGTCAGCAATACGAATGCCGCGGCTTGCCCCAGGGATCATTTCGATGGCGCCTTTTCTAGCAAGGGCCTTTAAATGCTCTTCTGCTGCATTTGGGCTCTTGAAGCCTAATTCTTTGGCTATTTCAGCTCGAGTTGGTGGAAACCCCGAGTCCTCAATTGCTGACTTGATTAGATCTAAAACTTGTTGCTGGCGAGCTGTTAGCTTAATCATAATGTCTTATCTGTTTTTATATACATATTGTGATTATATACAGTGCTGTATGTCTGTAAAGTAGTTTGGGTGTTTTTAAGGGCTGGGTCTTGACCAAATGGGCCAAATACTCTAGATTTGACGCCGCGTCAAAAAGTGACGTAGCGTCAAAGTTGAGTGAAGCTAAATGCCTGCTGCATTAAATATACGAAAGCAACAAGAGCGAAAGGTCAGAGACGAGTTAATACTGTCTTCTGCGAACGACTTGTTTGCGCTTCATGGTTATCACCATACAACGATGCAGGCTATAGCAAACGAAGTCGGTTATTCTAAAGGCACTATTTATCAGCACTACACGTGCAAAGAAGATGTGCTCGCCAAGCTATATTTGAATTGTGGTCTTATATTGCTGGACTCAATGACGGCCATTATTGCATCGGATCTTAGTATTCGAATGAAAATAATGATGATCGCATCTGTATTTTTAAATAATGCCAAAGATCTTCCTGCTATTTCATCAAATGTCACCTTGGTCAAATCACCTGAATTCTTTTCTAAGCTCTCCCAGGATCATCAAAAAGAAATAACCGCGATAGATGCTCAAATGTTAGTGAAAGTTATTAGTTTATTTGATGATTTTTCAGACTTTGATTGCGATAAAGTTAAAAATGCGACGTTTGGTTGGTGGTCTATGCAATTAGGTGTGCAAAGTATTTTAATTAGCGGTTGGGATATTTCAGCGTTGGGTTTTCAGTCCCCTGAAAAATCCATATTTCTTAGTTTAAATATTTTTCTTGATGGATTAAAAATTCCAGAATGCAGTGAGTGCAAGTCTTGGGAATACGTTCAAGAGCAGTCGCAAAATATCATTTAATAGAATTTAAATTTCAATATAAATATAAATATAAAAAGGAAACATAATGATAGAAAACATAACGGGGTGGATAGTACGTCATCCCAAGGCAGTGGTGTTTACAACGCTATTACTTGTTTTTATAAGTGCTTTAGGCGTTAAAAATATAACGTTTGATGCGGATTACAGAGCTTTCTTCAGTAATGAAAATCAACATTTAACCGCATTTGAAAACTTGCAAGATGAATACAATAAAGTCGATAACATCCTTATTGGTGTTGTCCCTAAAGAGGGCGGTGTATTTAATGTTCATACCCTTACGCTTATTGAAGAATTAACGGATGCTGCTTGGCAGGTGCCTTATTCTCGCCGAGTTGATTCTCTTGCTAATTATCAGCATACCGAATCAGAAGAAGATGACTTAATTGTTGGAAGCTTATTTGAATTCTCTAGCGATTTATCAAGCGACGAATTAGCTCGACGAAAGCAAATTGCGTTAAGCGAGCCGACAATTGTGAACAATCTTGTTGCATCGGATGGTATGGCCACAGGCGTGAATATCACAGTCAATCTTCCTGGCTTAAATAAAGCGGCCGAAGTACCAGAAGTAGTGGGCTACGTACGTACAATGCTAATAGGATTTAAAGATAATTACCCTGAGTATGACTTCCACCTAACGGGTGTGACGATGACAAATAACGCATTCCCTGAAGCGAGTCGTGCTGATATAACGGGTTTATACCCGATTATGATAGTCATGATTTTGGTCTTGCTTTACTTGTCCCTAAAAGGCTTATGGGGAACACTGGCAACATTTTCTGTCGTGGTTTACTCAAGCGCAGTTGCAATGGGGTTGTTTGGATGGCCTTCACCCGCTATTACTCCAATGACCATGTCAGCACCCATTATGATCATGACACTGGCCATCGCAGATTGTATTCATATATTGATGAGCTATTACCATGGCATATCTAAGGGCGAATCTAAGCAAGCTGCCATGATAGAAAGTATTCGAATAAACTTTCAGCCGGTTTTATTAACCAGCGTCACTACGGCTATCGGTTTTTTAACGCTTAATTTCTCTGACGCCCCCCCATTTCATGATATGGGTAATATTGTGTGTATAGGTGTGTTATCAGCATTCTTTTTGGCCATTTTTTATCTGCCTGCACAAATGATGTTACTACCATCTAAAAAAGTGTCAGATTCATTTGGTGAAAACAAGCGAATGGGTCAATTGTCTGATTTTGTTATTAAAAATAATAAGCCGTTGTTAGTCATTATGTCTGTCGTGATCTTAGGGTTGTTGGCATGTGTGCCGCAAAATCAATTCAATGATAATGCAATAGAATACTTTGATGAAAGTATTCAGTTCAGAGTAGACAGTGAAGCGATCAATGATCGATTAACCGGTGTTCGTGATATTAATTACTCACTTTATTCAGGTTCAGAAATGGGGGTTGTTGATCCCGAATATTTGCGCATTGTAGAAGCGTTTTCTGAGTACTTACGTGCGCAGCCTGAGGTTCGTAGCGTAAATAGTTTCTCGGATATTATGAAGCGCTTAAATAAAAACATGAATGGGGATGATCAGGCTTTTTATGCGATTCCTGAGAACAGAGAGCTAGCGGCTCAATACATGTTGTTATACGAACTGTCGTTACCATACGGGTTAGATTTAACCAATCAAGTAAACTCTGATAAATCGGCATCTCGTGTTATAGCCCGTATTGATAAAATATCATCAGTAGAAACAATTGCATTAGATAATAGAATGGTTGCTTGGTTAGAAGCCAATGCTCCTAGTTATATGAAAACAGAAGGTGCAAGTACTGCCGTGATGTTTGCACACATTACTGAACAGAATGTAATGAGCATGGTGGGCAGTGTAATTGGAGCGCTTTTCTTAATATCCTTCATTATTATGTTTGCAATAAAGTCATTAAAACTTGGCTTAATTAGCTTGGTGCCAAATTTAGCGCCAGCGGCCATGGGATTTGGAATTTGGGGCATTTATGATGGGCAAGTAGGTTTAGGCTTATCGGTTGTAATGGGTGTGACTCTAGGCATTGTTGTGGATGACACGGTGCACTTTATGACTAAATATGTTCGAGCCAAACGAGAGTTGAATTACAATACCGAGCAAGCTGTAAACTATGCGTTCCATACGGTAGGGGTAGCCCTGACGGCTACCACTGTTGTATTGTGTGCAGGCTTTTTGGTATTAATGTTATCTCCATTCTCTATTAACGCGCAGATGGGATTGATGAGTGCATTAACCATTGCCCTGGCTTTGGTGGTCGACTTCTTCTTTCTACCGCCATTACTGTTGCTTTTAGACCGTGATAAAAATAAAAACGTATAAACAAGGATATCTAAGAATGAAAAAAATTATTATTGGTAGTTTATTGGTGCTGATGTCGTTGACCAGCTTTGCTGAAACGCCAGAAGAAAAAGGTTTAGCCATCGCAGTTGAAGGCGACAAACGCGGAGAAGGCTTTGGTGATTCAAAAGTTAAGCTAAAAATGGTTTTGGTTGATGCTAAAGGCCGCGAAACGTCTCGTGATATGCGTGTTAAAAGCATGGAAGGCAAGGCAGATGGTGGCGACAAGTCTTTGATGATCTTTGATACGCCTAAGGATCAGAAAGGGGTAGCGATGCTGACATTTACCCATAAAACTAAATCTGATGATCAGTGGTTGTATTTACCTGCATTAAAGCGTGTTAAAAAAATCTCTAGTCGTAATAAATCGGGTCCGTTTGTAGGGTCTGAATTTGCGTTTGAAGACATTAGCTCTCAAGAAGTTGAAAAATATACCTATAAATACCTACGTGATGAAGTAGTAGATGGCATGGATTGCTTTGTTGTTGAAAGTGACCCTGTTGATAAATACTCAGGTTACACTCGTCGAGTGGCATATATTGATAAACAAGAATACCGTGCGTTAAAAATTGAATTTTATGATCGTAAAAAAAGCTTATTGAAAACTCTAAGCAATAGCGATTATAAGCAGTATCTTGGTAAGTACTGGTACCCTAACTTAAGCGTAATGACAAACCACCAAACAGGTAAGGCAACTCGCTTGGCTTATGAAAACTACGAGTTTCGTGTGGGTTTGAAAGCGAAAGCGTTCACTAAAAACAGCCTTAAACGCGCTAAATAAATAGGACACGTGATGAGATACATCATGAAAAAAAGCCTATTAGCTGGAATGGTAAGCCTTGCTGCCATTCCTGCAATAGCCGAGGTAGCAGTTGACGGTCAAATTGATTATGAAAGCACCGTTTTTTTTAACGATAGTTTGAACCCTAATATTGATCAGAATATTAATAATTCTATTTCGTTTGATGCAGAGGTTTACACCGAGTGGGCCGATGGAAGTCAGTCTTTAACGTTTAAGCCTTTTTATCGCTTTGATGAAATGGATAAAGAACGTACCCACGGTGATATCCGTGAATTAATCTGGCACCAAGTTGCAGATGAGTACGAATTAAAAGCCGGTATTGGTAAGGTTTATTGGGGTGTAACAGAATCGAACCACCTTGTTGATATTATTAACCAGACAGATGGTGTTGAGAGTATTGATGGTGAAGATAAGTTAGGTCAACCAATGGTTCAGTTATTGCTGGAACGCGAATGGGGGAATCTAGATTTATTCGTATTGCCATATCATCGTGAGCGCACGTTTGCTGGATCGGATGCTCGCTTGTCCGTAGGTTTGGATTATGCGGATGCACTTTATGAATCAGATGATGAAGAAAGTAGTGTTGATGTTGCTACTCGCTTTTACTCGTATATTGAAGAGTTTGAATATGCTGTATCAGTATTTCATGGTAATAGTCGTGAAGCTGTTGTAGGGGTTGATGGTAATACGCAAAAGCCTTTACCTTATTACCCTGTGATCTCACAACTTGGCTTAGAGCTGCAGTATTTAAATGAAGGGTGGGCATGGAAGTTTGAAGGAATACACCGTGAAGGCGTGCCTGAAAACTCTATTGTTATCCCTGCGTTTGGTGCAGTTGGTGCGGCGTTACTAGGACCTAATTTAGTGCTTGGTGATGAGGAATCATATTTTGCAACCACAGCAGGTTTTGAATATACCATAGTAGGAATATTCGAAAGCAGAGTCGATTTAGGTTGGGTAGTCGAACACATGTATGACTCGCGCCAAGAGAAAGCCAGTTTCGGTGCCTTTGAGCATGATGTGTTGCTAGCCACTCGTTGGGCTGCCAATGATGATGCTGATTCTACATTGCTTGTAGGTGCTGTCGTTGACTATGAGTACGAAGATTACAGTTTGAGCTTAGAAGGCACTACACGCTTAATGGATGGCTTGTCTTTAGAGGTGGAAGCCAGGGTGTTTGCGCCAGACGAAGATGCGCCTTTATATGGTTTTCGTGATGAAGACTTTATCAAGTTCAGGTTGTCATACTATTTATAGGTTCACTTAGAATTGAATCTGAGTAAAAAGTTTGAATCCTAAAGGCCAGTTAATCTGGCCTTTTTTATCTCTCATTTTTTTCAATAATTTGAAAGCCATTTTAGGCTGTTGATCAATTTCTCTCTTATCGCAGTTTTAGGGCAGTTTGCCATTAGGGTTGGCAGTTAATAGGTTGATTCTTGTTTTTACTTTAAAGCTTTAGTCGATCGGTCTAAGTACTTTCTTATTGGTAGATTACAGCCTCATGCTTGCTTCAATATTTATTAACGTTGTTAAACATAGGTACGAGTTTTTTGAGTTTCTAAGAGCTGCTTCGTGAACTATATTGAGATTAATAAGCTGTCTATTATCAAAGTAGGCGTTGTTGATTACGTTAGTAAAGTATCGTTCTCATTAGTAATGTGAAGAAGAGCACTATAATAGGTCAAATGTACCGACAACAGGGCGCAATTCTTGACAAAAACAGAGTTGAAACGTATGTTTGAAACAGATGTTTGAATTATTAAGTTTTGGTTATGGCACAGAATGATACGGTTACACGGATATTAGATGCGGCGGAGGTCTTGTTTGCAGAACAAGGCTTTGCTGAGACATCTCTTCGTACCATCACTGCAAAAGCGGGGGTTAACCTTGCGGCTGTGAATTATCACTTTGGATCAAAAAAAGCGCTTATTCAAGCGGTATTTGCTCGCTTCTTAGGCCCATTCTATAAGTTAATAGAAGTTAGCTTAGACATGCATGAAAAACAGCACCCAGATTCAGTGCTTTCTATCGAAGATATACTTAAGTTTGTTGCTCGAGCAATGGCAAACGTGACAGAGGGTGATCGAAACCGTTTGGCTATTTTTATGCGCCTTTTAGGGTTGGCTTATAATCAGGGGCAGGGTCACTTACGTAAGTTTTTGCAAACTGAATATCGAACGCTATATAGAAGGGTAATGGCGTTAATCGCTAGGGCCACTCCAGAATTACAGCCAGTTGAACGCTACTGGCGATTCCACTTCATGCTTGGGGCTGCAGCATTCACCCTATCAAGTATGGAGCACCTAAGAGCCATTGTTGAGCATGACTTCAATACCAAATGTACTGAAGAAGAAGTGGTTGGCTACTTATTGCCTTTCCTTGCTGCAGGTATTCGGGCAAAGTAACGTTTTCTTAAAGAGATGCGTATCGTGCGAAAGGTGCACATAGACATTCCGGCTCAGAGCTTAACCACATTTGATAATGATAACGTGGTTAAAGTGTACTCTGTTTCTACCGCTTTAAATGGTGCAGGCCAATCTAATGGTTCTGGTTGTACACCGACAGGCTCCCACTATATACGCGCTAAAATTGGCACCAACTCGCCTTTAGGATCTGTATTTATAGGTCGAAGACCCACTGGTGAAGTTTATTCAGATGCGCTTGCAGAGCAGTTCCCGGCTCGAGATTGGATTTTATCTAGAATTCTTTGGCTAAGTGGTTTAACCCCTGGCTATAATCGATTAAGCAACTCAGCAGGCAGCGTGGACACAATGGCTCGTTATATTTATATACACGGCACGCCAGATACAGAACCTATGGGTGTAGCCAAAAGTCATGGTTGTATTAGAATGCGTAATACAGATGTTGTAGAGTTATTTGATTGGGTGCCCAAGTCTTGCCCTGTATTCATAGAATGACAGCGACAGCTTAATTCAAAAAAGCGGTATGGCACCAGGCCAAATTATAAAAAAAGAGATTACCTTGAAAGCGACATTGATTACGGACATAGCTGGACCTACGCTCTCGGCAGACGAAAAGACCTGGTTAACAAGCCCATTGCTTGGCGGCATTATATTGTTTACCCGTCATTTTGAATCGAAAAAACAGCTGCAGGATCTAGTGGCTGACATAAAAGCCATTAATCCGAATTTGCTATTAACTGTTGATCATGAGGGTGGAAGGGTCCAACGCTTTCGCGATGGCTTCTCACAAGTTTGTGCAATGGGTAAGTTGGGTGAGCTATATAATCAGAACCCTGCACTTGCACTTAAAGCAGCGGAAGCGGCGGCAGTTGTACTGGCTTATGAGTTATTAGAAGTGGGAATTGATCTTACTTATGCCCCTGTATTAGATATCAATTATTTGCGCAATACGGTGATCGGTGATCGAGGTTTTGCACAAAATAAAGACGATATTATCGCTCTTGCGTCGCAATTTATGGTGGGACTTAAAAAAATGGAATTTGCGGTGGTTGCTAAACATTTCCCTGGTCATGGGTGGGTCGACCTAGATAGTCATATTGCTTGCCCAGTTGATGAACGTGAATTATCAGATATTCAAAATGAAGATATGCAGCCATTTATTAAATTGCTGGATCAAATTGATTGGATGATGCCTGCGCACGTTGTTTACGAAAAAGTAGACAGCGAACCAGCCGGTTTTTCCAAAAAGTGGCTTAAAGACATATTAAAAGATGAATTATCATTTAAAGGTCATATCGTAAGTGATGACTTAAGTATGCAGGGTGCTGCTGTAAAAGGTGGTTATAAAGAAAGGTCATTAGCGGCACTAGAGGCTGGTTGCGATATTTTACTGGCGTGTAACTCAAGTGAAGCTTCCAGTGAAATACTATCGAGCATGGAAGAGCTTGATATAGAACCCATGTCGATAAAGTCTTATCAACCAAGGCGATCTCTTTTAACTGAGCGCGCATCTTTATTTGAATCTTCCAAACATATTCTTACCGATCTGGAGTTAATAAAATAATGGATTTTCAAGTATATCTAGAACTTTGGTGGATTCGTATTTGTATCGCCCTGTTGGTTGCGGTTATTGCCTATGGCATTTCTTCAGTGGTGTTTGATCGATTAAAGGGGCAGGCGTCTAAAACTAAAAATTTATTTGATGACGCGGTGATTGGTGCTATGCAGGTGCCAGTTAATTACGGCATCTTATTATATGCTGCTTGGTATGTGGTGGATTTGATTGAAAAGCAGTTCTCGATCACGCTGTTTGCTGAAGAGAAATCCATGTTTATTGTGGCGAACGCCATTTTGTTCGCTTGGTTTGTTCTGCGCTTAATAAAAATCCGTGAACATCAAATATTAAAAGGTGAATTAGAAACAAAATCTGACCGAACAACGATCGGAATGATCTTTAAAATATTGCGTGTTGTGGTGCTGGTTTTAACGTTAATGGTGGTTTTTCAAACACTGGGTTTATCCATAAGTGGCATCGTTGCATTTGGTGGTGTAGGTGGTGCAGCGGTCGCATTTGCATCAAAAGATTTGTTGGCTAATTTTTTTGGTGCCTTGATGATATTCCTAGATAAGCCTTTTGCCATAGGCGATTGGGTTCGCAGTTCAGAGAAAAATATTGAAGGCACTGTAGAGCACATTGGTTGGAGAATTACGCGGATTAGAACCTTTGATAAAAGACCGCTTTATGTGCCTAACTCTGTATTTGCCCAGATCAGTATTGAAAATCCATCGCGCATGACACATCGTCGAATTTACGAAACAATTGGTGTGCGATATAAAGATTTTTCACAAGTTCATGCTATCTGTAAAGATATCGAGGGCATGCTAAAAGATCACCAAGACATTGATGAAGGGCAGACGCTGATGGTGAATTTTAATAAATTTGCTGACTCTTCATTAGAGGTGTTTGTGTATTGCTTTACCCATACAACGCATTGGCAGACATTCCATCAGATCAAGCAACGTGTGTTGTTAGAGGTAGGCGAAATTATCGTTCGCAATAATGCTGAGATGGCTTTTCCGAGTCACAGTGTGTACATAGAAAATAATGCACCAGCCGACGCTAATGTGGTTTGAATGAATGATTTTAAGTTGTATCTATGAGTAATGAATTAATCGCCATTATTGGTGGTACAGGGTTGACCGAATATGACGGCCTAGATGTCATTAAAAAACAAGATGTTAAGACCAGCTTAGGTGCATTAGCATCGCCTTTGGTATTTGGAACCTTGCATGGTAAGAATGTCGTCTTTCTTGCGCGTCATGGTCAGCCGCATGCGGTAGCTCCACATAAAGTGAACTACCGAGCCAATATACTTGCGTTAAAAGAAGCCGGTGTAAGTCAGATTGTTGCTGTGAATGCAGTGGGCGGAATTACAAATAAAATGGTGGCAAATGCTATTTGTATTCCAGATCAAATCATTGACTACACTCACGGACGTTTAGATACTTTTTTTGATGGTGAGTACAAAGCACTGGATCATATCGATTTCAGTTTTCCTTATGATTATGGCTTATCTGAAAAGTTAGTTGCTGCTTCTAAAATAAGTAATGTAATGATTGAAAAAGGTGGGGTATACGGAGCAACACAAGGCCCGAGGCTTGAGACGGCGGCTGAAATTCAACGAATGGAGCGTGATGGTTGCGATATAGTTGGCATGACAGGTATGCCTGAAGCTGTGCTGGCACGTGAATTAAATATTCCTTATGCTTGCCTGGCTTTAGTTGTGAACCCTGCTGCAGGGAAAAGCTCTGAGTTGATTACAATGAATGATATTCGGCGTGTAATTGAAACTGGCATGCATGATGTGAAATCAATTATTTCTGCTTACTTGCGATCTGTTTAATTGAGATCGTAATTTCAAATAACAGATTATAAAACGCCGTCAGTGGGTTGCTCTACTGACGGCTTTTTTATTGGCTACTTTTAGATTCTAGCGTTTAATGCTGACTCTACAGGTGTTGAGTTGGGTTCTGGTTCAAGATCGGTTTCTTTTCTATCAAGTGGGTGATCAGTTGGGATGATTTTGATCAGCACTCCAATGCTAGGGTGGTCAATGTAGTGCAGTTCTTTACTTCTCATTCGGCGGCTTTGCTGCAGTGTTAGGGTATTATTAATGCTGCCAGATTTTTCGGTTAAATATTGAAGTTCAATATTTGTATGTAGGTATCTAGATACATGCACATGGAATAACCCTTTGAGTTGAGGTTGATTTAAAACCTGTTGTGAACTTTCGAAATAGATAGGCAAGCTATGCTGCTGCTCATATACGGGTTGAATCCATTGTGCGTTGTATAGAATGGATTGCTTAACTGGGTCTAGCTTATTAATTATACCAGTCCATTCGTCACTGATTGTTTGTAGGGTATAAGGGATGGCGTTCGCATTTTCATGGTGCAAGGACAGTGGGGCGCTTAGCCCTGACTCTGCTAATTGGAAGGTGTTGTCGTCTTCGTGAAGTTGAATGACGTCACCCATAGAAAGGTCTATTTTTTCAAAGCTGAATGATTCGTCTAAACTTCTGTCATGTTTTTGTTGAAAAAATGTCACGTTAATTTGATACCAGCGAGCTTTTTTAACTGGCGTGTCTTCTGCTTGAATTGCGCCGCTTATTAGTAAGCTTGCCAATGCCAATATGATGAATCGTTGTTTCATGTTTAAGCCGGCCTTGATAGTAATTCTATTGTATTGGAAATTGTTTTAAATCGACTTTCTGCATCGGGCATATCTTCGATAAATTTTAATGCGTTTGCCCCATCCAGTTTATAGCTGGCTGGTTTAGTTTGTACCAGTCTTACCATGGTGTAGGGGTCAATGTTTGTTTCTGCGCCGAATTCAATTCGCCCTTGTTTGTCTCCGGCGTCCAGTTTAACAATGCCTAACTGCGCTAGTTGGTATTTAAGTTCAGTGACTCTGCAAAGGTGCTTAACTTGAATTGGGAGGAGTCCAAATCGATCAATTAATTCTACTTGAATATCTTTTAGTTCTTCTTTGTTTTTTGCCGCGGATATGCGTTTATACATAATAAGGCGGTTGTGTACGTCTGGCATATAATCTTCAGGGATGAGCGCAGGTATGCGTAGATTGATTTCAGCTCCAGCTTGCATAGGGTCGTCAATGTTTAGTTCTTTGCCTGTTTTAATTGCCTCAACCGCTCGGTCTAGTAATTCCATATACAAGCTGAATCCAATATTTTGAATGTGCCCGCTTTGTTCGTCACCCAGTAGTTCGCCAGCCCCACGAATCTCTAAGTCATGGGTTGCAAGCATAAATCCAGCACCTAGATCTTGAGCGTGAGAAATCGCATCTAGGCGTTTCTCTGCATCTTTTGTTACCTTCTTTTCAACAGGAGTCATTAGGTATGCATACGCCTGATGATGGCTTCGACCAACACGACCTCTTAATTGATGAAGTTGTGCTAAGCCAAATTTGTCAGCCCGCTCTATGATAATGGTGTTTGCGTTAGGTATGTCGATACCCGTTTCGATGATGGTGGTACACATCAATACATTAAAGCGCTTATGGTAAAAATCACTCATGACAGACTCAAGTTCACGCTCAGACATTTGACCGTGAGCGACACCAATGCGTGCGTCTGGAACCAGTTTACCTAAGTCTTCTGCTGATTTTTCTATGGATTTCACTTCATTGTGTAATACGTATACTTGACCACCACGGAGTATTTCTCGTAGCACAGCTTCTTTAATTAAGTGTTCATCCCAAGTTTTAACAAAGGTTTTCACTGCAAGGCGTTTTGCAGGCGGTGTGGCGATAATTGAAAGGTCTCGTACTCCTGCCATGGCCATATTTAATGTTCTAGGGATGGGCGTGGCTGTCATTGTTAGAATATCAATTTCAGCTCTTAGCGCTTTAACTTTTTCTTTTTGGCCCACACCAAAGCGGTGTTCTTCATCGATGATTAAAAGTCCAAGATCTTTAAATTTAACATCGCCTTGTAATATTTTGTGGGTGCCAATGACAATGTCTGCGCTGCCGTCTTCAAGTGCTTTCATTGTGGCGTTTTTCGCTTGTCCCGTTTTAAATCGAGATAGGCCTTCTACTTTTATTGGCCAGTCAGCAAAGCGATTTTGAAACGTTTCTAAGTGTTGCTGAGCAAGTAGTGTCGTAGGGACCAAAACTGCCACTTGTTTGCCACCTTGGATAGCCATAAACGCAGCGCGTAATGCAACTTCAGTTTTACCAAAGCCAACATCGCCACATACTAAGCGATCCATAGGTCTTGGTTTCATCATGTCTGTTATAACAGCATTGATGGCCGCTTTTTGATCGACGGTTTCCTCGAAAGGAAAGTCGGAAGCAAATAATTCATATTCGTCACGTGGGAATTCATAGCTATGACCAGACTTGGATTCACGAGTCGCATAAACTTCTAGTAGCTCGACCGCAGTGTCTCTTATTTTTTCTAAGGCTTTTTTACGCTGTGTTGACCATTTCTCTGTTCCCAGTTTGTGCATTGGGGCCATGTCTGTATCTGCACCGCTGTATCGACTTATAAGATGAAGCGATGAAACAGGCACGTATAACTTAGCCGAATCTGCATATTCCAACATAACAAATTCAGTTGCGTCGCCGTCGAGTGTAATGGTTTCCATTCCTCGATAGCGACCAACTCCGTGCTCCATGTGAACTACGGCGCCACCAGGTGTTAATTCGGTCAGGTTGCGAATGACATTTTCGCTTTGATCTTTTTCTTCTTTTTGGCGGCGACGTTGGCGAATTCGTTGGCCAAAAAGGGCATTTTCACTTATTAACCAGCTGTTCAGTTTGTCGCTAAAAAAAGTATCTTCGAGTGGGGCTTCAGTGATTGCGAATTCAAAGTCAGCGTGCTGTAAGTCATTCCAGTTATCGATTATTTGTGGGCTAACATCGATGCGCTGAAGTAGTTCTAACAAGGCTTCTCGGCGCCCGGAACTTTCAACACTAAAAACAACCGGTTGGGCACTGTCCATTAAGAATGTTTCTAGTTTTGCAAGAGGGCGCTCAAGTTTGTGGTCCACTTGTATTTGTGGTGCTGTCGGTTGTTGGTAGTTGTATTTACCTGCTTGTTCAGGGATGACTAGGGGGGTTTGTTTTATACGGCGATAGTTTTTGAAATGCGCAAATGTTTCATTGTCATTTAAATATATTTCTTTAGGGGTTAACACTGGGTGGCGAATATCGTGTCGGCGGTCTTCGTACCTGTGTTCAATATCCTTCCAATTTTGCTGGATGGTACCTTCAAGGTTTTCATTGAATATAAGCTGGCAATCGTCAGGTAGGTAGTCAAACAGTGTGGCTGTTTCTTCAAAAAATAATGGCAGGTAATATTCGATTCCGCCGGGAGCAATTTGTTTGGTTACATCTAAATAAAGGGGGGATTGTTTTGGGTCACAATCAAAAAAATCAAACCACCTTTGCTTAAAGCAACGAATGCCATTGGTGTCTAAAGGTACTTCTTTGGCCGGTAGAAGTTCAATGCTCTGTGTAAGCTCTGTGGAGCGTTGTGTTTCAGGGTTGAACCAGCGAATGGTATCAATTTCATTGTCAAAAAGGTCTATACGAAAGGGTTGATCAGATCCCATTGGGAATATATCAAGGATAGCCCCTCGCATACTGAATTCACCGTGATCATAAACACTGTCTACTGACTGGTAGCCGGCACTGATCAATGTTTTTTTAAGTTGTTCTACGTCGAGGGTTTGGCCTGTTTTAAGTGTGAAGCTATGGCCAAGAATATAATCAAGTGGTGGCAATCTTAATTGAGCTGAAAGTGCAGGTATGACTAAGATTGCATTTTTAGACTGTGGGATTTTAACAAGTGTACTCAGTCGCTCACTTATGATGTCTTGGTGCGGACTAAAGTAATCGTAAGGCAGTGTTTCCCAGTCTGGGAGGTTAAATACATCCCCATTAAAGAAATATTTGAGTTCTTCAGTTAAGCGTTGGCAATCATTATTGTTATTGGCAACAACAAGGGTTAAACCTGGATACTGAGCGGCAGCTAATGCTATTTCATGAGTTAAGTGGGTGCCTTGAATATTGCCCCAGTTTTGAATGTCACCCTGCTTACTGGGTAAAGGTGCCGCTGGCGCCATGATGATCCTAGGTGTAGTGATAAATAGTTGGCTAGTTTACTTAATAGCGCAAGGACTGTTAAGGCTTGAAGTCACATGTGGCGTTATAAATAGATATTGAGGCCCAGATATCCGTTAGTTGTTGTCGGGATTGAGATTGAGGCTAGATGCAGGCATAATATGTCCCAAATTTTAAGCCTATATCTATCTTGTGGTGGTCAATATGAGTCAAGACGTTCGCGAAGCTAATCTGAATGATTGGAAATTACGTGAAGAAACAGCAGAAATCATGATTCCTGTTATCGGTAGCTTGTACCGTAAAAGCAGTGTTGTGTTATCTGTATATGGTCGCGCTATTATCAATCGTTCTGTTATCGATATTCTAAAAGCTCACCGTTTTGTACGTCAGGTTGAGCAGCAAGAATTATCTGTAGTTGATACATTCCCAATTTTAAAAGCGATTGAAGCACTAGGTGTTGAAAATTGCCATATCGATATTGGTAAAATGGCTGTTAGATTCCGTACCGAAGGTAATGGTGCGTCACTTGAAGAATTTGTTAAGGCCCAGCTAGCCGACATCGTTGATGTATCAAAAGGCTCAAACGAAGGGCGTGATGTCGTTCTATATGGTTTTGGTCGTATTGGTCGTTTACTAGCTCGTATCATGGTTGAAAAATCGGGTAGTGGTGAAGGCATGCGTTTACGTGCAATTGTTGTGCGTAAAGGTAAGGGTGATGATCTTGTTAAGCGTGCAAGCCTATTGCGTCGTGATTCTATTCACGGTTCATTTAAAGGGACTATTCAGGTTGATGAAGAGAATAACGCGCTGATTGTTAATGGTACTTACATTAATATCATTTACGCAGGCAACCCAAGTGAAATTGATTACACTCAATATGGCATTAATGATGCGCTATTGATTGATAATACTGGTGTGTGGCGTGATGCAGATGGACTTGGTGTTCATGCTGCTTGTAATGGGATTTCTAAGGTGTTGCTAACAGCACCTGGTAAAGGCGACATTAAGAATATTGTATATGGCGTTAATGACAGCGACATAGAAGCAAGCGATACAATTTTATCGGCTGCTTCGTGCACAACAAATGCAATTACACCTGTGCTTAAGGCGCTTAATGATGAGTATGGTGTTGAGTGTGGACACGTTGAAACGGTTCACTCTTACACTAACGATCAGAACTTGATCGATAATTATCACAGTGGCGATCGTCGTGGACGTGCAGCTGCTCTTAATATGGTAATTACAGAGACAGGTGCTGCGAGTGCGGTTGCTAAAGCGCTTCCTGCGTTAAAAGGTAAGCTAACTGGTAATGCGATCCGTGTTCCAACTCCAAATGTATCGATGGCAATTCTATCTTTAACTTTAAATAAAGAAGTTGAAGTTGAGGATCTAAATGCCTATTTACGTGATGCATCTTTGCATTCGTCTTTGCAAAAGCAGATCGATTACGTTCGTAGTCCTGAAGTTGTATCAAGTGACTTTGTAGGAAATCGCTGTGCAGGTATCGTCGATGGAGAGGCAACAATTGTTAGTGGCAATCGTGTAAACGTTTATGTTTGGTACGATAATGAATACGGTTATAGCTGCCAAGTTGTTCGTATTGCTCAGCAGTTATGTGGCGTAGATTATCCAGTCTATCCATTAGTTGCTAAGTAACTTAGATTTAAAGCCGCTTTTATAGCGGCTTTTTTTTGGGTTGTAAGTATGGCTATTCGCTTGTTGATTAATAAATAAGCATAAAATAAACCTGTGGCTATACTTATTTCTTAATACTGAGTTAATCGTCTCTGGTTATGAATTTTTTGGTACAAATAGCGCATTTTGTTATTACATCGCACTGTTTTGTGTCAGATGGGTATAGCCACCTATAGATGAGATGATTATACTTGCAGGCAGTTTTATAAGGACTTTTGTATTAGTCCGTAACTGTTTGAAATACATACAAAATATATGCGCTTTTTGCGTTAAAAATAATCGATTTTTTTGAACTGTGATTAGGCAAGACATATGATCAAAATCAAGAAGGGTCTCGATCTGCCAATTGCTGGGAAGCCTGAGCAAAACATTGCCCAAGGTAATGAGGTTTCTCAGGTAGCATTGGTAGGTTCTGACTATGTGGGTATGAAACCAACTATGCAGGTGCAGGTTGGTGACCAAGTCAAAAAAGGGCAATTGCTCTTTACCGATAAAAAGACAGAGGGCGTTAATTATACGTCGCCCGCATCAGGGACTGTAAAAGAAATAAACCGTGGTAAGCGTCGTGTATTCGAATCGATTGTGATCGAAGTGCAGGGTTCTGAAGAGGTTACTTTTACTAGCCATAATGCTTCCGAGTTATCATCGTTGGCTGCAGACCAAGTTCAGGCACAATTGATAGAGTCTGGACTTTGGACAAGTATACGTACTCGTCCTTTTTCGCGTGTTCCTGCTCCAGGTTCCAAGCCAAGCTCTATTTTTGTAGCTGCTGTTGATACGAATCCATTAGCTGCTGATCCAGCGGTTATCATTGCTGAGCATAAAGAAAGCTTTACTAACGGTTTAGCTGTACTTGCTACTCTGGCACCTAAGGTGTTTGTTACTAAAGCTGTTACAGCTGACATTCCAGCAGTAGGGGCTCAAGTTGTTGAAGTTCAGGGGCCACACCCAGCTGGTTTAGTAGGCACCGCAATTCATAATTTAGACCCAGTAAGTGCAAGCAAAACTGTTTGGCATGTGGGTTACCAAGATGTGATTGCAATTGGTAAGTTATTCACTGAAGGTAAGTTATTTACTGATCGTGTTATTGCATTAGCTGGTCCTCAAGTTAATAAGCCTCGTTTGGTTCGTACTCAGGTAGGTGCGTCATTGACAGAATTGACTGCAAACGAATTGTCCGATGCTGAAAATCGTATTATTTCTGGTTCAGTTTTTGGTGGTCGAACGGCTGTTGATGCAAAAGCATATCTAGGTCGCTTTGCTAATCAGGTTTCTGTATTAGAAGAGGGACGTGCACGTGAAATGCTTCACTATCTTCGTCCTGGCTTAGAGTGCCATTCGGTTAAAAACATTTATATATCTAAATTGCTATCCAATAAGTTGTTTAATTTTACAACGTCTACAAATGGCAGTGAGCGCGCAATGGTTCCTATTGGTGCTTACGAAAAGGTTATGCCTTTAGATATTTTACCTACTCAATTATTACGCGCGATTATCGTTGAAGATATGGAAAGTGCTATTAATTTAGGGGCTTTAGAATTAGATGAAGAAGATCTGGCTCTTTGCACTTACGTTTGTTCTGGTAAGTATGAGTACGGTCCAATTTTGCGTAATAATCTTGAACGTATTGAGAAGGAGGCATAATCATGGGTTTACGATCAATGCTAGATAGCCTCGAGCCTCATTTTACCAAAGGTGGTAAGTTTGAGAAAATGTATCCGTTATATGAAGCGATTGATACAGGCTTGTATTCACCGCCAAATGTAACAAATAACAGTTCGCATGTACGTGACAGTATCGATTTGAAACGTATCATGATCACCGTTTGGTTGTGCTGTTTCCCTGCGATGTTTTTTGGTATGTGGAACATTGGTTTCCAAGCAAATACAGCAATGGACGCAATGAATATTGCTGAAGTAGAAGGCTGGCGCGGGACACTTATTTCGATGTTGGCTGGCTATGATGCCGCTAGTATTTGGGATAACATTATATTTGGTGCTATGTATTTCTTACCTATTTACGCCGTGACATTTATTGTTGGTGGTTTTTGGGAGATTTTATTTGCTAGCGTACGTGGCCACGAAGTAAACGAAGGTTTCTTTGTGACGTCTATTCTGTTCGCATTAATTTGCCCACCAAACATTCCATTGTGGCAGGTAGCATTAGGAATTAGCTTCGGTATTGTAATTGGTAAGGAAATTTTTGGCGGAACCGGCAAGAACTTCTTAAATCCAGCACTTACAGGTCGAGCTTTCTTGTTTTTTGCGTATCCAGCACAGATTTCAGGTGATGCAGTTTGGACTGCTGTTGATGGGTTCTCTGGTGCAACACCTCTAAGCATGGCTGCTCTAGGCGGTTCTAGTGAAATATTAAGCCAAGGCGTAACTTGGTTCGATGCATTTGCAGGGACTATTCAAGGTTCTATCGGTGAAACAAGTACTATCGCAATCTTAATTGGCGGTGCTGTACTAATGGTCATGGGAATAGCCTCTTGGCGCATAGTTGCCGGCGTAATGATTGGCATGGTTGCCTTGTCTTCTCTATTAAACGTTTTAGGTTCAGATACGAACCCTATGTTTGCAATGGCTTGGTATTGGCACTTGGTAGTTGGCGGTTTTGCCTTTGGTATGATTTTCATGGCCACTGACCCTGTGTCAGCTTCTATGACAAATACTGGTAAATTCTTTTTTGGTGCCTTAATCGGTGTGATGGTTGTTTTGATTCGTGTAATCAATCCTGCCTTCCCTGAAGGTATGATGTTGGCCATCTTGTTTGCAAATTTATTTGCACCCTTGATTGACCATTTTGTAGTTCAAGCGAATATTAAGCGGAGGGTAGCTCGTAATGTCGGCTAATAACGATAGCATTCAAAAAACCCTTTTGGTTGCGGTGATGTTGTGCCTAGTGTGCTCAATCATCGTTGCGGGCTCTGCCGTTATTCTTAAGCCTATTCAGGTTAAGAATAAACTAGAAGATAAAAAGAAAAATATTCTTGCAGCTGCTGGTCTTCTTGTAGAAGACAAAAGCATTGAAGAGCAATTCAAGCAGGTGACCACGCGCATTGTTAATTTAGATGCAGGTGTCTATGCAACTGAGACTGAACTAAGTGAGTTAGCGGCATCAGGGTTTCCTGTTGAAGGGTTCGATCAAAAGAAGCTGGCTAAAAATCCTAAATTCAGTGAAAAAATCTCGGGTAAAATGGACCCTGCAAGTATTAAGCGCAAGGAAAAATTTGCAGCCGTTTACTTGGTAGAGAAAGACGGGGCAGTTGATCGTATTATTCTTCCTGTTCACGGTTATGGTTTATGGTCTACTTTATACGGCTTTTTAGCTTTAGAAGGGGATGCTAAAACAATTGCTGGTTTAGGTTTTTTCTCTCATACCGAAACTCCTGGGTTAGGTGGTGAGGTTGATAACCCTAATTGGAAAGCTATGTGGATTGGTAAAAAACTCCATGATGCGTCAGGTTCTGTAGCAATTGATATTGTTAAAGGTTCTGTTATCGCTGGCAATCCAAATGAAGCCAATCAAGTTGACGGATTATCTGGTGCAACATTGACCAGTAATGGTGTTGAAAATTTATTACGCTATTGGATGGGTAAGCAAGGTTTTTCTGCATACCTAACAAGCTTGGATAAGGGGGTTTAAGATGTCGACATCTGTTAAAGAAATTTTAACCCAGCCATTATTAACCAATAACCCAATAGCGGTTCAAATATTGGGTGTGTGTTCTGCACTGGCTGTAACAACAAGCTTAAACGTGACTATGGTTATGTGTGTTGCACTGACCTTGGTTACTGCTTGTTCGAACTTTTGTATATCTGTTATACGTAACCATATACCAGGGAATATTCGAATTATCGTGCAGATGACTATTATCGCGTCGTTGGTAATTGTTGTTGACCAAATATTAAAAGCTTATGCCTATGATGTAAGTAAGCAGCTTTCTGTGTTTGTTGGTTTGATTATTACCAATTGTATCGTAATGGGCCGTGCAGAAGCATTTGCCATGAAAAACCCTCCAGGATTAAGTTTCTTGGACGGTATTGGTAATGGTATGGGGTACAGTGTTGTACTTATATTTGTTGCTGTTTTTCGTGAGCTACTTGGTTCAGGGTCTTTGTTTGGTATTGAAATATTACCATTGGTAACTAACGGCGGCTGGTATTACAGCAATGGTATGTTGCTATTACCACCAAGTGCCTTCTTTATTATTGGCTTGTTCATTTGGGCGTCTCGTACCTTGATTCCTTCGCAAGTTGAAAATGCTGATTTCAAGATGCAGCCAAACACTGAAACTTCGGGGGTTCATTAATGGAACATTATTTATCTCTATTTGTGAAAGCGGTATTCGTTGAGAATATGGCCTTAGCCTTTTTCTTAGGCATGTGTACTTTTTTAGCTATATCTAAAAAAATTCAAACATCTTTAGGTTTGGGTATTGCAGTTATAGTGGTATTAACAATTACGGTGCCAGTAAATAACCTGATTTATACATACCTATTGAAAGAAGGTGCGCTAGCTTGGGCTGGTTATCCTGAAGTTGATTTAAGCTTTTTAGGTTTAATCAGTTATATAGGTGTTATTGCTGCAATCGTACAGATATTAGAAATGTTCTTAGATAAGTATGTGCCAGCGCTATATAACGCGTTAGGTGTGTTCTTGCCTTTGATTACTGTGAACTGCGCAATCATGGGTGCATCATTATTCATGGTTGAACGAGATTATAATCTTGCAGAATCTACAGTATATGGATTGGGAGCGGGCGTTGGTTGGGCATTAGCCATTACCGCACTTGCGGGAATCCGTGAAAAACTTAAATACAGTGATGTACCAAAAGGCCTTGAAGGTCTTGGTATCACCTTTATGACAGTGGGCCTAATGTCACTTGGCTTCATGTCGTTTTCCGGCGTGTCTCTATAAGGTTGATGATAAAAAATGGGTGAATATACAGAAATTGTTTTAGGCGTATTCATGTTCACAGCGATGGTGCTTGCACTTGTAGCTGTGATTCTAAGTGCGCGTGCCAAGCTAGTAAGCTCTGGCGAAGTAAGTATTGAAATTAATGGTGATCCTGAGAAAACTATTAAAGCAGCAGCGGGCGATAAATTATTGCAAACTCTTGCAAGTAACGGCGTATTCTTATCGTCGGCTTGTGGTGGTGGTGGTACTTGTGCTCAGTGTAAGTGTCAGGTTCATGATGGTGGTGGTTCAATGCTTCCAACAGAAGAGTCTCACTTCACAAAGGGTGAGGCACGCGATGGGTGGCGCTTATCTTGTCAGGTGCCTGTTAAGCAAGATATGAAGGTTGAAGTTGAAGATGAAGTGTTTGGTGTTAAGAAGTGGGAGTGTACGGTTGAATCTAACCCTAACATGGCTACTTTTATCAAAGAGCTAACTCTTAAATTACCTGAAGGCGAGAATGTTGACTTCCGTGCGGGTGGCTATGTTCAACTTGAATGTCCTCCTTATGAAATTAATTTTTCTGAGTTTGATATTGAAGAAGAGTATCGTGGTGACTGGAAGCACTTTAAGTTTTTTGACTTGAAAACAGTTAATACAGAAACCACAATCAGAGCCTACTCGATGGCTAACTATCCAGAAGAAAAGGGTGTTGTTAAGTTTAATATACGCATAGCAACTCCGCCTCCTGGCACAACTGGCATTAACCCTGGCATCATGTCTACTTATGTATTTAACATGAAGCCTGGTGATACAGTGACTGTGTACGGGCCTTTTGGTGAATTCTTTGCTAAAGATACTGATGCTGAGATGGTATTTATAGGCGGCGGTGCAGGTATGGCCCCAATGCGCTCTCATATCTTCGATCAACTTAAGCGTTTAAGTTCAGATCGTAAGATTAGTTTTTGGTATGGAGCTCGCTCTCTTAAAGAGTTATTTTATCAAGATGAGTATGACGGTCTTGCTAAAGAGTTTTCAAACTTTGAGTGGCATGTTGCTATGTCAGACCCTCAACCAGAAGATAATTGGGAAGGTCTAACAGGGTTTATACATAACGTATTACTTGAAGAGTATTTGAGTAAGCACCCTGCACCAGAAGATTGTGAGTTCTATATGTGTGGTCCGCCTATTATGAACCAATCGGTGACTAATATGCTTATAGAGCTAGGTGTTGAGCCTGAAAATATCATGCTAGATGATTTTGGCTAGCATTTATTTTTAGAACCAAAAAGCCCATAAAACTTACGTTTTATGGGCTTTTTGGTTTTTGCTTCAAACCTATATCTACCTCAATCCTAGTTATAGTAAATATATGTAAGATTCAAAGTGTTCGTGTTGAAGTGAGTAAGCTTGGGATCGCAATATAAATGGATGTGCCGGTCTGTAGTTGGTTG
>ERZ1027231.124-NODE-124-length-40789-cov-30.966735_pt1 | contig 40789 bp, 42 predicted proteins | sample MGYA00520866_ERZ1027231 | MGnify/ENA primary metagenome ERZ1027231 (study PRJEB33311, sample SAMEA4378411) | marine metagenome | biome: Marine biome; feature: Fjord; material: Water | collected 2014-07-20T08:00:00Z/2014-07-... | depth 75 m ...
AACGACCTTCGGGTTATGAGCCCGACGAGCTACCAGACTGCTCCACCCCGCGACATCAGATAATTCAAAGCTTATCTTAGCTTCTTTCTATTAACTAGAAAGCCATATACTGAACTTTAAATGGTTGCGGGGGCCGGATTCGAACCAACGACCTTCGGGTTATGAGCCCGACGAGCTACCAGACTGCTCCACCCCGCGACAACGTGGCGAATAATACGCCGCTGCTATACCTCTGTCAAGCTAACATGTTGTTTAACTTAATGTTTTCTACATGTCAGGAAATTCACAAAGCTAAAGTAAGAATTTTGTAAACTAATACTAGCCTAGCATTTATGACAATGTTAATGTCATGACAGAGTCTGAGAAAGACCAAAAAACAGACAAAAAAAACAGACAAAAAAATAATAAAACAAAGTCAGTCAAATCATGCCAGCAAGCCAGCAGCAAACGATGACAGCCAGCGCTGTCAGACCGCTATTGCGGTTTATTGAACAACAAAACATCCCACTTAATGATGCACTTCATGGCAGTAACTTGTCTGAAAGAAAGCTCGACAGTGACCGCATTCCCATTAATAGCTTTGATCAGGTTATTAATAATATCGCTCGCCTTAGTCAAAGAGAGGATATTGGATTTGTTGCGGGTCAAGAATTAGCACTAGAGTCCTTTAGCTTATTAGGCTTTTTGTTGAGCAGTTGCGAAACAGGGCGTGATGCTTTAGTGACAACTCGGCGCTACTACACGCTATTGAGTGATACCCCAGCACCTGAAATTTTCATTACCAAAAATGAAGTTAAGGTGCTCTACCATGTATCACCGGGCAATGAGTTAGCGATGCGCGCCCGCGCTGAGTTGATTGCAAGCGCTGTGCATACCTTAGGCCGAACTTTCGCAGGTAAAAGCTATCAGCCATTAAAGATTGGTTTTAAGCATGCAAAACCTCAATACAGCAGTCAGCTTGACGATTTTTTTGCTGTTGATATTGTTTACGACCAACCTCAGTGCTGGATTAGCCTCGCCGCTGAACATGTTGATAAACCTCTAAAAGATACCAATCCCAACCTGTATTTGGCCTTGCATAATCAAGCAGAAAAACTGCTATCGAGCTACCAATGCTTGCAGTCCAGTAGCGCAAAAGTTCGCCATGTATTACAGCAGTGGCCAAATCAGCTTGCTGCTAATAAAGAATCCGTCGCTGAGCTGTTAAATACCAGCCCAAGAACGTTAACTCGACGCCTACAAGAAGAGGATACTCAGTTTTCTCACTTATTAAGAGACGTTCGCATGGAGAAAGCACGCCTGAGCTTAGAAAATGCTTCCATTGATATGCAAGAACTCGCTCACGAACTAGGATTTGCCGACCGCAGAGGGTTTGAAAGAGCCTTTAAGCAGTGGAGTAATCAAACCCCTTCTGCCTACCATAAGCAGTGGAAGAATAGCCAGGTAGCAGCAGTAGAAGCTTAGCTATTCTGAAAAGCATCTACCAATCGTTAGCAGATAAGGCGGCCCTTGCCGTCTTCATCTTCTCATTTTCCTCCAGCACAACCAGATTATTGAATAATTGACGGGCTTCATCCGTCGAAGCTTCACTCGCCATATGCTTATATAAGCTGATTAATGAATCATCGACTTTCAAAGCCATGTTAACCAGTTCATGTACACTAATATCAGGATGGCACTCTTTACAGCCATCAAGAATTGTCGCAACGGACGTTAGCTCTGTTTGATGCCACTCATCCAAGATACGCTCACTGACACCCGCGGTAACTTTAGACAAGGTCAAAGCCAGCTCCTCCTCGTGACGACTGAGAAACTTTAATAACATATCAACGCGTTCACGCTGAGTTTGCTCACGTAACTGCTCGTATAAGTTACTCGCATTGCGATGAAGATCTTGACTGAGTTCCAATACATCGCGGACTGTTTTAAAGCTCATAATGATACCTAAGCGAACTAAGTTGATAATGGATATATTAACTATAGCTGCAAATTAGCTGCGGTAGATTGAAACCCTAAGATCTTGATCAAAATCGTCTAAAATAGGTTGAGTTGTCACCGTATAATCCGCTATTTGGTGTAATTTTGACCAAGGAGGAAGCTGGTATTGAGTCTCTGCTATCAGCCAACTCGGAATAGCAGCACACTGCTGCGCCAAATCCCCCACACTGGTTAAATCATATAAAATATCAGCGGCTAATAAGCAATCTAGCTGCTCTGCCTCTCCATCCCAGCGCGGTGTGAATGACAGCGCCACAGTATTTCTATTGGCATTCTCCTGAGCAGCCAACAGGGCTAACGGATCACTATCGCAACAGATTACCGACTTTGCCCCCGCCTTTGCCGCTGCAATGCCTACGATGCCAGATCCACAGCCAAAATCTAATACGCGCTTTCCCTTCACCAATTCTGGGTGAGCCAATATATGCTGTGCTAGCCCCTGCCCTGCGGCCCAGGCAAATGCCCAATAAGGCAGCTGCTGCCAATAATCACCTATCTGTTGGGCATCCAGACTCAGTAGCGCACTTTCAGGTGCTAATAACTGCAACTCAATAGCGAATTGCTGCCATTGCAACCGCTGCCAATCTAGCTGACTGCCGGGTAAAAGGCTTGTAATTTCAGACTGTAAATCCATTAGAGAGGGCTTCTTGTAAAGGCATGTTAAACAGAGCATCTTCGCTAAAAAGAATATTTCTTTTTAAATTTAATAACTTTCTTTAAATAATTTCGTGATTCAAGTTTAGGGTGATACTTCACAATGTACTGATAAACCTGCTGAGAAGACATACTATTGATCTTAGAAATGGCTTTTTTACGATCACGATCAAAGCTTCTTAATAATTGACCTGCGCCGCCGTTGTAGGCCGCAATTATGCAGTATTCCTGACTCAGCTCATTATCAATGCCGCGCAAATAGGCATCGCGCAAAATTGACAGATAACCGCTGCCGACTTCGATATTATTTTGCGCATTAAATAGGTACTGTCGGGTAGGCCTAATATCGCGTTTTTTAATTCGTTGAAAATAATCTCGGCCAGCAGTATTAGGCATAATTTGCATCAACCCATACGCATGAGAGCGGCTGACCGCAAACGGATTAAAACTGCTTTCTGTTTCAATAATTGCAAATACTAAAGCCTCATCGAGGCGATGTTTACGCGCCGACTGGCTTACATAAGGTAAATATTGCTGCGCTGAAATTCGCTTGAATTGCTTAACTAAAGGGATATCCACCCAATAGGTTTTATGACCATTAACCCAACCAGAGTACAGTGCATTCTCTAATAGATAATCAGCGTATTTTTGCGCACGCCACCGATAGGCAATTGCCTTGCCTTCGTGGTCTTTTACTCGATTAAGTAAAAAAGGTTTACCCGTTAAGCCAACATCTTGGGCAGTATAGATATCAACTTGCTTAGGGTCTGCGGGGGTTAATAAGGTAGAGACAATCGCATGTGACAACACATCTACATAATTCGTATTTTTTTGTGTTTCAACACGAATAGTACCAAGATTAAAATCGATCTGAGCGCGACTGGCATAATCATCTAAATACTTAACATAAGATTGGCTAGAGGGCGTGACAAACTCATCCCCCCAAAAGGAATGGCCTTGCTCAGAAAAGAATTCTATCTCTAATAACATTGCCTGAACATCGTCAGACAGGTCTATGAAGTTTTCAGGCAAAGCCCCACGACAACTATTCGATATGAATAATAGAATAAAAAAAAGAAATGAAATAAAACGATACCGTAAACGCATGATGCCCCCAAGAGGAGGCATCATACTGAATAAGCACTAGCTTGTCAGCTTAGCGCTTAGCTTCGCGTCGAACTGCTGAAGTGGTAAATTGCTTTTTACTGTACTCTTTACTGTAATCGTAAGTAGAGGAACGATCATTATCGATACCTTCCACAAAATAACTACCGTCTTTTAGATCATATGTATTTTCAAGGGTCGAGAATACAACTGGCACATCATAATAATTGATCAAATGAGATTCGCTGAACTGCCATAATTCCCCATCTTCATCATATTCTTCAGCATAAACAATAGACCAGCTATCTTCATCAAAATAATAACGACGCTTCGCATAACGATGCTCTAAACCAAGACGAACCGTTGCTTCAACAACCCAAACTCGGTGTGCTTCATAGCGTAGATTTTGCGGATTCAAGTGTACAGGGCCGGTAATATCTTCTATCGATAGCTCTGGGCTATGCAGCAAGTAAGAGTTATACGGTATATACATCTCCTGCTTACCCACCAGCTTCCAATCATAATAAGTTGGGGCACCATTAAACATATCAACCTGATCAATAGTACGTAATGAGTTAGTCGCACCATCTGGAGTATCATGATTCAAATCAGGAGTACGACGAACACGACGCTGACCCGGTACATAAATCCAGGATTTACGCGGAGAGCGCACTTGATCTAATGTTTCGTGTACAAGAGTAATACCACCCGCTACACGGGATGGTGCTAACGTTTTTCTTTTCAAGAAGAAGATTTTATTATTCAAATCCGCTGTTGATAGCTCAGGATCGCTAAAAGCAAAATAATACTTATAATCACGAACGGTAACTGCACGACTGCCATTAGAGTTGGTATGAACAGTAGAAGCAACATATTGAACCGACTTCCCTCTAAAGCGTAAAGTATGGTTCCAAAGAACTTCTAAGCCGTTTTCAGGAATTGGAAATGGAGAGCTGATACGAGAGTTCTCTACCCCAGCACCAAACTTCATCAACTTAGCATTACTGCCATTATTTTTAATGCCCTCATAGACATAATCAGGGTAAGAAGCGGAACGGTGACTCTTATACACAGGCATTTCCATGCTTGGGTATTGCTTTAAAAGCTGCTGACTACCATAGCTTAAACGATCTTTATGCTGCTCAAGGTTTTTGATATTAATGCTGAACAACGGTTTTTCACGAAAATAAGGGTTGCTATGAAAACTACCCGCTTCATGACTTTTAGATTGCTTTAGACCACCATTCCACGAGGGAATATCAGAACCATTGCCTTTTCGCTCCGCACCAACAGGGGTTAAATCTTTGCCTAAACGTGACATATCCTTATTTAATACTTCGGCACTTGCATTCCATGCAAAAAGATAAACAACGAAAAATGTAATTATTTTTAACATGAATTTTTCCATTCTTTATATTTAAGCCCCGCAGGCTAAAGACATAATTTGCTTGCTTCAAGAGTGTTTAACGCTTTATCACCAAACAACACATACTGTTACAAATCGCACAATAAAAACTGAATTCGACAGGAACAAACCTTAATTTAATGATATATCGACTTAAAATAAGGCTTGCTGAATACGGATCATTATTAGTTCGATTCTTAATCAATTCATAAATTGAGGAGCAATACCACTACCCCAAAGAATCGCGGTTGCCGCCATCAATCCAACCAATGAACAAAGACCCACGGTGAGAATAGAACTAGCAAAGATAAATCCACGCTCTTCAGGGATATTCATAAAAATGGGAATCCCGACATACAAGAGGTATAAGGAATAGCAAACCGCTCCCAAGACGACAAATACATCTAGCCAAAGAATCGGTAGTAAGCCTATAAACCCTGATAAAAACATAGGGGTTGCGGTAAAAGTAGTAAAGATTAGGCAGCGTTCAAAACTGGCATCAGCGCCAAAAGTCTTTTCCATCCAAAATGTGCAATAAGAAACGAAGGCCAAACCGACCAATAATGAAACATAAAACAGTATGGCAATAGGCAACGCACTTTCGGTTGTCAGCTTCATCACGTCACTGCCAGCAACACTCCAACCATACTGAGTGGTGCCGATGAATAAACTAACCGGGGGAATCATCGCCAAGAAGATGGCGTAGCGTAAATAGACCTGCAGCAGGCTATATTTCTCGCGGCGTATAAACGACCACTCACTTTTTGGGTGGTATAGCAGTCCAAACATATGTGCAGTAAACATAGTAGTCCCCCTCTTGTTACAGCACCAAGCAATACAAAATGCATTGCCACTATAATAATTAGCTAACAAAGAGAGAAATGGCAAGCAAGCAAGCCATCCTGACAGCCGAATTTAGTAAAACATAATGCTATTTAATAACTGGAAATTACATTTTTAGTTTTAGGTAAAGCAGATAACACATTGTTATTACTGGATAAAATCACTTCATTTAGAGGTCGACCATGCAAGCTTGCGACAATTTGGGCCAATAACAATAAACTTAATGGGGAATTGTCGGGGCCTTGCCAAAAAGCAGGTCGCATATCGGGCGCATCGGTTTCCAATACTAAAGATGTCAATGGCAAACGAGCAATCGTCGTGCGCAGTTTGTTCGCCCTAGGGTGACTCATAGCTCCTCCTATACCCAACTTAAAGCCCAAGCCAACAAAGACCATGCCTTGCTGATAACTGCCACTAAAGGCGTGCACAATGCCCCCTTGAGAAAATCCCGTTCGGCGGATCATCGCTGCAACGTCATCATAAGCTTTACGAATATGAAGAATCACCGGCAAACTCAATTTATCCGCAATTAGCAGCTGCTGTCGACACAACTCCACTTGTTGTTTATGGCTTGATTCTTCTAACATTAGATCAAGACCAAACTCACCGATAGCAACTAAGTTAGATTCACTATTCGGCTCTGCTAGTTGCTCAAGGCAGCTATTTTCTAAGTATTGCAGATCGCCTTCTTGGTGTTGATCGAGGAAATACGGATGCAGCCCGAGCCCAAAACCCCAAGGTTTATCACGACACAAAGAGATCAAATTCGGCCACTGCTTTGCTTTTACCCCTGGAATAATCAAACCAGCGCAGCCAAATTTTTGCAGTAATTGCCAATCCTGTTCACGATTAGCGTCAAATATTTCAAAATCAAAATGGCAGTGCGAGTCAATCCAATGACGGCCTTGATAACTTTCAAAAGTATTTGTTGAATCAGCAGAAAAAGGCATAGTTAGCCCTAGCAATTAATAGCATTATTAGTTTATTGTGATTGAAAATGGAATGCGCATCAAATCAACGGTTTAAATCGCTGGTTAGATTTAAAGGAAAGATGAATGGATCTCAGCCCTAAAGAATTACGAGAAATGGTAATTCGCCCAACCCTAGTCTCTTTAGGTAAATATTCCCAAGCGGCTGAAAATCTTCTTATGGCCATCGCATCCGTTAAACAAGAAAACATCAATCGTCTTGAAGCGACCAATGGCAAAGCCTATGGCATTTTTCAAATAGACGTTCCTAGCCATCAACGAGTATGGGATAAGTACCTCGCTTTTAACCCAGAGCTTGCCAGTAAGGTTCGTGGCCTAGCGTCTCAACGAGAATTTCTCAACCAACCTCACCTAGAGTTGGCCACCAACCTCTCTTATGCCACAGCGATTGCTTGGGCATTGCATCTTGCTTATCCACAAGCGAAGAAAGCGAATGCAACTAGACCTTGCTCTCATTCAATAACTTAAGTTGAGACCCCCTAGCCCACAATAACCATTAGGATTTTTCGCTAGATATTGTTGGTGATAATCTTCGGCAAAATAAAAAGTCGGCGCCGATATTATTTCTGTCGTAATGTCCTCTAGCCCAGCCTTAGTTAACACTTGCTGAAAATGCTGCTTTGATTCTTGCGCTAATTTAGCTTGCTCAGGAGAGTAGGTATAAATACCAGAGCGATACTGAGTTCCCACATCATTTCCTTGTTGATTTCCCTGAGTTGGATTATGCCCTTGCCAAAAAACTTCCAATAACTGCTGATAACTAATCTGCTTAGGATCAAACACCAAACGTACAACTTCATTATGATTCGTCATACCCGAGCAAACTTGTTGATATGTAGGATGTTCATTGTCTCCTGCGGCATACCCTACCGAAGTCACATGCACACTTTCTAGCTGCCAAAATTTACGTTCGGCTCCCCAGAAACAGCCCAAACCAAACATGGCATATTCCATTCCTTCAGGTAAACGATCAACACTTCTATCGTTAACATAATGCTGTGGGGAATGGGGCATCGCGTTTATCGAACTGCTTAATGAGGACATAATGGTTACCTACGAGGTGAAAGCTTATAAATAATGGACACACAAATAATCAATTCGTTCATTATACAGCGTTATAAGCTTACCCATAAAATTATCCTACGCCCTCTATTTATTCCTGTGCATAGTGCGAGTATAAGCGGCCTGATGCTCACCACTGACAGGATCAACTGTATAAGCCGTACCGCGGAATTCATCCCCCTGGATTTCAATATAAAAGAATCCCAAAATTTCATCCTGCTGCCAATAGGATTCATTAAGATTATTCTTAGTGACAAAGTTTTTGGTTTTGGCCCCTGCCCCACTGACGATATGGAAAGTACCTGGGCAGGATTCTTTTTCCTTTAACCACTGCAAGGCATGGGTATGACCCACAATCATGACATCGGCATTGCCACAAATATTTTCTTCCGTCATGGCTTTAAAATATTTTCCTTGGCCAATTAGACTATCGTAATTTCCCGCATTGCCGTGGGAGCCATTAGAAATATAAGGGTGATGACCAAAGGCAATTTTCCACGGTGCTTTTGAGGCTGCAAAACCCTCTTTTAACCACTTGCCCTGCTTGGCAGAATAATCATCCTTATTATATGCGTCGCTAGGGTCCCCTGCAGAAGCTGATGGGTTGGTATCCATGGCAAAGAACTCAACCAAAGGCACAGCAGTATTCAACGGCGTGCTAAACTGGTAATAACGAGCAGGCATCTGCCATTTTTCACTTTGGCGATCAGTGCGGTAGTGATACTCAACCTGAATTTCACCTTTATCATTATCTGCACCATCGCCACCAAGAATCCAACTATTATCGTGATTACCCAGGGCCATATAAAATGGAAATTGTATATTTTTATAGGGATCTTCAAACTTAGTATCAAACTGAATATCGTGAACCCCATCAACCCCACTTTCATAGATGTTATCGCCAAGACCAATGGCGAATTCACAACCACGCTGCTCACACACAGCCTGCATCGCATCCGCTACTTTATACTGGCCATCTTCACCGGTGCCAGAATCGCCAATAGCAATAAATCGAACCACAGTATCTGCAGCAGGATAAACCGCAGTATCGTCAATAGGTTCAGGAGCAGGGGTTTTCGACATCCCCATAGCAGCCATCGCCACAGTGCTGCATGCCAAGGCTGTAGTTAAGGTTAAGAATGTTTTTTTCATAATGTTTCGACTCGGTATTGAATTATTATTATTTTCACAATACCCAGTATGTCAGGGAAATATTACAGGCTGAAGACTCTACACTCACCCTTTTGCGCCAATCTGCACGAATGTACCAGAGCGAGATATTCTAAATATAAACCTGTCTATTCCGACCCAAAGCGATATAAAAAAAAGGGCCATCGCATTACTGCGATAGCCCAAGATAAAACGCTTATGAGTGTGCGCTCAAGCGTAATTTTTAAAAAGACCTATGTTAGAAAGAGAAGTCCTCTTCTTTCATCTGCATCAAGCTCTTCGGATCTTTAACCATCATTTTAGCGTGGCCTTTAGAACGAGGCAGCATACGCTCAAAATAGAACTCAGCGGTCTGAATCTTAGCTTTATAGAAAGCTAAATCTCCTTCGCCTTTTTCTAATTTTTGGTACGCAGTTTCTGCCATCATTGCCCAGTAATAAGCCAAGCAAACGTAACCAGAATACATTAGGTAATCAACCGAAGCAGAACCTACCATGTCACGATTCTTTGACGCTTTAAACGCAATGCGGTAGTTATAAACCTTCCACGCCAACATGCTGCGTTTAAGAGTTTTAATGAATTTTTTCATCTCAGGGCGCTTAGTCGTCTTAGTAAATGCAGACACTTTATCGGCAAAGGTATTAAACGATTTAAACTTACCTAATAATATTTTACGGCCTAATAAATCCAGTGCCTGAACACCGGTAGTACCTTCATATAATTTAGAAATCTGAGCATCACGAACAATCTGCTCCATGCCCCACTCTTTAATATAACCATGGCCACCATAAACCTGCACGCCGTGGTTCGCTGCTTCATAACCCAGTTCGGTTAAGAAAGCTTTCAAGATAGGGGTTAAGAAACCTAGCTCATCGTCATACTTTTCATACAACTCAGTATCACCTGTTTGATGAGCAGCGCCCATCAAATCAGCAATACGGCCAGCGCTATAAACCATCGCACGACCGCCTTCAGCGATCGCTTTTTGAGTTAATAACATGCGACGCACATCAGGGTGAACCATCAAGGTATCAGCAACCTTGTCTGGATCTTTTTTACCCGTTAACGCACGCATAGAGCGACGATCTTTGGCGTAAGGTAAAGCACCCTGAAAAGAAAGTTCAGCAGAAGCAACACCTTGAATCGAAGTACCGATGCGCGCGGTATTCATAAAGGTGAACATGCACATCAAGCCCTTGTTTTCAGGGCCGATTAAATAACCTTTAGCGTTATCAAAATTCATTACACATGTAGAAGACGCGTGAATCCCCATCTTCTCTTCAATCGAACCACAGGTCACAGGGTTACGATCACCCAAAGAACCATCAGCATTGACATTGAACTTAGGTACGATAAATAACGAGATACCACGAGTTCCCTCTGGAGCTCCCGGTAAACGCGCCAATACAATGTGAACAATATTCTCGGTTAGATCGTGATCACCGGAAGAAATAAAGATCTTAGTACCGGTAACATTATAAGAACCATCACCATTTGGCTCGGCCTTAGTTTTAACCTGACCCAAATCGGTACCACATTGTGGTTCAGTTAAGCACATAGTGCCCATCCAACGACCGTCAGAAAGAGGCACAAAATACTCTTGCTTCTGTTCTTCGCTGCCGTGCATCCAAATCGTATTCATCGCCCCCAAAGACAGACCTGGGTACATACCCCAAGACCAGTTTGCAGTACCAATCATTTCTGATTTAGCCAATGCCAACGACATAGGAAGACCCTGACCGCCGTATTCTACTGGCGTCGCCATAGACTGCCAGCCGCCTTCAACGTACTGATCGTAAGCTTCTTTAAAGCCCTTAGGGGTATAAACTTTACCGTTATCGAAACGACAACCTTCATCACCACTTTGATATAACGGGGCAACAACATCTTCAGAGAAAGACGCCGCCGCCTCTAAAATCATATCCACCATCTCAGGGGTTGCTTCATCACCACCAGGAATGGTCTGGTAATGTTCTTGGAAATTAAAAACATCGTTCATTAGGAACTTGATGTCTTTTACAGGAGCCTTGTACTGAACCATGGGAAAACCTTTAAAATTAAATAATCGGGGTAACGTAATAACTAATAATCGAATTAAAACTGTTCGCGGAAACACTTCGTATAAATAAGTCGAATAAATCTGGCGAACTAATGATCAAGGGGATTATTACAGACTACTGCAGAAAGACATTGGCTGCCCTGCCTGCCTTCTGTGTCCCGAAAGCAAAAGCGGAAAGACAAAGATAAAAGCGGCTCACCACATAGGTTACGGAGGCGCTGCGCCTCGATGGTTAAACATCTTTTTGTCTTTGTAAGGCAGGCATAAAAAAACCCAGCTCATTCCTGAACTGGGTTCTTTTCAAAACGTTTTCAAAGAGCTAAAACTTAAGCAGCAGTTGCTTCGCGCTTAGCAGCTTCTTCGTCTTTCAATTCACGACGTAAGATCTTACCTACAGGAGTCATTGGTAACTCATCGCGGAATTCAATTTGACGCGGCAATTTATAAGCCGTTAGCTTATCCTTGCAGAAAGCCTTAACTTCTTCAGCCGTTAGATTTGAATCAGAAGCAACGACATAAAGCTTAACCGCTTCACCTGTCTTCTCATCTGGAACGCCAATTACTGCACAGTTTTCAACACCTGGGTGGCCAGCAACAACATCTTCGATTTCATTTGGATATACGTTAAAGCCGGATACCAAGATCAAATCTTTAATACGGTCTACGATCTTTACGAAACCATCTTCGTCGATAACCGCAACATCACCAGTACGCAACCATTCGCCATCTGGAGTGAAGGTATCACGAGTCGCTTCTGGGCGATTCCAGTAGCCTTTCATTACCTGAGGACCTTTAACGCAAAGTTCACCACGTTCGCCCACAGCCACTTCATCACCGTTATCATCAATACACATAAGCGCAGTGCCCGGCATTGCCTGACCAACCGTACCCATGCGCTCTAAACCATCGGCTGGGTTCATGGTTACTGCTGGTGAGCACTCGGTTAAACCGTACGCTTCAGAAACACCACTGCCGGTAATTTCTTTCCAACGCTTGGCAGTCGCATCTGGCAACGCAGTACCACCAGAAAGAGTCAGTTTCATTTCGCTGAAATCCATCTCTTTAAAGCGCGGGCTAGCCATCAGCGATACGAATAAAGTATTCAAACCAACCACACCGGTTAACTTCCACGGCTTCATAAAGCGAATGAACGTTTCGGTATCACGAGGATTAGCAATCAATACACTATGATCACCTAGTTCAAACAAGGCCATCAAATGCACGGTGAATGAATAGATGTGATAAAGCGGTAACGGGGCAACAATGATCGCCTGATCTTCACCCTTCATTGGCTTGCCATCAGCCGTCGTTTGAGCAAGTGCAGCAGCAGATTGCAGCATGTTAGCGACTAGGTTGCGGTTGGTTAACTCAGCACCCTTAGCAACACCGGTCGTACCACCGGTATATTGAAGAATAATAGTATCGTGCGGGTTCTTCATATGAGTTGGCTGAAAGCCTTTACCTTGACCCAATTTCAAACATTTACGGAATGAAACTGCTTCAGGCAGGCTATAAGCTGGCACCATCTTTTTGATGTGTTTTGCCGCTGCATTAATTAAAACACGCTTAAAGCCTGGCAACATATCCGCCAAACTGGTGACGATGATATGCTTAATACCTGTTTGATCTTTAACACCCTGAACAGACTTAGCAAATACGTCCATGCAAAGTAACGCTTTGGCGCCAGAGTCATTAAATTGGTGCAGCATTTCACGTTCGGTATACAGCGGATTAGTATTAACCACGCGTAAACCCGCACGCAAAGCACCATACATAGCAATAGGATATTGCAAAATGTTTGGCATTTGAATTGCGATTGAATCACCCGGCTTTAACGTCGTGTGATTTTGAAGATAGTTAGCGAACGCAGCACTGTACTCATCAATTTGACGATAAGTCAGGGTATAACCAATGCTGGTAAATGCAGGACGATCGGCATAACGTTTAAAAGAGTTTTCTATGACTTCAACAACAGAGTCATACTGTGATAAGTCGATGGCATCCTTAACGCCCGGCGCACGTTTTCCGTCCCAGAATGAAGCTTCCATAATTATCCCCTAGCAGTATTGGCTAAAATATAAAAAATCAGAGTCTCAGCAAGCGGTTAAGTTCAAAAAGAAAGCTAACGTCTTGAGCTAAAGTGCTGATTACAAACACTGATTTTGAAATTTATTTATTATTAATATTAATTTTCAGCAACACTATGACTGAAAAGTGCCTTGAGTTGAAGACCTTTTCATGACAAGATTTCCGTCATATCACGCCACAGTATGATTTTATGAATCCGACATCTTCGCACCACAGAGCTTTTTTGACCACTGATTATTTAACTCAGCTTATTTCACTACTGAAAGAGCAAGGGTTTGCTATCGCTGACATACTCAATCAAAGCCAATTACGTGAAGAGGATTTTCAGTACAATAGCCGCATCTCCCCCATGCAATACCAGCAGATTGTAGAAAATGCGATATCTCTAAGCCAAGACCCTTTATTGGGTATAAAGCATGGCCAAGGCCTGAACATATCTAGTCATGGTTTTGTTGGTTTTGCTGCCATGGCTGCAGATGATTTAGGGCAAGCGCTGTCATTAGCCATTCGCTACGCTCGCACCAGAACATTACTTGCCGACATCCGATTTCATAAAGAAGATGATAGCGCGATCATTCAAGTTAACCGCCTTGCTTCCATGCCGGCGACCTTCCCTTTTGTCGTGGAAAATATCATTTCCAGCTTTATCGGTGTTGCCCGATTCCTAATAAGCCAGCAAGAAGAGTTGTCTGCCGTTATTAAATTGACCTACTCACCGCAAGCTAATCCAGCCGAATATGAACAATTATTCGGCGTACCTGTATTATTTAATCAGCCCCACAATCAAATTTGCTTACCTGAGTTTTTATTAGAAGCCCCAGTATCAACGGCGAATGCAATATCCCGCGGACTGGCAGAAACAGAGTGCGAGAAACTTTTAGCACAACTGGATCATGGCCAAGACCTAGTGACACAAATTCGTTACCGACTAGAGAAAATGCAGGCGTTTCCGACATTGCCTGTTATGGCCAAAGCACTCAATAGCAGCCCCAGAACCATCAATCGTCAATTAGCACAGCTAAATACCAGTTATCAGCATACCCTCGATGAGGCTCGACGAGAAAAAGCCATCGAGCTACTCAATATGGACTCTATTTCAATCGAACAAATTTCCATTAACCTAGGCTACAATGACCCCTCTAACTTCGGCCGCGCCTTTCGCCGCTGGCTAGGACAGAGCCCCCGAGCCTATCGAAAAACAAAAGCGTAAATAGTGCTCAAAATCAGTATTTATAGCTCTTGTCGGTTTACATTCAATCAGCAATCAGTAGGATGTTCTGAGTAGATCACGATCAATATAATAAAAATCATAATAAATACAGACCCTACAATATGACCAGCCTAAGCCATAACAATGCTCAGCGCCCATTACAAACCGCGCTCGCAAACGCCGTAAACGGCTATTTTCAACAGTACGACATTGCAAAAACGGGCAATGCGGCACTCTATCGTAAAGCCATTATCATTCTAACGATGTTTATCGTCTCGTACGCCTGCTTCTTTATCCTTCCCGAACCTTACTCGTGGCTGGCATGGACTTTTCACGGTTTCACGACTGCATTAGTTGGTTTTAACATCATGCACGATGGGGCGCACGGCAGCTTCAGCAAAAATAAAAAGTTGAATAATTTAGCCGCCCATACCTTCAACATGATCGGCAGCAATGCATTTTATTGGAAACAAAAACACAATTTAAACCATCACCCGTATACCAATGTCGCCAGCGCGGATGAAGATATCGAAGCCTTTGGTTTATTGCGTATGAGCCCCGATAAACCGCACTATTGGTTCCATCGCTGGCAGCACATTTATGTATGGGTGTTGTATCCACTGACCAGTTTATTTTGGTTTTTTGTATTGGATTTTTTAGCTTACTTTAATCAAAAAATTGTCGAGCAAGAGTTCTCACAAAAGTACCAGGTAAAAGACTCTGCTATTTTTTGGCTGAGCAAGGCTTTTTATCTAACGGTTTATTTAATTATTCCAAGCTATTTCTTAGGCTGGGAAACTGTGATGATTGGTTTCTTGTGCTTGCATGCAGTGATGGGAGTTTTATTCGCTGTAGTTTTCCAGCTTGCTCACGTTGTGGATAAAACAGAATTTCCACAGGCTGATGATCAGGGCAACCTGCCGTATGAATGGGCGGCCCACCAGCTTGCGACCACCGCAGATTTCGCACCCTTTAGTAAATTCACCACGTGGTGTGTTGGCGGCTTAAATTTTCAGGTAGAGCATCATCTATTTCCTAGAATTAGCCATATTCACTATCCTGAACTGCATAAAATAGTGCGCGAAGTGTGTGCAAAAGAAAACGTACTGCATCGTGAATATTCTTCTGTTTGGCAGGCCGTTCTTGGTCATGCTAGACACTTAAAGACCATGGGCAGTGAGAAAACTTTGCAAACCGTTAGTTGCTAACCTAAGCCAAGCAGATTATCTTAGCGCCAACTTATTTACACACTAGGTAGTCGCTTATGGAATACCCTCAATTTTTAGTTATTGATGCCAGCTCTTACGAGCTGGATGGCCACCCTATTGCTATTGCCTGGTCTTTAACCGACGGCACAATTAAAAGCACCTTAATGCGTCCAGAAGAAAGCTGGACTGAATGGGATGCAGGTCTTGAAGACCTTCACGGCATGACTGAAGAGCTACTGGTTCAATCTGGCGAACCTGTTTGGGAAGCAGTTAAAGAGTTTGAATTTGACTGCGAGAATTCTTATTACCTAGTACAAGATGCTGAACGCACCATGGAGCTATTAGAGCGCATGTACGATGCTTATGATAAAGAACCAGGTTCTGATTTAATCGGCATTCACGAGTGGCACCCTGCAGAAACAGAGGAGCGCTATCAGTTAATGGAAGACATTCGCAGCGACTTAGGACTCAGCCCCTATCGTTGCGAAGACAATGTCCGCTTGATGCTAGAGATGTGGGTAAGAGTAAATTCTCAAACAGATTGATCGAGTTTTCTACACTCTAAACGCCGTGACTCCAGACCTTCTCACGCGCTGTATTAGGTGATTCGTTTTAGGGACGTTCACGCCGCATGGATGCGGGGGCCGAGGCTCCAGGGAGAGTGAGGAACGAACGAAGGATTCACGCCGCGCCCTCAAATGAATTACCTAATACAGCGCATAAAAAGGACTAGAGCCACGGCGTTTCAACAATAACAAAGCGTCAAAATACCAAAACGCCGAAGAAAAGACCTACCAATCCAGTAAATCTTTCACAAACGGCTTCGTCAACTTACGCTGCGCAGAAAGAGAAGCTTGATCAAGCTCCGCTAATAGATCAAACAAACCCGCCATATCACGAGGGCCACGAGTTAAAATATAACGTGCCACCTCTTCACTCATATTCAAACCACGAACACGAGCGCGTAATAATAACGCCTTCAGCTTATCTTCATCTTCCATCGGCTCAAGCTGATAGGTAATACCCCAACTTAAACGCGAGGTTAAATCCGGTAATACAATGCCGTTATTACGCGGGCTTTCAGTCGCCGCTACTAACATGCGCGAACCCGCATCACGTAAACGGTTAAACAAATGGAATAACGCTTCTTCCCATTCTGGCTTGCCCGCTATTGCTTCAATATTATCCAAAGCAACCAACTGCAAAACCTCTAAATCTTCAAACACCGCAGGATCGTAAGCAACCAATTCATCCAACGGCAAATAAACCGCCTTATGACCTAAGCCCTCTGCATAATGACAAGCAGCTTGCAGCAAATGGCTACAGCCAACTCCCTCGCTGCCCCACAAATAAATAAACGGCTCACCGCCTTCACGCCACTGATCCTGCACCGAATAAACCACCTGCGCATTCGGACCAGCAAAATAATTAGCAAAGCGCGCATCATCTCTTACCGAAACGGATAACGTTAACTGCTCTGCTTGGGCTTCAATAGCCATTTAGAAGTCTCCTAGCTTAGCGCCTATTGCGCCCATTCAAATTCTTTTTCTTGTACTGAAGTCAGCTTTTTATCCAAACGAATAATTCGCTGAACTTTCGCCCAATCACCTTCTAAGTTTAAATATAATTCCAGATTATCCCTATCTACCTGAGCAACTTCAATACTACGAACACCCGTAATATTGTTTAAATAAGATAGTACCTGAGAATAATCAGTGAAATCTTTCACCTTCGTTATTACAACACGAATCCCCTGACGATTATCTGCACTGCTTGGCTTAATCGCAAAACGCTCAGCAAAATAACCACTAACCTCAACCGTCACTTTCGCCAAAGCTTGCTGGGCTGTTTCCCCCGAGGTTAATAAAGAGAGCGATTCATCACCACGAAACAACACGCCCTCGTACTGCCAAATCCCTTCTGAGGATTGATTCAAACGCCCTGCCAGTACCGCATCAGTTTGATAACGTAAAGAAGCTTGCTTAATACTCTCAGGCATTAGCCACCACAATTGCTCAATGGGCAAAGCCGAAGAATCCTCTAAATCATTAGTAGGCCATAAAATAGGCAAACCACGCTCACCGAATACACGGGTAAATCGCACCTGCCACTTAGGGTAATTATCAGAAACAAGAATACGTTCTTTAACACCACCCTCATCAGCCTTCTGCTCAATCGCTAGCCAATTTAATAACAAGGGTCTATTTTCACCCCAAATCGGTGCTTCTGCCCGCTTCAATAAAGGCACAACCAAAGCTTTACTAAACCAAGCCTCTAAATAAAGTTGATCATCAACCATATCCGTTTGATAACTAAAGCCCTGCAAATAACGCTGAGCATCAACACTGGCAGTCACTAAAGTCGGATTTGATAGAATTTCATGATCACCAGAGACTTTCACCAATAACTGCTGAAAAGCCCACTGCACGCCTTGATTCCGACTTTCTGTCGTTTGATCATCCACCGCCACACTTACCCGGTAAAGATCAGAAACCTTAATGGCATAACTATTAAAACTTAACAAACTCGTTAACAAAAACAGACACAAGACAAAAAATCGCACTAAAAATCCCTGCCAAAACAATAAATAATGTCGCCATTGTGCCACTCCAGTCCATTATGAGCCAGTCAAACAACCAACAGCCAATAAATACTCCACATTATTAGTGCACCGAGAGCGACAAACAGGTAGAATATGGCGCCTAAAATTCCCACATTTAGTCAGCTTTTTAACTGTACTAAATGCCACGAAGCGAACGACGAGACGTATACTGATGAGCGATCAAAAATCCCTAAGTTACAAAGATGCTGGCGTAGATATTGAAGCTGGCAATGCCCTAGTTGAACGAATTAAAGGCGTCGCCAAACGTACTCGCCGCCCAGAAGTTATGACAGGCCTGGGTGGGTTCGCCTCCTTATTCGAGCTACCTCAAGGCTACAAGCAGCCAGTATTGGTTTCTGGTACTGATGGCGTGGGCACAAAATTACGTCTAGCCATGGACATCGGCAAGCACGATACCATCGGTATCGATCTAGTTGCTATGTGCGTTAACGACTTGATCGTTGGCGGCGCAGAACCACTTTTCTTCCTAGATTATTATGCGACTGGCAAATTGAACGTTGATATCGCAGCAGACGTTGTTAGCGGCATCGGTGATGGTTGTGAATTATCAGGCATCTCTTTGGTTGGCGGCGAAACAGCTGAAATGCCTGGCATGTACGAAGGCGAAGATTACGATCTAGCCGGTTTCTGTGTGGGTATTGCAGAGAAAGAAGAAATCATCGATGGCTCTAAAGTAGCAGCTGGCGATACCTTAATCGCACTAGCGTCTTCTGGCCCTCACTCAAACGGTTACTCATTGATCCGTAAGATCCTTGAAGTATCAAACGCTGACCTAGAGCAAGACTTAGATGGCCAGTCATTAAAAGATGCTTTAATCGCACCGACGAACATCTACGTTAAATCAGTACTTAAACTGATTAACGCAAGCGAAGTAAATACTCTTTGCCACATCACTGGCGGCGGCTTCCAAGAGAACATTCCACGTGTATTGCCTAAAACTGCAAAAGCAGTAATCAATACTAAGAGCTGGGATCTACCACCTGTATTCAAATGGCTACAAGAAAAAGGCAACGTTGATGCTTTCGAAATGTACCGCACGTTCAACTGTGGTGTTGGCATGATTGCTTGCGTCCCAGAAGATAAAGCAGATGCAGCGGTTGCCCTATTAAACGCTGAAGGCGAACAAGCTTGGATCATTGGCCACATCGAAGATGCGGTTGAAGGTGAAGAGCAAGTTGATCTTGTCGGTATCGAGAAGACAGGCGCATAAGCCATGCAAGCAAGCGAAGCAGAAAAGCCACGCATTGTAATTTTGATCTCTGGCACTGGCAGCAACATGGTTGCCATTGCTGATGCTGTAAAAGCAGAAGAGATTGACGCTGAGATTGTCGGAGTCATCAGTAACCGTCCAACCGCTGAAGGCTTAAACAAAGCCCAAGCGATGGACCTGCATACTGATCTTATCGACCACACTCTTTACGCGAGTCGCGATGAATTCGATCATGCCCTTATCCGCATGATCGAAGACCTCAAACCTGACTTAGTCGTATTGGCTGGATTTATGCGTATTTTGACCGCAGATTTCACTCGTTATTACGAAGGGCGTTTATTAAACATTCACCCCTCGTTATTGCCGAAATACCAAGGTTTAAATACTCACCAGCGCGCACTCGATGCCGGTGACGATATTCATGGCGTAACTGTGCATTTCGTTACCGAAGAGCTTGATGGTGGCCCGAATGCCATTCAAGCCATCGTGCCTATTCTTGATATTGATAACGCCCCGCAACTACAGCAGCGTGTTCATACTCAAGAACATGTCATTTACCCAATTGCGGTTAAATGGTTTTGTGAAGGCCGCCTAACCATGAAAGGTAGCGAAGCTTTACTAGATGGTAAATCTTTACCTACTAGCGGTGTTCAACTCGATAGCCGAGACTAACCTCTCAGCCATCTGATTCGGTTTGCTATTCTAAGCAGGCCTAAAGTCCATCAGTTGTTATTTACCCAAGCCTCGATATACTGAGGTTAACCTAGATAACATATTTGAAAACACGATGGACTTTATTTCCAAGCGCTTAAACACTATCTTCACCCTCACCCTATTTACACTCTCAGCACTTATCTTTGGCCATACCAGCATGGCAAACGACGCTCCCTATCCTGCTTTCACTGCCGAGTACCAAGCTCAGTGGAAGGGAGGCTGGTTTCCTATTACAGTCGATGCCAAGCGCACCCTAACCTACAACGAAAAAGGTGAAGGCCAATTAAAGTTTACGGCCGACTCCGCTATTGCTGGCCTTGATGAAATTAGTAACTTCCGCTGGCAAGTTGATCAAATTCAACCAATACAATACCGCTATTTGCGTACAGGCCTATTTCAAGAGCCAGACCGCGACCAAAGGTTTGACAGGCAGCAGCAAAAAGTCATCGACGGTATTACCAAAAAAGTTTATGAAGGCCACTGGAGTGACCAAATACAAGATAATTTGAGTTATAGCTTACAAGCCAGCATAGATCTAAAAAATGGCAAGACTCAATTTACTTACCCTGTCTTTTATCATAAAAAGATTCGACTTTTCGACTTTCAATTAATTGGTTTTGAAGCACTCGATACTCAAGTCGGTACACTACGCACACTTAAGGTTGAATGGTCAGAAAAAAACAAGAAGAAAACCTATCTCTGGTTTGCCCAAGATTATGACTATTTACTAGTTCGCATTAAGCAAAAACAAAAAGACGGTCAGAGTTATGAAATCAGCCTGACTGGGGCCGATATAAACGGCAAGACGTTAAAGAAAGCCAAAAAATAGCTTCAAATAATAACTTAAAAAATATGACCAACATGAATCCCGACGACTTCATTGCACCGCAATGCGATGAAGAGATAGAAATATTATTTCAAGATGACCATATTTTACTTATTAACAAGCCGACTAAACTGCTCAGTTTATCGGGTAAAAACCCTGCTAATTTAGATTCTGTACATCATAGAATAAGACAAAACTTCCCGACCGCACTAATGATTCATCGTTTAGACTTAGGCACTTCAGGCATCATGGTGATTGCGTTAAACAAAGACATCAGTCGCTTACTTAATCGCCAATTTAGCGAGCGCCAAGTAAAGAAAAGCTACACCGCATTATTAGCAGGCCACCTAATACCTAAATCTGGAAAAATTGATTTACCTATCGCCAAAGGTGAGTTTCCTTATCAAAAAATCTGTCAAGACACAGGCAAAGCAGCACTGACTGAATACCAGTGCCTTAGTCATGAATTGTTTTCATATAATGCGCAAGAAAATAAGGTGAGCCGCGTACTTTATACACCCCACACTGGCCGAACCCACCAGCTACGAATTCATAGCCAACAGCTCGGCTACCCCATCATCGGCTGCGACCTTTATTCTAATTCAAGCAGCAACCCAAGCGATAGCACCGAACAAATGGCTCCACGGCTAATGCTGCACGCGACTAGCTTAGAATTTAACCACCCCATCAGCGGTGAGCGCATTACAGCTCAATGCCCCTGTCCATTTTAGTCCCTTTTCAACGTCTTTTTTAACCCGCATTACTAAAAGAGCCTTTACTCTCCCTGCCCATTATTTTCTAATAGACGGTTATTAGATAATCATCAGAAATCACTCTATAAATTATTAGGAGAAAATCATGGCCGGTTTATTACCCGATGTCGATCCAGCAGGGTTATTAGAATATTCAGTTGTCTTTACCGACCGCTCTCTTAACCACATGTCACAAGCCTTCCAAGGCGTAATGAACGACATTTCTAGTAACTTAAAAGATGTCTACAACGCTGAAAGTGTTGTCGTTGTTCCTGGTGGCGGCACTTACGGCATGGAGGCGGTTGCTCGCCAATTCGCTCAAGATAAAAAGTGCTTAGTGATTCGTAATGGTTGGTTCAGCTACCGCTGGACGCAAATCTTCGAAATGGGCAACATCCCATCTGATAGCATCGTAATGAAAGCCCGCAAGATCGAAGAAGGTATACAAGCCCCTTTCGCTCCAGCACCTATCGACGAAGTTGTTGCGACGATTTTGAGCGAGAAGCCACAAATGGTATTCGCCCCTCATGTTGAAACAGCTTCTGGCATGATTTTGCCAGACGACTACCTAAAAGCAGTAGCCGAAGCCGTTCATTCTGTCGGTGGTTTATTCGTATTAGATTGTGTTGCTTCTGGTACGCTCTGGGTTGATATGAAAGATATCGGCATCGATATTCTAATCAGCGCACCACAAAAAGGCTGGAGTGCATCTCCGTGTGCGGCATTGGTTATGCTAAATGCAGATGCTCTTGCTGAAATGGAAAAAAATACCAGCTCTAGCTTTGCTTGCAACCTAAAGCAGTGGCATACAATCATGCAAGCCTACGTTAATGGCGGCCATGCATACCATGCAACACTACCAACTGATGCGCTAACTAAGTTCCGCGATGCGATGCTAGAAACTAAAGAATACGGTTTCGAAAAAGTACGCGCAGAGCAAATCGAGCTGGGCCAAAAGGTTCGTGCATTGTTAGAAAGCAAAGGCATTAACAGTGTTGCTGCTGAAGGCTTTAAAGCGCCTGGCGTTGTGGTTAACTACACGACTGATGGCGAAATGCAAAACGGTAAGAAGTTTGCGGCTCAAGGCATGCAAGCAGCGGCTGGTGTTCCACTTCAGTGCGACGAAGGTCCAGATTACAAAACGTTCCGCTTAGGTTTATTTGGTCTAGATAAACTGCACAATGTTGATCGTACTGTGGCCAATCTTGAATCTGTTTTAGACCAGATTCTATAGTATTGCTACTTGCAGATTTCGCTTGCTATCGATATTGAGTGTGTCATTTTGCGGCACGCTGTGAATACATCCTTGTAAGCTCGGAGATCCCATCCTTGGGATCTAACGGCCTTAAACAACACACTCAATCCCGATACGCGAAATCGACCTTTAGTAAATTTTATAACTTGCCTGCTAACTATGTATATAAAACCCAACTGGCGCATTCTCACAATAGGTGATGGCGACTTATCTTTTTCAGCGTCCCTTTGGCAAAACTTCAAACCCAAGCAACTCACTGCCACGGTATTTGATAGCCAGCAAACTTTAGAAAACAAATACCAACATAACGCCATAGATCTACTAAACACAAACCCTAGCCAGCAACTGCTATTCGGTTTTGATGTAACTGATCCTAAAACCTGGCCAGAAACTTGGGCAGCAAGTAAAAATCAACAATTCGATCTCGTTATCTTCCAATTCCCTCTCGTCCCTGCTTTTGAAAATCCACAATATTTTCATCAGAAAGGCGACATCAGTATTAATACAATCAACCGCCTACTCTTACGAAAATACCTCATCCACTGCGAAAAATACTTTCTCGACCCTAAAGGTGAGCAGCTGTGCTACATCACCTCAAAAGATGTAAGGCCCTATGATGAATGGAATATTGAAAGCAGTCTCAATCAAGACTTAGAGCACATTCAATACCTAGGCTCGATGCCCTTCGATATTGAAAAATTTCCTGGCTACAAAATCAGAAATGTCGATCGAGATAAACACGTTAAGAATACCCAAGGCATTACTTATGTGTGGAGCCCTAAAGCAGACTCAACAGATCACAACAAGGCGCTATTAGGAGTTTTAGAAGAAAAGAGTCATCAAGGTGAGGGTTACTGCGAAATTTGCAAAGCTGGGCCATTTGTATCCGCCAGCGATAAGGTATTACATGAGCAAACGAAGAAACATCAACTCATGCAACAATACGAAGATCAGTACGAAAAAGCACTGCTCGCTAAAAACTAAGAGATAGTGATTAGCCTTCTAGCTGAACCTGATACGTCTCACCTTCAAATTCAATCACATCGCCAGCAACAATTTGCTTACGCTTTTGCGTTTCAAATTCACCGTTCAACTTAACTTGACCGTCTGCGATAGCCGCTTTAGCTTCTGCACCACTCGCTCGAAGACCTTCAAATTTAAGGATCTTATACAGCTCAACAGGTTCTTTATTGATAAATACTTGGTTCATCAGGGTCTACTTCATAGGGTAAATAATAAGGCGCTAAAATACCACGAACGAAGCAAAGCCGCTACGACAGCTAAACGATAAGACATGAAAGCCTGCTAAATTTTGGCTCCGAAGGTAATTTCCCAAGTATCAACAGAGTTAAATTGCACCCCTTTACGACCCCTTTCATACTCAAGACCAATATTAAAATTACTATTAAAATAATAACGCAGCTTGCTGCTTATGTACTCTTTCTCAGGCTGACCAGACAAGGTCGCATATAATTTCTTATAATTGGTGTCCCACTGAAAACGTTCCAGCGCAGTATGCTGCACCCCCGTGAATAACATATTGAAGTTATAACCAAAATCGACATAGTTATCATGACCATCAAAAACCTCAACACTGCCTTCTTCCAATACTCGCCCACCTTCCATACGTAGGTCACCGCTTAATTTAAAATTTAAAACTGAATTAATCGGTATTAAGTTAAGCACAAAGTTTTGATCACCCAAATCAGGAATTGGAGCCCAAGTCGCTATTATATTGGCCGTTCTTGTTTTCTGAATTGTGTCTGCAGTATAACTTGGGCGTAAACTAACAATATGGTTCGCAAAGTACTGATCTTCATATTTACCTAATTTATATGAAGCCAATATACCGAGAGTAATTGCATTGCGGCTAGAGCTACTTTCCTTGCCATCAATTCGTACGATATCGGTATCAAACTGATTATAAACATAATATTGCGATGAATACTTTTCATAAAAAGTTTCCTTATATAAATAAGCAACGACCATATCGATGTCAATATCGATACTTGAATTATCTTTATTCCCCTCAAGAGATAAACTCGCAGGGGCCGCTTCAGATAAAGCCTTAATAATATCTTCCGAAGATTCACGCAATAAAACCTTCTCCATCCAGTGCCGTTCATCCTTCAGAGGAGCATCTGCCACTTCTTTCCCAACCCCTTCTTTTGTATCAGAACCTTTTTCATCAAGCTCTTCCAAGACCAACGTTTCTCGCTCAGGATCAGGCAAAATAGCTTCAGGAGGAGGGCATAAACTTTCTATACCACCCTCTGGCGATAAAAAGGTGGCTAAATTAATTTTTGAACCACTGCCTTCAAAGCCAGGTAAAAACCGTGTCTCAAAAGGGTTAGGAGGGCTGGGGGCCCACAAACTAGAAATAATATTTTGAACATTAGCGATCTTATTTTGATCTAAAGTATTACAGCGCCCCGACTCAACACATTTTAACAGTGCGACCTCATCAGAGATCAAGGTCACTTTTTCAGTGTATAAAGTATTGCCATCACCATCGAGATCCATGGCCGTATCACTAATACCAACAAGATCGATTAGCCATAACAATAAACGCTTAGAATTAACTACCTGCTGACCACGCTGAACCTCACAGAAGTTCGACATATTCGGTGCTAATGTTGAGCTTGCCCAGTCTTGATCATTAGCCAGCACTCTATTGCCCGATAACAGACACAATAGCAGCAGTACGCGACAGAGCGCCGGCATGAAATGGAAGTTAATCTTTGACATTAAATATTCAGTTTCAGATTTTCAGTTATAGTTTCTTAAAAATAACAACATCACGCACAATAGATTCACTCATTCTATGAGAAGCAGAAAAATCTAATACCTCGAGATTATGATCGGTAAAGGCAGCAATTAATTCATAACGCTTAGGAATATAACTATTAAAAGCCATCACAATGACCCCATTCTTTTTCAGCACCTCACTCCAGCCTTGCGCACACTCTTGCAACACAGCTAAAGGATTGCGAGTTTTTTCGGTAGTAAAGTGCTGCACACCATAAGGAATGTCCGTCACTATTAAATCGAATTTATCGCCCTTCAAGATACTGCTGGTTTCAATTGAATCACCGGTAATAATACGCATCGTCGCGTCATTCGCACTGAAATCAATAAATTTGTCTTTGCCCTGTTTACTCTTACTCTTTTTTGCAGCGCCGCCAACAAAGCCATCTTTAAACTGATGTTTTTGCTTATGAATTTTGCACCACTTCTTCACATTTTGGCGGATATCCAATAAAGCCTGACCATCTTGCTCAATCCCCTTACCGCTCATGCCATAACGCATGCCCCACAACAAAGTCGTCGCACGTCCGCACATAGGATCGAGCAGCTTAACCTTAGTAATGTCATCGTATTGAATGCTCGCCAAACCGGCATTGATTAACATTTGAGTTAATGTTTCGTTGGTCTTACCCTTAAATTTAGCACCAAAGATAAAATCTTCATTTAACTCAAAGTCTGTTGCAACAGGTAATGGCAATAGCTGTTCGTCTTCTTTTCCATTTTTTTGCTCAAAGATGCCGTAGACACAAGACAGTCTCGCCAGCAGAGGTAAGCTCTCTTCAGCAGCGGTTAGTAATAGAAAATCCATTTCTGCAATTTTCTTATGCTCTACTTCCCTAGACTCAGCTTCAATACTGGCTAAAAGCCACGTAAGCTCAGCCTTAGCTACTTCAATATAATCATTGAAATAAGCACTTTTAGCGCGAGGGGAGACTAACAGAGCAAGGCTCTTCATGGATGTATACCTGATAAAAATGAATAAAATATCGCGAACGAAAAAATGACTCACATTTTAATGTTGTATTCGCCGCAAAACAATACAAATAGTCCGATTTATACGCTAGCAACCTCTTCCTCTGAAAGGTAGCGATAACCTCCTTCTTCCACATCCAGCTCAATCTTGCCAATGCTGTGGCGATGAAGTGAAACAACGCGATTCCCCACCGCTGCAAACATGCGCTTTACCTGATGATATTTACCCTCGGTAATGGTCAACAATACCTCACAATTCGCCTGCCTACTCTCCTCACCATGTATGCCCTCTGAACGCTCACCCTCAACTACTAATTCAAGCTTAGCAGGCTGGGTTAAACCGACTTCACCTTGCAGCTGAATACCTGTCTTAAATTTCGCCACCAGCTCATCAAAGCTGATTTTTGCCTCAGGGCTAGTAGGGTCATCCCGCAACCCCACCCGATAGACCTTGTGGCACAGCATATCGGGGCGAATAATATTAAACGACCAGCGTCCATCATCAGTGATTAAAACTAATCCAGTGGTATCCACATCGAGGCGACCCGCTATATGCAGGTCGTCAATACGCTCAAAATCTAACAACCCCATAATTGAAGGGTAATCACCATCGACATTAGAGCAAGCATAGCCTTGCGGCTTATTCAGCATAAGATAGCGTGAAGGCCGCATAACCAGGCGCACATCATCCAGCGTAATGCAGTTATTCTCATGAACCTGAGTCGACTCCGCGCTGATACACACCTCGTTAACCCAAACTCGCCCCTGCTGAATAATAGCGATGGCCTCATTTCGAGTATAAGCGGTACTTTTACAAAGGAATTTATCTAGGCGCACAGGCATAACCACACATTCAATAACAACTATGAATAACAACTATGAATAACAACAATAGAAAACATTAAGAGCTAACAAACAAGACGTAACAATAATTGATCTAGATTCATACAAAAAGACTTAACCAGCCTTATTATAAACTACTTAACATTCAGCCGAAGAGTCACGTATGTTGTATTTATATCTGGGGTTTTTAATAGGCCAAAGCTTTCCTGTGTTCAAGACCTTATATAACGCAGGTCTTCCGCCACTTGCCGTTGCTTTTTCTATAGCCGTTTTTCTAATTTGGACCTTTGTGCCGACACTCGGCTACTTAGCTGCAAGATTAACGGGAGCAAAACCCCAGTACAAAGGTGCAACATTATTCGTCTTGGGGTTAGTCGTCTGCATGTTCGAAAAAATACTGTTTCACTTTGACATACTAAAACCTTCCGATGGCTTCTTACCCTTCATCATCTCAGCCATCATATTTTTCGCTATTGCCTACATTCCTAATAATCGGTTTTTACCCTTTCACGCAAACATAAACCGAGTTGGTTGATTCAATATCCTGCAACGGATTATAAAAAGACACTACATGAGATTCGACGCTTTCAAATACTGTTTTCAATAAATCTTCAAAACTTTCTTCAGGCAGGTTTTGTGACCACATAGAAAACACACCTTTTGGTTTCAGTTGCTCGGCCATTAGCGCTAGATTTTCGGTGGTATAAAAACTGGCATTGTCTGAATTTAGAAACTCAGTCGGGGAATGATCGATATCCAATAGAATCGCATCGAACTTTTTACCTTCATTACTTTGATCAAAGCCAATACCCGGATCGGTGGCGAGATCAAAGAAACTGCCCAAAACATAACTATTGCGCTTATCCGCGTTGAGTATTTTTCCTAACGGTACTAGCTCATCCTTATGCCATTCAATAACGGTTTCTAAAGCATCGACCACAAGTAACTCAGAAATGCGCTTATCTTCTAACGCAGTCACTGCGGTATAACCTAAACCCAGGCCACCCACAACAACACTTAAATCATCACCCTGTACAGCCGCTAAACCTAACGTCGATAAAGCCTCTTCCGCCACTACAAACATACTCGACATTAAAAATTCGTCACCGAGTTTAACTTCATAAATGTCTCGATCGCCAAACGCAGGCATACGCCTTCTGCGTAATGAGATTCGGCCTAAAGCAGAGACTTGGCTATCGATTTCTTTAAATAACACGGACATTACTGATTTTCCTAACGGAGGGCGAAACTAGAATTATACTGACCAAATCACTGGAAATATAATATTTAATTATTGATTCTACTTTTCAGTCAATGCTAAGCGAAAACCAATATCGGGCATACGCACATTATTGGTAGCGCCATCGCGACGAAATACTTCCGACTCATTAGCCGCAAATTCATAGCCACTGCCGCGTTGTACCTTCATTGTTTTACGGCGTAAATTACCGTCTTTAACTAGATTGACAGGATTAACTCTCGCTTTGTCACCAAAACGATCAACATGGCGTTGATACAGGTCTGCAGTCATATCATCTACGCAAAATTCCCATAAATTCCCCGTCATATCAAACAAGCCTAATTCATTAGGTTTCTTGCCCGTGACTGGGTGACTGCGCTTGTCGGCATTACCCGCATACCAAGCGACATCATCAATATTATTAGAACCACTATAACGATAGCCTTTGGATTTATTTCCGCCTTTTGCTGCATAAGCCCACTCCGCCTCGGTCGGCAAGCGATAGCTCTGGCCTGTTATTTTATTTAGGCGTTCGATAAATAACTGTATGTTAAACCAACTGATATTATTAATAGGGCAATTATCGCAAGCAAAATAACTTACATTCCACCCCATAACGGCCTCAAACAAATCTTGAGTCATTTCTGTACGAGCGATATAAAAGCCATCGACGATAACCGGGTGAGCAGGCTGTTCACGTTTAAGTGCGCTATCAGAATCTGTTCCCATAGAAAACTGACCACCTTCTACCCAGACCATATCTTGTTGCAAGCGCTGTATTAACTTGGCATCAACTTCAACTATTGCATCTTGACTGGTTTGCTGGCTGATTTGTTGGCTAGTTTTCTGGCTTGACTGTTGAGAAGTCTCCTTGGGAGCTTCAATCTCCCAAGGAGATGTATTTTGCTCATAATGGTTGATTGCTCGTTGCAATTGTTCTTCTATTTCAGACAAGCTTTCTTGCGGAGACTGATCAGCGTTAACAGCGAACGATAATATGGCGAAGAGCAGTATAGAAAATTTTAACATTACGAATACTTCATGTTTTAGGGCTGGGAGCGAGACAAATAAAAAGTGCGCCGAAGCGCACTTTTTAACGAACATTTTGAGCCTCTGATTTTTAGGAACTCATTTTCAGAGGCTAATCTTTATACCGATTATGGCACAAAGCTACCTGGCTTTTGACGCTGAGGAAAGTCTTTAAAGGTTGCTTTAAATTCAGCAACTTCCGTCATAGCCGGAGCAAATAAGAACATGTGCTCAGCCCACCACTTGTAATATCCGTCAGAATCGTGATCCATACGCTCATAAGGATCTTGACGTAGATTAAAGATTTTTGGTGCACGTAACGTCGCCCAATCATTAATCCAAACCTGAGTACCATGAGCACGCTGCTCTTTAAATACAAACTTCCAATCGCCACTACGCAAACCAACGATATCGCCAGTATCTGAAGTATAGATAAATTGCTTACGCGGTCCTTTTTTAGCCGTATCCATAAAGTGAGGCAAGAAGTTATAACCGTCTAAATGCACCTTATAAGTCTCTGAACCTACACGCATGCCTTTCTTTAATTTAGCTTTAACATCGTCATCGCCAGCAGCGGCTAAAAATGTAGGCATCCAATCCATCATCGCAATCATATCATTAGATATTTGATCAGCTTTGATCTTAGCAGGCCAGCGAACCATCATAGGTACACGGTAACCGCCTTCCCAGTTAGTATTCTTTTCGCCACGGAAAGGAGTATAACCACCATCAGGCCACATAATTAACTCAGCACCGTTATCGGTCGAATACATCACGATGGTATTATCAGCGATTTTTAACTCATCAAGTTTATTCAATAACTGACCAACATGACCATCATGCTCAGCCATGCCATCAGCATAAAGACCTTGACCTGTTACGCCTTGAGATTCTGCTTTTAAACGAGTCCATACGTGCATACGTGTAGTATTAAACCAAACAAAGAAAGGCTTCTTCGCCGCGTGTGCTTTGTCGATAAACTTCAATGAAGCAGCAAGAACTTCTTCATCAACGGTTTCCATACGCTTTTTAGTAAGTGGACCGGTATCTGTTAATTTACCATCAGCAAAAGAGTGAATCACACCGCGTGGGCCGAACTTCTTCTTAAACTCAGGATCTTTAGGGTAATCCTCATGCTCTGGTTCATCTTCAGCATTAAGGTGGTAAAGATTACCAAAGAATTCATCAAAGCCATGCTCAGTCGGCATGTGCTCATCGAGATCACCTAAGTGATTCTTACCAAACTGACCCGTCATATAACCATGAGGCTTCAACAACTCAGCAATCGTAGGGTCTTTTTTACTAAGACCTTCTTTAGCACCTGGCAAACCAACTTTGGTTAGACCAGTACGCATTGGATGCTGACCGGTAATAAAACCAGCACGACCTGCTGTACAGCTTTGATCGCCATAAGAATCGGTAAACAAAATACCTTCTTTAGCAATACGGTCGATATTCGGCGTTTTATAACCCATTATGCCGTTGTTGTAAGCACTGATATTAAATGGGCCGATATCATCGCCCCAAATAACTAGGATGTTCGGTTTCTCTGCCGCCATAGCGGTGGTACTTGCAACTAATGCCAGGGCAGTTGCGCCTCGGGTTAGCCAATGTTTGAGTGTTTGCATTCATTCATCCTTGTGGTCGCTAGGGAAGATAGACTAATTTGATCTTACGTTATACTGATAGCATTCTAGGTTACTAAATGTAAACTTTCAACGCTCCATCATAAATGAAAAAATCACTCTTTCCCATGATTACGGCTCGACAAAAATCACACTGACATCACCTAACCATTCACCACTGATATCTACAGTATTACCCGCTTTAAGAAACTTCTCTGCGCTACTTTCTTTTTGATTTATTGCCAGTTTTTGAAAACGATCTAAGCCAATAATCTTAGCCAATCTAGCCTTCCATCTTGGAATATTAAGAACAACACCACTTGGCGTTCCTGTAAGAATAATATCGCCCTTGCTCATTGCTCCGGCAGGATACTTTTTGTGGATAAAACGAAGCATATCGACAGGGGTATAAATTAAATTACGGCTATTTTCATTCTGTCGTAATTTACCATCAACATAAGTCTGCAGAGTGATACAAGGAATGGCATTCGCCAAATGGATATTCGGCACCCATAAACGATCACTCACAGGAGAAAAACCAGAATAACTCTTAGAGACTCCCCAATAATCATAACGATTTGCTTGGTCTTCCCCCAAGATAGCAATGCTTCTTGCAGACAGATCATTGACTACTAAAAAACCAACCTTGGGAATAAAGGAAGGATCTTCAAGCTCTTTAGCTGTAATACTTTCCAGCAGCACAAATGCCAGCTCTGCTTCATAATCCAACAATGGCAGTAATGTGATTTCTTTATTTTCAAGTATTGCGCCTATGCCAGGCTCGAGACTTTCCACTGCCATTAACAATTCATTATGAGTAGGAATTGTGACACTGCTATTACTCTTTTTAGTACTTGAAGTTTGTTTTCTGAAAACAGGAGGGTCTAAGTCGGCATCAAAATCTGAGGCGGTCTCGTTAATATGCTTTGCGTAAGCTAAACCGATGCCATAGATATTGTTATATTCGATATTTTGTTGACTGAAGTAACCCTGGTCAGGCTTTAAGCAGGTAAAGCTGGCTGGTTGAATTTCTTGCTCAAGCCCCCTATCGAGATATAAAAATATAAGCACTGAAAACAATGCTAAAAATAAGACGGATATAGATGTGGCGCTAATAATGATTTTTTTATTCACAATAAACTCTCTCATCCTTGATTCTGAATTTATTGATACTGTACCACTACAATCAGGGTTTCGGGGGGATAAAATATTCACCTTTTTTATAATTTTCTATCAGTTCATAATAGCGCCCACTAAAATGAAGCTTCTTTAGTCCACTATTTAAAGCATTTAAATAATATTTCGCACTGGGTTTTCTTTTTGAAAAAAGTAGATAATCGTAACTTGGTGGGGCGTTGTTCTCAGGGCTAGAATCTAGTTGGGCTATCTGCTTCTGTGTAAATTCATTTTGTAATGTGTAATCAGCAACAAATTCCTTGCTTATAACCATATCGACATGACCCGATAATAACATGTCGAATAGCTGCTTTAGGCGACTCACCCGCACCACTTTAAATACATTGTTCTTTTCTGCTGCTCGAAATTCATCGCCATAATCATAGGAAATGACAGCTCCAATCGTTAAACCTTTAAGAGTCGTATAATCCCTTACGCTAGAATCCCAATTAAGCTTTGAATCCTTTCTGAAATAAAAAGTCTCCCAACCCACATCAAAGATGGGCTCACTATACAAAAAGTGTTCTTCACGATCATCACTCTTAGCCCAAGGAAGTGTGCCATCAACCAGTCCATTACCAGCAGCGCTGTAGGATCGGGCTGCGGGCATAAATATGTATTCTACGGTGATATTTTCAAGTAAAAAGGCTTCGCTAACAATATGACTCATAAGGCCATTATGCTTTAGAGTTGTCGTGGTAAAAGGGGGATATTCTTCAGTTGTTATCTGCACGACATTAGAAACCAGCTGATCAGAAGCTAGAGCAGTACTCATCGTGCAAAATATCATCAATAGCAGTAAGCAAATATTATTCATGGTTCCCTTCTGTTCTCGTTAGAACTCGCCCTCTTGGTTCATCCCCTTCATGGAGTACGATGTCAGAATGCAAAAAATCAGCGGCCTCTGCAGAATCTTTTACTTTCTTAGCACTGCGCTGCAACATCTCAGCTTCAAACTCAGCTAATACATTCTCTCTTATACCGACTTTCCGCCATTGAGATAAAGGTCTACATCCCCGCGCAATTCCACGGGCAAGCGCTAGCGCATCCAATAACGCTTGATTCGCCCCCTGCCCTTTAAAAGGACTCATTGGGTGAGCGGCATCTCCAATCAAGGTAACCTGATCCCCTCTCTCCAATAATCCAGGCTGCAATAACTCTGACTCGAGCACCGCTCGGTCATATACAGGGTAGCCAGAAATAAGAGTTGCCTGGGTCGCTGCTAAAATTTGTGGAATAGGGTCATGCCATTGGCAGCGACGATAGGCTTCTTCTTTAAGTGCTTCAGGCCCTTGGGCGCTCAGCGCTTTAGCATCTTGTTCCGACATAGGAAAACTAAGCTGCCACATCACCGAATCCTCGGAGTACGGCATTATGTAGATGCGTTCATTACCATTAGCCGTTTGAAATACTGTGGCCGAATCCAATAAGGCGCGATCAACATCAGCATCTAGATCAACAATATTTGCCAGAGGACAAATCCCCAAAATTGCGATGCAGCCTAAATAATTTAACGGCGAAGCATCATCCCCAACCAACAACTTTCGCACCGAGCTACGAATGCCATCCGCACCGACAACAAGATCTGCATGAACGTGTTTTATCTCACTCTTACCATCACTTTCATTCTTAACCTGAAAGCTCAAATCCATGCCGTTATCTTTGCCTTTATTTTTTCCTTCAGCCGCTGCCGCAGATTCTTTAAAATCCACCAGCTGGTGACCCCACTGCACAGCATCATGTCCGCCTAACTGCTCAAGCAATTCTAAGCGCAATGACTGCCTAGCAATGTGCACATTCGTGCGCTTCGGTGCTGTTTTTGTATCCGATGGTCCCCACCTTCTAATGCCCCACTCGCCAATCACTTTTCCTGCGGTGGTATGAACCACATGCCGAGTTGAAACGACGCCCTCTTCTAACGAGAAAATACCCAGACCCTCAATTGCTCTACTCGCTTGCTGCAGAGTGAGCCCATAGCCTTGAGATCGAGCCTCAAAACCGCTATCGCGTTCATAAAGAGTAAAGGGAATGCCACGATGAAGACAAGCAACCGCAAGCGCCACCCCACCAATGCCGCCACCAATAATGGCGACATGTGGATAGCTTTCAGTATTTAATTCTTTATGAGCTTCATTAGTAGCCTCATGATTAGAAAGAGGCTGAATAGCAGATGAAATTAAACCCGAACCATTACAGTTCGAACAGGTGTCGAGGTGAGCCTTAGGACGAACAGGAGCTGGGCCTTCGCTATTTGATTTTTCAAATTCATCCAGCTCTCTTTGATAACGCAGTCTTACTTTCTTGCGCAGTCTCTTACTTTTTTTACCACGTCCCAAACAGTCAGAACAAATAGCCCAGAGACCTTTTTTATTTTTCACCTTGCCACCTGTCCTATATTTAATCGGGTACTTACTTTTTATTCAGGTTCAGAATAGCCCGACCAGATATCGGTATTGATTGATGACTTACTTTTTAAATTTTTCTTAGGCTTCTTTTTGCCGCCATTTTTACCTGCCCCTGCTGGCGGAGACATCGCTTTTTCATTAACCAAAAAAGCGGCAGCAAGTTCATCCGCTGCGGCTTCATCGACTTCAAAATCTGCTACTTGCTCACGTTCAAGCCAAATTTTATTTTTCTTTTCGATGATTTTGAAATGATGATAATCTTCATAATCGATCAACGATAACGCTAAACCAACTTCCCCTGCACGACCGCTGCGGCCAATACGGTGCATATAATCTGCCGGGCTTCTGGGCAAATCGAAGTTTATTACTACAGGCAGTTTTTCGATGTCTAAACCACGGGCTGCAATGTCGGTTGCAATTAATACTTCAATATCTCCCGATTTAAAGCCTTCAAGCACACGACTACGAGCGCCCTGACCTTTATCACCATGAAATACTTCAGCGGTAATATCATGCTTAGAAAGCTTATACGCTAAATGCTCACAACCGTTTTTAGAATTGACGAAAACAAGGGCCTGTCGCCATTCATTTTTCTTAATCAAATCCGCTAATACGGCTGTTTTTTCGCCCTTGTTAACAGTAAAAACACGCTGCACTAGAGTACTGGCATCCGCGCTCTGAACTTGTATTTCAACAGGGTCGTTAAGTAATTCAGCGGTTAACGCACGAACTTGCTCAGGAAAAGTCGCAGAGAATAATAAGGTTTGCTTTTGACCCGATTTATTCGGCATCAGTGCTAACAGCGCCGATAGCTCTTCGGTAAAGCCAAGACTCAACATACGGTCGGCTTCATCAAGCACCAAGGTCTTAACCCTATCAAGCTTAATAGCATTGCTTGAAATCAAATCGAGTAATCGACCTGGAGTCGCCACCAAAATATCAGTGCCGCCACGTAATGCCTGCATCTGAGTATTCACCGATACACCACCAAAGACAGCAACTGTTTTAATCGCGCCGTTAAAGTGCACTGCATAAGATCGAATACTGTCGGCAACTTGCTTGGCCAGTTCACGTGTAGGCACCAAAATCAGCCCAGCAACATAATTACCATCACGGGTATTTGTTGTGCTTGATTGTTTGTCGGTATGAATCTGCTGCAATAGAGGCAGTGCAAAGGTAGCCGTTTTACCAGAACCGGTATTGGCCCCTGCGATAAGGTCACGCCCCGCCAATACACTAGGAATAGCCTGTGCCTGAATGGGCGTTGGCTGCTGGTATTCCAAGTCGGTTAAACGCGCTAACAAAGGCGGAATAAGGCCCAGCTCGTCAAAAGAGGCGGTAAAGCTAGTAGCAGTGGTATCAGAAGACATGAAGGTAAGGGCTCAAAGCAAAGATAATAGCCGCTATTTTAGCGCATTTATTGATTGAGCAACACAGATTGCAGAGTGAGCATCATTAGCAGCGTAAAGAATCTGGTTGTCTTTTAACGGATACGCAGCCCAATTCGACTTTTGCGCGCCTTTGCCCAAGCGTGATCTCAGAACCATAGCGACAGCAGCACGAGCGCCAATCAAGTTTTTCTCCCCCGCTAGGGTCTTTAACTTAACCGATAGATCCTCGGTATTTACAATATCAATATCCAGCTTCGAACGTAGCTCTTTGTTATCGCCCTTAATACCAAATCCAACTTTTTTAATACTCGGATTACTAAGTATCGCCCTTGCAGCAGCCAAAGCAGCAGGGAATCTGGCAGGAAATAGAAACGCCTTAGTCTCGGTGGCAAGCTGAATCAACGTCGGCCCAGGGCTAACGTCGCCTTTACGAAAAATAGGCTTACTTTCAGTATCAAATCCAAGACAAGTCTCGCGATTTAAATAGTCTAGCGCCTCAGCTGCCTCTAATTCAGTCTCAACAATGTCTATATCGACAAGACCTAAACCAACATACAACGGTAATTCTCTTATTTGCTCCTTAGTAGGACGCAGCATTTTATGCCCCTCGCTTAATATCCACTACCAACTCGGCAGCAATCACTTTCAACATAAAGGTCTCCCTCTCAATCGAGAGGCCTTTCTTTTCACTATTAGCAATCACTTCTTCGTTATGTGCAATCGCCTCATGAATATTCATCCACACAGGCTTCATACCATTGTTAACTTCGTGAGACTCATAAGCGGTATCGCCTAACTCGTCATCGATTTCGCAAGTATAACAATGCGAAATCATGTGAATAATATCCGCATCGGGTTTATACCACGGGCGGTACTCATCATAACGGGCAAAAGCTTCAACATTACGCACACCTGCCGCACCCGTTTCTTCTTTTAGCTCGCGTATCAAACCCTCGATCTCATCTTCACCCTCATCAATTCCGCCACCAGGAAGACTGTAATCGTGATAGCGCTGGGTAAATAACAACAAGATACTCTCGCCTTTAACCACAATACCCCGTGCGGCGTGACGTTCTATAAGCTTGAGTTTATTGGTAACTAAGATATCTGCGGGAGAAATGTCTGGATGGAAAGCTGTGTTTAAGAGTCGCATGGGCGCCTATTTTAGGAATGCTATTTTCTAGGAGTGCTGATTTCTAGGCTAAGTATACTCTTTCAATACTCCAGATATAACAACGACCATCGAATCTATCGCTTTTTTTCGCAGCTCAGCATGCTCTATTAGCCGTGAGTCTGATCGATACTCAGCAAAAGCATCATCACTTGGAAACTCTAATAAATGAACTTCCTGCCCAGAGCCATCCTCATTTCTTTTCGTCTCAAAAGCCCTAACCAAATTACCGCCATAAGAACGCATTATTTCCACGGCCTGTTTTTCAAAAACAGCCAACAATTCAAAATCTTTAACTTCTAGGGTTACGAGGACATTTATCACAACTATTTCCTATTGATCTATTTTGTTAGTGTAATTATTTCTCATCTTCCAAAGAAAAATAATTAACAATGCAGTAAGTGCACCACCTACATGAGCAAAATGGGCAATATTACCAATAGAGTATTTGGTAATGCCAAAAAACAGATCGCCAGCAATAATAACGGGGACAAAGTATTTAGCACTAATAGGGACAGGCAAGAAGATCAGAGCAAGTTTTGCATTAGGATAACTAAATGCAAAAGCGACTAAAATACCGTAGATCGCACCAGAAGCACCAACAACAGGAGAGTTAAAAATTGACATAAACTCTATTAGCCTAGGTTCACCTATTTTATTCACCAAACTGTTATCAACATAGCCACTGGTTAACATTGTTTGAATGTTTTCAGCACTATATCCAAGTGCCATTATTTGATCAGAAATAAGCATAAACTGGTAATAATTAGCCAACGAATAAAGCAGTGCAGCACCGATACCAGTAGCAAAATAAAACAGTAAAAACTTGGGTGTCTGCCATGATTTTTCAAGTGGTGTGCCAAAAGACCATAAGGCATACATATTAAACAGAAGATGGGCGATACCACCATGCATAAACATATGCGTTACAATTTGATAGTAATGAAATTTTTCATTGAGCGGGAAGTATAACGCCAAGGTCTGAAATTCAGATATTTTAAAATAATAACTGACAACAAAGATTAATACATTAATGGCGACAAGGTAATAAATTGATTGTTTTGCCGAAGGCATGCTCATCCCTTTTATAAGTTTTTAAAGGCCCTACTACTTAGTAGAAGGCTTTATTTATTATTCCAGTTTTCACTGTATTACTCATCGAGATCATCCCATACGCCTTGGTAACGTGCTGTACCATCTGGCATTAAAAATGACTCGTACGGCTGGCTCATCCACCACCAATGAGCTAAACCTTTAGGTGAATCCGCGTATGTAACTCGATACTCAGCTTGGTTGTTGTTCCAGCGGCCCTCAAGAGCAGTAATACGATGACCTTTTAAAAAAAGTTGGTTTCCTCACCTCCGTAATTTAGCACAAAGAAGTAATTATCAAGGTCTGCATGATTCACCCAACCACTAAATTCTTCATCATGTGAGAATGCTATTAATGAAATAAATAATGTAATGACTAATATTATTATTTTCATTTATCTATCCCTAATAAATTTAACGCCCGCATAAACTACGGAGCGAGCTGGACGTTTTTCTGCGCCTTTTTTTTGCAAAAAATTGGCCAGCTTGCGGAGTCAGATTTGATGCGTTTGTTAGCGCAACTTTATGCGACGCCATAAAAATAAAACTAATAAAGTAAATGACAATACAACTACAAAAGATAAGCTAAGGCTAACCAACAGTTCTAAATCAGCTTGCTCCTCACAGCATGTTGCGCCATAAGCGTCACTTAACCTTTCCCATAAGGTTTCAGGTAAAGTAGGAAATAAGTCGGGATTTATAAGCCACCAACGCGCAAGAACAAAAGTGGCTATAATCGTCCATAAAGCTATAAGAATATTTTCATATATTTTTTTCATTTCACAACGACCTTGCCATAAGCAAGCAACTCAGAACCTGGCACAGCCTCTTGTTTTGATTTTTTTAGAATCGTTCGTAAAAACAGATAATCTGCTTTGCTATCGAGAGTTATGCAACCCTGACTAATACCACGAATTCCTTTAGGGTGAAGCCGAAAGTTGCCACGCTTAACCTCATTACAATATGTCGCATCATCTATTTTGCTGTCGATTGCATACAGTGCAAACCATTCATCCCTATCATTAAATAGATCTCGCAACGAACCGAATAAACCTCCAGATTGGCGATCAAATATATAATATGTACCAGGTGGTATCGGGCCTTGATTTGGAATACATGCAGACAACCTACTATTAACATGCTTACCTAGACCAGAAAAGGCTGAAAACGATGTTGCTCCACACTTAAAAGTGCTCATTGCTTTATTATTTAATTCAAACGTACAATTGATCATGTAACTTTCCTTTTCCAAGCGCGTCAAGGTAGAACGGCCAGTTACCTGAACCGCCCCCACACAGATCCGGACGTGCGGAACTACCGCATCCGGCTCCTCAGTTATATATTCGCTCGTGTAATTCACAAGTCCCTTCTCCATCAGTTCAGTACCAGTCAACCGGAAGCGACCGTTTACTAACCTTCAATGGCTCAATTTTAAAATATCCTAACATATCCGTGAAGCTACTCCAGTTATAACTTCTGCGCTGACTTCGTCGGTTTAGCCACTTATACAAAGTTTGCTAATACTGGGCTGATCACACCACCTTGTGGTGTTCCAGATTCAGGTTTATGAAAGCAACCATCAGGGGATTTTATGCGTGCTTTCAACCACTGCTTGATCAAGCCTAAAAGTGATTTATCGTCGATACGTTGCTCAAGCATTCTCATCTACCAATCATGGTTCATATTATCAAAGAAGCCTTTAATATCCGCTTCGACAAAATAACCATAACCTTTAAACTGAAGATTCAGCCTTAAACTGTGTATCGCTTTATGCGCACTTTTATTTGGACGATAACCATAACTATTGGGTAGGAAGTCTTGTTCCCAGATGTTCTGGAGAATTTGACTTACGCCTTGCTGCACCAGTT
>ERZ1027231.125-NODE-125-length-40640-cov-23.589306_pt1 | contig 40640 bp, 39 predicted proteins | sample MGYA00520866_ERZ1027231 | MGnify/ENA primary metagenome ERZ1027231 (study PRJEB33311, sample SAMEA4378411) | marine metagenome | biome: Marine biome; feature: Fjord; material: Water | collected 2014-07-20T08:00:00Z/2014-07-... | depth 75 m ...
TATATCTTGCCTGAAAATGATAAAGGGCAGGATGCCGTAGGAAAAAGTACATGAATATTTTATTAGTGGATGACGAAACCTTAGCGCGTAGCCGCATGCGCAGGATCATTGAAAATGCAGAATTGGGTAGCATCATTGCCGAGGCCGATAACGGCGTAAATGCATTAGAGTTAATTGAAAGATTATCACCTGACGTAGTGCTTATGGATATTCAAATGCCGGTAATGGATGGTTTGGAAGCGGCAAGACATTTAGCAGCTTGGGAAACGCCACCTGCCGTCATTTTTTGTACCGCTTATGATGAATATGCAATTGAGGCATTTAATGTATCTGCCGTGGGTTATTTATTGAAACCAGTGCGCCTGGAAGATTTAAAAGAAGCATTAGCTAAACTTAAAAAAGTAAATAAGGTGCAAGCATTAAGTCTTAATGACCAGCATGCCCGCTCTCACATTAGTGTGAAAACCCACAGTGGCATGGAGCTGGTACCCATTGAAAATATTCACTTATTTCGTGCCGATCAAAAATATGTCTCTGTGTTTCACCAACATGGCGAGCTGTTAATTGATGAATCGTTAAAAGAGTTAGAAGAAGAGTTCAGTGAATATTTTGTGCGAGTACACCGAAATGCCCTAGTGAATATTAAAAATATAGCGGGCCTAGAGAAACAAACTGATGGCAGTGTCTCCTTGCGATTAAATAACTTGGAAGAGTTAGTGCCCATAAGTCGTCGACATGTGGCAGCGGTTAGGAAGTTGTTGAAAGGTTTATGACAACTATTCTGAAATAAAAAAGGCGAACTAATTAGTTCGCCTTTTTTATTTGCTAAGCCAATGACTAACTTTAAAGCCTAACTTCAATGCCTTCTTTTTGCATATGTTCTTTAGCTTCTTGCACTGTATGTTCACCAAAGTGAAAAATACTGGCTGCAAGTACCGCATCGGCTTTACCCTGGGTAACTCCATCGGCTAGATGTTGCAGGTTACCCACACCACCAGAAGCTATGACCGGTACGTTTACCGCTTCGCTTACCGCACGTGTTAGCTCAATATCAAAACCGCGTTTAACACCGTCTTGATCCATGCTGGTAAGCAGTACTTCACCGGCGCCAAAGTTGGTCATTTTAATAGCCCAGTCTACAACATCTATGCCGGTAGGTTTGCGGCCACCGTGGGTAAAGATTTCCCATTTTCCAGGTTCGCCATCTTTGCTGACTTTTTTCGCATCTATAGCAATGACGATACACTGGCTACCAAATTTTTCGGCAGCTTCCCGTACAAACTCAGGGTTAGTAATGGCGGCGCTATTAATGGCGGTTTTATCTGCACCGGCATTTAACATGTTGCGAATGTCTTCAATGGTGCGAATACCGCCGCCTACTGTAAGCGGAATAAATACCTGCTCGGCAATGGCTCTTACTGTGTCAATCGTAGTGGCGCGATCGTCAGAACTGGCGGTTATATCCAGAAAGGTAATTTCATCAGCACCTTGTTCATCGTAGCGCTTGGCCACTTCAACCGGGTCGCCAGCATCACGAATATCAACAAATTGAACGCCCTTTACTACGCGGCCATTGTCTACGTCTAAGCAAGGGATAATGCGTTTTGCTAAAGCCATATTATTTACTCCTGGCCATCCCAATTAAGAAAGTTCTCTAACAACTGTAAACCAGCTGTATGACTTTTCTCAGGATGAAATTGAACGGCAAATACATTGTCTTGGGATATAGCGGCTGCAAAGTCTTTACCGTAGTGACCAAAGCCTTTTATCTGACTTTTGTTTTTGGCATCTACGTAGAAGCTATGCACAAAATAAAAACGCGAGTCATCTTCTATTTTATTCCACAGTGGGTGAGCTACTTGCTTAACCTGGTTCCAGCCCATGTGCGGTACTTTTAGCTTTTGGTCTTTTTCAATACCTTGGGTGCCGATTAAAGGTTCACCAAAGAACTTAACCTCACCGTCAAAGTGACCCAAGCAGTTCACGCCGTTGTTTTCTTCGCTGTGATTCATGAGTGCTTGCATGCCCACACAAATACCTAATAAAGGCTTTGTTTTGGCAACTTCAGCCACAACTTGATCCACTTCCAGGCGTTTAATTTCGCCCATGCAATCGCGCATGGCACCTACACCGGGCAATACCACGTGGTCGGCTTTTAAGATGATATCTGGGTCGGACGTCACCAACACTTTTGTGTTGTTGCTAACATGTTCCAGAGCTTTAGAGGCGCTGTGTAAATTGCCCATGCCGTAATCGATAACGGCACAAATTTTACTGCTCATTATTTTTGCCTTAGGGGGTAACACTTAATAAGTGGTTAGAGCCCCTGAAGAAATAAACCGCTTAAAATTATAAAGAACCTTTAGTAGAAGGAATCATGCCTTCCATTCTAGGATCTACTTCCAATGCCATACGCAATGCACGACCAAACGCTTTAAAAACAGTTTCGGCTTGGTGGTGAGCGTTGCGACCTTTTAAGTTGTCGATGTGCAAAGTGACGTTGGCGTGGTTGGTAAAGCCTTGGAAGAATTCATAAAACAATTCAGTATCAAATCCACCAATGGCACCACGGGTAAACGGAATGTTGTATTCAAGACCAGGGCGCCCTGAAAAATCAATCACCACCCGTGAGAGCGCTTCATCCAACGGCACGTAAGCATGACCATAACGACGCAGGCCTTTTTTGTCACCCACGGCTTTTGCTACCGCTTGACCTAGGGTAATGCCGGTATCTTCAGCGCTGTGATGATCATCAATATGATTATCGCCCTTACAGACAATATTCATATCAATTAGGCCGTGGCGACCAATTTGATCCAGCATATGCTCAAGAAACGGCATGCCTGTATCAAAACTGGTTTTACCCGTTCCGTCTAAATTTATCTCGACCTTAATTTTGGTCTCGAGTGTATTGCGTGCTACTGACGCTGTACGCTCCGTCATGGCTGTCTCCGCGCTGACGATAAAATCAGCATTGTACCGTAAAGGTATGCAGAGTGCCTTAATCGTGTTGGGTAGGATAGAATAGCGCCACCCATAAATTGGCCAGAGCGGTTATGGCTGAATTGTTCAGCTCACATGCCCGTTGAATAAGCCTTGTAAAGCTAGAGGAAGTGACTTTGCCGGTACATATTGAGTGGATAGAGTCTCCATCGGAACAAGATTGGTTAGATTTAGAAAAGCTTTACAAAGATGCTCCTAACCAGTGGTTTGAGGGAGTATGTGATCACACTGCACAAGACTATATAGCCACTAAAAAACAGCAAGATTACATGATAGTGGTGGGGCGCTTTAATGACCGTTTAATTGTTGCTGCAACTCTTAAGGCGCAACAGGGTCAGAGCACCTACTTATTAGAAGAGCTGTGTGTGCGCAGTGCCACTCGTAAGCGTGGCGTGGCCAGACAAATGCTGGTGCGCCTTTGCCAGTGGAGCAGTGAACAAAAATGCATTTTGTTGGTGAAAGACGAAAATGCTCAATATAAAACCTTGTTAGAGTACGGTTTTGTACACGCACAGGGAATATGGAAGCGCCAAGGCTGACATTGTCCAGTTGGTGAAACAATTAATTAGCCGTTACCGTCTTTATGTTCAATATTGGCGGTATTAAACTAGGCTAAGAATTAAAGGAGAAAGAAAATGGCTAGACTACTCGCAGTACTGACCTTATTGGCAGCATTCATCATGCCTGCTCAGGCCCAACAAGATGACCCTCAAGCACTCGTAAGAGGCATATCAGATGTGGTGCTGGCTGAGATTCTAGCCAACAAAGCCAAACTGGCATCTTCACCTGAATTTTTACCTGGCCTCATTGAAGCTCATATTATCCCCATTATAGATCAGAAGCGTATGGCCAAGATGGCTGTGGGCAAACACTGGAAAAAATTCTCTAAAGAGCAAAAAACTGAATTTGTAAGTGGTTTCAAAAAGCTACTAATTAAAACTTATGCAGGTGCCTTTAAAGCCTATACCGGTCAAGATGTGACCTATGGCGACACCAAGTTTAAAAAGTCTAAAAGAGGGGTGAATACCGCTAAAGTTAAGTCGGACATTCATCTGGCTGGTGGTAGCCCAGTTCGTTTAATTTACAGCATGTATAAGTCAAAACAAGACAAGTGGCTGGTATACGATGCCAATATCGCAGGCCTTGGATTGGTTAAAACATACCGTGCTCAGTTTTCTGAACAAATACAGCGTGACGGCATTGAAAAAACCATCGCCCGTTTAAGCACACCTTAAACAACAAGTTAAGTTTTGCCCTTGAAGGCCCCGTATTTACGGGGCACATGCCTAGTTTTCCTCGTTTGCTTTACCCTGTAATCCAGCCTAATCTTTAAATGGTAGTGCCTTTGGTGCTGCGTTCTTAATGCTTTAGGAATTTTCATATATGGCCAAGGGGTGGCAGCAGCGATGGGTTGTGCCGTTTATGGCAGTGCTACTCATGTGCTGTCAGATACCTGTATGCCAGGCTGAACTGAAAACCCACCAAATTAAAGCTGCTTACCTTTACCAAATTAGTAAATTTGTGTTTTGGCCTGAAGCACGTAAACAAGCCGATAGCTTCCAAGTATGCCAGCTTGGTCCGGATAGTTATGGCGGTAATTTAGACAAAATGTCCGGGCGCAGGGTTTTTAATAAACCGGTCACCATCCTCTCTATTGATTCTCTTTCCCAAGGCGAAAATTGCCACCTTTTAATATTGTCCAAGCCTGATGTGGTGAAGCCCAATGTATTACGTAAGTGGTTAGCATCGCACAGCGTATTAACCGTGGTGGATGGAGAGCAGCACTGGGATGTTGGTATGGTGGCTTTTGTATTAGAAAAGCAAAGAGTGCGTTTACATATAAATTTGGGGTTAGCAGAATTATCCGGGTTAACCTTCGCAGCCAACCTGTTGGAAGTGGCCAGCGAAATTCATAGCGGTAAAAATAAATGAGTATTTTTGCGCCGCTGCATCTCAAGACCAAGCTACTGGCCAGTATTGTATTAACCAGTGTTTTTGCTGTGGTGCTGACCAGTGTCGCCTTGCTCAGTTACGACCGTTACCTTGAAATAGAAAATGTTTCGGAAGATATGCGCATCCTAGCGGGCATAGTGGCTAACCGCAGCACGGCAGCTCTAGTGTTCGCTGACGTTCACCAAGCCGAAGCGAACATTAAAGCCTTGGGTGAAAACCCCAATGTGGTCATGGCCTGTATTTACGACAGTGGCCAGGATATTTTCGCTTTGCATCACTTCACTATGATCGATCAAATTCCCTGTCCTGAAAACCCTGAAAATTCAAAAATCAGTATTAGCGACCATATAGAGATTTACACCCCTATTGAGTTAGATGGCCTTCAAGTGGGTACGCTTTATATGAATTTAAGCCTGCAGTGGCTTAATGAGCGTTGGCAGCAACAGGTTATTTACATCCTTATAGTAGTGGCGTTGATTATCTTTCTGTCTTTCTTTATTGGTAAGTATTTGCAAAAAGTGTTGATTAAGCCCATTCAAAAAATCACCACCACCGCGCGCAATATTAGTGAGCAGCAAGACTATAGTTTACGAGCCGAGAAAGGCGTGCGTGATGAGCTTGGCGATATGGTGGATGTCTTTAACGATATGCTCAATAAAGTAGAGCTGGAAAATGACCGTCTTACCGCCAGTGAAGAAAAGTTCAGGCAGCTATCGGCTGTGTCTCCAGTGGGCATTTTTCAAATAAATTTGGAGCACCAAATAACCTATGTGAACAGTCGCTGGGAAGAAATCACAGGTATTGGCGAACCCATGACAAACCTGGAGCAATGGCTTTCGTGCATACGAATTGAAGACCGCCGACGTACTTTAAAGGCGTGGGCAGCTTTAATGCAGCACCATCAGGATTTTGTGGTGGAAGTGGGTTTTGAAAAAGACAATGAAGTGACCTGGACCATAATAGAGGCAAGCGTCTTACACGATGGCAAGGGTGAGATATATGGCTACATGGGCGCCATTAGTGATATTACCGACTTAAAAAATGCCCAGCTTAAAATGGAAAACCTGGCATTTTTTGACCCGCTTACTGGTTTATCAAATCGACGTTTATTTAAAAATCGCCTGGATAAAGCCGTTAGTGAAAGTAAGCGTCGCGGCACGTTTGTGGCTTTGTTGTTTTTAGATCTCGACCAATTTAAACGTATCAACGATAGCCTTGGCCATGAAGCAGGTGATCAGCTTTTGGTGGAGATTGCTCGCCGCCTGGAAGGCAGTATTCGTGAAAGTGACACCGTCTCGCGCATTGGCGGTGACGAATTTACTGTGCTGTTAAGTGATATTGATTCCAGTAATGGGGTGCGTTATATAGCGGATAAAATATTAAAACGCCTGTGTCAGCCGATGATGCTGAACAATCAAGAAGTGAGTAATACCGTGAGTATCGGCATTACCATAGGCCCAAGTGATGGCGATGACGCCTCTACCTTAATGCGCAATGCCGATATGGCTATGTATCAGGCCAAGGCTATGGGGCGAAATAACTACCAGTTTTTCTCTGAAGCCATGAACAGGGAAATGATGAACTACCTGGAGATTGAAAAGGATTTACGCCGCTCCATTGCCAGCGATGATGAGTTCATTATTTATTATCAGCCTAAAATAGACTTAAACAATGATAAGTTCATTGGTGCCGAGGCCTTGATTCGCTGGCAGCCAAAAGGGAAAGGAATGATTGGCCCAGATCGCTTCATACCCATCGCCGAAGAAAGTGGCTTGATTGTTCCCATTGGTAAATATGTTTTGCACCATGCTTGCTCGCAGGTGAAGCAGCTAATAGACATGGGCGCCTGGCCAGACAAAGCTAAGGTGGCGGTGAACCTATCGGCCAGACAGTTTAGTGACCCAGACCTAGTACACTGTTTAAAAGAAACTCTGGAAAAAACAGGCTGCCCTGTGGAGGCTCTGGAACTGGAGATTACCGAAAGCACTTTAATGGGCGATGTAGAAATAGCCATTCTTACCATGCGCCATATTAAAGAAATGGGCATCTCCATTGCCATTGACGACTTTGGCACCGGCTATTCTTCTTTGAGTTACCTGAAGCGTTTTCCCATCGATATATTAAAAGTAGATCGCTCGTTTGTGAAAGATATTCCAGATGATTTAAACGATATGGAAATTACTGCCGCGGTGATTGCCATGGCCCATAAGTTACAACTAAAAGTGGTGGCAGAGGGCATAGAGACTCAGCAGCAGCTGGAATTTTTAAAAACCAACGACTGTGAATATGGACAAGGTTACCTCATAGCCAAGCCTATGCCGGCCAATGAGCTCATGGACTATATTCAAAAATTGTAGCTTGCGTCGTTCGCATCCCTTGCATCATTAAGGTAGGCTTGCAGCCCCGATATCCCCTGTAGTTTGCTGTAATGAATACTTCCTCTTTATTTAGTCAGGCTGTGCTTAATTGGTTTGACGAGCACGGTCGTCACGACTTGCCTTGGCAAAAAAACAAGACGCCATATCGTGTATGGGTGTCTGAAATCATGTTGCAGCAGACGCAAGTGACCACAGTGATTCCTTATTATCAGAAGTTCATGAAGTCATTCCCTAATGTAAAAGCGCTGGCGGCGGCTCCTGTTGATGAGGTGCTGCACCATTGGACTGGGCTAGGTTATTACGCCCGAGCCCGCAATTTACATAAGTGTGCTCAGATGGTGATGAATGAACATGCAGGTAGATTCCCTAAAAACCTTGAGCAGCTCATTGCTTTACCTGGCATTGGTCGCAGCACCGCGGGCGCCATCGGCAGTATTAGCATGGGGTTAGCCAGCAGTATTTTAGACGGTAATGTGAAACGGGTATTGGCACGCTTTCATGCCATAGAGGGGTGGCCAGGGGCAAAAAAAGTCATGGATGATATGTGGCTGGTGGCTGAGCGCTACACCCCAATCGAGCGTACCGCAGATTACACACAAGCCATGATGGACTTAGGGGCTACCCTTTGTTCTCGCAGTAAACCCAAGTGTGAAATTTGCCCGCTGGTGGCTCAATGTGAGGCGTACGAGCTAAATCGTGTGAAAGACTTCCCGTTTAGTAAGCCCAAAAAAGATAAGCCAGTGAAAAGCACGCGCATGATTATGATTGAGCATGAGGGTGAGGTGTTGCTGCGCCAACAACCTAGCACCGGTTTATGGGGCGGCTTATGGATTTTCCCTCAGCAAGATTTACAAGACGATGTATTGGCACACCCTCAACTGCAAAATTGCCAAGTTAAACACGTTCAACCAAGTGATGCTTTTCGCCACACTTTTAGCCATTACCATTTAGATATTCATCCGGTACGGGTGTCGTTAAAAGCAAAGATAGATCAAGTAGGCGAAGCTTCAATCCTTTGGTATAACCTTAAGCAGCCCGCCAGTGTTGGCTTGGCTGCACCTGTGAAAAAATTGTTGGAAGCCTTATAGGTATGAGTGATATGACTGATAACACTAAGCGTTTAGTATTTTGCCGTCGCTACCAGGCTGAATTAGAAGGGCTGGTTAAAGCGCCTTTTCCTGGGCCAAAAGGTCAGGATGTATACGACAACATCAGTAAAAAGGCATGGCAGGAATGGTTAGAGCACCAAACTCGCATTATTAATGAACAGCATCTAAACATGATGGACATGACCAGCCGTAAATATTTGCAGGAGCAAATGGCCAAGTTTTTAGCGGGTGAAGCGGTGGATCAGGCCGATGGTTACGTGCCCCCGGTTACAAAATAGCCAATAGGTGTATGTTGCTGAATTATAACAACAATTAAATACAAACTGGCTTGACACAAAAAGCGAATGCGGGTTTAATACGGCACCTCAACGAGCAACAGCTTGTTTGATGCCCAGATAGCTCAGTCGGTAGAGCAGAGGATTGAAAATCCTCGTGTCCGTGGTTCGATTCCGCGTCTGGGCACCATTTATTTCTAAAACCAGCTTATTAAGCTGGTTTTTTTATGCCTGCAATTCCTCTAAGACATTCTATCTAGTGGGATGCATTGTTTATTATTTTAAAAAGGATTTTAAAATGAAGCTTATCTCTATTTCTCTAATATTGGGTTTACTGACTGCCTGTGGTGGCGGTGGATCTGCTCATAACACCAGCTCCAACAGCATTACTGGAAATTTAGCCTTACCCACTAATGGTGCTGAAGTGTCCGCCACCTATGATGAAGATAGTGCAGCCTTTACCACAGATGGCGATAACACGACTTCTTTATATTGGGCTGGCAATATCGCAGATGATGCTGTGACGGTTAACTTGAGTTCAGTAGCAGACGTTACTGAAATAAGTATCTATACCAATGATTTATCCTTGAGTTCTAATCCAAATAAATATATCGAGGTTTCCAAAGACGGTGAAGCCTGGAGCGCGACAGCACAGCTCTTTGATAGCGTAATCCCCTGTACTGAACTCGCCTTAGCTGATGGCAAAATATATTGTAAGTTCTCTCAGGTGCAGGAAATTCAATATGTAAGGGTGCGAGTCATGAATGGGCAAATTAATATTCATGAGATTGAAGTCATGGGAAGTCGCAATCGAGTTCTCTAATATTTGATGAAAGTAAACTTTTGAAATGCCAGCTGATTAAGCTGGTTTTTTTATGTCTGCTATTAAAAGAGCTATTAGTTCAACTGTCATTCTGAAGTTCTTGCAAACGTTCTAATACCCTTGTTGGCTCCAAGCGCTTGCGGTAATCGCTGTGCACAAACTTAAAATCCACGCAGCCATTCTTTGAAATTATGTAAGTGGCGGGTAGTGGCAGTTCCCATTTATCCCCATGGTTTAATTTCTCTAAGTCGACTCCCCATTGGCTAAACAACTCTTTTTGATTCTGCTCCACCTGGTAAACGATGCCAAATTGTTTGGCAATGTGATTATCCGTATCAGTAATTTGAAAGTAATTGTTTACGGAGTGGGGCTGGTTTTCGTTTGGTGTGTTGGGTGAAATAGCCAGGTAGCTGGTATTTAAATTTTGCAGAGCTTGCAACAACTCCTGGTAAGCACTTAATTCGGCCTGGCAGTAATTGCACCAAAACCCCCGAAAGAAATTAATCACCACTGGTCCTTTTCGTAATAAATCTTTAATTGAGAGTGAATTGCCATACTGGTCCTTCACTGTAAATTCGGGTGCGCTTTCACCTGCTTGTAGGCATTGCTCGGTGATGCCACTTTTTCGCAACGTAGCGGAGGCACGTTGCATAACGGCAATCTCTTGGGCGGGCAGTTCTTTACAGGCCTGTGTATTTAGCTCGGCCAAGCGCTGATCTAGGGCCATTTATCAGGGCTCCTGTGGATTATTTATAGGCTAATCATATATCTATTCCTAAACTCGTGAAAAGTAGCTTTAATTGAATATAATTCATTCCAATATTCTATTAATGAGAGTGGCCTTAATGGGCTGCCTTGAAGAGGTCAGCATGGATCGAATCTCAGCCATGAATATGTTTGTTCGGGTGGTGGAGTCGGGCAGTTTTTCCGCCGTGGCCCGTGAATTGAAAACTACCCAACCTACCATCAGCAAAAATATTGCTGAATTAGAATCCTGGTTAGGGGCCAAGTTATTAAGTCGCAGCACTCGCAAGCTACACCTTACCGAAGTGGGGGCAGACTATTACGAGCGCTGCATTACCATCTTGCAGGATATTGAAGAGGCTGAACAAAATGTAGGCCATCTGCAAACCCAGCCTAAAGGCACCTTGCGCATAAATACAGTGGTGGCATTTGGACGGTTGCATGTGATTCCTTTATTGGGAGAATTCTTTCAGCGTTACCCTGATATAAAAATCGAATTGTCTCTCAATGATCGTGTGGTTGATATGGTGGCGGAGGGTTTAGATTTAGCCATTCGCATGGGTAATTTAAGTGACTCTTCTTTATTGGCGAAAAAAATCGCCTGCACCCCATTTGTGACCGTGGCTTCTAAAAGTTATTTACAAAAACACGGGCGCCCAAGTCATCCAAGTGAATTAAAAAACCATGAAGTGATTGTGTATACGGGTCGTAATAATTACCAACAGTTAGAGTTTTTCGATAATGGCAAACCAATTGTGGTGAGCGTTGATGGACGCTTGCTTACCAATAATACAGAGGCATCTCGGGAGGCCTTATTGAATGGCTATGGCATTGCGACGGTGCCTAAATGGTTGGTGGGAGATGCCATACGTAATGGCAAGTTAGAGCCTTTATTAGAAAGCTATCAAAGAGAGGCCATCGATATTTATGCGGTATACCCAGGTGGCCGCCATCTTGCCAATAAAACCCGTTTGTTTATCGATTTTCTTGTGGAGCGTTTAGGCTCAAGCGCATCACTTATTCATTAAAGCTTAAATAAAAAATCCCTGTGCCATGACAACACAGGGAAAAGAGGGAGCACTTAAATTCAAATAGCCACTGTAATGCTGCCATGAAAGGCGATGTCTGGGCTGTTGTATAAATGGAACAGGTTTTCGGTAATGGCTAACTCTGCTTTTACAGTTTGCCAATATCTTTGATAGCCAAAAGACATCTCGTGATTTACTTTCTTTAACTCGCCAGCCCCATCGGCCGCGCCTTCATTAACTAAATACTGTATTAGCCAAGAGCCGTTTTTATTTTGATGCCACTGAAAACTGCTAGAGGCGTGGTATAGGTTGTCGCGCATGGGCAAGCCTAAAAAGTCATCTTGCTCAAACCAGGTGTAGGCAAAGGAGCCATGTAAACTAAATTGCTGTAAACGCTTTGATGCATCTAATTGCAAGCTGGTATCAATGCTGCCTTGCTCGGTCCAGCTGGTGGATGCAGCTTCTACTTGGGCCTGTAAGGTGACTGCAACTGCTAGGTTCTTTTTGTGGTAAACCTGTTTAGATACACCTGCAATGACGGGTTGCGAAAAAGCCTGGTTATTAAAATTGGTCACGTATATACCGTATTCAGGAATCTCTATTAAGGCGCGGTGTTTTTCTACATCTCGGCGTCCATCCTGTCCCAGTCCCACTGCATTATGAAAGTTAATGGTAGGTTGATCTAAATGCGCATTTACGATGCGGCGCTCGCCAATAGAGCTGCGTATTGTCCAACCGTTTCCTAGGCCATGAGTCAAATCGAGGCGGGTATCGGTCATGTTGAAATCCATGACAAACTCGTCACCGTTGGCCCATATTGAGCTTACATCTGTGCCCAGCGACACTCGCGTCTCGCCTTTTTTAAGTGCATAAGCGCCTAATGGAGTTGGTGTATAGCGAAGCCCGTGTACGGGAGATTGAGAGCGAATATGTAATGGTCCTGCATTCTCACTGCTATAAATAGTTGTGCCATAAACACTGGTAACGACTAAAAGAGTGCTTAACAAAAGGGCTGTAATGAGACTTCTAAGATAATAGGCCACGTTCTTTACTTCGATAAATTTTAATGGCGCTAGATTAGTTATTCTTATGCCTGTTGATAAGTAGCTATAAAGGCATAGATTTCATTCTTTATAGGAATATATCTCTTGATACTGTGCCAAATTGATAGCTTATGGCTCTGAATAACTCAGGATTGTCGCTAGATTTTAATGGGAGCTAATGAGCTGCTTCTTTAAAAGAAATAAGGTAACCGACCTTTGCTTGCACGTTTAATGGCTTTACCAGATAGTGTTTGTTGAATATGAATAACAATAAAAAAGGTGATGTATGGCGGTAGTATGGATAACGGGTGCTTCCAGCGGCATTGGTGAGGCACTGGCCAAGCAGTATGTAAAACAAGGTGCCAAGTTGGTGTTATCGTCTCGACGAGTCCCGGAACTTGAGCGGGTAAAAAAAGCCTGCCTGGCCGCGGGAGCCAAAGACAGCGAAGTGCTGGTATTGCCACTGGACGTATTGGAAGTGGATTCGATGGCGGATAAGGTTAACGCCGTGCTTAAGCACTTTAATCAAATTGATGTGCTAATTAACAATGCCGGAATTTCTCAGCGCTCCCTTTGCCTAGACACCAGTTTGGATACCTATCGCACCTTACTAGACGTAGATGTTTTAGGGCAAATCGCATTAACCAAGGAGGTACTGCCCCACATGGTGTCGCAGGGTAGTGGTCATATTGCGGTGACTTCAAGTGTGGCTGGTAAGGTCGGCGTAAAACTGCGTACCGGTTATTGTGCGGCTAAACATGCAGTGATGGGGTTCTTTGATGCCCTACGTGCAGAGGTGGCTCAGCACGGCATTAGTGTGAGTACTATTACACCAGGTTTTATTAAAACTGACGTTTCCAAAAATGCGGTGGTGGGAGATGGCAGTGATTTTGGATCGGACGATGATGACATCGCATCGGGTATGGATGTGGATAAGTGCGCCCAAGTGATTGTGACGAAAATGAATAAAGGTGTGAAGGAGATTGCAGTGGGAGAAGGCTTGTCTATGGCGGCTTTATGGATAAAGCGCCTCTCTCCCAATTTACTATTTTCTATGATGGCTAAAAAAGCATAAGCCAAACAAAAAGGGCTATGAAACTCAAAGCCCTTTTTAATTATCCAAGGAATAAATTTTTATTCAGGACTATTTTTTTCTGGTCTAGGTGCGTAAGCAAATACGTCACTTTGCATTTGTGACTGCTTCAAGCCTTTTTCTTCTAAACCATCTAATACGCTATAAACAAATTTAGGCCCACCGCAGGCCACTACCTGAATAGAGCTAATATTATTTAGTTCATTGGTAATCTTGTCTTGTACGGTTTGCTTTGAAAAGAACTCGCAGTCACTGCAGTCGCTGGTCATGGGGTGATAATCAATTAACCCTTTTTTAGCCCATTCTTTAGGAAGATCACTATACAGGCTGTGGGCTTCACGGTTTACCCAGTATAAAGATAGGGCGCTGTGTTGGTGTTTAAACTGCTCTTCAATCATGGCTTTAGCTTGTGCGAAGCCGGTGCCTGCCACAATAAAAACCAGTGGGTCGTGTAGGTTCAGCTGATTTAATTCAGGTTTTAACCAAACATCCCCTTTGGGCAAACGTGCTCGAACTGTGGGATTATTTTGTAGGTATTTTAATATCTGTAGGCTAGAGGCATTTTCTGGGTCTACGCCCAAGTGCAGCTCTAGTTCCCTTTTACCTGGGGCGCTGGCAATGGTAAATGGAAACTCACCGCCGTCAATTAACAGCTCCAGGTATTGGCCTGCGTGGTAATCGGCAAGTTTGCCAGCCGGTGCCAACAGGTCTACTTGATAAACGTGTTCGCTTAATGGCGTGACACCTTGCACTTGAAAAGCAATATGTTGCAAAGGAATTTCTCCAGGAGCCAGCACCTTGTCTAGCTCCAAAATTAAGTCGCTTTGGGCGCGGCTTACACACGGCAAAAGCGGGTTTACATCAGGGTGATTGGCATCAAATCGGCCTTCAGGAGTATTCACTACCCCAGCCACTAGCTTGGCTTTACAGATCTCACAATTACCATTGGCACAGCTTTTACGAATACGAATTCCGGCACGTGCAGCTGCGCTAATTAAATCTTCGTGGGGCTGCGCTTCAAAGCTTAACCCCTTTGGCTGTATGAGAATCTGGTGTGTCATCGCTATTAGTTTAGTTGTTTTCTACTTGGCCGTAGGCTTGGAGGTTAAAGCATCTAAAATGCCCAAGTCTTGCCATTTTTGGTCAACCTGATCTTTAATGGCTTGATCCATAACGATGGGCTCTCCCCACTCTCGGTCGGTTTCACCGGGCCACTTGTTAGTCGCATCTAACCCCATCTTGCTGCCTAAACCAGAAACAGGTGAGGCAAAGTCTAGGTAGTCTATAGGCGTGTTATCAATCAGGGTGGTATCCCGAGTGGGGTCCATACGGGTGGTAATTGCCCAGATGACATCGTTCCAGTCGCGTGCGTTTATGTCATCGTCGGTGACAATAACAAACTTGGTGTACATGAACTGTCGCAAGAAGGACCACACGCCTAACATCACGCGTTTGGCGTGTCCTGGGTATTGTTTCTTTATGGTCACCACGGCCATGCGGTAACTGCAGCCTTCAGGCGGTAGATAAAAATCAGTGATCTCAGGAAATTGCTTTTGCAATATAGGTACAAACACTTCATTTAGAGCCACGCCTAAAACGGCCGGCTCATCTGGCGGACGACCAGTGTAGGTACTGTGATAAATAGGGTCTTTTCTATGGGTGATACGCTCCACGGTGAAAACTGGGAAGCTATCCACTTCGTTATAATAACCAGTGTGGTCGCCAAACGGGCCTTCGTCGGCCATTTCGTCAGGGTAGATGAAACCCTCTAAAACGATTTCGGCGCTGGCAGGGACTTGTAGGTCGCTGCCTATGCAATTGGCAAGTTCGGTTTTACTGCCACGCAATAATCCTGCAAAGGCGTATTCCGATAAGGTATCGGGAACTGGGGTGACGGCCCCTAAAATAGTGGCAGGGTCTGCCCCTAAAGCCACCGCTACCGGATAAGGTTTACCTGGGTTTTTTCCTTGGAATTCACGGAAGTCCAAGGCACCACCACGATGGCTTAACCAGCGCATGATCACTTTATTCTTGGCAATGACTTGTTGGCGATAAATCCCAAGATTTTGACGATCTTTATTGGGGCCACGGGTTATCACCAAAGGCCAAGTAATCAGTGGGCCAGCGTCTCCAGGCCAACAGGTTTGAATGGGGAGAGTCGACAGGTCCACGTCGTCCCCTTCAATGATGATTTGCTGACATGGCGCTTTTTTAATGATTTTTGGGCCCATGTTCAAAACTTGTTTGAATATAGGCAATTTTTCCCAGGCGTCTTTAAGGCCTTTAGGCGGTTCCGGCTCTTTTAAATAAGCCAGTAGCTCACCAATTTCACGCAGGGCTGATACATCGGATTTACCCATGCCCATAGCGACACGCTCGGGGGTGCCAAACAAATTAGCCAGCACCGGCATGGTATGACCAACAGGGTTTTCAAATAACAATGCTGGGCCACCCGCACGTAAAGTACGGTCACAGATTTCAGTCATTTCAAGCTTGGGGTCAACCGGCTGGGTAATGCGCTTTAGCTGGCCCTGTTTTTCAAGCTGATTTATGAAATCGCGTAAATCCTTATATTTCATCAGGTTTATCTTTTCTTGAATAAAACAAAAGCAGCCGAGGCTGCTTTTGTTGGGTGAAACATTATTTGATTAGACCATTATTAAATCAAATGGCTAGCCTTTCATTGTTAAGAAAAACTCATCATTGGTATTGGTATTTTTAAGGCGATCAACCATGAACTGAATGGCTTGAATGTCTTCTTGGTCGGCCATGATTTTACGTAAGATCCACAAGCGCTGAAGTTCAGCTTCAGGCATTAACAAGTCTTCACGACGAGTGCCCGATTTACGGATATTCATGGCTGGGTAAATACGCTTCTCGGCGGCTTTACGGTCAAGGTGCAGTTCTTGGTTACCTGTACCTTTAAATTCTTCGTAAATTACTTCGTCCATTTTAGAGCCTGTATCAACCAAGGCTGTGGCAATGATGGTTAAGCTGCCGCCTTCTTCAACATTACGCGCAGCACCAAAGAAACGCTTAGGCTTCTCTAGGGCGTGGGCATCTACACCACCGGTAAGTACCTTGCCAGAGGAAGGGATAACGGTGTTGTAAGCACGGGCTAAACGAGTAATAGAGTCGAGTAAGATTACAACATCGCGTTTATGTTCAACCAGGCGCTTGGCTTTTTCGATAACCATCTCAGCCACTTGTACGTGACGTGAAGGTGGCTCATCGAAGGTAGAGGCAACCACTTCGCCGCGTACGCTGCGCTTCATTTCGGTTACTTCTTCAGGGCGTTCATCAATCAGCAATACGATGAGTTCAACTTCTGGATTGTTGTGGGCAATAGACTGTGCAACAGTTTGCAACAGCATGGTTTTACCCGCTTTAGGTGGCGCAACTATAAGGCCACGCTGACCTTTACCAATTGGGGCGATCAGATCGATAATACGATTACTTATGTCTTCAGTGCTGCCGCTACCTTGTTCAAGGTTGAAGCGCTCGTTTGGAAATAATGGAGTCAGGTTTTCAAACAAGATTTTGTTCTTGGATTTTTCTGGTGCTTCACCGTTTACGTCATTTACTTTCAACAATGCAAAATAACGTTCACCGTCTTTAGGTGGACGGATTTTACCGGCAACACAGTCACCTTTACGCATGTTAAAGCGACGAATCTGGCTTGGACTAACATAAATATCATCTGGTCCAGCAAGATAAGATGCATCAGATGAACGCAAGAAACCAAAGCCGTCTTGTAGAATCTCAAGTACGCCATCGCCGTATATGTCTTCACCGCCACGAGCGTGACGCTTCAAAATGGTAAAAATAAGGTCTTGTTTACGAGAACGGCTTACGTTCTCCATGCCCATTTCTTCAGCGAGTTGAAGAAGCTCGGCAACGGATTTTTTCTTAAGTTCGGTAAGATTCATATTAGATTGGGTGCTTGCAGATTGGCCAGAAGGGTTTGGTGTTGCTTGGGTGAGCGGGAAGCTCAATATAAAGTTATTATGGAATCACTATAGACGCTTTTATTTTTCTAGTCCACCAGCAGGTTGGAAAAGCTGCTTTTGCTGGTAAAAGATTGATCGTGGTTCTGTCAAAATACTACTTTAATGTCACTTCCTTGTGAGCATTGACGCAGTTGGAGTTTGGTAAACTCCCATTAGCCACCTACGTGGCTAGGTGCGCTTAGATGGTGCTGTCGATAAAAGCAGTCAATTGTGACTTAGACAAAGCGCCCACTTTAGTACCTTCAATTACGCCGTTCTTGAAAATCATAAGAGTTGGGATACCGCGTACACCATATTTAGGTGGGGTAGCTTCATTCTGGTCGATGTTCAATTTGGCTATCTTTAGCTTACCGGCATATTCTTCCGAGATTTCGTCCAGTACTGGCGCGATCATTTTGCATGGACCACACCATTCTGCCCAGTAGTCTACTAAAACTGGAATATCGGAATTAAGAACGTCAGCTTCAAAAGAAGCATCGGTAAGTGCTAGGATGTTTTCGCTCATGTTGATTGCTACTCTGTTGGTTCCGCAGGGTTAAATTCGCAGCCAAGGTTGCGATTTTGCGATGGGGCTAATCATAGCAGCTGGCGCAATTAGGTAAAGCTTTCAAATTTCGCTTTGAATTCCTGTAAGTACCAGAGCTACCCCTTAAGGAGTGCGTGTTTTACTGGCATCTTGCTTCGTAGCATGCAAAATAGGGGCACTTGAGAAAGGTATTCTAGTAAATGGAACAGAGTGTTCAAAGCCAGCCAATGCTGGCCGCCATTGATCTTGGCTCCAACAGTTTCCACCTAGTGCTGGCCCGTTTAATTAATGGTCAGGTACAGGTTATCGAAAAACGCGGTGAAAAAGTCCAACTGGCAGCGGGTCTTGATCCTGTATCAGGTATTGCTCCAGATGCACAAGAACGAGCTTTGGCCTGTCTGAGGCGCTTTGGGCAAACTTTGCTGGCTTTAGATAAAAGTCAGGTGGTGATATTAGGCACCAACACTTTACGAGCAGCCAGCAATAGTCACGAATTTATGTTGTTGGCCGAAGAGGCTCTAGGTTTTCCCATTGAAGTTATTTCCGGTATAGAAGAGGCCCGTCTGGTTTACCTAGGAGTGGCTCATACGCTGGCTGATGATGAAGGCAAACGCCTGGTGATTGATATAGGCGGGGGCAGCACCGAGTTTGTAATCGGTGAACGCTTTAAGCCAATCCGTTTGGAAAGTCTGCACATGGGCTGTGTTAGCTATACCGATCGATATTTTCCTGATGGAGAGATAAGTGAGGCTGGTTTTAGTCGAGCTATCTTTAGCGCTTTGGGAGAGCTTTCTTCCATTCGCTATAATTATAAGCGCCTGGGTTGGCATAATGTAGTGGGCAGTTCGGGCACCATGCGGGCAGTGAATCGAGTCCTGCAAGCTTACGGTTTAAGCGAAAACAGCATTGATCTTAAAGCACTGTTAGAGCTTAAGAAAATTATCCTGCAATCTAAAAATGTGACGGATCTAGATATAAAAGGCGTTAAAGATCAGCGTCTTAAAGTGTTTCCTGCTGGTGTCGCCATTCTAATAGCTATCTTCCAGTCTTTGGAAATAAACAAGCTGAACTACAGTGATGGTGCTTTGCGTGAAGGAGCCTTGTACGACTTATTGGGTAGAGTGAAACACGAGGATGTTCGTGAGCTTACGGTAAAAGCCATGCAAGAGCGTTTTTTGGTGGATATTACTCATGCGCAAAATGTAAAAAATACAGCTATTAATCTTTATTACCAGGTGCGACACAGCTGGAAGTTAGATGAAACCGAGTATGAGGATTATCTGCGTTGGGGCAGTGACCTCCATGAAATGGGCTTGGCAATTGCTCATAACCAATATCAAAAACACGGCGCTTATCTAGTGCAGTACAGTGACATGCCTGGATTTAGTAATCCGATTCAGGAAACGCTGGCAATCTTGTTACGCGGGCAAAGGCGGAAATTTCCTTCCCAGGACGTTTCTAATTTATCCAAAGGTCGCCGTAATGCCTTGCGCCGCTTAACGGTTATTTTACGTTTGGCGGTGTTGTTGCACCATGGTCGAGGTACCGATACCGTTATTGAGCCTGAGTTCAGTGTGAATAAAGCCAAGATACAATTGGAATTCCCAGAAGGCTATTTGAGTGATCATGCCATGACTGAGCTGGATCTTGTACGTGAGAAAAAAATATTGAGCGAAGCAGGGTTTGAGCTGGGGTTCGAATAAGTTTTAGCGAGGTGGTAATTGTTAACGGGCAGCCATCTTTGGTTGCCCGTTTTTGTACCCTTAATTAGTAATTATATTGGTCTAAATAGAGAATTTTTCCATGAGTATTTTTTGGGCGTTACATACTTCCTCATCTTCTTCTTTTTCTACTTTTATGTAGTTGCCATCGCTTTGTAAAACCCAGCTCTGACAATTATCTAAAAGGTATAGCTCCAGTTCCTGGGTTACCCGCTTTACCCATTTTTCATTTTCAATTGGAAAACATATTTCAACCCGGCGTAATAAGTTTCTTTCCATCCAGTCGGCACTGGAGCCAAAAATTCTAGTATTGCCATCATTGCCAAAGTAATACACTCGGGTATGTTCTAGGAAGCGGCCAATATTGCTGCGCACTTTAATGTTGTCACTAACCCCTTCCACACCCGGTACTAAGCGGCAGGTGCCACGTACTATGCAATCTATCTTTACTCCGGCTTGGCTAGCTTTATAAAGGGCCTGAATAATTTTAGGTTCGGTTAATGAGTTCACCTTCACTATGATGCGGCCATCTTTACCGTTTTTAGCCAATTCCGTTTCGGCAGATATTAGTGAAAATAATCCCTTGTGTAAGGTAAATGGAGCATGGAATAACTTTTTAATGCTAAGGGTTTTTCCCATGCCTGTTAACTGCTGGAATACCTTATGGACATCTTCTGTTATATCTTTATCGCAAGTGATTAGACTGTAATCGGTATAAAGGCGAGCATTGCCTGCGTGATAGTTACCGGTTCCCAGGTGCGCATAACGACGCAGTTTTTTATTTTCACGTCTTACTATTAACATCATCTTGGCATGAGTTTTATAGCCTACTACGCCATACACCACTACCGCGCCTGCTTCTTGCAATCGGTTAGCCAGATGCAAATTTTCTTCTTCGTCAAAGCGCGCGCGTAATTCGATTACTACGGTTACTTCTTTACTCTTACGTGCAGCCTCTACCAGCGCATCGACAATTTCTGAATTGGCTCCGGTGCGATAAAGGGTTTGTTTGATGGCCAGTACATTAGGGTCTTTGGCGGCAGTACGAATTAAATCCACCACCGGTGTGAAACTTTGAAAAGGGTGTAGCAGTAGCTGATCACTCTTTTTAATGGCTTCAAAAAAATCTTTTTTACCTTTTAACCCCTTGGGAGTGCCTGGTGTAAAAGGGTGATAACGCAGCTCTGGACGTTTTGCGCCGGAGGCTACAGCCATTAATCGATGCAAGTTTACCGGGCCATTAACCCGGTAAAGATCTTGTTCTCCTAAATTAAATTTCTTCAATAAAAATTGCCATAAAGCATCGGGGCAGTTGTCGGCCACTTCCAAACGTACAGCATCACCATAGTGGCGAGCGTGCAGTTCGTCTTGCAGTGCACTGGCTAAATCGGTGGCATCTTCTTTATTAAAAGTTAAATCGGCATTACGCGTTAAACGAAACTGGTAACAGCCTTTCACCTTCATACCCGGAAATAGGTCATCGGCAAATTGGTGGATCATGCTGGAAAGGAATATGTAGTTGTCGCCGCCATCACAAAATTCATCGGGGACTCGATTAAGCCTTGGTAGCGAGCGCGGCGCGGGAATTAAAGCCAAACCGGTATTTCGGCCAAAGGCATCTTTGCCTTCAAGATCTACAATGAAGTTGAGAGATTTATTTACCAAGCGTGGGAATGGGTGTGAGGGGTCTAGACCAATGGGGCTGATAACAGGTTGAATCTCCTCTTCGAAGTATTTTTTTACCCATTTTTTTTGCGCTGCATTCCAATCGCCACGACGAATAAAGCGAATATTCTCCTTGGCCAACTCTGGAAAAATATGATCGTTAAGCACCTTATATTGATGTTCAACCGTTTGGCTGGTGAGTTTATATATTTGTTCTAATACGTCGGCAGGAGGGGTGCCGTCTGGGCCCGGAATTTCTCGGCTAAAGGCCATTTGTTTTTTAAGACTGGCCACGCGCACTTCAAAAAACTCATCCAGGTTGCTGGAGAAAATACACAGAAACATCAAGCGATTTAATAATGGGTGGCTGCTATCCATAGCTTGTTCGAGCACGCGCATATTGAACTGCATGTGGCTGAGTTCACGATTGAAATATAATTCAGGCGAATTCAGGTCTATGCTGGGTTTTTCAGTATGCTCTGTTGTGCTGCTACTCATGTTTTTGCGTGTCCATTTTTTATTATGTAAATAACTCAATCTTGTGGCTTAGCTAGAAATGTGAAGAGGGCTATATCCATTATAGTTGTTTTGCTGAATAAGCCCTTTAAGAGGGCTTAACATTATAAATAGTGGCTTATTTGTTCAGCTCTAGCGCAGCAGCTTTAGCGAAGTAAGTCAGGATGGCATCGGCCCCGGCACGTTTTATACACGTTAAGCTTTCCATCATTACAGCTTTTTCATCCAGCCAACCGTTTTGAATAGCGGCCATGTGCATAGCGTACTCACCACTAACCTGATAAACAAAGGTAGGGACTTTAAACTCTTCTTTAACCGCACGTACGATATCCAGATAAGGCATGCCGGGTTTAACCATAAGCATGTCGGCGCCTTCGGCCAAGTCTAGTGCGGCTTCATGCAGGGCTTCATTTACATTGCCAGGGTCCATTTGGTAACTGAACTTATTACTTTTCCCTAGATTACCTGCACTGCCCACGGCATCGCGAAACGGCCCATAATAGGCAGAAGCATATTTTGCACTGTAGGCAAGTATGCGGGTATTAACGTGCTGATTTTGTTCTAAAACATCGCGAATTTCGGCGATACGCCCATCCATCATGTCACTGGGAGCGACAATATCGGCACCGGCTTCAGCGTGGCTTAATGCCTGCTTGGCCAATATTTCCACGGTAATGTCGTTTAATACATAGCCTTCACTGTTGATGATGCCGTCTTGACCATGGGTCGTAAATGGATCCAGTGCCACGTCGGTAATCACCCCTAATTCTGGGCAGGCATCCTTAATGGCTTTAACTGCACGTTGAGCTATACCGTCGGGGTTGTAAGCCTCTTCAGCCATTTCACTCTTGTGGTTGTCTGGTGTGACAGGGAATAAAGCCACTGCAGGCACGCCTAGCTTACTTAGTAATTTACATTCTTTGACGGCAAGATCGATAGAAAGGCGCTCGATTCCAGGCATGGACTTAATGGCTTCTTTTTGGCCTTTGCCATCCAAAATAAACATGGGATATATTAGATCGTTCACGCTAATTTGATTTTCGCGCATGAGACGGCGGCTAAAGTCATCGGCACGCATACGTCGCATACGAGTTTCGGGAAAAAAGCGTTGAGCGTCTGAGAAAGCCATGTGCACTCCATTGGAGAAAAATATTTGTGGCATTAGGAACAGGGCATTTAATAAAGGTGCCCTTAAGCAGCTAAGCTTATTCCATAAAGAATTTAATTAATGGCAATTGTACTGCAAGCACCGCTTAGGCGCTGGTTTATTATGGCAATGTTGTGGCTGATTAGATTTGGCTATTAGCCGAAACAATCTGCACCTATGCTTGTCATAGAGTGAAATATTCTAAATTGGACTTAAAATGAAAAAATTAATAATACTGGTGTTACTGGCTGCGGCTATTGGCGCCTTGTTTGTTTTTGACGCCCAGCAGTATTTAAGCCCAGATTTTTATCAGCAAAGTTTTTCTGAACAGCCAGTAGTCACAGGTTTACTCTTTTTTGTGATTTATGTGGTGATGACGGCGTTATCTGTGCCGGGCGCTGCCGCCATGACACTTATTGGCGGAGCCATATTTGGTTTTGGTTGGGGTTTGTTGCTCATTAGTTTTGCCTCAAGTCTTGGCGCGACCCTGGCTTTTGCCATCTCCCGTTTGTTGTTTAAAGATTGGGTACAAAGCAAGTTTAGCGATCATCTTAAAACCATTAATAATGGCATAGAGAAAGACGGCGCTTTTTATCTGTTTACCCTAAGACTCATTCCCATCGTGCCATTTTTTGTGATCAACCTGGTGATGGGATTGATGCCCATTCGAGCAGTGACTTTTTATTGGGTCTCTCAGGTAGGCATGTTGGCTGGTACCGCAGTGTATGTGAATGCTGGTGCGCAGTTGGGTCAGCTCGATGATCTTTCGTTAAGTGGCATCATGACTCCTGGTATTTTAGGCTCGTTCGTCTTATTGGCGATATTCCCCTGGCTTACCCGCACTGTATTAGCCAGCTTTAAGAAGCGTAGGCTGCTTAAAGGTTTTACTCGTCCTAAAACCTTTGATGATAATTTATTGGTCATAGGGGCCGGTGCTGGTGGTTTGGTCAGCGCCTATATTGCAGCAGCCACCAAAGCAAAAGTGACTTTAATAGAAAAGCATAAGATGGGTGGTGATTGTTTAAATACCGGCTGTGTGCCTTCTAAGGCATTAATTCATGCGGCTTCTCTTGCCCATGATATGCGTGAGGCGAAGACAGTGGGCATTCATGCTCAACAGGTAAAAGTTGATTTTAGCCAGGTGATGCAATCGGTGCAGGATGGCATTAAAGAAGTGGAGCCCCACGATAGTATTGAGCGATATACAAACCTGGGTGTGAACTGCGTAACAGGCCGTGCCACTATTATTGATCCGTGGACGGTAGAGATTCAAACCGAGCAAGGGGTTGAGCGTCGCACTGCCCGTAATTTAATCATTGCCGCAGGTGGCCGCCCTAAGGTCTTCCCTGTGGATGGGCTTGATGACGTGGGTTATTACACCTCTGATACTCTGTGGGAAATTAAAGAGCAGCCCAAAGCTTTATTGGTGGTGGGTGCGGGGCCAATTGGTTGTGAGCTGGCCCAGAGTTTTCATCGTTTGGGCAGTGAGGTCACCATGGTGGATCCTGCTCCGCAAATTTTAGGCCGTGAAGACAGTGATGTAGTGAGTGCGGTTACCGAACAGTTTGAACGAGAACAAATAAAGTTACTGCTTAATACCTTACCGGTGGCCTATAAGATAGAAAACGGGCAAAAAATTGCGGTCTTAAAAACCCCAGATGGTCAGCAAGAAATACAATTTGATGCACTCATTATTGCTGTGGGGCGCGAAGCCAATACTAAAGGTTATGGTCTGGAAAACTTAAATATTCAGCTGGATGAACGTGGCAACATTGCAGTAGATGAAAACCTTCAAACCAGTATGCCGGGTGTTTTTGCTGTGGGTGATGTCATTGGTGGTTATCAATTTACCCATGTTTCAGCCCATGAGGCATGGTATGCAAGCGTAAATGCACTTTTTGGTCATTTAAAAAAATTCAAAGTTGATTATTCTGTAATTCCTTGGGCCACGTATACGTCACCACAAGTGGGCCGGGTAGGATTAAACGAAGAAACAGCCAAGGCTGAGGGCATAGCTTTTGAGGTCACGCGTTTTGACTTGGCTGAGTTAGATCGAGCCATAGTAGATAAAGCCGCCAGTGGGTTTGTGAAAGTGTTAACCGTACCAGGCAAGGATAAAATATTAGGGGCGACTATCGTGGGAGCCATGGCCGGTGAATTAATTGCTGAGTTTGTATTCGCCATGAAAAATGAACTGGGCTTAAATAAAATTTTAGGCACCATTCACGCTTATCCCACGATGATGGAAGCCAATAAATACGTAGCAGGTGAGTGGAAGCGCAACCATGCCCCACAAAACTTATTAAAGTGGGTAGAAAAGCTCCATGCTTGGAGGCGCTAGTAAAATACGTAGTGAGCCTAATCATCAGGTGATTTGTACCTGAATCGACATATTTATGGAAACGGTTATGGAAACAGTTATGCAAACAGTATTTAAAGAGTCAGAACTAAAAATGGCTTTGGATTTTATGCAGCAAATTCCTTTCAACCGCCATGTGGGTTTGGAAGTGCATAGTTTTAATGATGCCGAAGTCATTTTCAAAATGAAAATGCGTGATGAGTTAGTAGGCAATTGGATGCAGGGCATTTTGCATGGTGGTGTTATTTCCAGTGCGTTAGATGTGGCAGGTGGAGCGGCTGCTCTAGTGGGAAGTTATGCTCGCATGGGTGATTTGCCCATAGAGGAAAAAATGAAAACACTGTCGAAGCTTGGCACCATAGACATGCGGGTAGATTTTTTACGACCAGGTAAGGGTGAGGAGTTTTTTGCTCATGCCAGTATTTTGCGTATTGGTAACAAAGTAGCGGTTACTCGCATGGAATTTAAAAATCAAACCGATGATTTAATTGCAGTGGGTACTGGCACTTATCTGTGTGGCTAAACAGGAAGATAGTTAAGTAAAAGAATCGATCCCTTAATTTTTTAAAGTTGAGGGATCGATCTTACTAAATGTTTTAGTTATTTAAGTCTAGGTAATCGTCAATGTGATTACAGATTGTCGTGGCTTCCCCTGAGTCGCAACTTAACTGCATTTCCGAATCCGCTTCTCCTATATCTGCTATCCATTTACTAGAGGTTAGTTGATAGTTCAGCCAAACATTCTCACTGCTTAGGCCAGCTTCAGAGCGCACATTACTTAGCTCTTCAAGCTCCATGGCATTTCTGGGAGTAGCAAAGAAATAGTCACCGTTATTTTCTTGAAGGCAAAGACTATCTGCATTGGCCATAGTAGTTTTTTGTGTTGTGATGGCCCAGCTATTAATGGCACGACTGCCGTCACTCTCTACAAGCTTACGACATGACGCATAAAATTCACCACTGCAACTGGTGTCGATAAAGCGTTCATCACTTGAAGACAACTGTGTGCAATTACCACTGCCGTTAGGTTCATAATTGCTTTCAGACCAACTCCAAACCATGTCTTCTGGGCCTATTGGATATTCACCATTAACTTTCCAGCTAGAGCCAGATGCTCCATAACCATACAATTCAAAAATATTCAGTCCGGCCAACATGTAATCATGGGCATCACTTGGGTGCATGTTAGCGCTGCTGTTACCTAGTTGGCCATCTCTGGTGGTGCCATCTTTATTCCGTGCCATGACTGTGTTCTTTTTAGAAGTGGACCAGTCTTCAATTTTAGACACACTGTTTTCATCATCAATGTTGCTACCACTGTAAAACGTCATGTCGTTGAAGCCGTTATCGCCGATACAATTTTCGCTGGTGAAGAGGATAATGTTTTTTCCTGCGCTGAGTACTTTGGATTTGGTAAGTGTGGCACTTTCAATCTCGGTACAGCCATCCTTGCCATAATCACCATGGGTGTCAGTTAACTCTGTACGGTAAACATAGTCATATATGTGTCCGTCTATTTTTTTCTCTACCTTGTTAATATTGTTTTTAGCATCGCTGGCTAATTCGAGTTTTAATAAAATAACCTGATCTTCATTACCATCATTTATCCATTCTTTAATATCGTCTAGGCCTTTATAGAATTTACGGTTACCCGTGATGCCATCTATGCATTCTCCATAAGAGGTCACGTTGTTATGGCACATGCGAATGGCAGAGCTATCGTAATGCAGGTCAAATACCAGTTCACGTACGCCTTGGTCCATTTGTTCTTTAAGAGAGGATGATTGATTAAAATCCATTAGGTTATCGTCGTCGGCATTGCCAAAGGAGTTGTGACTGCCTACCCAGGTAGATTGCGCTAAGGGCGCGTCATTGTCTAAAGAGTTTTGAATGGTTAGGGCACGTTCTGCCCACTCTACCTGAGTTTCTGCCATTGCAGTGCTGCACATTAAAGTCACAACACTCATGCCAATAACTCGGCTTAAAGATAATGCATAAGAGTTTACTGGGAGTCGATTGTGACTACGTGGCCATTTTGAAATCATTGCTCTGCCTGTTTATTGTTATTTTAAATACTACAAAACAACAATATATTGAGAGCCGTTAGAGTCCTTTACGATTTCGTGCCAGTGTCTGTGATGGTGGTATTTTGTCCTTAATGTTGCACCTTGAAGGGATCAAGGTGCAAGCCAGAACAGGACTGCCAATGCTCTTAGTCTATTGAGGTAAAGGCAATGAAGGTAGCGCTGGACCTAAGCCTATTTTCAACATATTTAAGGCTTTTTCAGTTTCATTTTTTGCAAGATACAATCGGCTTAATTCACTGCGAGTTTCTATGTGGCTCTCTTGATTCAAGCTGGCTTCAAAATAATTTAAAGCCTCATCAAATTGTTCATTTAATAATGATAAACGCCCCAGAGTTAACAGTAACATGGCGTCGTTGGGGCGTTGCTTTAATTGATCTTTAGCAAATAACAGTTGGCGGTTACTGTCTTTGCCTTTCAGGCAACCATATTGACGAATAAGATCTTGGCTCCAATGGAAGCCCAGTATTTGTCTTAATTCTGGTTCGCCTTCATCCTGCTCAGCCAAGCAAATTAAATGCCCAAAGAATTTTTCTGCTAGAGGAACAAAGCCTGCTTGTTTAAGAATGCGCTTGGGAATTTTATGCCACATGTTTAATAGCTCTTTTGAATTCTTGCTGCAGGCATTACGTGAATTAACCAGATTCTCAATGAGCTCATCGTAGGCATTAATTTCCAGTTTAATGGTTTCTTTGCTGGGTAATAATTTGTATTTGTTAAATACTGGAAGCAAAGTCAAAACCGATTGCCAATCTTCAAGTTTGGTATAGGTTTTCAACAGCATGTGATTCACATATTGGTGTTTTGGAAAAGTTTTTTTCAAACGTAAGCAGGTAGCAAGGCTTTGCTCATATTGCTTACGTTCAATTTGCAGTTGAGCTTGCTGCAGTCCCACTGCTAATTCTGAACCCTTAGTGCTTTTTACCGCTTCTATTAATAAATTGTCGCTGTGCTGATAATCTCCAGCCTGCTGCGCAGCCCTGGCAGCAGCCAAGTAATTTATTATTTTCCCATTGCCCTGTGCACCCGCCATAAGCAGCTTTTCACTTTGTTTCCAGTTGCCTTCTGCCAGTGAGATAAGCCCCTTAACGGTTTTGTTTATGGCTTGTTTAATGCCTCGCTCTTCACGCCAGTTGCGTATACTTGAAGGGCCTCTCAGTAAACCCATAAGCACTTGAACAAAAATAAACCCACCCAGTATTAGCACCGCCAAAATGGCTAAAAATACCCACAGACTGGTTTCAAATACCCAGGACTGAAAGCTAATTAATATATAGCCACTGTCTTGCAGTATCAGGTGGCCTAATAAAGAACCTAGCACCAAGGCGACGGTTAAAATAATTAAGCGAAAGTTCATTACGCTTGCTCCGGCTGTTTCTTTTTGGCTGGAACAACTTTAGGAAGGCTAGGTTTATTGCTATTTGTTGGTGCCACAATATTAGGGCGGTGAGTTCGGTCAGAGAGAGTTTGGCGTAATAAACGTAATGAGTGGCTTACGTCTGGAATGACGAGTTTAATATTCTGGCTTTTAATTTTTACAATTTCATCTATTAAAGTAGCCGCTTTTTGGTGGCGTAGCCTGCTTTCAATCCACTGGACAGCGTTGTTTAAACTGGCTTCATATAATGTTTGATCTGCTTTTAAAAGCGCCCATTGGGCTTGCTCTAACATGAGCAACAAGCTGTGCTCCAATAATTGATATTGCTGAATGTTAAGTGGTGCTGCAAAAGGGCTGTCGGCTCTTTTAAGGCTTACAAGGGATTTTAATTGTGCCCAAATACTTTCATCTTTAGCTGCTTCATCTACAACTGTTGGTGTATTAATAAACTCAGTAGGCGGCAGTATGTCTTCATGAATATTAGCTTTAATTGCTTGGATTTGCGTATAGATACCCTGGCGATCAATCTTTTTATCCTGTCCTAATAACAGTATTTCGTTAGCAATGGTTTCGCGCACCATTAAAAAAGCCGGATCATCCAGTGTTGCCAAAATCTTATTGGCGGCATCAAATAAGGCACGGGCACCGATAGGCTCTTGTTGCAGGGTGGCTCTTTGATTGGCCAAGCGTAACAGGTATTCCACCTCGGCTAATTTCCAGTCTTCTTTTCTGGCACCTGGGATTTGGTTGATGGTTTGCTGCATGAAGCTTAGTTTTTTATTCATGCTGACGAACTGTTTGAGCGCTTGATCCTGCTCGATACTTTTTGATAGCTGACTCTTATATTGAGAATCGAGCAATTGAACATGGTTATCCAATGCGCTGTTTTGCTTAATTAGGGTTTCCACTCGATATTGGAAAAAAGCAATGGCCGCTATAAAAGCAATGGCAACTAACGTCCATAATATCCAGGAAGCATTCTTGTTGGTGGGCTGCTTAACCGCTTTGTTTTGGGCTTTAGCATCCAATTTCTTATTTGATTTGTCTGCTGATTTTGGGCTGTTGCCAGGGACAGGCGTCTTACTTTCACTCACGGATAACTCCCTTTTTATAAATAACGGTGACGATAATTGAATGTTGAAATGGAAATTCTAATGGTTCTTAGCTTTCAATATATTAAGACTTGCCAGTAAGTTTTCTGGCTTTAAATGGCCACAAACGTATGGTCGGTTAAAGCCTAGCGTCTTAGCGATTTTTGCAATGCGTTCGCTTGGCACAATCAAGTGAATGTTTAATAACGCACTATCTTGACCGATTTCCTTGGCCAGTTGCTGCGCCATCTCGCCACTGGTAATCAGAGCATAATGTATTTGCCTTTGCCTGAGTAGCTTTGCCAATTCTCCATTTTCAAAGGGAACGGCTTGGCGCTCATAAAGCTCTGCATATTGTACGCTGGCACCACGACTTTTAAGGGTATCGGCCAGTAACTCGCGCCCACCTTTTCCGCGTAAAATGAGGACTTTCTTTAAATTCATATCTTGCAGATCAGGCAGGGTTAATAGTCCTTCACTGTGGTTTTTAAGCGGAGTGGCCACTTCGATGCCTAACTTTTTAAAGGGGGCTGCGCTACTTGGACCCACCGCATACCAATTTATGCCTAACGGCATTTGTGGCCAATATTGGTCTATCCAATCTACTGCTAAGGTAGAGGCATTGCTGCTAACACTGATGACCACATCAAAATCACACAGGTTAAGAATCTGTTGCTTGATGGAGATGTAAGCTTGGGAGTGCTCTGTATGGAAGGGGTGAATCTTCAATAATGGCTGGCGAATACACTTCCAGCCATTATCTTCCAAAGCGCTAACCAGCTCTTCGCCCTGTCCTTGCGGACGGGTAAAAAGAACCGTTCCCTGGCTGTTAGCTTGCGCCATTAATCTACCTTGTGCCCATAGACATTACTTAAAATACGAGCGGCACCTTGGCTAAGCAAATCTTCAGCGGCTTGAATGCCAATATCTTGCGCTTGAGAAACATTGCCGCGCACTTCGCTGCGAATAATCTCGTCACCATTTTCACTGCCCACTAAACCACGCAGAAAAAGCTCATCACCATCCAGTGTGGCAAAACAGGCAATAGGCACCTGACAACCACCTTGCAGGCGCTTATTCATGGCACGTTCTGCTATGACACGATCAGACGTTGGCTTGTGATTAAGTGGAGCCAATAATGCGTTTGTTACTTCATCATCGATGCGGCACTCAATACCGACAGCACCTTGGCCACCTGCAGGTAAGCTTATCTCTTCGCTGATGTATTCGGCGATACGCTCCTTTAGTTCAAGGCGGATGAGGCCTGCACTGGCAAGAATGATGGCATCGTAATCGCCGTTATCCAATTTGCCTAAACGGGTTTGTACATTGCCGCGCAAGCTGGTGACTTTAAGGTCGGGGCGAGCAGCCATTAGCTGGCATTGGCGGCGTAAACTTGAGGTGCCCACATGTGCGCCCTGCGGGAGTTCTTCAAAGCTTTTATAGTTATTGGATACAAAGGCATCGGTGGGATCTTCTCGTTCACAAATGACGGATAGCCCCAGTCCTTCTGGAAATTCCATAGGAACGTCCTTCATGCTGTGAACGGCGATGTCGGCACGCCCATCCAGCATGGCCACTTCTAACTCTTTAACAAACAAACCTTTACCGCCAATTTTGGCTAGGGGAGTGTCTAAAATCTTATCCCCTTGGGTAGTGAAGGTGACAAGTTCTACTTCCAGTTGAGGATGCAGTTTTTGCAGCTCGGCTTTAACGAACTCGGCCTGCCATAAGGCCAATTTACTTTTGCGCGTGGCGATGCGTAATACAGACATAAAAAGCCCTTGGATTCACACAAGTATAAGATTGGGGCATGATACGGCAGATTCCCTCAATTTTCAGGGTCTAAATCATTCCCAGGCTGATAAACTGTGCTTTTCAATTGTGGCATTGGATTTCAGGGCGTTATTCCTTCTATCCTTTTAGGGCAATGACACCAATGGCATTGGTTGGCGAGAATCATTAAATACCCTCCTTCCTCATGGTAAGTGGCTCTAATTGAAGTTCTATTTATTGATGGCAAACGTGCACTGATTCATTTCGGTTTTTATCCGACCCGTGTACCACGCTAGCAGCGTTTAATATCGCATACCAACGGAATGAAAAGTTCTACACAGAAACTGTGGATAACTTACTGGAAAACTTAAGGACAATTGCCGGACAGTCCCGCCAATTGGAAGGGACTGTTAAATTGGTTAAAAACACGTCATTTATTTTTTTAAAAAAATCTTGATTTTTGAAATTAATAAAATAATTTTTCCTATGAAAACTTTTAGAATAAATAAAGTTTTACACATATTCTGTGGATAACTTTCTGCATAACTTAGGGACAATTACTGGTAGGCCACGGCCACCGTATCCCGCTCTTAAATTGGTTAAAAACGCGTCTATGTTAAATGGTTTCATTGTCTTACTTATTTTTTTTCTGCTGGGTGAATTTATTGCCAATTTATTTTCTTGGCCAATTCCTGGCTCGGTTATGGGCATGCTTTTATTGTTTATTTTTTTAGTGGTGCGCTCGGGCGTTCCGAAATCGATTAAGAGTTCAAGTAATTCGCTGTTGCCTTTTCTACCTTTATTTATAGTCCCGGCTTCGGTGGGGATTGTTAGTCATCTTTATCTTTTGCGCCAAGACGGAATTATTATTGTGGTTGCCATGGTAGTGAGTTTACTGGTGGGAATTCCACTATGCGGCTGGATGATGCAAACCATTTTAAAGTGGCAGGGGAAATAATAATGAATGAATTAAGGCTTAACCCCAGTAAAAAACACATGCAATGGCAGGTGGCATAATGCATTGGCAAAACGCTATATCGGAAATTTGGCAAAGTCCTTATTTGGGCCTGTTGTTAACCTTGTTAAGTTTTCAGGCGGGGTTAGTACTTTTTAAATCATCAGGTTCAAAGCCATGGCTACATCCTGTATTGATAAGCGCTTTGAGTTTATGTGCTGTGATTCTGCTCACCGATTTAACTTACGCTCGATATTTTGAAAGCGCGCAATCTCTAAATCAGCTACTTGGACCGGTGATCGTGGCGTTGGCTATTCCCCTGTATGAAAATCTTAATTTATTGAAGCGTTACTGGTTTGCCTTTGTGGTTACAAATGTTGTGGCCGGCGGCTTCACTATTTTTGTGGCGGTATTCATTGTGTACCTTGGGCAGGGCAGTGATGTAAGCGTTAACACTATGTGGACAAAATCAATCACCACCGCCATTGCTATAGAACTGGCGCCAGGTATTGGTGGGGTGGCGGCCTTGGCTGCAGCTTTAGTAATGTTTACCGGCGTATTTGGAGCCATCATTGCGGCTCCTTTGTTGCGGCTATTTAGAATTAACCATGCCGCGGCTCAAGGTACTGCGCTGGGAGTGTGTGCCCATGCGGTGGGTACTGCCAGAGCATTGGAAATGGGCAGTGTGCAAGGCGCCTTTGCTGCTCTTAGTATGTGTTTCATGGCATTACTGTGCGCTCTGGTGCTGCCTTTCATGCTTGCCTAATGATCTGCCGGTAATCCACCTGCGCTATGCATTTAGCTGTCTATACTTAAAGCTCACAGCAAACCCTTCTTCAGCCAGGGACAGGCAATGCATCAGCGTTTAATGCTTCTTAATATTTTGCTTCCTATAGCCTGCTTTGTGTTGTTGGGTTTTTTGCCGCAAGACATTTTTCTATTACCTGACTTTGTCCTGCTGGCCTTGGTGGTTTTCACCCTAGGTCGCGCATATCTATTAGTTCAGCAACAAGTTGTGTTTTCTGCGTTACCGATAGTGGCCTTGTGGGTATCAGATGAATGGCAATTGAATTTGGATCTGTTTGCACCGTTTGCCATTAATTGCTTTCTGTTTCATCTGTGGTTTGTGAACCTTCAGTGGGAAAAAAAGCCCTGGTTACACTGGTTACATTTGCTGAATTTAATTATCACTGCTTTGTTTGTGGGTTTGGCTCTGCGTGTTATTCCCATTAGTGCTTCATTGTTGGATTACGCTGAATGGCCGTTGGAATGGGTTTCGTTATTTTGCTTGCTGAGTCCCTTGTTATTTGTTTATAAGTGGCAGCGAACCGGTCGTTGGGCCAGTTACTGGCCTTTATTAACGGTGGTGGGGTTTCTTTTTGAATGGAGCTCGGACAACTACTTATATATCTGGACTGCATTGGCCCCGCTTTTTTCATTATCTCTGGATGCCTACATCTTGGCGTATGTAGATGAGCTCACCGGAATATTAGGGCGCCGAGCCTTGATGTTTAAGCTTAAAACAGCAGGCAAGCATTATTGTTTAGTAATGGTAGATGTGGATCACTTTAAACTGTTTAACGACAAACATGGCCACCAAGTGGGAGACGATGTGTTAAAAGTAGTGGCCAAGTTAATTGGGAAAACTTCAGGAGCGGTAGCATATCGGTATGGCGGTGAAGAATTTATTTTAATGTTTCCCAAGGGCCAGGCTCTGGAGTTGGCACCGCATATTCAGGCCACTCGGGAGCGTTTGGCAGCGTACGAGTTGTATCCTAAGGGACTTACACGCGACAAAAAGAAACGGGGAAAAGGACGAGTTCCAAAACCTTTACATATCACCGCAAGCTTCGGTATGGCTTGTCATAAAAGCGGTGAGTCAGTTAGTGCCGTGATTGAACGGGCCGATAAGGCCTTGTACCAGGCTAAGTCTAACGGCCGCAACTGTTTAGTCGTTGCCAAATAAATCTATGCACAGGTCAGACTGTTCTATGCTTAGTTAAACCACACAAAATAAGGGACTACTTATGGCAAATATTCTGGCCGTGGATGATAGCGCCGCGATTCGCACCTTAATGAAGGTGGTGCTTGAAGGTGCGGGGCACAATGTCTTTTTGAAGGAAAATGGTCGTGAAGCATTGGATTTTGCCAAAGGTCATACGGTTGACCTTGTGATTACCGATTTAAATATGCCGGAAATGGGTGGCATGAGTTTAGTGAGTCATTTACGAAAACTGGAAGAATATAAACGTAAACCCATCTTAGTGATTACCACCGAAACCGCCGATTATAAAAAACAAAAAGCCAAAACAGTGGGCGCCACAGGCTGGATTGCCAAACCAGTTGATAAAGATCGCTTACTAAAAGCAGTAGAAAAAACAGTGGGGTGACGTGCAGGGAAGCACTAATATCGCGGTGCCAGGATGGCAAAGAGCGATAAGTAAGGGATGCACTAACGGGATTTTTGCTCGGCTCTGGCTCCTGCTTCGCTCTATCGATTAAGTCCTTTTAATCGTCCCAGCAAATCCTAAGTGCTTACATCCATGTAAGCAATATCACGGTGCCAGGAAAAATAATTGCTCGGTTCTGGCTCCCTGCTTTACTCTATTAAATAATCACTCAGAAAAATCCTACGTATTCTCCTGAATTAACAATTTGATTGCGCAATTGGTCTAAAGATCGGGTAGGTGGTTTCAATCAGGCTGCTCACTTCTTTTTATTGTGTTTAATCTTTTAGTTTTGTTAGGTGACTTCGTCTAAATCCAGAGTCGGAATTTGCTGCTGCTTTTGCAGTAATTTAACTAAATCCTGACGAGCACGAATCATCTCTCGATAACTGTTCAGAATTGCGGGATTACTAATGCCCAAACGCCGCTGTGCATTGGCCATATGCCGCATAAGACTGTGAATCTCGTGTTGCAAGCGGTAAATCTTTGGATGAACTCGATACATCATATTCATATAACCCTGCCTGTTCACACTTAATAATAGTTAAGCTTGAGAGGGATAGAGCAGGGTTTTTGGATGAATTTAAGATTAAAAATCAGTAGGTATTAAAGAAATGAAATTAGTGACCTTTGTGACATTTTTAATTTCTAAATAATAGCCATTATGTATCACGCTAAATAGCGCCAAGGGTGAAACTTTTTTGTCTGGGTAGATTTTGAGAGAAAGAGATATTTGAAGTGTTAATAATTAAATTGAGCACAGAATAGTCATGTTGCACTCAAGTTAATTATTGTTGATCAAGGATAGGAATCTAGGTAAGTAAAATCGGGCGCCAATCAAAATCGATATAAGCCACCGCCAAGAACCCAGGCACGATCATGGTTGGTTTGCGCCCATATTGAATTGCTTCATATTGAAGGCTTAAAAGGTCACCACCTACACAGCGTAAAATAGCGTGGCCTGCGGCAACATCCCATTCGCTGACATTACCAAAGCGAGCGTAAATATCGCCTTTACCAGCGGCCAAGTAGGCTAGCTTTAAGGCACTGCCAATTGGGAATCTCTGCACCGGTGCCATCTTTTCTTCTAGGCGATTACATAAGTGTTGTAATTGGTCGGTGGCATGGCGGCGACTGGAAAAAACGCGAATGCAGCCGTTTTCACGAATCTGACTATTTGGGTTGACTGTTTTTAATAAAGAAGCAGGTTCCTCTCCCTTTTTGAGGAAGGCCTTACCGTCACCTCCGTAATAACATTCGTCGCTTACCGGTACGTAAATTAAACCAAATATCGGTTCGCCATTTTCAATAATGGCAATGTTAATCGTGAACTCATCATTACGATCAATAAATTCTTTGGTGCCATCCAGTGGGTCAATAAGCCAGAATCGCGGCCATTGGGTACGTTCCTGTTGGCTGGGAACATCGGTTTCTTCGCTGATAACCGGAATATCTATAATGGCGTTTAGACCATCGGTTAATATTTTATTGGCGGCCACGTCAGCTTCGGTTATGGGGCTGCTATCGGCCTTTTCTATCACTGTATATTCGCTGCGCTTATAAACATCTAATATGGCGCGACCCGCTTTACGGGCTAAATCTATTACATCAGCATAATTAGGCTGCATAGGGGTATCCTGTTATTTTTCGATGGACGCTGTCTTGTCCATATTCCCTTGATTGTTTTCGAACCATGATTTGGCCATGTAAAGGGCCGCAATGGCGCGGCCTTCAGTTACGTCGGCACGGCTCACAAGCTCATCTAATTTATTCAGCGGCCAAGCAACAACTTCTAAAGGTTCTGGTTCATCGCCAGGCAAAGATTCTTCGTATAAATCCTGAGCGATAAAAATATCAATACTGCTTTTCATATAACTAGGTGAAAGGCTCATGGATTTTAGGTAATGAAGCTGATTGGCACCTTTGCCTATTTCTTCTTTGAGCTCTCTATTAGCTGCTTGTTCAATGCTTTCACCAAGATCAACCGCCCCTTTAGGCAGAGTAAGCGTGTAATTTTCAATGCCCACTCCATATTCGCGAATGAGTAATACTTGGCCATTTTCATCAATGGGTACCATCATCACAGCCCCATGGCCACCGGAAGCCAGACGTTCATAAGTACGCTGGACGCCATTGGAAAATTCCATCTCGAGGGATTCTACGGTGAAAAGCCGGCTTTGTGCTACAACATGGCGGGCATGAATGCGGGGTTTAACTGGATTATCGTTTTCACCCGGTGAATTGGGCGCTTTAGCTTGTTCTGTCATAGACACTATAATTTGGCCATTTAGCCGCCTAGTATGAACTTATTGGTCCATGACTTGAAGTCTGTATCTGTGCCCTCATCTATAGGATCAGAATAGATGCGCCAATCTGCCTATTAGATGTAGGATGTTCATAATAACCATGGGGTTTTGTAAATGATTGAATGGGATCAAATTGATACCGTGTTATTGGATATGGACGGCACTTTATTAGATTTGCATTTTGACAATTACTTTTGGATGCAGCATCTGCCCGTTAAGTATGCTGACTTCCATGAGCTCGAGCCAGCCCAGGCTTTAGAAAAACTCACCCAGCAAATGAAAGACAAGGTAGGCCAGCTTGAATGGTACTGCCTTGACTACTGGAGTGACCTCACTGGAATGCCTATTGCTAAGCTGAAGGAAGATATTAGCGATAAAATTCAGTTTCGCCCCCATGTTCAAGATTTTTTAAAGGCTTTAAAAAAGGCGGGTAAAAAAAGCATTATTGTCACAAATGCTCATCGCGATAGCGTTGATTTAAAAATGTTACACACCAATTTAGACAAAATGGTGGATGGCATTATCAGCTCCCACGATTATGCATTTCCAAAAGAAGAGCAGGGCTTTTGGCAATCTCTCATGGAAAATGCGCCGTTTGATTTGCAACGTACCGTACTTATTGACGACAGTTTGCCTGTGTTAGAATCTGCGCGAAAATACGGCTTTGAGCACCTGCTGTGTATTAGTCAGCCAGACAGCCAAAAACCAAAACGAGACATTTCACAATTTAAGGCCGTGGATCAGTTCAGCGATATCATGCCCATTCTCAAGCCCAGTGATACAAATCATGAGTGAAGCAGAAAAGAAAATACGCCTGGATAAATGGCTGTGGGCCGCCCGCTTTTATAAAACTCGAGCGCTTGCCAAGAACGCCATTGAAGGCGGGAAGGTGCATTACAACGAGCAACGCTGCAAGGTGAGTAAGCTTGTGGAACTGGGGGCCATGTTAAAGGTTCGCCAAGGCTTTGATGAAAAGACGGTTGAAGTGAAGGCGCTAAGCGAGCAACGCCGCGGAGCTCCTGAAGCAGCCCTTTTATATGAGGAAACCGTTGCCAGCATTAAATTACGCATGGATGAAAGTGAGCGTCGACGCAAATTTAAACACGCTAACCCCATATTTGATCATAAGCCCAATAAGAAAGAGCGTCGCCAGATACACCACTTCAATGAAGTGAACAGCGAAGCGGGCGAGTAGCCCAGGTCTTTTTTCAACAAAACTAATTTTTAATAGGCAAGCCCATGGCGACTGCAGATTCTTTACAACGTTTCACCTTTGACAAAAGCCATGTACGTGGCGAGTTGGTGGGACTAAATAAAACCCTGACCGATATATTTGAGCGTCAATCTTACCCCGAAGAAGTAAATAGGTTGCTGGGGCAATTACTGGCAGCGGCCGCCTTATTAAGTGCCACTGTTAAAATTAACGGATTATTAACCTTGCAGGTGCAGGGAAATGGGCCCTTGCAGCTACTTCAAGCGGAAACTACCAATGACGGTAAAATGCGCGGCATTGCGCGCTTAGACTCCGAAAAAGAACTAACAGGAGACAATTTATTTGGAAGAGATGCCCGCCTGATTATTACCATCGACCCAGATGAAGGCCGTCGCTATCAGGGCATTGTGGCAATGGAAGGTGATGACCTTTCTAAGTCACTGGAAGGTTACTTTAAGCAATCAGAGCAATTGGCAACGCGCTTGTGGTTAAGTTGTGAGTCTGGTGTGGCTGCCGGTTTTTTGCTGCAAGAATTGCCCAAATTAGGTGAGCTGCAAGAAGAGATGGAAGTGGATGAAGATGCCTGGAGGCGACTTACCCATTTGGGCAGCACCATTAAAAATGATGAATTATTACACCTTGAAAACGAGCAAATCCTGCACCGCTTGTATCACGAAGAAGTGGTTCGTACCTACGATAGTGAAGGGCTTAAGTTCAGTTGCAGCTGTACTAAAGAGCGACTATCCGTGGCTCTTGAGCAAATGGGTTATGAAGAATGCCAGGAAATCATAGACGAGCAGCAAAAAATTCGCGCCGATTGCCAGTTCTGTGGCCAGCACTACAGTTTTGGGCAGAGTGATATTAATGGCTTGTTTCCAATGCAGTCGGCTAAAAACCAAGTTAATAGACTTCACTGATGTCCTAAATTAGCAAAAATCTGGCGCATATGAATGATAATAAATCCAATTTATAGTAAAGATAATTGGCATAAATATTCTGTATGCCCCTGATGTGTGCAGGGACTGCACCCTAGTTTGCCACTAAATCATGACAATACTGGCCAAGGGAGTCTCTTTTTGGGTCTAGACTATTCGCCTGCTGTATATTTTCTGGCATAATCGCGGCCCTAAAAAATTATAATTCGCTTGAATCCTACCTTGATTTATAGCGGTAATGTTTTCAGTTTTCTGGCCACAAGCCAGACAACCAACAAATGGATTGGCCACACATGACCACCGTATACACTGACCTTTCTTCTGCATTACTCGTGGAAAAAGCACTTGCCAATGGCGAAGGCCGTTTACAAGATAATGGTGCTTTAGTTGTTGAAACGGGCAAGCGTACCGGCCGTTCTCCAATGGACCGTTACATCGTTCAAGAGCCAAGCACTTCTGACGCTATCGATTGGGGCAACGTTAACCGTCCTTTTGATGCCACCAAATTTGATGCCTTGTGGGATCGCGTTGAAGCGTATCTAGACCAGCATGACCAATTTGTATCTATGGTTCATGTGGGCGCAGATTCAAACCACTATCTTCCAGTTAAAATGACCACACAAACTGCATGGCAGAACTTGTTTGGCCGTAACTTATTTATCCGACCTGAAACATTCAATCCAAGCGACAAAGAAGAATGGCAGATCCTTAACGTTGCCAACTTCGAATGTGTTCCAGAGCGTGACGGCACTAACTCAGACGGCGCGGTTATCATTAACTTTGCGGCTCGCAAGGTACTATTGGCGGGCATGCGTTACGCAGGCGAAATGAAAAAAGCCATGTTCTCTGTACAAAACTTCTTATTGCCTGAAAAAGACGTTTTGCCTATGCACTGTTCAGCCAACGTAGGTGAAGAAGGCGATACTTGCTTGTTCTTCGGCCTTTCTGGTACGGGTAAAACGACCCTTTCTGCTGACCAAAGCCGTTACCTAATAGGTGATGATGAACACGGTTGGGGCAAGGGCACTGTATTTAACATCGAAGGCGGTTGCTATGCAAAAA
>ERZ1027231.127-NODE-127-length-40031-cov-273.749825_pt1 | contig 40031 bp, 46 predicted proteins | sample MGYA00520866_ERZ1027231 | MGnify/ENA primary metagenome ERZ1027231 (study PRJEB33311, sample SAMEA4378411) | marine metagenome | biome: Marine biome; feature: Fjord; material: Water | collected 2014-07-20T08:00:00Z/2014-07-... | depth 75 m ...
TGATAATTCAAACTGTCTACATTATTATTTTTATCAGGGCCCATCATGATGCCCGGCACATAGCGCAAAACTTCAGCCAAGTTATTCGTGCCTAAATTTTGTATAAATTCGCTATCTAAAATGGTCACACTGGCAGGCACATCAGATTGATGCTGTTGAATTCGAGTCGCGGTTAAAACCACAGGAACAAGATTGCTATCAAAAGCGGGCAAATCAAAACCCGAACCACCCAGGCCAGACTCTTCAAACCCCATCATATCGGAGTCATCGCCCAATATATGATCGTCTGCAAAAGTGGCTTCCGTGCCAAGTAATCCCATCAAACTAATACTGATAATACGAATAAATTGCATTCACTAGTCCCCAAAAACTACCGCAGATTGTGCCAGAACTTAAGTAAGTAGAGTAGCTATAGGTCAAGTGTAGTATGAATTTTTAGGCTATTTAGACTAAGTTTTAAGATTGAAGGACCCTATGAAACTTAATTCAGGGTCTTTGTGCCGATTTGCATGAGAAATGAGCGATCATAGAGCTCATTCTTAGACTGTAAAAATGGATTTTAACAATCTGAACCCTAACCCCATTATTTGGAGTATCGAGTTTTCAGAATTCGGGATAAAGCCTGACGCCAAGGCTTAGGCTTAATACCAAAAGTAAAAAGCACCTTTTTTGTGGCTATTTTCGGTGAGGATTCTGAGAATATGGCATTCATTTGATGGATGGCGTCACTACTGATCTCGGCCACTTGCAGATCTTCATGCTGCCTTGCTTCTGCGACCACAACTTCAGCAAACTTAAATAAGGTTGTTTGCTCTGCGCTGCAATAATGATAAATGCCCCATAGTTCGGCATAGCGCAGTTGATTCGCCATGGCCAACAACACAGCAGCAATATCACAGGCTGACGTAGGGCAAAGGGTTTTAGAATCTGAAAGTTGTAAATGGGTTTCTTGTTGGGCCAACTCTAACAGCTTGGATACATCATCTTGCCCTTGTGAACTGAACAACCAACCAATACGAACAATCAGACTTCTAGGGCATGAACTTAGAATGGCGGTCTCAGCTGCTAGTGTCAGCTTGCCAGCCTCTGTTTCAGGAAAGGGTTCATCGTCTTCAGTAAAAGACTCACCTTCTTGCCCAGCAAATACATTGTTTGATGACAGTTGAATTAACCCTATATTCAATGCGCTGCATGCTTGACTGATGACGCTGGCCTGTTCTGCCGCTATACCACTTAGAGAAGGCCTAATGCAGTTAATTAAAAATGTAGGCCCACGCTCTTTTAGTTTTTCTAAGATTGCCGGTGCGTTACTTAGGTCCCAGTCTGTACTATGAATCGCATGTAAGGATATTTCGCTTTTTTGCGCCTGATCGGTCACGGCACGGCCGACTGGATTATCGGCGCCTAATATCACTAAATGAAATGCTTTGGACATGTTACTTAATACCGCGCCAGATAAGTCTTAAGGAGATTTAAGGGAGGTTTGACTTGAATTGAATGTACCAAGCTTGCCATTACAAATCCAGTGGGGATATTGGCAAGCTTGATATTCTAACAATCGCTGAGCGAATTTTACTCTAACTTGATTCGCTTAGGCCGCTACAAAGGCTTTAACCCGCGTATATAAAAACTTAAAAAACCGCCTAACATAAGATTTGTCTAGTACCACATACAGCGCAGGCAAAATTAACAGACACACAAATGTCGTGAACAGTATTCCAAACCCTAAAGACACGGCCATGGGTGTTATGAATTTAGCCTGACGGCTTGTCTCAAATACCATAGGAGCCAATCCACCAAAGGTTGTCAGTGTGGTTAATAAGATTGGTCGAAAGCGTCGCTCACATGCATCCAGTATGGCTTGCTTAATATCGACACCTTTTGCACGCAAACTGTTGGCATAATCAATTAAGATCAAACTGTCATTCACCACCACTCCGCACAACGCCAACATGCCCATAATGGCAATAATCGACAGCGTAAAGTCCAATAACAACAAACCACATAATGCCCCCACGATCCCAAACGGAATCACCATCATGATCAGTAAGGGTTGTTTGTAACTCTTAAACGGAATGGCTAATAATATATAGATGGCGATTAAGGCAAAAATTAACCCCTCTTTTAAACTGCCTAAACTCTTCTTGTTGTCGGCTTGCCTGCCGCCATAGCCGATATTCACACTTGGGTACTTAGCCGATATTTCTGGAAAGTACTGCCCTTCTAACGTGCTTTGAATACTGGGAATCAAAGACCTTGGTTCAACGGCAGCACCAATGGTTACAACCTGGGTGCCATTTTTTCGCTTTATCTGCGCAGGGGATGATCCCTTAATTAGCTTCGCGATTGAGTTCAGCGGCACCCTTGCCCCTGTCGGTGTAACAATCAACAAGTGTTCAATATCTCGTTGGAACTGACGCTCTTCTTCAGGCAAGCGCACCAGAACAGTTACTTCATTTTTCCCACGTTGCTGACGTAACGCTCTTGCTCCATACAAACTATTACGAACTTGGTCAGCGACACTTGTGGCGCTTAACCCTAGGCTGCGGCCATTGTTATTCAGCTCGATATCCCATTTGGGTTTTCCGCTGGTTAAACTGTTCTCAACATCTTTGACGGCACTTAGTAAATTTAATGCCTGTACCACTTCATCACTGGCCAAGGCCAACTCTGTAGCATCACTTCCTTTAATTTCAAGCGTGAATGGCCGACCGCTGGCTGGACCGCCACCGCGTTCGGCGTCAAAGCTGATGCTTTTCACACCCGCCAGCTCCCCTAGTTCGGTGCGCCAAAGCCCAACCACTTCATTGGTTGTATAAGGTCTGTTTTCACCGGGAATCAAACGCGCGTCTATTTCAATAGAGCTGCCCGCAATTTTGGATGTGGTGCTGACTAAGAATTTACCATGCTCATTTTCTATGGGTGCCATCACATTATTTAAAGCGATTTCACCTAAGTCACGTACCGCTTCGGCTTGTTGTTGCGTGGCATTTTGTGGCATCTCAATGGTCACAACTGCCGATTCACCTTCTAACACAGGGAATTGAGTAAACCCCATTCGACCACTCATTGGCATAGCAAATACAACACAAGCAATTGCCACTGCAATGGCCAGTGTAATACCTGGATTATCCAATAACCTCATAACCAAAGGGCGGTAATGATTATGAATAAAGTACACCAGCCTCTTATCTATTTTTTCTTGAAGATCATCTAGCCACAGCCCAATTTTAGATTCTGGCTTGTCTTTTAAATGCGCAATGTGCGCAGGTAATATGAAAAGGGCCTCGACCCATGAAATGGCAAAACACAATATCACCACAGCCGGTATCGCCATCATGACTTTGCCCATACCACCCTCAATAAACATCAGGGGTAAAAAAGCCACTATGTTGGTTAAAATTGAAAAGGTTAAAGGTATTTTTACTTGGCGCGCCCCTTCGATAGCGGCTTCCATTCGGCTTTTACCTTTTGCCAAGTTCTCGTAAATGTTTTCACCCGCAATAATGGCGTCATCCACCACTATCCCCAATGAAATAATAAAGGCGAACATAGACACCATATTTATCGACACACCAAAATAGGGCAGGAATAACATGGCCCCCAAAAATGATGTGGGTATACCCATGGTCACCCAAAATGCTAATCGATACTCTAAAAATATACCCAGCAAAATAAATACTAGGGCCAATCCAATGAAAGCATTTTTAAGCAATAAATTTAGCCGCTGTCGATACAATTCAGCATCATCATCAATCACCGTTAAATACGCACCTTCAGGCAGAAGGGTTTCAAGGTCATCCCACATGGCGTAAATACTGTCCACCACAATCGTCGGCGTTTGATCACCACTGCGATACACCGTCATCTGAATACTTTCTTTGCCATCTAGCGTCACGATATTTGTCGTACTTTCAAAACCCTCATTAATACTGGCCACATCGCCCAGTCTTAATGTCACGCCATTTGCATCTTGCTTTAAAGGAATTTGAGCGAATTCTTCTGCCCAGTAAATTCGATCATTCAAGGTAACAAGAATATCGCCACCTTGAGTTTTAACCGTGCCTGCGCTTTTTTCAATGGCATTTTCACGAATGCGAGTAGCGACTTCCGATAGGGTTAGCTTGTATTTTTCTAATGTGATTTTAGAAATGTCCACATGAATTTCTTCGGCTGGAGCGCCTTTAAATTCGATTTGTGAAACATAAGGGGACTCTAGAATTTTTTCTTTTACGTCTTCTGCCAAACGCTTTAATTCAAATTTACTTAAACTGCCATGAAGCGCTAAGTCCATGATGTCTTTTTTCATGGCCCAAATACTGACAATGGGTTGCTCCATTTGTGCAGGGAATGTTGAAATTCGATTCACCGCTTGCAACACATCTTGATAAATTTGCTGAGTATCTCGCCCTGATTCAACACTTATGGATACGGTGGCATAACCCTCTTGGATAGATGCATTAATATCATCAATGCCTTCCAAATCGGTTAATACATTCTCGACAGGTAATACAACACCTTGTTCCATTTCTGAAGGTGACGCGCCCGTATACACTAAACGGACCTGCACAACGTCTACGGTAAACTCAGGAAAGACTTCTTTTTTGATGCTCATGGAGGTTAGAAAACCACCAATGATCAGTGCCAACATCAATAGGTTAGGCGCAATCCCGTGACTGGCCATCCATGCAATGGGGCCACTATTCATGATGGATTTCATTTATCGCTCACCTCTAGTTCAGCCACGCTAGAATGGGCTTTATTCAAGTCGCTTTTATTAATAGGCTGAACTTTTTTCGGACTTGAATCATCTAGCGCTGGCTGTTTGTCTGCTGCACCATGAGCGATCGTTGTCTCGTTATTTGGTTTTTCCATTTCGGACGCGTTATTTAATACCCGTAACACCATGCCTGCCTTAGGGGCATCAATACGGCTTAGCAAAATTTGATCGCCAAGCTTTGTTGAAATATTTACCCACGAAAATTCACGCCCTGCATACAAGACTTCTACCGTTCTATTTTGTAAAACTAACTTATCATCAACAACCCAAACATTGCCGGAAGCATTTAAAGAGTCTGTTTTGATCATGCTGGCATGCTTAAAGCCCTTACCAGATAACGTAACGTGCACATAGTCATTATATCTAATGGTAGGAAGATCCGTCTTAATGTCGGTACCTTCATGACTGGCTTGGGTAATTAATAATGGGTCTTCAATGCTAATTAAAATTCTGGCTTGCCTGTCTGTGGCATCTACCTGTGGCAACACGGTTAATATTTTTGCATCCCGAGTTTGATCAACACCGTTTACAGTCAGCTTGGCATATTGCTCAAGATCCAGTATTTGTAAAAATGATTGAGGGACTTTTACTTCTAACCAGTATGCACTGGCGTCTAGCACCTCAAAAACGGCACTGGCATTATTAACAAACGCCCCAACTGTTGAATTTTGAGCGAGAACATGACCATCAAAAGGCATGGTGATTCGTGTTCTGTTTAAATCTAATTTGGCTTTATTTAGCTCTGAACGAGCAAATGCCAGTGCGGCTTTAGCACTGGCTAATTGTGGCTTGCGTAAAGCAAGCGCTTTACCTGCAGGGTTCAACTTCATGCCTGAACGTTGATAATCTTTTTTCGCATTCTCGACCTGGGCCAATTCCATATCTAGGCTGGATTGCGCTTGAATTTCTTTTGCTTTTTTCTGCTCATATACAAGCTGATAACTGGCACTGTCCACCCGAGCCAATACAGCGCCTTTTTTCACAAAGCTACCTGGCACCGCTAATGGATTAACCGAAAGAATTTGACCGGATACCTGAGCGACTAATTTCACACTTTGATTTCCATTAACAGCGGCACCACCCTGCCATGTCGGACGCCTGTCTGACGGGACTAACGCCATTGTCTCGACCAAGGGTGCAAGCTCAACAATCGGCTTTTTAACTGGCTTTGGTGCGGTCTTCACAACCGTTACCATTAAAGAAGCACCCACAATCAATATGGCAATAATGATAAAAAAACGCTTATTCATAAAATTTCCCAAAACCTTCACTCAACACAGACCAAGTCTATTATGCGGATTATTATTAATCATGTAATAGGGGAAACCAATCCTATTTACACTTCTTTATCTACCTATACGCAACAAAGCAATAAATGGGTTTCAAAGTAGCTAATGACACCCCTAGTAACAGTACTATGGGAACTATATAGCAGCACAGCATACTAAGCCTTAATGCGCCTTTGCTAATCAACGCTAGCCCGATTACACTTAGATCATGAAACGACTTTGCATCATTACTTTAATCATAGGACAAGCCTTAGCATTAACGGCTTGGGCATCTGTGCCTGTGATAAGTGAGCAAGGGACTGAAAGTGCACATATGCAGTTAGATGACCACGATCATGGGTCTACTGAACACCAGCATTCATCTGATGATCACGAACATGATGAAGGCTGTCATTTGCATTTATCCGTGCAATTAAATGATTCAGGGTCACTGAACATTGCATCAGAACACAGCAAATCCATTCAAAACTCTCACCTTTCTATTTTTCATAGCCGAGCATTAACAGGCCCTCCCACTCCACCACCGACCGCTTAACTTCCCATTCAATTTTCACTCTTATTTGAATCACATAGGCTTGCGTGCCTATAGGAAGTATTTATGTCAGTACCAATAAAAAGCCCTACCCGAAATTTTCACTTAATAGCCTTTATAAGCCTGCTTACACTTACAGGCAGCGTAATTGCTAGCGGTGATCATCATGAATTAGAAGAAGAACATGCCGATAGCACACTCATTTCGGACCAACAAATTCTACTCAGTGGCATCAAAACAGAAGCCGTAAAACCCTTCACATTGAATATCACCAAAACATTATATGGAAGCGTCACTACTCCACAAGACAAAGCCTTTCGAGTATTTGCCAGCTATGAAAGTTTGGTGAAACAGGTACACGTTATTGAAGGGCAATCCGTCAAAAAAGGGCAGCTACTGCTAACCCTATTCAATAAACAAAATTTGCAAACTTACACCCTAAGCAGCCCAAGCAATGGCGAGGTAACGAAGCGATTTGTAAACACTGGTGACCATGCCGATGAAAACATTTTATTAGAGATAACCGACTTATCTAACGTTTGGATTGAGCTTTCCGCCTTCCCAAAAGACATCGAAACACTCAACAAAGGCCAAGAAGTTTGGGTTTACGATATGCACCAGCATAAAAAATCAAAAGGTAAAATTATCTATGTAGCGCCAATCATGACTGAAGGCCACATTGCCCGAGCACGCGCAATATTAAGTAATGCACAGCAACACTGGCGCCCAGGCATGCACATCAAGGCAGACATAAGCGTTGATGAATCCAATGTGCCACTTGCTATAAAAACAAGCGCACTTCAAAACTTAGAAGGTAAATCGGTTGTATTCGTAAAAGAAGGTAATGAATTCCATAGCCGCCCAGTTGTTTTGGGGAGAAGTGACAGCACCCACACCGAAGTGATTTCAGGACTTTCAGTAGGCGATGAATATGTATCTGAAAATAGTTTTGTAATCAAAGCTGATATCAAAAAAGACGGCGCTAGCCACGACCATTAACCCAAAAAGGACGAGACGATGTTAAATCAAATCACGACCTTTGCGGTGCAAAGGCGCTGGCTGATCATCAGCCTTACTCTACTAATCGCGCTATACGGTGTGTATAACGCAAAACATTTACCGATTGATGCCGTACCTGACATAACCAATGTGCAGGTACAAATAAACGCTCAAGCCGATGGGTATTCGCCACTTGAATCCGAACAACGCATTACCTATATCGTAGAAAATGCCATGGCTGGTTTACCTAATTTAGATTACACCCGTTCGCTATCTCGCTATGGGCTATCTCAGGTTACCGTTATATTTGAAGAAGGCACGGATATCTACTGGGCCAGACAGCAAATTAGCCAGCGAATTCAAAATATACGTGGTGAACTGCCTAACGGAATTGAACCTCAAATGGGGCCCATTTCCAGTGGTCTTGGGGAAATATTCACCTATGCAGTTTCCGCACAAGAAGGCGCAAAAAAATCTGACGGCAGCCAATATACACCTGAAGATCTGCGCACAATACAAGACTGGATCATCAAACCTCAACTGGTCAAAGTAAACGGCATAACTGAAATAAACAGCATTGGTGGTTATGAAAAGCAATATGAGGTGTCTCCCATAACTGGGAAGCTACTAGCGTATAAAATCACCATTGCCGATATTGTTCATGCGCTTGAAACCAACAATCAAAATTCGGGAGCGGGTTTCATAGAACGCAATGGTGAGCAATGGCTACTAAGGTCTCCGGGTCAACTTAATACAATTTCGGACATTGAAAATATTATCATTACAAAACGAGATGACGTGCCTGTCAGACTCAAAGAAGTGGCTACCGTTGGATTTGGAAAAGAGCTGCGAACGGGGTCTGCCACCTACAATGGCAAAGAAACCGTACTGGGTACTGCCTTTATGTTACTAGGAGAAAACTCTCGAACAGTATCGCAAGCGGTTAAATCCGCACTCACTCAGGTAAATAAAAGTTTACCGGATGGTGTCATTGCCGAACCCGTTTACAACCGAACCACTCTAGTAAACAAAACACTTAACACTGTTAAGAATAATTTACTTGAGGGCGCGATCCTGGTGATCGTAATTTTATTTTTACTGCTAGGAAATATTAAAGCCGCAATTATCGCAGCCCTGGTTATTCCTTTAAGCATGTTATTCGCGATAACAGGCATGAGCCATAACAAGGTTTCGGGGAATTTGATGAGCCTTGGGGCAATCGATTTTGGCCTAATTGTAGACGGTGCTGTCATCGTAGTTGAAAACTGCCTAAGACGACTCAGTCTTTATCAAAAAAGATTAGGGCGTAACCTAACCCTTGAAGAACGCTTAAGCGAAGTTATTAAAAGCACACAAGAGGTGATTAACCCAGCCGTGTTTGGCATTTTAATTATCATGCTTGTGTACTTGCCTATATTTGCTTTAACTGGAGTTGAGAAAAAAATGTTCCACCCTATGGCATTTACCGTTGTTGCCGCTCTTCTGGGTGCACTTATTTTTTCGATTACATTTGTTCCCGCTTTGATTGCTATTTTATTTTCTGGTTCAGTAGTAGAAAAAGAAAATAGACTGCTTAACAAACTGCAATCCCTTTATAAGCAGTCCCTTACTAAAACCATTGATAACAGCACACCAGTGTTAGTGATTGCCATTTCATTTATTACGTTAAGTGCTTTTCAAGCCACACAACTGGGCAGTGAATTTTTACCCAAGTTAAATGAACACGATATTGCTATGCATGCCATGCGCATTCCAGGGACAAGCCTTCAGCAATCAACGGACATGCAATTACAGCTTGAAAAAACAATCATGGAATTTCCTGAAGTGGACAAGGTTTTTTCTAAGATTGGCACACCCGAAGTAGCCACTGACCCCATGCCTCCGAATGTCGCCGATACATTTTTAATACTAAAAGAAATATCAGACTGGCACGATCCGAATAAAAGCCGCCAGCAACTACTAGAAGAAATCAGGCGTTCTGTAGAAGAAATACCCGGCAATAAGTATGAATTTACGCAGCCCATTGAAATGCGATTTAACGAGCTAATAGCAGGGGTACGAAGCGATGTGGCCATTCGTATTTATGGTGACGACTTGAATATACTGGCCGAGCAAGCCAGTAAAATCCAAAATAAACTGGCAACAGTAGAAGGTGCGATGGATGTAAAAATGGAACAAGCCAAAGGGCTGCCGTTCGTGAATATTGAACCTCAACGAGAACACTTGGCACTTATGGGTTTGAACATCAGCGATGTCCAGCAAGCATTACAAAATGCCGTTAGCGGTACACAAGCCGGATTAATATACGAAGGGGACAAACGATTTAAATTAATGGTACGACTTAATGATTCCACTCGAACCAATATAGACGCACTAAAAAATATCCCTATTTATCCCCCTCGCTTAGAAAACCGTGAATTAAACTTTGTGCCTTTAGGGGAGGTAGCCAAACTGTCCTTGATTGAAGGCCCAAATCAAATTAACCGTCAGTTTGCAAAACGTAACATGGTGGTCACCGCCAATGTATCCGGACGCGATCTTGGTTCATTTATCGCCGATGCTCAAATAGCATTAGATCAAGTGACTCTACCTGCTGGTTACTGGCTCGAATACGGTGGAACGTTTGAGCAATTACAAAGCGCCAGCCAGCGGCTGCAACTAGTCATACCCGTAACATTACTATTGATCTTAGGATTACTTTATACAGCGTTCAATTCCATGCGTGACGCGCTGATCATATTTACGGGTGTTCCGCTGGCTTTAACCGGTGGCGTCATGGCGCTGTGGTTACGCGACATCCCTTTATCCATATCTGCAGCGGTGGGTTTTATTGCGCTTTCGGGAATTGCCGTTTTAAACGGTGTTGTCATGCTAACATTCATTAAATCACTTAAAGAAAACAACACACCTGTTCTACAAGCCATAATCACTGGCGCATCCTCTCGGTTACGTCCAGTACTCATGACCGCATTAGTCGCAAGTTTAGGATTCATACCAATGGCAATTAATTCAGGTGCAGGGGCGGAGGTTCAGAGACCACTAGCAACTGTTGTGATTGGAGGCATCATTTCTTCCACCCTTCTTACTCTTTATGTATTACCCGCATTATACCGACGGGCTTATCGTCACTAGACTGCTATTATTACTTTAGGGGGCATATTTAGATTATTTTAAATAAATGATCCCCTATGGTTTTAATTTCTAAAGATTTAAGACTTTTTTACCAATTGTCCTATTTATTCTAATTTGCACGGTTTATTATTGCCCTACAAAGGATTAGCGAAAACAGAACATGGAAAGTACTGCAAATAGCGACAAGCTAAAGTCAATTGCGATTAGGAACACTCGCTCTACAATGCTGGCATATGCCGTTCCTACTTGCTTGTATTCTGGTGTAACAATAGCCCTTGGCTTTACATCGACTCCCTACCTATATTTTGTTCTTATCTACCTTGTTACAGTATTATTTATTGGTGGTTGTGAAGTTTACATTCGCAATGTGGATAACTTTACCTATGAACTTGGCCCAAAAATCCTACTTGGGCAAGTTTTATATTGTGCCGCCATATTCCCTATATGGTTATTATTACTAGAAGAGGGCCGCGCTGGCGGGCTTTTATTTGCGCTCACCTTACTTGTTTACACCTTTGCTTATAGCAGTTTAAAAATTGCGATCGCGTTGAATACCTTTGTAGTTTCTGGTTATATCTTTTGTGCTTATATTGCCATTTACTTACTGGATCAAAAAGGCAGCTTTAGGCATGAAGTGTTATTGATGGCTTCATACTTACCGGTAAGCATTGTCATCGGTCAAGTGGGCTCCAAGTTGGCTCAAAAGAAATATTCAGTTAAAAAACTTTTGAACGAGCAAAAAACCACACATTTGCACCTTGAAGAGACATTAATAAAACTAAAAGAAGCGGCTAGCACAGATGAGTTAACTGGGCTTTTGAATAGAAGAGAGCTCAATAATCGAATGGAATATGAGCTTACTAAAGCACAACGAAAAAAAACCAAAATATCACTTTTAATAGTCGACCTCGATCACTTTAAAAAAATAAACGATACTCATGGCCACCATTGCGGCGACCTAGTTTTAAAGTACGTGGCAGACTGTCTAAAGCAACATTTCAGAAATACAGATTCGGTAGCTCGCTGGGGTGGAGAAGAGTTTTTAGTGCTTATGCCAGATACAAATTTAGAAAAAGCTGAACAGGTTTGCTCTCGCGCGCTCCACTCTTTGAGTAAGGGCGAGTTCTATTACAACACCCATCCCATTAAAATCACAGCCAGTGCAGGCCTATGCGAGATGGATCATAAATCCGATCCAGAACTGGCTCTACACATTGCTGACGAACGCTTGTATTTGGCTAAAACCAAAGGCCGCAATCAAATTATTTCTAAATCGGCTAACAGCTAATACTCGCGAGCCATAACGCTTCCCATTAAAAAGCCCCGACTAAATCGGGGCTTTTTTATCCTGCTTTAAAATCTTGATTACAGATTAAAACGGGATATCATCATCAAAATCATCAAACGCATTACTAGGTGCAGCTTGCGGTGCTTGCTGAGGAGCCTGTTGTGGCGCTTGCTGGTAAGGCGCAGCTGGTGCTTGCTGTGGCGCTTGACCATATGCTGGTTGCGCAGGTGCCTGTTGAGGTGCTTGCTGGCCATAAGCTGGTTGGGCTGGTGCTTGTTGCTGAGGAGCTTGCTGACCATATGCTGGTTGAGCAGGTGCCTGCTGTGCCATTGGCTTAGCGGCAGGAGCATTATAGCCCATGTTATCGCCACTCTGGCTATTACGGCTATCTAACATAGTCATTTCGTTAGCAATGATTTTAGTCGAATAACGCTTAATGCCATCTTTTTCATATTCGTCTGTACGAAGCTTACCTTCGACATAACACTTGGCGCCTTTCTTAAGGTATTCACCCATGATTTCAGCCAGACGACCAAACGCTTCTATGCGGTGCCATTCAGTCTTATCAACTTGCTGACCTGTATTTTTATCTTTATAGCCTTCGTCTGTCGCAAGGCTCATGCTGCAAACAGCATTGCCGTTTGGCAGGTAACGCATCTCAGGGTCACGACCTAGAGTACCGATGATCATTACTTTGTTAATGGATCCACGTGCCATTATTGCTCTCCGCCCGCAGGCTATTTTTTAACTATTATAGTATTCGAATTATTTATATGCATTTAACTTTGTTGGGTCGAAGGTCTTATTATCGACCTTCAGATATGCTGCGTTCTCATTCAGCATAATGACGACCTCATGCACACCCTGAATAGCCATAAGCTCTATTTCAAGCTCATCACTGTCTGCTTCCTTTGTATCTGCAATGTTAACCATATAACTGGTTAAATGCCTCGGTTTAGCCATGGTCATTACCATTAAGGCCCAAACAACAACAAAAGGAATCATCCCCCAAAATACACCTGCCAATGAAACGTAGTCGCTTAAAACACCACCAACTACTCCACCAACAAACGCACCAAAAAACTGACTTGTACTATACAGGCCCATGGCACTGCCTTTAAAGCCCGCGGGAGCAAATTTGCTAATTAATGACGGCAAACTGGCTTCTAGAATATTGAACGCTAGAAAAAAGATCCACAGACCAGATATAAGGCCAATTAACTGATTTCCAAATAAAGCAATCCAAGCCAAACTCACTCCAAGTAGCAACACCGCCACGAGAAGTATCTGTTTCATTTTTTGCTTCTTCTCACCAATAATGATGAAAGGCACCATACACAAGAAGGAAACCAGCATCACAGGCATGTAGACCTGCCAATGATCTTCTTGAAGCAGGCCTGCGGCCAAAAGCATCACAGGAACAGAGACAAAGCATGCGACCAATACAGCATGTAACGTAAAGATTCCAAAGCTTAATCTTAAAATCTGGCCATCTTGCACCACATCACCTAGCTGATGATAGAAGGCGCGAGCATCTCGAGATCTTACCTGCTGCTTAGGTGTAGGAACGGCGATGACAAGTAACACCATGGCTGCCACACTGAATACAGCTGTTAAAGCAAATAGTCCCGACAACCCAAACCAACCAGCCAATGCTGGGCCGACAACCATGGCCAAGGTAAAAGACAGACCAATGCTTGCTCCAATACTGGCCATTGCCTTGGTCCGATTCTCTTCACGAGTTAAATCGGTCATTAAAGCCATCAGGGTACTGGCAATCGCTCCAGCTCCTTGAAGAGCACGACCTGCAATCAACATCCAAATAGAGTCTGCTGATGCCGCTAAAGCACTGCCTAAAGTAAAGATTGTGAGACCAATCAATATGACAGGCTTTCGACCAATACGATCAGACCACACCCCAAAGGGCAACTGGAGCAAAGCCTGCGTTAAGCCATAGGCGCCAATTGCGATACCCACTAACGTGGCTGAGGCACCTTCGTAATCATTAGCAAAAATAACTAATACAGGAAGCACCATAAATAGACCGAACATACGCAATGCGTAAATCAGGGCCAACGTAGATACAGTACGTCTTTCAATAGGAGTCATGGGTACTTCAAAATGTATGTAAAAATAGCAGCGCATTCTATCAATTTGTAGCCATTAATAGAACAGTTCAAATTTTAGAGTAAAAGTTTTAAAAAATGTCAATTATTTAGTATTAAGCCTGTCATTTCACACACATTTCTCTACAATGCTATCCCTTAATAGATATATACATAATAATAATTAACTAAATAATACTAAGGACAGCTGATATGGATATCGAGCTTAAAAACCGATTTTGGTTGCTTGGCGCTAAAAACATTCAAAACTCACTATTACTGGGTTATTTACAACAAAACCTAGATATTAAATGTGAGATTATTGACCCGAACCTCCCTTCGGATCTAAATCGCATTCTTGGTGATCACATTGTCTGCATAGATGCACAAGGTCTTAAGTATGATCGCTGCAGCCAAATCCTAGAACAACTTACGCATAAAAACCGTACCATATTCATCAATCTTGACGATGAAGGCGAGCATGAAAACCTGCTTAACTGGCCTTTTGTACGGGGCTTCTTTTACAAGGGCGCTAGCCAGAATCATATCAGCAAGGGCATGACTTCAATTCTACAAGGTGAACTTTGGTTTAGTCGTAAACTTCTGAGCCACTTCATGGCCAGTAACCGCAAAACACCAACTAAAGTACCTACTGCCGTTTACTCATTAACAAAACGTGAAAAGCAGATTCTGAAGCTTAGCGCCAGCGGTGCTAAAAATGCTGAAATAGCTGATTCTCTTAATGTAAGTACTCACACTGTTAAAACACACCTATACAACCTATTCAAAAAAATAGATGTGGGCAATCGTATTCAAGCTATCAACTGGGCTAAAACCCACTTACCTGAACAAGATCTAGCAAACTAATTTAGTCCTTCCTTAAGCCTTATGAAATACATTGTTCATAAGGCTTTCTTATTGCATTCCTTCGAGCCAAATCCAGCCTGAACAGGTACAATTATACTTTTGTATCTGGCACTGGGAATTATGGACACCATTCTTGTTCGAGGGGCTCGCACCCATAACCTAAAAAATATTGACCTAGATATTCCACGAGATAAATTAGTGGTTATCACTGGTCTTTCCGGCTCAGGCAAATCCTCTTTAGCGTTTGATACGCTCTATGCTGAAGGACAACGCAGATACGTCGAAAGTTTATCGACCTACGCACGCCAATTCCTTTCTATGATGGAAAAACCCGATGTAGATCACATTGAGGGCTTAAGCCCAGCGATCTCCATCGAACAAAAATCAACAAGCCATAATCCAAGATCCACCGTTGGAACCGTCACTGAAATTTATGACTACCTACGCTTGCTCTACGCCCGAGCAGGAGAGCCCCGCTGCCCAGAACATGGTGAAGTGCTTGATGCTCAAATTGTTAGCCAAATGGTCGATAAGATCATATCCCTAGATGAAGGGACCAAATTAATGATTTTGGCGCCTATTATTCAAGAACGTAAAGGCGAACACCTGCATCTTTTTGAACAACTTCGTAGCCAAGGCTTTGTTCGTGCCCGTATCGACGGGATTGTTGTTGATATGGATGATATTCCGGATTTAGACAAAAACAAAAAACACACCATTGAAGTTGTAGTCGATCGATTCAAAGTGCGAAACGACATCAAACAACGCCTGGCCGAATCACTTGAAACAGCTTTAGAACTGACAGGCGGCACAGCAAAAGCAATTGGAATGGATGATGATAATCTTGAAATTCTGTTTTCATCAAAATTTGCCTGCCCAGTTTGTGGTTATAGCATCACTGAACTCGAACCAAGAATGTTTTCATTCAACAACCCAGCTGGTGCTTGCGGAACATGTGACGGCCTAGGTGTTGATCAATACTTTGACCAAGATAAACTCATAGTTGATGAAACACTTACTCTGGGCGAAGGTGCAATTAGAGGCTGGGACCGTAGAACAATTTATTATTATCAAATGCTGTGTAGTGTCTCTGATCATTATGGCTTTGATATGGACACACCATTTAAAAAGCTAACCAAGAAAAACCAAAAAGCACTTTTATACGGCAGCGGTACCGACGAAGTTAAGTTTCATTATGTCAATAGTCGTGGCGACACCGTAATTAAAGAACACCCATTTGAAGGCGTCATCCCCAATCTGGATCGTCGCTATCGAGAAACTGACAGCTCAATGGTACGCGAAGAACTTGCGAAGCTATTATCAGTGCAACCTTGCCCAAGCTGTAAAGGGTCGCGCTTAAAAGAATCCAGTCGCAACGTATTTATTGATAACAACAGTATTTCCGATATAACCTCTAAACCAATTGGCCCTGCCTTAAAGTACTTTTCCAAACTAAAGCTTAAAGGTAAACGCGGAAAAATTGCGAATAAAATTCTTAAAGAAATCAATGATCGATTAGAATTCTTAGAAAATGTTGGTTTGGAATATTTAAGCCTAGACAGAAGTGCCGACACCTTATCCGGCGGTGAAGCTCAGCGTATCAGGTTAGCCAGCCAAATTGGTGCAGGATTAGTTGGTGTCATGTACATCCTAGATGAGCCATCCATTGGATTACACCAGCGGGATAATGACCGCCTTCTTAAAACACTTGAACATTTAAGAGACCTAGGCAATACAGTAATTGTTGTCGAGCATGATGAAGATGCAATACGAGCTGCCGATTACATTGTTGATATTGGCCCTGGGGCTGGAGTACATGGGGGTGAAGTTATATACGCAGGCCTTCCTAAAAACATTGTTAAATGCAAAGAATCCATCACAGGCCAGTTTTTAACAGGTAAGCGTAAAATACACATCCCTGAAGTTCGAAACCCTGCTGTTGATGGGAAGCACCTAACATTAGTAGGCGCGTCTGGTAACAACTTAAATGATGTCACCCTTAATATCCCTGTTGGCGTATTTACTTGTGTTACCGGTGTTTCGGGAAGTGGTAAATCCACTTTAATCAATCAAACACTTTATCCGCTTGCAGCAACAGAGTTAAACAAAGCAACCACATTAAAACCTGCCGCTCACACATCTGTCGAAGGCATGGATCATTTTGATAAATGTGTCGACATAGATCAAAGCCCCATTGGTAGAACACCAAGATCAAACCCTGCTACTTATACAGGCTTATTTACCGCTATACGCGATTTATTTACTGGCACAGAAGAAGCTCGATCACGTGGCTATAAAGCAGGCCGCTTTAGCTTCAATGTAAAAGGTGGACGATGCGAAGCCTGTCAGGGTGATGGTGTTATAAAAGTTGAAATGCACTTCTTAGCCGATGTTTATGTGCCATGCGATGTTTGCCAAGGGAAGCGCTACAACAGAGAAACCTTAGACATTCGCTATAAGGGAAAAAATATTCACGAAGTTTTAGATATGACAGTCGAAGATGCTTGTGACTTCTTTGCAGCCATTCCAGCCCTTAAACGCAAACTAGATACATTAATGGATGTAGGCCTTAGTTACATACGTCTAGGACAAAACGCGACAACTCTGTCTGGTGGTGAAGCGCAGCGGGTAAAACTTTCAAAAGAACTTAGCAAGCGCGATACCGGTCAAACACTATACATACTTGATGAACCGACCACTGGCTTACATTTTCACGACATAGAGCAATTACTAGCCGTTTTACATCGCTTAAGAGATCATGGAAATACCATAGTTGTTATCGAACACAATTTAGATGTTGTTAAAACAGCCGATTGGGTAATCGATCTTGGCCCAGAAGGGGGCTCTGGTGGAGGTAGCATCATTGCCGAAGGCACACCTGAACAGGTAGCTAAAGTTAAAGGAAGCCACACGGCAAAATTCCTTAAACCAATGCTAGCCTAAAATTAAATACACGACCAAGCAACAAAGATTACAGAGATAGAGGCTAACATGGCTGAAGAAAAAACAATCCAAAAAATGGATAAAGACTTTTTTAAACGTACCGATGCATTTATTAAAGTAGCTAACGAACTAAGTACTGAACACGACCTAGGAAAAGTAAGTGCGAGCATGCTTTACGCTGCTGCACGCTTTAATGCCTTCATTGTTGCATCATCAGCAGAAAGCAAAGAAGAAGCGGACCGAAATAAAGTAGAAGCCATCGATTATTTCACGTCTCAGTATCGTTCAATGCTTCTAGCAAACATGAATGATTACATTGATAAGTATGATGACTATCTAAAGTAATCAATACTAGTGGGGCTAATCGCCCCACTGTTTTTAACTATTTAACGACTACTTTCTTTAGCATTCGGTCGAATACAAATGGACCAAATGGTAAAAGAGCCGCTATAACTCCTCCAGGCATCCCCCATAAAGGCATTTTGACCTTAGAAGCTGTCGACATCAGTATCACAACATAAGCAATGAACAACACACCATGGGTCATTCCTAAATACCTTACGGGCTCAGATATATCAAAATAATGCCTGATAGGCATTGCGACACCTAACAGTAATATAAATGACAAGCCTTCAAGGTAGCCGGCTATTGTTAGTGATTTAAGTTCTTTCATAATTCTTTCATACAAGTTTATTAATAATAACTACACATAAAAAAAGGCACCCTAAGGTGCCTTTTTTTATCTTTCGCTTAAAAATTATTGATTAATCTTCTGATTCTTCAACAATTTCTTCAGCTACTGGACGATCAACTAATTCTACGTATGCCATAGGAGCGTTATCGCCCGTACGGAATCCACACTTAAGAATACGAAGGTAACCACCAGTACGTTCTTGGTAACGAGGACCAAGTTCACTGAATAGTTTACCAACAGCATCTTTAGAGCGAGTACGAGAGAACGCTAGACGACGATTAGCAACAGAATCTTCTTTTGCTAACGTGATCAACGGCTCTGCAATACGACGTAACTCTTTTGCTTTAGGCAAAGTAGTTTTAATGATCTCATGTTCAATCAAAGACACAGCCATGTTTTTAAACATTGCTTGACGATGTGAACTAGTTCGGTTTAAGTGACGACCACTTTTACGATGGCGCATGTTTCATTCCTTACCGCAAACCTGCCTTAGGCAAGTGCTTTGTCATCTTTTTTCAAACTAGCTGGTGGCCAGTTTTCAAGGTGCATGCCTAGAGACAACCCACGTGAAGCCAAAACGTCTTTAATCTCAGTTAATGACTTCTTGCCTAAGTTAGGGGTTTTCAGCAACTCAACTTCGGTGCGCTGTATTAGATCACCGATGTAGTAAATATTTTCTGCTTTTAAGCAGTTAGCTGAACGTACTGTTAACTCAAGGTCGTCTACCGGACGAAGTAGAATCGGATCAATCTCGTCTTCAACTTCTTCTGGCTCTGGCTCCGCTTCGTTTTCTAAGTCTACGAATACTGCAAGTTGTTGTTGCAGGATTGTAGCAGAACGTCGAATCGCTTCTTCTGGCTCAATTGTGCCATTAGTTTCCAGATCGATAACCAATTTGTCTAAGTCAGTACGCTGTTCAACACGAGCATTTTCAACACCGTAAGCTACACGCTTAACAGGGCTGTAAGTCGCATCCAACTGCAATTTACCAATTGCTTTAGACTCTTCTTCGTTTTGATTACGAGACTCTACAGTTTCGTAACCGCGACCAGCTGCAACCTTAATGGTCATTTTCAGTTCGCCTTTATCACCTAAATTGGCAATAACATGCTCTGGATTAGCGACTTCAACGCCGTGATCCAACTGAATATCTCCAGCAGTAACCTGGCCTGAGCCAGATTTATTTAGAGTTAGGTAAGCTTCTTCGCGCTCGTGCAGTTTTACTGCCACACCCTTCAGGTTTAACAAGATTTCAATTACGTCTTCTTGTACACCTTCAATAGTGCTGTACTCATGAAGTACACCGTCAATTTCCACTTCCACAACTGCCGCACCCGGCATAGAAGAGAGAAGGATTCGACGCAATGCAGCACCCAAAGTATGCCCAAAACCACGCTCTAGTGGTTCTAAAGTAACTTTAGCCTGTGTATTGCTAACCTGCTCTACTTGAATGTGACGCGGAGTTAGAAATTCGTTCACTGAACGCTGCATAGCTGCCCCTGTTCCTATATTACTTAGAGTACAATTCGACGATTAACTGTTCGTTAATCTCGGCTGATAGCTCAGAACGTTCTGGAACTGCTTTGAACGTACCTTCCATTTTCTTAGTATCAACGTCGATCCAAGCTAAATCACCACGTTGAGATGCTAATTCTAATGCACCTTTGATACGTAGTTGAGTTTTCGCTTTTTCACGTACAGCAACAACATCACCAGCTCTTACATTGTAAGAAGCTACGTTAACTGTCTGGCCGTTAACAGAAATTGCTTTGTGTGATACTAATTGACGTGATTCCGAACGTGTTGAGCCAAAGCCCATACGGTACACGACATTGTCTAAACGTGTTTCTAGAAGCTGAAGCAAGTTTTCACCTGTAGCACCTTTAACACGTGCTGCTTCTTTATAGTAACCACGGAATTGCTTTTCAAGTACACCGTAGATACGACGAACTTTTTGCTTTTCACGTAGTTGTAAACCGTAATCAGATAAACGACCGCGACCTGCGCCGTGTTGACCTGGTTTAGTTTCGATTTTACATTTTGAATCAAGTGCGCGAACGCCGCTCTTCAAGAAAAGGTCAGTACCTTCACGACGAGACAACTTACACTTAGGACCAATATAACGAGCCATAGTTCTGTCTCCTTAAACGCGACGTTTTTTCGGTGGGCGACAGCCGTTGTGAGGTATAGGTGTCACATCGGTAATGTTGCCAATTTTATAGCCACATGCATTTAATGCACGAACAGCCGATTCACGACCTGGACCTGGACCTTTAACTTCCACGTCTAAGTTTTTCAAACCGTATTCTTTTGCAGCTTCACCAGCGCGTTCCGCAGCAACCTGTGCAGCGAACGGAGTGCTCTTACGTGAACCACGGAAACCAGAACCACCGGCAGTTGCCCATGATAATGCGTTACCTTGACGGTCTGTAATAGTCACAATAGTGTTATTAAATGACGCATGTATATGCGCCACGCCGTCTACAACGGTCTTTTTAATCTTTTTCTTTACGTTACGTTGTGGCTTTGCCATAAATCAACCCTGCCCTATTAACGCTTAATTGGCTTGCGTGGACCTTTACGGGTACGCGCGTTTGTTTTCGTGCGCTGTCCACGTAGAGGCAGACTGCGACGATGACGAATACCACGGTAGCAACCAAGATCCATCAATCGCTTGATGCTCATGCTTACTTCACGACGAAGATCACCTTCGACAGTATACTTGCCAACTTCCGCACGAACTTCATCTAATTTTTCATCAGATAATTCGGCAATTTTAGTTGATTCTTCAATTCCAACTGCTTTACAAATTTGCTTAGCAGTAGGCAAGCCGACACCGAACACGTAGGTCAATGAAATGACCGCGTGTTTGTTGTCAGGAATGTTAACACCGGCTATACGAGCCATAATTCACCCCATCACGCATTAAGCGTGTGATGCTATTTTTTGGATAGGCAAATAATCCTCGGCCAAGAAAGTTACCAATCTTGACCAATTAAGCCTATCCCCCATGCATTATCAGGAATTAACCCTGACGTTGCTTGTGCTTAGGATCTGTACAGATCACACGCACTGCGCCGTTTCTACGAATGATTTTACATTCACGACACATTTTCTTCACTGAAGCACGTACTTTCATTGAAAGTCTCCAGGGACTCTATTAGCGTACCATTCCGCCGCCAATGCCTTGTAAATTAGACTTTTTCATAAGGCTTTCATACTGATGAGACATCAGATGAGATTGCACTTGTGACATAAAGTCCATAACCACCACCACTACAATTAGTAATGAGGTCCCACCGAAGTAGAAGGGCACGTCAGCCGCTACCACCAGGAATTGGGGCAGCAATGATACAGCAGTTATGTATAAAGCACCAAACAAAGTTAATCGACCTAGGACACTATCAACATATTGGGCCGTTTGTATACCCGGACGAATACCAGGGATAAAAGCACCAGACTTCTTAAGGTTCTCTGATATGTCCTTAGAATTGAACATCAGAGCCGTATAGAAGTAGCAGAAAAAGATCACTGCCAATGAAAACAGAATCAGATACAAAGGCTGACTTGGCCCTAAAGCCAAAGACACATCTTGTAACCATTCCATTCCTTCGGTACGACCAAACCATTGACCCATACTAGCTGGGAACAAAAGAATCGAAGAAGCGAAGATTGGCGGGATAACCCCTGCCATGTTAATTTTTAGTGGTAAGTGACTACTTTGAGCCGCAAAAGTTTTGCGACCTTGTTGACGCTTAGCGTAATTGATTGCGATTCGACGCTGTCCTCGTTCTACGAAAACTACGAAAGCAACAATCAATACTGCAAGCAATGCGATACCTAACAACAACAGAATGTTAGTGTCGCCTTGACGGGCAGATTCAAAAGATTGACCGATGGCACCAGGCAAGCCTGCAACAATACCGGCAAAAATCAGCAGCGAAATACCGTTACCGATACCTCGCTCAGTCACTTGTTCACCCAACCACATTAAGAACACAGCACCACAAACAAATGTAGAGACTGCAGTTACGTAATATAGTGGGGTTGCATCAAATGATATACCTTGACTGGCCAAGCCAGCGGATACACCGAAGGCTTGAACAGTTGCTAACAGCACAGTGCCGTAGCGAGTATATTGACTGATTTTACGACGACCAGCTTCACCCTCTTTCTTAAGGGCTTCAAGGTGCGGGCTCACCGCCGTTAATAGCTGCATAATAATAGAGGCAGATATATACGGCATGATACCTAGAGCGAAAATCGACATACGTTCCAAAGCACCACCCGAGAACATGTTAAACATGCTCAGGATTGTGCCTTGATTCTGTTCGAATAACGCCGCTAGACGATCAGGGTTGATACCTGGTACCGGAATATGTGCTCCGATACGGTATACGACAATAGCGATTAGAACGAATTTGATACGAGACCAAAGTTCGCCTAATCCTGCTGGTGCCATTCCTGTTGCTTGTGAGCCTTGCTTAGCCATCTAAGTGGTCCTTATTCTTCTACTTTACCACCGGCAGCTTCAATAGCAGCTTGTGCGCCTTTGGTCACTTTCAGACCTTTAACGGTAACAGCTTTATTGATTTCGCCAGATAGAATCACACGAGCACGCTTGATTTTATGGCCGATAATATCGGCTTTTTTCAATGCGTCTAGATCGATCACATCAACACCAGCTGCTGCTAATTCGTTAAGACGAATTTCTGCAACGTACTGTGCTTGACGTGAAGTGAAACCGAATTTAGGTAGACGACGCTGTAAAGGCATCTGACCACCCTCGAATCCTGGCTTCACACTACCGCCCGAACGAGATTTTTGACCTTTATGGCCACGGCCAGCTGTCTTACCTGAACCGCTACCGATACCGCGTCCAACGCGCTTACCAGAAGGACGAGAACCAGGTGCTGGGCTAAGAGTATTAAGTTTCATATTACTCTGCCTCCACTTTAACCATATAGTGAACCTTGTTGATCATGCCGCGTATAGCTGCTGTATCATCAAGTTCCACTGTGTGACCAATGCGGCGAAGCCCTAAGCCTTTCATCGTAGCGATGTGCTTAGGCAACTTGCCAATTGTACTGCGTGTTTGTGTTACTTTAACTTTTGCCATGTCGGACTACCCCAGAATCTCTTCTACAGATTTACCGCGCTTGGCAGCAACTTGTTCCGGACTGCGCATTTCACGAAGTCCATTCACGGTTGCACGTACAACGTTTACTGGGTTGGTAGAGCCGTAGCACTTAGCCAGTACGTTGTGAACACCTACCATCTCAAGAACGGCACGCATTGCGCCGCCGGCAATAATACCGGTACCTTGAGAGGCTGGTTGCATGTACACCTTAGATCCACCGTGAGAGGCTTTAACAGGGTACTGCAGAGTGTCACCATCAAGTTTAACTTCGATCACGTTACGCTTTGCGTTGTCCATAGCTTTTTGAATAGCTGCTGGAACTTCGCGCGCTTTACCACGACCAAAACCTACACGGCCTTTACCATCGCCCACTACTGTTAGAGCAGTGAAGCCGAAGATACGACCACCTTTAACTACTTTTGCAACGCGGTTAACTTGGACCAGTTTCTCTTGAAACTCGCCGTCGCCATTGCGTTCTACACGTTCATTTGCCATGTTACGCCCCTTAGAATTCCAGTCCGCCGTCGCGAGCTGCGTCAGCTAATGCCTTTAGACGGCCATGGTATTTAAAACCAGAGCGATCAAAAGCAACTTTTTTGATGCCTTTAGCAATAGCACGCTCAGCAATTAGCTGACCTACTTTTGCTGCAGCTTCAGCATTACCGGTTTTACCTTCACGTAGATCTTTCTCTACAGTAGAAGCGGTTGCCAAAATTTGAGCACCATCGGACGAAATTATCTGTGCGTAAATGTGACGTGGTGTACGATTCACACAAAGACGGGTCGCACCAAGCTCGCGCATTTTGACACGAGCGCGGCGAGCACGACGAATACGCGCTGTTTTCTTCTCGTTCATGACTTAACCCTATTTCTTCTTAGCTTCTTTACGACGAACATGTTCGTCAGCGTAGCGTACACCTTTGCCCTTATAAGGCTCTGGTGGACGATATGCGCGAATTTCCGACGCTACTTGACCTACTTGCTGCTTGTCCAAACCTTTGATAACAATCTCGGTTTGCGACGGTGTTTCAGCAGTAACGCCTTCAGGAAGCTGATAGTCAACTGGGTGTGAAAAACCCAAAGATAAGTTCAAGACTTTACCAGAAGCTTTTGCACGATAACCAACACCTTGCAATATAAGTTTCTTTTCAAATCCTTGGCTAACACCAGTTACCATGTTGTTAACCAATGAACGGAATGTTCCTGCCATTGCCATTGCGCCTTTGTCACCACCACGTGGGCCAAAAACTAGCACATTATCTTCTTGTTTAACTTCAACAGAAGAATGCAGGTTTAGATCTAATGATCCTTGTTTGCCTTTTACAGTGATCTGCGCGTCAGAAATTTTCACTTCAACGCCAGCCGGTAAGGCAACAGGAGCTTTTGCTATACGAGACATCTCAAACTCCCCTTAAAATACCGTACAAATCACTTCACCACCGATACCAGCAGCGCGAGCCGCACGATCAGTCATGATACCTTTTGAAGTAGAAATGATAGCAATACCAAGACCAGCTTCAACTTTAGGCAACTCGTTCGAACCTTTGTAAGTACGAAGACCTGGGCGAGAAACACGATCTATGTTCTCAATTACAGGTTTACCTTCGTAATACTTCAGGTCAATGTTTAATGTCGGTTTAACGTCTCCGTCAACCTTAAAATCTGCAATGTAACCTTCGCTCTTTAGAACTTCAGCTACAGACGCCTTCACTTTGGAAGAAGGCATTGCAACAGTGGCTTTACCAGCGCCCTGCGCATTGCGAATACGAGTTATCATATCCGCCAAAGTATCTTGCATACTCATGCTTTAACCTCTCTGTTGTGCAGCGACCCAAGAACCCAGTCCGAAAACTGGGCCACAAGGGAAATGCTTACCAACTGGCCTTTTTAAGACCTGGGATGTTGCCCATCATTCCTTGCTCGCGAATCATAATACGAGAAAGTTTGAACTTACGGTAAACGCCATGTGGACGTCCCGTCATTTGACAACGGTTTTGCTGACGACTCGGAGATGAGTCACGTGGCAATTTTTGTAGCGCCATTTGCGCATTCCATACTTCTTCTTCAGAAGAAGTGTGGCTTTTTATAATTGCACGTAACGCATCACGCTTCTCAGCATATTTTGTTACTAATTTTTCGCGTTTCAGCTCGCGCTGTTTCATCGAAATCTTTGCCATGGTCTACTCCTTAGTTACGGAACGGGAAGTTCAGTGCGCGAAGTAGAGCACGACCTTCATCGTTAGTATTGGCAGTAGTTGTCACGGTGATATCTAGACCACGAATCTTATCCACTTTATCGTATTCGATTTCAGGGAATATGATCTGTTCCTTCACACCCATGCTGTAGTTACCACGACCGTCGAACGATTTACCGTTCAGGCCTCGGAAGTCACGTACACGTGGTAAGGCGATGTCTACTAGGCGATCCATGAATTCCCACATGCGTTCTGCACGTAGAGTCACTTTCACGCCAATAGGCCAGCCTTCGCGAACTTTAAAGCCAGCAACAGATTTGCGTGCCTTAGTAACTACAACCTTTTGACCGGCTAGAGCTTCTAAGTCTGCAACTGCAGCTTCGACTTGTTTCTTGTCGCCAATGCCTTCACCAACACCCATGTTTAGGGTAATTTTGGTTACTTTAGGCACTTGCATTACGTTTGTGTAGCCAAATTCTTCTTGCAGCTTGGCTACCACATCGCTTTTGTATAAATCTTTTAAACGAGACATTGTGGCACCCTTATGCGTCTAGCTGTTCGCCAGATGACTTGAATACACGGACTTTTTTGCCGTCTTCAAGAATCTGGAAACCAACACGATCTGCTTTGCCAGACTTAGGATTAAAGATGGCTACGTTAGAAGCTTGAATTCCAGCTTCCTTTTCAACGATACCACCTGGTTGTCCCAAGTATGGATTTGGCTTTTGGTGTTTCTTAATCATGTTAACACCGGCAACGATCAAACGACCGTCAGGTAAAACGCGGTTAACTTTACCACGTTTGCCCTTATCTTTGCCGGCGACAACAATCACTTCATCTTCACGACGAATCTTTTTCATTTTCAGTCTCCTAAAGTACTTCAGGAGCGAGTGATACAATCTTCATGAACTTTTCATTACGAAGCTCACGAGTCACAGGCCCGAAGATACGAGTACCGATTGGTGCTTGGCCTGCATTTAGCAGAACCGCAGCATTTGTGTCAAATTTGATCAAAGACCCATCTTGACGACGAACACCAGCTCTAGTGCGAACAACAACAGCGTCTAACACTTGACCTTTTTTAACTTTACCGCGAGGAATTGCTTCCTTAACAGTAACTTTAATAAGATCGCCTATACGTGCATAACGACGGTGCGAACCACCCAGTACTTTAATACACATTACGCGCTTAGCGCCGCTGTTATCAGCAACTTCTAGCATTGATTGTGTTTGAATCATGGTTTATAGCTCCTATAATTCCTGGGCTTACACCTTGGTTGCACGTTCGTCAACGCTAACCAACATCCAAGATTTGGATTTTGATAGCGGACGACATTCACGAACTGTCACGGTATCACCGATTTGACATTCGTTTTTCTCGTCATGCGCGTGCAGCTTAGTGGAGCGTTTAACAAACTTACCGTAGATTGGGTGCTTTACGCGACGCTCAATCATAACAGTAACAGTTTTGTCCATTTTGTCGCTAACGACCTTACCTGTAAGAGTACGTACTATCGATTCAGCCATAATCAATTACCTGCTTTCTGGTTGATGATAGTTTTAACGCGCGCGATGTCGCGACGTACTTCTTTTAGCAAATGACTTTGACCTAATTGGCCAGTCGCCTTTTGCATGCGGTATTTAAATTGATCCGCTAGCAAGTCTTTAAGCTCTGTTCCAAGCTCATCGACAGATTTTTCACGTAAGTCTTGTGCTTTCATCACATCACCGTCCGAGTAACAAACTGAGTTGCAATAGGAAGTTTAGCTGCTGCAAGTGCAAACGCTTCACGCGCTAGCTCTTCAGTAACACCTTCCATCTCATAAAGGACACGACCCGGCTGAATCTGGCATACCCAGTACTCAACGTTACCCTTACCTTTACCCTGACGAACCTCAAGAGGTTTGCTGGTAATCGGCTTATCCGGGAAGATACGAATCCAGATTTTACCGCCACGTTTTATTTTACGGTTCATCGCACGACGAGCCGATTCAATTTGACGTGCAGTGATGCGGCCGCGACCGGTAGCTTTAAGGCCGTATTCGCCAAAACTAACTTTACTGCCTTTTGCAAGACCGCGGTTGCGGCCTTTCATCATCTTACGGAATTTTGTGCGTTTAGGTTGTAACATCTTCTACGCTCCCCTTACTTCGCTTGACGCTGCTTTTTAGCACCGCCACTTTTAGCGCGGGCGCGAACTTCGTCGATACCACCAAGGATTTCGCCTTTGAAGATCCACACTTTGATGCCAATAACACCATAAGTTGTGTGAGCTTCATAGGTAGCGTAATCAATGTCTGCACGAAGGGTATGTAGAGGCACTCGGCCTTCACGATACCACTCAGCACGTGCAATTTCAGCACCGCCTAAACGACCGCTAACTTGAATCTTGATACCTTCAGCACCACCACGCATTGCATTTTGAACTGCACGCTTCATGGCACGACGGAACATAACACGACGCTCTAATTGGCTAGCAACTGACTGGCCAACAAGCTTCGCATCAAGATCTGGCTTGCGAATTTCTTCAATGTTTAGGTGAACAGGAATTCCCATCATGTCCGCTACGTCTTTACGTAAGCGATCCACATCTTCACCTTTTTTACCAATCACGATGCCTGGACGGGCTGTGTGAATGGTGATTTTAGCAGTCTGAGCTGGACGCTCAATTACAACTTTACTTACTGATGCTTTCTCAAGACGCTTCTCAATAAGAGAACGAACCTGAATATCAGTTAGCAGTTGATCTGCATATTTATCTTTTCCAGCATACCAAACAGAGTTGTGATCTTTGGTAATGCCCAGGCGCATGCCCGTAGGATGTACTTTCTGACCCATAACCTTAGACCTCTGTTACCTTAACGGTGATATGACATGAACGCTTAAGTATGCGATCCGCACGACCTTTCGCACGAGGGCGAATACGCTTCATTGTCATAGCTTCGTCAACAAAGATGGTAGACACTTCCAGCTCGTCAACGTCAGCACCATCATTGTGCTCAGCGTTAGCAATTGCAGACTCAAGAACTTTCTTGATAATTTCTGCACCCTTTTTAGGGCTGAAAGACAAAATGTTTAAAGCGTCCGCAACTGATTTACCGCGAATCTGATCCGCAACCAATCGAGCTTTCTGAGCAGAAAGACGGGCGCTTTGTAATTTAGCGACAGTTTCCATTCAAATTACCTCTTGGCCTTTTTATCAGCAACATGACCTTTATAGGTACGAGTTCCGGCGAATTCGCCTAACTTGTGCCCAACCATTTCTTCGTTTACAAGTACAGGTACATGCTGACGACCGTTATGAACCGCTATGGTTAATCCAACGAACTCAGGGAAAATAGTAGATCGACGAGACCAAGTCTTAATTGGTTTACGATCGCCCTTTTCCAGAGCCGCTTCAACCTTAGCCATAAGGTGATGGTCAACAAATGGACCTTTCTTTAATGAACGTGGCATTTAACTCACCCTATCCGTTATTTAGAACGGCGACGGACAATTAGCTTGTCAGTACGCTTATTCTTACGAGTTTTGTAGCCTTTAGTCGGCACACCCCAAGGAGATACTGGGTGACGACCACCCGAAGTACGACCTTCACCACCACCATGTGGGTGATCTACCGGGTTCATTGCTACACCACGAACAGTAGGACGAACACCACGCCAGCGACTTGCACCAGCTTTACCTAATTGACGTAGGCTATGTTCTGAGTTGCTCACTTCGCCTAAAGTAGCGCGACAATCAGCAAGTATCTTACGCATTTCGCCAGAACGTAGACGTAAAGTCACGTACGGGCCTTCTTTTGCGATTAACTGCGCTGAAGTACCGGCAGAACGAGCCATTTGGCCACCCTTACCTGGTTTCATTTCGATGTTGTGAATAACACTACCTAGAGGCATGTTACGTACAGTCATCGTGCTACCTATTTTAATAGGTGCAGTTTCGCCAGAAATGATCTGATCACCAGCATTTAAGCCTTTAGGGGCTAGAATGTAGCGACGCTCACCATCTGCATAGCAAACTAATGCAATGTTTGCAGAACGGTTTGGATCGTATTCTAAACGCTCAACTTTGGCTGGTATGCCATCTTTGTTGCGTTTGAAGTCGATTATACGGTACAACTGCTTATGACCGCCGCCAATATGGCGAGTGGTTATACGACCGTTATTATTACGACCACCAGACTTACTTTGCTTCTCTACCAAGGCAGAGTGTGGACGACCTTTGTGAAGATCTGTGTTAACGACCTTAACAACGTGACGGCGTCCAGCAGAAGTTGGCTTGGTTTTTACTAATGCCATCTTAACTACTCCTATTACTCGACGTCAGCGAAGTCAATGTCGTGACCGTCAGCTAGACGAACGTATGCTTTACGCAAATCGTTACGCTTGCCAACACCACGTGCTGTACGCTTGGTCTTACCTTTAATGTTAAGTACTTGTACATTTCGAACTTTAACTTCGAACAAGTGCTCAACGGCTGCTTTGATTTCTGGCTTGGTTGCATCAGGTGCTACACGGAAAACGAATTGACCGTCTCTATCCGCTACAACTGTTGCTTTCTCAGAAATGTGAGGTCCAAGTAGAACTTTATAAATACGCTCTTGGTTCATCCTAACATCTCCTCTACTTTCTTAAGTGCTGGTACAGTAACCAGTATCTTTTCGAAAGAAATCAGGCTAACAGGATCTACACCACTTGCTTCAGCAACTGCTACATTTGGTAGGTTACGAGAAGCTAGGTAAACGTTAGTGTTAACTTCTGCATCAACAATAAGAACGTTTGATAAATCCATGCCAGACAATTTAGCTGCAAACGCTTTAGTTTTGTGGTCTTCCACATCAAAGCTATCTACTACTACTAAACGATCCTGACGAACAAGCTCAGACCAAATAGCTTGCATCGCTGCGCGATACATCTTTTTGTTTAACTTTTGATCGTAGTCACGAGGACGTGCAGCGAACGTTACGCCACCTGAACGCCAGATCGGACCACGAGAAGTACCAGCACGAGCTCGGCCAGTACCTTTTTGACGCCATGGTTTAGCACCGCCGCCGCTTACATCTGCGCGGTTTTTCTGTGCTTTAGAACCTTGACGGGCGCCTGCTAGGTAGGCTGTTACTAACTGATGTACCAATGCTTCGTTATAATCACGAGCAAAAGCTGCATCAGACAATGTAACAGTGGATCCACCTTGAATATTAATATCCATTGATTTCCCCTTATCTACGCGCTTTAATCGCTGGTTTAATGATCAATTGACCACCAGTGCAGCCCGGAAGCGCACCCTTTACCAGGATTACGTTGCTTTCTGCATCTACACGAACAACTTCAAGATTCTGAGTTGTTACGCGTTCAGCACCCATGTGGCCAGACATTTTTTTGCCTTTCCAAACACGACCTGGTGTTTGACATTGACCAATAGAACCGTTTGAACGGTGAGACAAGGAGTTACCGTGAGTCGCATCTTGCATGGAGAAATTCCAGCGCTTGATACCACCTTGGAAACCTTTACCTTTTGATGTGCCAGTAACATCAACAGTTTGGCCCGCTTCGAAGCGAGAAACCGTTAATTCATCACCAACACTTAATTCCGATACTTCATCAGTACGGAATTCCAACAGAGAGTTGCCCGCAGCAACATTTGCTTTCGCAAAGTGACCTGCCGCAGCTTTAGAAACGCGCGATGCTTTCTTCTCGCCTGCTGTTACTTGTACAGCGTTGTATCCGTCAGTATCAGTTGTTTTAATTTGAGAAACACGGTTAGGTGTAATCTCAATAACTGTTACTGGAACAGAAGCGCCGTCTTCAGTAAATACACGAGTCATGCCCGCTTTTTTACCTACTAATCCAAGTGCCATGTTAATACCTCTTGTGTACGGGGCTGAATACCCACTATGGCCGCCCATAAAGCGTTACACTGATGTTAAATCAGTGCGTGTGTTTAAAGTTTATTTCAAATTAACCAAGGCTAATTTGAACTTCAACACCCGCAGCTAGATCTAACTTCATAAGCGCGTCTACAGTCTTCTCTGTAGGCTCAACAATGTCGAGCATGCGCTTGTGTGTACGAATCTCATATTGATCTCGCGCGTCTTTGTTGACGTGCGGTGAAACCAATATAGTTAAACGCTCTTTACGTGTGGGCAGCGGTATAGGACCACGAACCTGTGCACCTGTACGCTTTGCCGTCTCCACAATTTCTTGTGTAGACTGATCGATCAGGCGATGGTCAAAGGCCTTCAGCCGGATACGAATTTTCTGGTTTTGCATAACCAAGAACTCCGAAATTGAAAGATAAATCCGCTTACCCCTTTTTACAGGGAGGCGAATTATATGCTTGCTTAGTCAAGCTGTCAAGCCTTTAACACTCCTCAAAGGCTAGTGAGAATGCGGCCTAGAAAGGAGGCTGTTGAAATATTAAACAGGCACTATTTTTATAAATGTCAACTACACATTGTATAAAATACATACAGCAAAAATACTAACGACAAAGCAATTGAGATGTGGATCACTGACTTAGTAACTACTAACCGCTACAGTAAAGGCATAACAATATTTTAAAATCCCCCTAGAGGCTGTATGTTTTATGCGCTCTTCATTATTCAAAATCCTTCTAACCTCCTTGATTGTAGGAATATGCGGGTGTTCATTTATTGAGCCCATGACCAAAATCGAGACGGTTAAACCTTGGCAAAAAGGCATTCTAGCCAAACCTGAGATGGCCATTGCTGGCGACGCAATGGATAAATATGTTGATGAACACATCTATTTCAGCAAAGAAGGCTCCACTGGCGGAACTAGTGTAGGAGGTGGTGGCTGTGGCTGTAACTAGAATAAAACATACAAATAAACACAAAAAGATCTCCTCACAACTGGCCATTGCTACCAGCTCTCTATTAGCAGCAGATCATACCTTAAGCGCTGATGATGAAGACTCTCAGCTATATGGCAACTGGAATGTTGATGTAGGGTACCTGTATTACGAGGAGCCGGAATACATCAAAGTTAACACGTATACTGCAAAGATAAACGGATCCCTAAGCAGCAAGGATACTATTAACCTTGGGCTGGTATTCGACACTTTAAGCGGGGCAACACCAACCGGAGCATTACCTGATTCTCAGTTCGTATCTGTTAGCGGGGTTTCTGGCGGAGGTGTTTCAGGGGCTGGCGGAGGCGCTGGCAAGGTAGCATTCGATGACACTCGCTTAGCATTTGATGCAACATGGGGGCATGAATGGGAGCGCCTAGTACGCTCTAATGTTACAACCTATGTCTCCGTTGAAGGTGACTATACAGCTATTGGCGGTAGTGTTGGCATCGAGAAAGATTCTAAAGATAGGTCAAATACCTACAGTGCAGCTCTTGGTTTATCGACCGACAGAATCGGTCGCAGCGATGAAACAACCCCAGCCCCACTGACTGAAGTAAGCGCCGCAACCTATTACGACACAGGAAGCCGCTCTGGTACCGACATCATGATCGGCATGACCACAGTACTAAACCGCCGAACCGTCGGCATGCTCAATCTCACATACAGCCACTCGCTCGGCTACCATACCGATCCATACAAGATCATAAGCATTGCTGATGACAACGATGTAGAGCTAACCACTGTATTTGAAAAGCGACCCGATGAACGTGAACGCTTTATAGTTTACGGTAAAATAAAACACGAACTTCCAAGCAACGGCCACCACCTAGGGCTTAGCTATCGACTACACACCGACAGCTGGGGAGTAAACTCCCACACACTAGAGACAAGCTACAGCATAACCTTGAATAATGGCCACAAATTAGAACCATTTACGCGCCTTTATAGACAGCAGGCTGCTAACTTCTACTCTCGAACCATCAACTATACAGGTAATGGTAATTTCGCCAGTCTCACACTGCCTAATTACGCCTCTGCAGATGTTCGACTTGGTGAAATGTTCAACTCGACTCTAGGCTTGAAATACATACACAAAACAAGCGCTAAAGGGTCTATCGATTCTCGCATAGGCTATTATCACAGAAACTTTAGCAACGCCTCAATCAACGACGACGGCGCATTCTTTGTTCAAGTTGATTTCAGTAAAGGATTTGATTAACCGCCCAACTCTTAACCCTTATCAACAAAAAAGCCCAAGCACTTTTAGCGCTTGGGCTTTTTTGCTGGCATTCAACTAGGACTACAATAGATCCTCAAAAGGACGATCCCCCTCAGGATTACTCCCTTCGTCTCTCGTCATCACCTCTGAATTGCTGGCACCAAAATACCCATATATGGAAGACGCCACCGACATAGGCTCCCAAGTAGGTGAGCCACCTGTAATGTCTGGCATGGTATATTGATTATTCGTCTTACTACGACCCTCTCTTATAGTAGTACCCACAACCGTTCCTAGTGCAGCAGCTTCTTTAGTAGAACGCACTGCAGCCCCACCAAAAGTGTACAAATTCTGGTTATTAGCGTGATCCCAGCCATTAGAGTTATTTAGATTCACTAACCGACCAAAATCACCAAATACATTTATTACGATATTATCCGTATTAGTACGCGTCCCACCACCAATGGTTGTGACACCATTCGAAGCTCGAATATGTGCCATACCTGCTTTTATTGCCTCCATTAAGTCATTCATTCGATTTGGATAGCGATCAACGCCGTTATTATGGTCATCCCAACCACCTAAACCTGGCGTACCAACCGCCATGTATAAAGTCTGTGGATTATGAATAGCCAAGGTTACAGCTGCCTCAACCTGTCGAGCGAAACTGGTATTCGGATACGTAACTCCCAGCAAATCAGCACTGGATGAATTATCATTATCTGAATTACCATTTAACAGATCCTGCATATTTTGCATTCGACCCTCTAAATCATCTCGCTTATCAAACCCATCCCAAGCTCCACCAAACTTTGACCGAACAGAAAGTAACTGAATATCCCTAGCCTTAGCTAGCGTATTTATCATTTCTTCCGTCGCTAAATCAGTAGCATTCAAATCATTAGGGTTTTTTCCAGCTATTAGCCTTGTATAAGGGTTGTTAAACTGGTTATCCATTGTCAAGCCGCGCAATGAAAGTGGCAACGGATTCGCAGGGTCAAGAGAATAAGTTTGCGTTTCTCCTTCGAAAGAGACAAACGGCAATACAAGGTCATCCAAGGCACCCATAGATGTACCATCAGCCATAGTCGCCCCCGTAAATGTATTCTCATGCATACTCAGCATTAACGCTAAACGAGAACCGATACCAGGAGAGTTTTCAATATCCAAAGTACCCTTATGGGACATAAAGATACTTTCTCGATGCGAGCGAGTAGGGCTTTTTTGCTTCAACAAAGTACGGTAGACCGCCATATCACCTGAAGCCAACATGTCTTCCATGTGAGTGCCACCCGCTTCTTTCCAGAAGTTATTTGCGGTGATTTGACCATCATTAAATCGACTACGATTCGCGGCTAAATTATCCGTAGAAGCAGATAAAATAGACGATCTAAATGCATTATTGCTTGCATAGTCATTGACTGAATTCAAATTAATGTCAGCAATATTACTTAAATTACCCGCAAGTTCTGAAGCTCCGCCGTACATAAAAATATTGATCACTTGCGGCATAACCGCTGGAGTCGACACATTCAGCTGAGAATAGTTAGGGCTAGCAGCATGCGCACGCTCAGCAAGCGCTCCGACACCTAGGCCAACTGGAATAATTCGAGTGGCTGCCATTGCTGACGCATACTGTAAAAAATTTCGTCTTTTCATGATCAGCTCCTTTAAAGCGTGGCTGCGCGGTAATAGTAGAATTCAGGTAAACGTGAAATATAATCCAGCATGATTTCGGCAAAGTCGTCGACCCAGTATTCATATATCTCATCTTCGCCACCTCCTGCGCGCCTTAACTGCAAAACATCATCATAGACACGCAGATAATCACGCACCTGACCCTCAGCAATAAACGCACTCGACTCCTCAACCGTCGCCCTGCGCCCCATTGCAGTCAAAAATATAAAGTCTATAAATTCATCAGGCAATAAGCCCTCTAATTCAGGCTTTAAGTTTTCAGTACCCTCGACATAGAAGGCCCCTGCATGAATAGGAAATGGAGCCGGACGAGGCTCATCAGCCTCAGTAAAGTCAGTTTCTTCAGGAAAATTTCGACCATCATAAGCGCGTTGATTCATCAACACCTCTTGACGAATAGCCTTATGGTAAGTAGCAAAACTTAATACATCCATTGGCAAAAACGGTGTACGTCCAATTTTATAATTCATGGCAGCCCAACCCATACGATGCACACCAATATCCGCACCGCTATCAAAACGATCCGAATCCAACAAACTATCAATCGCACCTCTTCCTAACTCACCACTATTAGCTCTCGGATTCCAGTACATTGAGTTTAAGAAACCTAGCGCATTCTCTTCAAATGTCTTCACTCTTTCAGATGTCAGTAAGAATGATTTTGAGAACATAACACCCAAAAACACATCATTAAAAGTCACAGGATTACTGTTAATAATGCTCTGTATCAAATCTTGCTTCACTGAGGATGCAGATCCATCCATAAAGTAATTCACAATAACCTCTATCACGCGAGGGATTAAGCGAGGATGCCCCGCAACTACGTCATACAAATCATCACAGTTTGTAACAAACTGCCCAAACACTTCGTAAGACTTTGTACCTTCGGGCTTGGTTAAATCAATCAATAACTGATAGTCCGCATTATTATCCGTTAGGTACCATGAACCACATGCCTTACCACCATTAATCGTGTTTTGTATCTCTTCAGGAGTATCATTAAAAATACCAAGATATAGCTCAAACATCTCTAATGCATGATTCTCAGGTGAACGCGATACACGCCAGCGACTCAAGTTATGCAGCCAACCTCTAACCACATCTCGTATAGGCTTATCAGCATTAAGCTTTCCATCTAGATAACCCAGTACCCGAACAATATCTTGAGAGTTTGTACTATCCATTTCACGTGCAGGGGAAAACATAATGGTATTTGCTAGGAAGTAACTCATCCAAGTAACAAACTGATCCTTACTTAAAGGGTACGTTTGCATTCTTGCCATATAAATCTGGTGAGGTTGGTCATTATCAAACGAATTAAAGCGGCCTTGAATTGAGTCATCTTCAACGGTATCAACATCATCATCTAAACCCAAAATACGTTCATCTAACTTTTGACGCTGGACTTGAGTTAGCGGTGTTTGAAGCCTTACCTGTGTAGAGGTAATAAAGTCGCTATATTGAACGCTAGGGTTATCCAACCCTTGGGTTAAGTCAAAAAACTGATCGAGTGGCAGTCCACGATACATGGTAGACAATGCTTTATTTGCTACCATGAATTGTTCGTCAGCAGACAATCCATCAAAATCAGACTGACGTAGGGTATACCCACTAGTTAACGCAAGGTTTCCACCCCCTGCCTTTTCTTCTGGTGAGGTAGGCTTACAACCCGATAAAAACAACCCCAACACCACCAACAATATACTTTGTAAATAAACCATATACCTCAGCCTCACCATCATTTATTCTCTCTATTCTGATGCAATAAGCTTTTTAGGACTGTGACAAGCTACCCAATTGCCCACATTGTCTATTTTTTAATCCAGTGAATTTGATTTTAGCCTGTATTTCGAAAGGCAAACCCTCTCTATCCAAGTGAAGACAAGTAATAACCAGATGATCTAAATAGACTACATTTAGCTCACAACCCGCTTAGCTACTGCACTAAAAAAGGTTAAACAGTCATTTCACAACGTTATTTTCATTTTATTCACTGATTTGGTGATTTTTTTGTTCATTAATGAAGCTAAAGCCTTTAAAATCTCGCACGAATTTTTTCCATGTTAGTTTTGAGCAATTTATGACTGATCTATCAAAATATAGAAATATAGGTATCTTCGCCCACGTTGATGCCGGTAAAACTACCACTACAGAGCGTATCCTTAAGCTTACTGGTAAAATCCATAAAACGGGCGAGGTTCACGATGGTGAATCAACTACCGATTTCATGGAACAAGAAGCTGAGCGCGGTATTACCATTCAGTCAGCTGCGATCACGACCTTCTGGGATGATCACCGCATGAACATCATCGATACTCCAGGGCACGTTGACTTCACTGTAGAAGTATATCGCTCTCTTAAAGTACTAGATGGCGGCATCGGCGTATTCTGTGGTTCTGGTGGTGTTGAACCTCAGTCTGAAACAAACTGGCGTTATGCTGATGAATCGGGCGTATCTCGTATCATCTTCGTAAACAAATTAGACCGTCTAGGCGCTGATTTCCTTAAAGTAGTTGATCAGGTAGAAAACGTTCTTAACGCTAAACCTTTGGTAATGGTATTACCAATCGGTACAGAAGATGATTTTGTTGGTGTTGTTGACCTACTAACTCGCAAAGCGCATGTATGGGATGACTCTGGTCTTCCAGAAAACTTTGAAATTAAAGACGTTCCTGCTGACATGGTAGATGACGTTGAAATGTACCGTGAACAGCTAATCGAAACAGCTGTTGAAATGGACGATGACCTTATGATGGCTTACATGGAAGGCGAAGAGCCTACTATGGACCAGATTAAAGCATGCATCCGTAAAGGTACTAATGAACTTGCATTCTTCCCTACTTATTGTGGTTCTGCATTCAAGAACAAAGGTATCCAGCTAATACTTGATGCTGTTGTTGATTACCTTCCTTGCCCTACAGATGTTATCCCACAAGATCTTACAGATGAATTTGGTGAGCCAACTGGCGATAAAGCCATCGTTGCTGTTGACGAGCCTTTCCGTGCTCTTGCGTTTAAGATCATGGATGACCGCTTTGGCGCCCTAACATTCGTGCGCATATACTCTGGTACGCTTAATAAAGGCGATACCATCCTTAACTCGTTCACAGGTAAAACTGAGCGTGTTGGCCGTATGTGTGAAATGGAAGCCGATGAGCGTAAAGAGCTAGACTCTGCACAAGCTGGTGACATCATCGCTATCGTTGGTATGAAAAACGTTCAAACTGGTCACACACTTTGTGATCCTAAACATGAATGCACACTAGAAGCCATGGTATTCCCTGAGCCTGTAATCTCTATCTCTGTTACACCAAAAGATAAAGCCGGTGCTGATAAAATGGGCATCGCGATCGGTAAAATGGTTGCTGAAGATCCTACATTCTTGGTTCACACAGATGAAGAAACTAACCAAACCATCCTACGTGGTATGGGCGAGCTTCACCTGGACATCAAAGTTGATATATTAAACCGTACATACGGCGTTGACCTAGAAGTTGGCGAGCCACAAGTTTCTTACCGTGAAACAATCACTAAGCCGATTGAAGATACTTACACGCATAAGAAGCAATCTGGTGGTTCTGGTCAGTTCGGTAAGATCGATTACCGCATCAAACCTGGCGAGCAAGGTTCTGGCTTTACGTTCACATCTTCTGTTGTTGGTGGTAACGTTCCTAAAGAATTCTTCCCGGCTATCGAGAAGGGCTTTAAAGGCATGATGGAGAACGGTGTTCTAGCTGGCTTCCCAGTACTAGACGTTGAAATCGAACTTTACGACGGTGGCTTCCACGCAGTTGACTCCTCTGCAGTAGCATTTGAATTAGCCGCTCGTGGCGCATTCCGCCAGTCTATCCCTAAAGCAGGCGCACAACTTCTTGAGCCAATCATGAAAGTTGACGTATTCACTCCTGACGATCACGTTGGTGATGTTATCGGTGACCTTAACCGTCGTCGCGGCATGATCGGTGGACAAGACGCTGCTGGTTCTGGTGTTCGTATTAAAGCCGACGTTCCTTTATCTGAAATGTTTGGTTACATTGGATCGCTACGTACTATGACTTCTGGTCGTGGACAGTTCTCAATGGAATTCTCTCATTACTCAGCATGCCCTAACTCAGTTGCTGAAAAAGTAATTGCTGAAGAAAAAGAGCGTCAAGCTGCTAAGAAAAAGTAATTAACTTTTAATTAGAGCTTACAAAAAAACCGCTGATGAAAATCAGCGGTTTTTTTATACCTAATATTTTTCGTTTAAAAGTCAAACCCAATCACCGCCTTTATCA
>ERZ1027231.128-NODE-128-length-39597-cov-234.446133_pt1 | contig 39597 bp, 35 predicted proteins | sample MGYA00520866_ERZ1027231 | MGnify/ENA primary metagenome ERZ1027231 (study PRJEB33311, sample SAMEA4378411) | marine metagenome | biome: Marine biome; feature: Fjord; material: Water | collected 2014-07-20T08:00:00Z/2014-07-... | depth 75 m ...
CAAAACATGCAGTCCATGAAAGCAGACTTGATGGATAAAAAAGGACTAAAAGAAAGTGACATTTCTTTAGCACTGGTTACACGCTTTTTTACAGGAATTTCGGTACCCGTATTTGCCCGTACCAATTTAAGAAAACTAGCAGGTTTTGCAAGCTGTGAGCACTTAAGGTATCAAGATGTTTTGAATAAGTTAAAGCAGCTTACTCTATAGCATTGATAATTTATCTGTGAGATTTATCGGGCGAATTATTCATCCCCGATAAATCCGCCAGTTTGATGAGCCCAAAGCTGGCTGTATACCCCGCCTGACTGCACTAATTCTGTATGAGTACCTTGTTCAATTATTTCGCCTTCGTCCAACACAATCAAACGATCCATAGCAGCAATCGTTGATAAACGGTGCGCAATGGCGATAACCGTTTTACCTTCCATCAATGTGGTTAAGCTGCGCTGAATGGCGGCTTCTACTTCACTGTCTAATGCTGATGTGGCTTCATCCAGAATTAATATAGGTGCGTTTTTAAGCAGCACACGAGCGATCGCAATACGCTGGCGTTGCCCGCCTGATAATTTAACGCCCCGCTCGCCTACCTGCGCATCAAACCCTGTTTTACCATCCATATCGGAAAGGTCTTGAATAAAATCGTAAGCTTCCGCTTTTTTAGTGGCGGCTATCAATGCTTCTTCACTGGCATCAGGATGTCCGTACAGAATGTTTTCACGAACACTGCGATGCAGCAGAGAAGTATCCTGCGTCACCATTCCAATTTGAGCACGTAATGTCTCTTGCTGTACTTGACTGATGTCTTGTCCATCAATTTTAATGCTGCCGCTTTCTATGTCGTAAAAGCGCAATAATAAGTTAACCAGGGTAGATTTACCGGCCCCACTTCGCCCTACTAACCCAATTTTTTCTCCGGCCTTAATATTTAAATTAAGCTGGTCGAATACAGTTTTCTTTTCAATATTATTTTCTTTCTTTTCATCGTATTTAAAGGTGACATGGTCCAACTGAATATGGCCTTCGCTTACCTCTATCGGGTTAGCCCCTTTAATATCCTGCACTTCTAAAGGCTTAGAAAACGTTGCCATGCCATCTGTAACGGTGCCTATGTTTTCGAACAGGCTACTCACTTCCCACATTACCCATTCAGCCATACCACTGATTCTTAACGACAAGCTGATGGCAACGGCTATGGCACCGGCTGTGATAATACTATCTACCCACAAATACAAGCCTAAACCACCAATGGCCAGTACCAAAAAGTAGTTGAGAATATGAACACTCACATTTAAGCCAACCGCCAAACGCATTTGCTTGTATACGGTAACTAAAAAACCGTTCATGGCTTCTTTTGCGTATTCGCTTTCCCGTGCACTGTGGCTAAATAATTTTACGGTACTGATATTGGTATAGGTATCCACAATACGCCCCGTCATATCGCTACGAGCATGGGCTTGTTCTGACGATATATTCTTTAAACGCGGTACAAAAAAAGCTTGAACAGCCACATAAAAAATCAACCAAACCACAACAGGAAATATCAATCTAATATCGGCATTGCCAATCACCACTAACATGCTTGAGAAATACACCAATATGTACACCATCACATTTAGCAACTTCATGACGCTTTCACGAATCGCCAGGGATGTTTGCATCACCTTGGTAGCAATTCGGCCCGAAAATTCATTTTGATAAAATTCGAGGCTTTGCTTCATTAGATACCGGTGAGACATCCAACGAATACTCATGGGAAAATTACCCATTAAAATTTGGTGAATCACCAAAGCATGAATCAATACTAATAAAGGCATGCCGATCAAAAGCATAAAAGCGATAAAAATCAGTGTTGAACCCTGTTCTTTAAATAAGGTTTCAGGGTCTTTATCAATCAACCAATCTACTAGCTGCCCCATGAATCCAAATAGGTAAACCTCAAAGATAGCGAGCGCCGACGTTAATACAGCCATCCAAAACAAAGGCCAGAACATGCCCGTTGTATAGTGGCGACAAAATGCCAAAAGTGTATTGGGTGGTTGAGTGGGTTCACTATCAGGAAAGGGACTGATTAGGCGTTCAAAAAACGAAAACATGATAACCGCGTAGATCTGTATAAAACGCCATTGTACTCAGCTTTCACCCTATACACCATGTGACTTTAAGGTGTTTTCTTCTTATGTAGACTTGAACCATAAGACCAGGAGATATCTTCTAATTAGATTCACAAAAAATAAAAGACGGTCACTAACTAAGTGGCCGTCTTTTATTCTAACAAACTGCCGTAAAGCTGTTTAAGCAGGGACCGCTAAAGCCTCCTCTATGGCTTGTTCATTCGCCTCTTCCCTTGCTTGCTTTCTTAGCGTTGCTGCAGCATTGACCATCAATTTAAGCGCCTCTCGAGTTTCAGGCCAACCTCGCGTTTTCAAACCACAATCAGGGTTAACCCATAGGCGTTCTGCAGGTATGCGTTTAGCTGCCTTTTCTATCAAAGACTGCATCCACTCTTGATTAGGGAGAATGGGTGAATGTATATCATAAACCCCCGGGCCAATTTCATTTGGATATTCGAATGCTTCAAAAGCGTTTAATAACTCCATATTTGAACGACTGGTTTCAATGGTAATCACGTCAGCATCAAGGTCGGCGATGGATGCAATAATGTCATTAAACTCGCTGTAACACATGTGCGTGTGAATTTGCGTTGTATCCTGCACCACGGCTACTGACAACCTGAATGCATCAACAGCCCACTTTAAATACGAAGCCCAATCGGCACGCCTTAATGGCAAACCCTCCCTTAATGCTGGTTCATCCATCTGAATCACGGTAATGCCAGCATTCTCAAGGTCAGCCACTTCTTCTCTAAGGGCCAAACCTATTTGATAGGCCTGCTCCTTAAGTGAAATATCTTCTCTGGCAAACGACCAACACAACATGGTGATGGGTCCTGTTAACATGCCTTTCACCGGTTTTTTCGTCAGTGACTGTGCATATTGAATCCAGTTTATCGTCATTGGATTTGGCCTACTCACATCCCCTGAAATAATGGGTGGCTTAACACATCGCGAACCATAGCTCTGAACCCAACCAAACTCGGTAAATGCATAGCCATTTAACTGCTCGCCAAAGTATTCCACCATGTCATTGCGTTCAGCTTCACCATGAACCAATACATCTAGCCCTATTTGCTCTTGCTCGGTAATCGCTTGTCTTATCGAATACTCCATGGCGCTGTCATATGCAATTTTAGGCAACTCCCCTTTTTTATATAAACGACGGGCTGATCGAATTTCTTTCGTTTGAGGGAATGAACCGATTGTTGTCGTTGGGTACAAGGGTAAATTCAAAGCGGATCTTTGTGCTAAATTTCGCTGAATATAAGGACTATGACGATGCAATAACACTTCCGTTACGTTGTTCACTTTCTCTTGAACATCAGAGCTATGAACCGTTTTTGATTGTGCTCTTGTTAGAATCGCGTGGCTGGCTTCACTTACTATCTGGTCAACGTCATGCCCGTTTAACGCTGATGTTAAAGTGGCCACTTCGGTAATTTTTTGAACGGCAAACGATAATACAGACTTTATATCCTCACTCAATTTTACTTCACTGCCTAAATCAACAGGGCTGTGTAATAACGAACAACTGCTTGCAACCCAAAGGCGCTCACCCAATACATCATGAAAAGGCTTTAGAACAGATAAGCTTTTTGATAAATCATTACGCCAAATATTGCGGCCATTCACGATGCCCAACGATAGCACCTTATAACTAGGCAGTTTATCAAGCACATTAGCTAGGTCACTGTTACCCGCAACGCCATCTAAATGAACGCCCGCCACTGGTAACGAACAAGCAAGTGCAAGGTTTTCATTTAAAGGTCCAAAGTAACTTGCTAATAGTATGTTTGAAGACGTTTTAGTGATTTGAAAGTAGGCACGCTCAAAAGCACTCTTCCATTCAACGGGTAAATCTAAAGACAAAATGGGCTCATCTATTTGAATCCATTCAACACCTTGTTGCGCAATTTCATTTAACAGCTCACTGTATGCATTCAGTAGTTCAGGCAGTAGCTCAAGCTTATTTAAGCCTTTTGATTTATCTCCGGTAGAAGCACTAGTTTCTTCAACCGATTTTCCTAGCCACAAATACGTTAGAGGCCCAATAAGAACAGGTTTAACGCTTGGTGCTGTGCCTTTACCTTTACCTACAGTAAGTGCCTGCGCTTTTTTAATGTCTTGAATTAAGCTGACACCATTAACATTAAACGACTGATTTTCATTAAATTCAGGCACTATGTAGTGGTAGTTAGTATCAAACCACTTAGTCATATCAGACGCAGGTGCGTCCTTCCCTTTCACTGAGCGACCCCGCGCTATTCGGAAATAAGTATCCAAATCAACAGGTGCGCCTTCTTTATGATTGAAGCGCTTAGGCACAACACCTAAATAAGATGACATATTTAATACATGGTCGTACCAGGCAAAATCCCCCACTGTAATAAAATCCAAGCCTGATTCTATTTGTGCCTGCCAGTTTTGCTGCTTTAACTTATTGGCTTCTTGAATCAGTTCACCCTGAGTGATTTTTTCGGACCAATAGTTTTCTAAAGCCCATTTAAGCTCTCTGTTAGCGCCTATTCTAGGGAACCCTAAAATATGCCCCTTAACTTGCTCTGGTTGTAATTGAGTTTTCTCATTAGTTATTTTCACGTTTAATATCCGCTGCATGAATTTGACTAATGCATAATCTACAACCTTCCGTCTTGAATCAAACTCATTATTTTCAACTTTTACTTGAAATTTGCTAATAGTAAGACTTTAATACGAAGAATACTTTCATCTGAGTAATCGGCATCAAATATGAATCTTGAGCTTAGGCATTTAAAAACACTGATGGCACTTCACCAAACAGGATCATTGGTAGAAGCGGCAGCGCATATTCATTTAACGCAATCCGCTTTAAGCCATCAATTGAAAGAACTAGAAAGCCGACTTGATCAGCCTTTGTTTTATCGCAAAACAAAACCGGTACGCTTTACCCCTGCTGGCCAACGTCTTTTAGACTTAGCCCATCAGGTACTGCCCCAGATTGAATCAACCGAACGAGACCTATCCCGTATACGCCAAGGTCGCAAGGGTCGATTAAATATCACCATTGAATGCCACAGCTGCTATGACTGGTTAATGCCTACGTTAAATGAATTTCGAGGCCACTGGCCTGAAGTAGAACTGGATATGCTTGGGGGCTTTCATTTTGACTCTCTAACCAAATTAAAAAATGGTGAACTAGATTTAGTTGTGACGTCTGATCCAAAAAATAATGACGACATCGAATACCTTCCCCTTTTTAAATATCAATCCATGTTGGTATTGGCACCGGATCATGAGCTTGCCGATAAACCTGTTATTGAACCTCATGACTTAAGTAAAGAAACATTAATTACTTATCCGGTGGACTGCTCAAGTTTAGATATTTTTCAATGCTTCTTAACGCCCGCTGGTATTGAACCAGGGCACTTAAGAAAAGTTGAACTAACCATGATGATGGTGCAGCTTGTAGCAAGTGGCCGCGGAGTAAGTTGCCTACCTAACTGGGCCGTGCATGACTACGTGAAACAAGGTTTTGTAGTTGATAAACCCCTTGGCAGGCATGGCGTTTGGAGAACGCTTTACGCAGCCGTTAGAGCCGAGCAAGCAGACAATGCTTTTATTCAAGACTTTAAAAATATTGCACAGCGCGTTTGTCATCAGCATTTGGAAGGTGTTAAGCCAGCTTAATAAAATTAGAAAACTAAAATACAATTTAGTACTTTAGTTTGGTTTTTACTTTTATTTCACACATAAAAAAACCCGCCAAAGGCGGGTTAAAAATAGAACCGAAGTTCTCGCTACATTCTCACTGTGTTTCCCTTGCAGAAAACACAAAGCAATCATGATTACTATTGTCATAAAGTTCTGTATCTAAAATGTTAATGCTTTGTAATTTTTTGTAAGTGTTAGAAGTCATTCTTAAAAACGAAGGTTAATTCGGGTTACCCTGATCATTTTTCGGCCAAAGCAAACTCATCTTGGCTCCACCCCAACGACTCTCACTTACAATGGCACGGCCACTGTGCCAATAAATAATACGTTGAACGATGGACAAACCAAGACCGTATCCGCCAGAAGAACGGGTTCGACTGTCATCTAAACGCGTAAACGGGGAAAAAACACGGTCCCAATCTTTTTTTGGAATGCCTTCGCCATCGTCTTCAACATCAATTCTACAAATATCGTCATGGCAACTGTATTCAATATGTACATTACTAGCTGCATAACGGCACGCGTTGCCAACTAAGTTTTGAATGGCTCGGTGCATGTATCGATATTCTATATTGCTGAATATTTGTTCTTCTAATTGAGTTTGACTGCCAATGGTCACTGTAACCTTATCCGTTCGGCGTTTGGTTTCCTCACCAATTTGTTCAATCAATTCCAGTATATTGGTTTCTTTAAATTCCAAAATAGGCCCACCCTCTTCAAGGCGAGCATAAGTAAGTATTTCATCTACAAGCTCATCAAGCTCCTGTAAATCCTGATCCATATCTTTTAACTGTTTTTGTAGGTATGCGTCTTCCGTTGTGTCTTCTAGCATTTGTACGCCAAATCGCATTCTTGCAACCGGTGTTCTTAGCTCGTGACTGACTGCGCGAATCATTTCTTTTTGCACCCCCATTAAATGCTGTATTTGTTCAGCCATTTTATTAAAAGCGCTGCCTAGGCGACCAAGGGCATCATCACTGCCTACTTTTACTCTGGAATTTAAATGACCTGATGCAACTCGTGTACTGGCACGCTCAAGTTTTTGCAAGCCTACTTCAAAACGGTACACCAACCAGTAAACCGCAATGCCTGTTAAAATTATGGCCAGCACAACCACCACAAAAATAGATTGCATGGGTAATTCAGGTTTAAACTGAATAGGCCCGACTTCGATTACCTTATCTATTTTTGGAAAGTAAGAATAAAAACGACCAACATTTCCACTAATATCATAATGTCCGTAATGATGCGGTACTTGGGCGTAATCAAAATACGGCCGCAGAGAAACCAATTCGGTTTTTGGCATGACACGCATATCAAGATCTAATTCGGTTCGAATGTTTTCTAATAAACGCTCTATCGTATTATTGCCAGTACTAAGCTCATCTTGAATCAATGAAAAAGCGCCTTGTATTAAAGACGTTCTGAAATCTTTAAATACACCATGAAGTACATAAGTATTATCATTCGCTGTTAAAATGGTGGATACATTAATGCCTTCTTTATTATTTAATGAATCAATTAGCGTTTGCCCTTGCAGTAAACGCTGCTCATCAACCCACCCTAAATTTGCTTCAGCCATTGGGGTAACAACAATTGGAATGCCCAATAAATTAGAGACATTTTTTGTGTCTAAATCATTATGAATAATAGAGCGCTTGGTTAAACCAAGAAGGCCACCAAAAATGGATTGCGTGTGCTGCTGAAAAGTAATTTGGTTTACAAGCCACAAAGTGCCTACAGTTGTCGTAGACACCATTAATAATATGACAAGAACACCTAGGTATACGCGGGAAAAAATACGCGCTCTCCTTAGAGGTATGAATTTTTGTTATTGTTAAGCGGATTGATCGTTATTAAATTTCTTTAACGAACAAATACCCTTTACTGCGTACCGTTTTAATTCGTTTAGGCTGTAATGGATCATCGCCTATTTTTGGGCGTATGCGGCTGATTCTGACGTCGATGGATCTATCTTGCCCGTCATACTCAATACCCCTTAGTGCTGTAAATATCTCTTCCCGGCTTAATACACGCCCGGCATTTGAGCTTAACAACCAAAGCAGATCAAATTCAGCACTGGTTAAATCAATCGTTTGCTCATCTAGCCATGCTTCTCGCATGCCGTTATCAACCACTAGATTTGCAAAAGTAACTCGATCTTGACCACTGCCATCACTTTCTAACCCATCGGCTTTTGTTGGAATGTCTTTCAGGCGACGCAAAAGCGCTCTGATTCTAGCCAGCAATACCCTAGGGCGAACAGGTTTGGCTAAATAGTCATCAGCCCCCATCTCTAACCCCAGCACTTGGTCTAGATCATCGTCACGTGCGGTAAGCATGATAATCGGCCCAGTGTAATAGGGACGAACCAAACGACATACAGAAAGCCCGTCTTCACCTGGTAACATCAAATCTAAAATAACCAAATCAGGCTGATCGCTTTTTATACGATCAACAGCCACAGAACCATCTCCGACTACAGACACTTTTAAACCGTTGGACTCAAGATATTCTCGCGTCAGATCAGCCAAGCGCTCATCATCTTCAACAATTAGTATGTTCCAACTTTCATCACTGTGTAATGCTTGTTCCATGTGTCTTCCTAACGGAGAATCTGTCTATATATCTAAATTTAGACCCTTGTGAGCCAACTGCATAGCACAAGGTACATATTAGCTCGGACTGCCTACGCCAACTAATCGTCTTTTATCAAGTTTTCAGCCTAATAGTAACCTAAACACATCAACGAGTGGTGATAGTTAGCTATCTACTTAAGCTGCCCTTTCTTCTTTTAACTATATTATTAGCAAGTCCACTTTTTCCTTCTTGAAACTTCTTAATGTTCTTGCAAAATATAAAATACTTTGCATACAAACCAAGCGAATAACACAAGATAATTTAATCTCGGACTGGCCACGCCACTATTCATATGTTTTTGATTTACGGTCTAATACCCCCCTAAAAACGACAAATAGTGGTGATACATACTTGGCTACGTTAGCAACCACTAACAAGAGGCATTTACCCACTAGTTACACACATTTTATCCACAGGTGAAAAAGGTTCACACACTACATATGGGGTTGATTCCATGTCCAAACCGCATTATCTTGTGTCTCGTTGGCAGTTATCACCATATTTAGTGTTTAATATGTAACCACTTTTATAATAAAAATAAGCAAGTGGATAAATGGTGATCAGTCTGTACTCTCAACACACTTTAAATAATTAGACTTCTAACGCCTCTTTTCAAAGAAAGAGGTGTTTTTGATGGGCAAAGGGTAAAAATGAACAGCACACTTCATGTGACAAAACGAGACGGAGTTCGAGCGCCATTGGATTTGGAAAAAATCCATAAAGTACTCACATGGGCTGCAGAAGGATTAGATAACGTATCTGTTTCTGAAGTTGAATTACGCGCTCAGATCCAGTTACCCGATGGTATTTCAACGTCTGATATCCACGAGACGTTAATTAAATCAGCCGCCGACTTAATTTCTGAGCGAACCCCTGATTATCAATACATGGCTGCCCGCCTTAACATTTTCCATCTTCGTAAAAAAGCATACGGCCAATTTGAGCCACCTAAACTGTATGACCATGTTGCCCACCTGGTTGATACAGAGCGTTATGACCAACATTTACTAGAAGACTTCTCTCAAGCTGAATTCGATGAAATGGAAGCCTTCATCGATCACCGTCGCGATTTGAACTTTGCCTATGCAGCCGTTAAACAGTTAGAAGGTAAATACCTTGTTCAAAACCGTGTAACCGGTGAAGTATTTGAAAGCCCACAGTTTCTTTATGTCTTAATTGGCGCATGTTTATTCGCCAGCTATGACAAGTCTGTTCGTATGGATTACATCCGTCGCTTCTACGATGCGGTATCGACTTTCAAACTTTCATTGCCAACGCCAATTATGGCGGGGGTTAGAACCCCTACTCGTCAATTCAGCTCTTGCGTATTGATCGAAGCTGGCGATTCTTTAGATTCTATCAATGCTGCTACAAGCGCCATTGTTAAGTACGTCAGTCAGCGCGCAGGCATTGGCATCAACGCTGGCCGCATTCGTGCTCTAGGCAGCCCTATACGCGGTGGCGAAGCATTCCACACAGGTTGCATCCCATTTTACAAACACTTCCAAACAGCTGTTAAAAGCTGCTCTCAAGGTGGTGTTCGTGGCGGCGCAGCGACCCTTTTCTACCCTCTATGGCATCTAGAAGTAGAAAACTTATTAGTGCTTAAAAATAACCGCGGTGTTGAAGAAAACCGTGTTCGCCACCTAGATTACGGCGTTCAGTTAAATAAAGTGATGTACGAGCGTTTGATCAAAGGCCAAAACATCACCTTGTTCAGCCCATCTGATGTACCAGGTTTGTACGATGCCTTCTTTGAAGACCAAGAAAAGTTTGAAGAACTTTACGTTAAGTACGAGCAAGACCCAAGCATTCGCAAAGAAAGCATTAAAGCCATGGAGCTTTTCTCGGTTCTTATGCAAGAACGTGCAAGCACAGGCCGTATCTACATTCAAAACGTTGACCACTGTAATACACACAGTCCGTTCAACCCTGAGCATGCTCCCATTCGTCAATCGAACTTATGTTTAGAAATCGCTTTACCAACTAAACCACTTAATGACGTTAATGATAAAGAAGGCGAGATTGCATTATGTACACTTGCTGCCTTTAACCTTGGCGCACTAAAGAACTTAGATGAGCTAGAAGAACTGTCTGATTTGATTGTACGTGCACTAGATAGCCTACTTACTTACCAAGATTACCCAATGGCCGCCGCTGAAACAGCCAGCATGTCTCGTCGTACTCTGGGTGTTGGTGTGATCAACTACGCATATTACTTGGCTAAAAATGGCGTTAAATATTCAGACGGTTCGGCCCTTGGTCTGACCCATAAAACGTTTGAAGCCATTCAATACAACCTATTGAAAGCATCGAATCAATTAGCTAAAGAACAAGGTGCGTGTGAGAAGTTTAATGAAACGACTTACTCTCAAGGCATCCTTCCAATCGATACCTACAAAAAAGATCTAGATGCCGTTTGTACTGAAGAGCTTCACTACGACTGGGAAACATTACGTACCGAAATTAAGACTCACGGGCTGCGTAACTCTACACTAACGGCGCTAATGCCTTCTGAGACGTCTTCACAAATCAGCAACGCAACTAACGGCATTGAACCTCCTCGTGGTTTCATCAGTGTTAAAGCGTCAAAAGATGGTATTTTGAAGCAAGTGGTTCCTGAATTTGAAAGATTGAAAGATAACTACGAGTTACTTTGGAAGTTACCAAATAACAACGGTTACCTTCAGCTTGTTGGTGTTATGCAAAAATTTGTTGACCAAGCTATTTCAGCCAATACAAATTACGACCCAACAAAATTTGAAAATTCTAAAGTACCTATGAAAGTACTTTTAAAAGACTTAATGACAAGCTACAAACTTGGATTAAAAACACTTTACTATCACAACACCCGCGACGGCGCAGATGATGCCCAAGAGGATATTGATGATGGCTGTGAAGGCGGCGCTTGCAAGATCTAAGCACCCTACACAGAGACTATTAGCAGGCAGAATGGGCTATGCCCTACTGCCTTAAAATATTTTTAAAATTGAGTTTCCAAGATAAATTTTGGCACTCAATTTTTTCAGTTTTATAGAAGTAATATATGGCTTATCAAACTTTCAACCAAAATAAATTTGACGCGTTTAGTCAGCCAATGTTTTTTGGCGAACACGTTAATGTTTCTCGTTATGACACTCAAAAATATAAGATTTTTGAGCAATTGATCGAAAAGCAATTATCGTTTTTCTGGCGCCCAGAAGAAGTTGACCTTTCTACAGACCGTAAAGATTTTGCCAACTTACCTGAACATGAAAAGCACATATTTTTAAGCAACCTGAAATACCAAACACTACTAGACAGCATCCAAGGCCGCTCTCCTAACGTTGCCCTGCTTCCAATTGTTTCTCTACCAGAGTTAGAAACATGGATTGAGACGTGGTCGTTCAGTGAAACCATTCACAGCCGTTCTTACACACATATTATCCGTAATGTTATTTCTGATCCTGCTAGTGTATTTAATGACATCATTGAAAACGAATACATTACCAAGCGCGCAGAAAGCGTAACAAAATACTACGACGACCTAATTGAGTCTGTTGCTTACTACCAAAACCTAGGTGAAGGCACTCACACAATTAACGGCAAAGAATTAACCATTATTTTACGTGAAATCAAACGTAAACTTTACCTGACTATGGCATCGGTTAACGTTTTAGAAGCCATTCGTTTCTACGTTAGCTTTGCTTGCAGCTTTGCATTTGCAGAACGCGCAACAATGGAAGGTAACGCTAAAATAATCAAACTGATTGCGCGTGATGAAGCCCTTCATTTAACCGGTACACAGCACATGCTTCAAATCTGGGCTCTTGGTAAAGACGACCCTGAAATGGGCGAAATAGCGGCCGAATGCAAAAATGAAGTCATTGAAATATTCCGTGAAGCGGCTGAGCAAGAAAAAGAATGGGCCGAATATCTATTTAAAGATGGCAGCATGATCGGCTTAAACCAGGATATCCTTGGTCAATATGTTGAATACATTTGTAATCAACGCCTTGCTGCCATTGGTTTTGACACTATTTTCCCGACAATGCAAAACCCACTACCGTGGATCAACGCATGGTTAGTGAGTGACAATGTTCAGGTTGCACCGCAAGAAGCAGAAATCAGCTCGTATCTTGTTGGCGCAATTGACAGTGAAGTATCTGTTGATGATTTCATGGACTTCGAACTGTAATATTTACATTAAGTGTAACGACATATAATTGATCATGCTTTCAATGACACAAAAAGATCAGGAAAAGCCTAAAAGCTTTCAGCTAGACGCGGATTACGATGAGCACAGTGACTTTCAGCTTGAAAGTCCTGTACCCACTGTAGACGCAGGCACACCTGATCTACAGCAAACTGAATTCTTCTTACCTGAGCGCAACCCTGAGTCACCAGAAAATGATGACCAACTTGAACTAAACGGACTTGAAAAGCCCATCCATTCTCTTCACGTTGAAGGCGTTTCAAAACCTTTAGAATTTCACTATGCGAACAATTTATTGGAAAGCCTAGAGGCTCAAGACATACACCTACCCTACCAATGCCGAGAAGGTTATTGTGGTGGCTGTCGTACTGATCTAATAGAAGGTGAAGTCGCGTATCTACAAGAGCCAATGGCATGGATCAATGAAGGTGAGATTCTACCCTGCTGCTGTGTACCTAAAAGCGCCCTTAAATTAAAGCTAAAAGGCTAATTCACGACGACCTTCTTATCCCTACCTGTAATATCAAAATACCTTCACAAGCTTAAATCTTATAACAACACAGAAAAACCTCTCCTTCCTGAATATTCAATCATATTAAACTAGGCTAAATTAACCTTTTATATTATTAAGCCATTTCCATGACTGAAAACGTTTCAAGTTGTCACGAATGTAAAATAGAAAGAATACATGCATTAATGAATGGCGCCCCTATTCCATGTGCATTAAATAACGAAGCGGGCGAAATAACATTTCTAAATAAGTCATTCATTAAAACCCTTGGCTACACCTTAAAAGACATACCTACCCTAGAACACTGGTGGCCACTTGCTTACCCCGATTTAGCTTACCGAGATCAGGTTCTGACTGAGTGGGCTGTTAGAATGGAAAAAGCTAAGTCAACCGATACAGAGTTCGAACCTATTGAATTAAAAATACGCTGTAAAAACCGCACATATAAAACGTTTTTAATTGGCGCATCCGAGTTAGAGGAAGACTTCAAAAATGAACATTTAGTCACGCTTTTCGATATTAGCGAACGCATTCAATTAGAGAAAAACTACCAACAGAATGAATTAAACTATCAAGAGCTTTTTGATAATGCTGAAGTCTCCATATGGAATGAAGACTTAACTGATTTCTTAGATGAAATTGAATTATTAAGAAAAAAAGAAATAACAGATATTAGAAAATACCTGATAAGTAATTTAAATTATACATATGAACTTTCACGAAAAATAAAAGTAACCGATGTAAACAAAGCCACACTAAGAATGTTCGAAGTCGAAGACAAAAACAAATTTTTAAGCAACATTGAAGACTCGTTTGGTGACAACGCTATCATCACATTCATCAATGAGGTAACCGCATTTTATAACAACGAAGTAATATTTAGGTCTGAAGCAAACTTTATTAGTTTTAATGGCAATCAAAGGAATGCAATCATCAGCATTCCTATCCCAAGGGACAAAGAGAGCGCAAAACGTGTTCCGGTTAGTATATTTGATATCACAGAACTTAAAAGCACTGAATCTGAACTATTCTCCCACGGTAAAATACTCAATAGCATTGCTGAAGGGGTTTATTTTATTGGAGAAAATGATGGTCTTATTAAATTTTCAAATTCTAGATTCAACAATATATTCGGATATGAGGATGGTGAACTTATAGGGCAACATGTCAGCATTGTAAACGCCCCCAGTGAAAACCCCGAAAAAATATTTCAAGAGATCGTCTCACACCTGAAAAACGAGGGAAGCTGGCATGGAGAGGTGAAAAATGTAAGAAAAAATGGTATAGAATTTTGGTGTAAGGCTAGCGTCTCAAAATTTGAACACAACAAATACGGCCCAATTTGGATATCAATACATGAAGATATAACCGAACGAAAACGCAATGAATCAATTATCTGGCATCAAGCCAACTTTGATCCTGTATGCAACCTGCCTAATAGAAACCTTTTTTCTGACCGTATTTCTCAAGAAATAAAAAATTCAGAGAGAGAAAACACCGGTTTCTCAATCCTATTTATTGACCTAGATAACTTCAAAGACATTAATGACACCCTTGGCCATAACATCGGAGATAAACTCCTAATTGAAGTATCAAAACGCATTACCGATTGCCTAAGAGCATCAGATATCGTTTCTAGATTTGGTGGTGATGAATTCACTGTATTATTAGCCAACACTAACAACATTGAAGATATCGAAAATATATGTAACAACATTAGGAAGAATATTTACAAGGAATACACCATAGAAAACGAAACGGTTTTCACTTCAGCAAGCATTGGTGTCAGCTCATACCCTGACGATAGCCATGATGTAGAAACACTTCTAAAATTTGCTGATCAAGCCATGTATGTCTCGAAAGACTCTGGAAGAAATTGCGTTAATTACTTTACAAAAGACTTACAAACTCAGGCTGAGAATAACAGAAAATTGAACTTAGACTTGCGCAACTCGTTAAATTCGAATGAATTTGAAGTGTTTTACCAGCCCATATTAGACATTAAAACAGGGAAGATTATTAAAGCGGAGGCTTTAATCAGGTGGAAACACCCAATAAATGGCTATATCAGCCCAGATAAATTTATCCCTCTTGCCGAAAAAAACAAACTGATAATCAACATCGGTGACTGGGTATTTAAGCAAGTCATCCAAGCACTTAAAACCATACGGGAAAAGAACCCTGATTTCATAATCAATATAAATAAGTCACCGGTTCAAATTGAAGACCAAAAATCTGATATTAGTGCTTGGACAGACGAGCTTAAGAATAATGGCTTACCTGGCGATAGTATATGCATTGAAATCACAGAAGGCTTGCTTTTAAAAGTCTCAGACACAGTCACTAATAAGTTGAAAGCGTTAGCAGATGCAAATATTAAGTTTGCCCTTGATGATTTTGGAACGGGATACTCTTCTCTTTCCTATTTAACAAAGTTTAATTTGGATTACATTAAGATAGATAGGAGCTTTGTTATGAACATTGATAGCAACCCTGAAGATTTAACATTATGTAGGGCTATCATCTCCATGTCTCATAGTTTGGGGAAAAAAGTTGTGGCTGAAGGTGTTGAGACTATCAAGCAATTCAACCTACTGAAAGCTTCTAATTGTGACTATGCGCAAGGGTTTCTCTTTTTTAAACCTATCCCTCTCAAAGAGCTATTAAGGGTGCTAGAAGAGAATTAAGATTAATTACAATCTTATAACGCCTATAATATTCCATTACCACTTTTTTAATCATCAAGTTTTCGATAAAGTACCACTGAAAATACAAATACTCGAGAATAGACACATGATCCGTCCTGATATCGGTAAAGTAGCACCTGCTTTTTCAACTCTTGATGAAAATGGCAATAAAGTCGCTCTTAAAGACTACCGAGGCAAAATTGTTGTCTTGTATTTCTATCCAAAAGCCATGACCCCTGGCTGTACCACACAAGCCTGCGCTCTGCGTGATCATAAAAAAGACCTTGATAAATTAAACGTCGTGGCTCTTGGCATTAGCCCTGACGCACCTGCTCGTCTAATGAAATTTAAAGAGCGTGATGAACTTAACTTCACTCTACTTTCAGATGAAGACCATGCTATTGCAGAGAAATACGGCGTATGGGGCTTAAAGAAGTTTATGGGGCGCGAATATGACGGCATACACCGCATTACCTTTATCATTAATGAAAAAGGCAAGCTTGTTCACATCATGGATAAGTTTAAAACCAAAACACACCATGAAGATGTAATTGAATACATTAAATCTGATTTAATTTAGCCCTTTCTCTTCATCAAGCCAGACTCTGTCTATACTTAATATATCTAGGTTGCAGGGTCTGTTTCTTATAATAGAGTGTAATTTAATATACTTTTAATATAAGACACTCAACTCTCCTGCACTGCTTTTAAGGAGACTATATGGCAAACCTCCCTCAAAATTATCATTTTGACCAATGGGCTGAATTTTTAACCGTTACCCTGTCTGAGAATATCGCACGCTGTCAACGAGGTCAGAACAAGGTTAAAAAAGTCCGATTAACACTTCATGAGCAATCTAACTGGCCAGTTACTTTTAAAGTCATATTAGAAAATGAGCTCATTGCCCCCTATCCATATAAGCCCGCATTGAATGACGGCTCATATGAAATCGAACACATGTACAGTACAGCCTCTAAAATCCCATACGGCAGCAATGTAACCGACTCAGCGGCTAAATTATTCATTGAGCACGCTAAACGACTGGATTCAAATTTCTTAAGTGATACATGGTCATTTCATAACCATGAAAGTATCCCATCTTTACTGCGTCAACTGGCATTTAGAAGCATGAGTACTTTAGTTCCCAAGCAACTAGAACAACAAGGTGTGAACTTAACAGACGATTTTACTTTGCAGTTTTTTGATGGCAGCAATTATTTAAGCTTCTCTTACGATGCCATTAAACAGGCTTTAATAGAGCAAATGGGCTTTTACATGACAAACAGTAAGATTAAGGAATCTGCAGCTAACACATGCTTTAAGCATACTCATAACAGGTCCTGGTTTAAGCAGTTATCATAATTTTAAGACTGGCTATTCACCCTAAAAACAAAGCTTCTAGAGTCTTTTGAATAGCCAGTCCTTCTCACCTTTTACTATCTATACCTTTTGACATATAGAATTAACTCACTCCCTTTAGTACTGTGCGCCAGCTGAAAATACGGTCAATCATAGTGATTATCTATACCGTCTTATCTCAATACAGGTTAGGAGTTTTATGCCATTAAAATTATGCGCTGCACTATTTGCAGTAGTATTCGCCGCTGCCAGTCACAGCGCCACTCTCCGTATTCTTAATTGGGGCGATTACCTCGACCCTGATGTCGTCAAGGATTTTGAAGCCCAGCACAGTGTCACCATTGAATACGTAGAATTTAATAATAGCGATGAATTCTCTGAACTGTTTTTTGATACCAACAACCAGTTCGATGTTATTTTTCCAGCTTCGGATAGCGTCTCCATTCTAAAAGACAATAAGCTCATAGAAAAATTGGATAAGACACGTTTCAAAAACTATCAGAATATTAACCAGGTTGTTTTAGATGGGCTAAAGCTACAAGACACGAACAACCAATACTCAGTGCCTTATTTGTGGGGAACGACAGGAATTGGATTTAATAAACAAGCTCTTAAAAGACATGGAATAGAAGCCAAGGATATCTCTTGGTCACTAATATTCGATAAAGAATTAAGACAGAAAGTGTCAAAATGCGGGATTGGTGTGGTTAATGAGCGAGATGAAATATTCTCAGCAGCACTCAATTATTTAGGACATTCAATTAATACTACCGACAAAACTGAACTTAAAGCGGCTGGCGCCTTAATTAAAGAAGCCTATATCGATTTCACATACCTGCATACCAATCAATACACCGATGATTTAAAGAACAATAAAATTTGCGTTGGTGTTGGGTACTCTGGGGATATTCTTGCTCAAATAGAAGAAAACCCTGATATTGATTATGTGATACCAAGCCAAGGTGCAACCATGTGGATCGATGTAATGGCAATCCCTACAAACAGCCCCTCTCCTGATCTGGCCTACTTATTTATTGATTATTTAATGGCAGCAGCATCATCAGCCAAAAATAGTAACTATGCTGCCTATCCCACACCTATGTTAGATGCCCAACCATTAGTAGAGCCAGAGATTCTATCCAATAAAACCATTTACCCCAATGCAATCACCCTCGCTAGCTTGAATATGATTGCTCCTAGCAATAAAAAGGTAAGGCGCATTAAACACCGCCTCTGGGTGCGAGCCATCTGCATCAAGGGAAAGTGGTGCTCAGTTCCCATGAGATCCATTCTCTAGGTAAAAATATCATTACTCAAACCGCAGACAAAAAAAAAGCCCTTACGGGCTTTTTTTATTGGCGTTAAGTCATATTTACTTAACGATTAAAGCTTTCACTTTTCCAAGTAAGGCTTTTGCTTCCTGCCAGGCTTCTTCACCAAGCTCTAACAAGCTTTCACGACGCAATGTTTCGTCATCCATCATAACTTCAAGATCTTCAACCACTTTATGCTGGGCTTTTAGAATCTTTTTATCTTTCTTTTTTTCTAGTGCTTCAAGAGTCTTTTGGGCTTCTTTAACCTGCTTTTGAAGTTCTTTTATTTTTTTCTTACCCATGAGTTTATCCTCCTATGATAAAGCAGACATGATTGCGACACAGATACCCGGAACGATGAAGAACACGGTCAAAACGTATGCTGCAGCCAGAGAGTGTCGTTTGGTAGCAATTTCAGCTAATCGTTCAGCCGCATTTAGAGGCACTTCACGTAAGAATGGAAGACCGTATACCACCAGCACACCCAATAGATTATAGAACAAGTGAACAAGTGCTATTTGCATACCTGCTGCAGCACCAGCACCAGACAAAGCTGTAGCGGCTAATAATGCAGTAATGGTTGTTCCAATATTGGCACCCAAGGTGAAAGGGTAAATATCGCGAGGTTTAAATACTCCAGACCCAACCAAAGGAACCATTAAGCTAGTGGTTGTAGATGAGGACTGAACCAACACTGTTACCACTGCGCCACTTGCGATTCCTGTCATCGGTCCACGACCAATAGCTCCGTGTAAAATTGCTTTTGCGCGGCCAACCATTAACGAACGCAATATGCGCCCAATCACTGTAATAGCACCGAATATAGCAAGGATACCTAAAACAATCAGCGCAATAGCGGCGGCTTTTTCCGGTAATACACTGGCTAAAAAGTGTTTGATCTCGCTGATAACTGGCTTAGTTAAAGGCTTAATGAAGTTAAAGCCTTTAATGCTCATTGAATCTGCACCCATTAGGTGAGACATAGCCCAGGCACTGCTTTTCTCTAGGAAACCAAATATGATCTCTAAAGGCAGGAATATCGCAACACAAATCAAGTTAAAGAAGTCATGAACCGTTGCAGCAGCAAACGCACGACGAAACTCTGATTTTTTGCGAATATGACCAAGGCTAACCAAGGTATTAGTGATTGTTGTGCCAATGTTTGCACCCATCACCATTGGTATAGCGATTTCAATTGGTAAACCACCAGCCACTAGACCAACAACAACCGATGTCACTGTACTTGAACTTTGAACTAATGAAGTAGCAAGAATACCAATCAGTAGTGCAACAAACGGATTGGTTGCAAACTCAAATAGTTCTCTTGCACCTTCAGAGCCGCCAGAGGCCCATTTAAACCCGGACCCCACCATGCCGACAGACAGCAATATGGCGTACACAGATGCAATTAAAAATAGCCAACTCAGCAGTTTACGTTGAGGAGACGGTGACACTTGTTCAGAAACTTGAGTCATTTTAGAACCCTAAGCAAAATTTTCGCAAGTTTATCATCGCGTTCAGAATATTAAAGTTTTATTGCAGTAATTTATTAAAAAAAGGCAAAAAAAAGCACGCCAAGTGGCGTGCTAAATAAAATAAGGAGTCACACAATGATCAGCTCTTAATAAAGAGTATCTGATTGTTCAAATATACATCAGGTTTTCATGGTCTTCTGTTTACTTTCTGAACCAATTTGTAAACTTATGTAACAAAAACTACATATTGGCCATAAAATGTCGATATACAGAGGATGACCATTAATATAATCCTTACTTTTATCGTCCTATCCCTGTTTTCCTCAATTGGGAACTCAGAGTACCTGTCCCTCTCTTCAGGCTACCAATATGGGCAGCATGGTTATTTATCTGATGCCGGAAACCTTAACACCCAAGTATATGGCGTAAAACTCGATTTATCAGAGTGGCGGCGTACACAAAAAGACTGGGTGGCCAGAGGGCCGTCCATGGCGCTTCAGCAAGGCATCGATTACACCTACCTCAATGCCACACTTCCTATTTATCACTGGCATAAACACCAGGGTATTTGGCTTGATATTCAACGGCAAAGCCAAAATATGGAGGTTGAGCTTACAAATGATGAAACATTACTTACCGATGCAGGCATAACGACTCCGCTAACATCCGGTAGCGTACTGTCCGCACAACACACTATCACGCAATATAAGCTCTACTGGTATGAGGCAATACAGTACAAGGCCCCCATCAACATGGTTGGTATGTTTTATTATTCAGAAGCCAGCCCAGCATCCAGTGAAATAACAGGGTCTACCGCGACCATATATGACGGTGAATTTAGCGGCTATGGTTTAACCATGGGCAGAATCAAAGATGTTAAAGGGTTCAATTTCCAATGGCGCTTAAATCTAGCAGAATTAGATATGTCGTTTAGCGACTCATCCACAAACCATAGAGCTGCTTCAGAGGCAGAAAGCACCGCTTATAAATTTGGTTTGGATATGCAATGGCATTACCGTTATTACTTGGCACCGTATTGGTACCTCGTGCCTCAATTTAAACTTGGGGTTAATACCTTATTCCAAACACAAACTGATCCTTCAGAGATTGAATTTAAAGCATTAACCTATATCGAAGCGAAATCTTGGGTTAGCATTCAACGTCGCTTTTAGTACGAACTTGATCACGACCACCAAAAACCCTTAAACACCCTCTTCTATTAAGACCTTTTTTATAATGAACAGATATTAAGCGGCAACTTAATATCTCGTTATTTGAAATAGACTGTATTAATAACAGATCATTACTATGCTTAAGGCATGAAAATGCCCCTTAAAATACAGACAATGTTGTTTGTAAGCCTTCTCTCTTTGTGCCAAAAGTCAGTTGCACAGCAAGAAGATGTATTTAACTTGTCATTAGCCCAATTGGCCGATTTAAATGTCTCTGTCGCCTCTAACTTCTTATTATCACTAAAATCAACACCTGGGATTGTTCGAGTCGTCGACAGCGAAACCATCGCCAATAATGGATGGAATAGCCTAGAACAGATTTTAATGCATGTGCCTGGTGTTCAAATATCAGTGTCGAAGAACGGACACAGCAATATCTGGATGCGCGGCGTTCAAAATCGTAATAACAATAAAGTCTTATTGCTCGTAGATGGCGTTCCCCAACATGATTTGTATTATGGTAACTTTCACATCACTCACCAATTACCTGTACAGCAGATTGAAAAAATTGAAATATTAAGCGGCCCTGGCGGCGTGGTTCATGGAGCAAATAGCTTTGCAGGTGTCATTGCAATCCACACAAAAAAGAAAGGAAAGAGCATAGGCTTCAAAGCCGGTACGCAAACCAGCTACGCTTCGATAAGTGATACAGAGCAATCTTCAAGCGGCCAAATCTTTGCTGAATATGATTGGAATAATGATTACGGTGATTTCTATGTATTTGCTAATCATCTACAGCAAGATGGATTTCAACCCCAGCTTAATCGAAAAGGTGAATTCTATTCACGAGATACCAGTATTGAAAGTCGATATTACTTAGGGAAATATCAATACAAGGATTTTAGTGCACAAATAAATTATAGCGATTACAGCTACCCTTATATCAATACAAAATCAGACCGCTGGCAAGGTTATGACAAACAAACCTCATCTATTGCACTCGATTATCTTTATTCAGTTAGTGACAAGGTTGATCTTAAACTTTCTGCATTCCATAGAGACTATGACTTTAAGCGACCCAAAACATATTATGATGAAACTCGAATTGAAGCATCTGGCGAGTCATTACACGATACTTCTGAGCAAGGCTTAAATGCCACCTTCCTATGGCCTATATCTGATCAGCGCCATGTGAGCTTTGGCATCAATTTTTCTAAAGATTGGGCACGAAGTAGCTACGAGAATAATACTGATTTCCCAGTTTCCGCACCCGCTGTTACGGTTATAGAAGCATCACTTGTAGAGGATGCTTCTCGAAATGTATTAGGGTTTTATACTGAATTTCAGCAACACATACTGGGTGAACATTGGTTACATCTTGGCCTCAGGCATGATGAGTTATCCGACTTTGAAAGCCAGTCAAATTATCGAATCAGCCTTACCCATGAAAATGATGCGTTCTATTACAAGCTGCTACTAGGTACATCCTATCGTGTCCCTAGTTATCGTGAATACCTAAAAAAATACAATTCGAGTTTCACACAGAAAAACCCTCTGCAACCTGAACAAATACGCACACTCGAACTTGCTACTGGTTTCACCATAAAAGAACACGAGATACTACTTGTTTGGTATTCCAATCATTATGAGGATTTTATCAAAGAAGTTAATGTAAACACCGTAGATAGTGTATTAATAAGCGCAGACGGTGACGAATATGGCTTTAATTTTGATGAAATTGAAGTAAGTGGATTAGAGCTTAGTTGGCTATGGAAGGTATCTAACAAACTTAATATAAACACTTCGCTGTCGTATATATTAGAGGCCACAGAAGATCCAGGCACATTAAGTCAAAATATCACCAGTCCATCCGATATCCCGTCAAATAAAACCGATTTAATGTTCTTGGCAGACAACACCACCAGCCTACAATTAAATTACAGTTTTAATGCTAGCAATCAACTGTATTGGGATATTATTTATTACAGCGACAGAGGTGTGCCAAGTGACTATCAAACTGGGGCACAAATACAGCAAGCAGATAATAGTGATGGATTTTGGTTAGCGAATATTCACTTGAAAAGACAAGTTAATGACACAGTATCCGTTGCTTTAAAAGTGGAGAATGTATTTGACGAAAACATATATTCCCCCACCCCCGACCCCGCTAGTGACTATGACAATCAATGGTCAAGACGCTATATCGATTTAAGTGCTCAATGGGTGTTTTAAAGCTCGATCTGTATTGCATTGTTTCATTATTATTTTGAATAGCCACACACAGTTTCATTCAAATACCACTGCAGTTAAACGTTAATTAACGCTCAACTTCTGCGATCAAAGCATCATTAACGATCTTATCAATGACCTTGTTATCACTATGGGTGGTGGCCAAATCCAATGGCACCTGAAAATCCTGCTGCTCCATGACAATGCAATTTCTGCCGTTATGCTTTGCATCGTAAAGTAAGCTATCTGCCCGTTCCAAGATATGGTCTACCGACTCTGGAGATTTGAATTCGGTGATCCCTGCAGAAAAAGTTAAACGTAAATCAGGTGCCTCTTTAAAGGTTTTTTTAAACCAGTTTTCAGCCATGCGCTGGCAAACACTATGTGCTGCATCCAGTTTTGTATCAGCCAGAACCAAAACAAATTCTTCGCCCCCTATTCGTGCCCCTACATCCACTTCCCGTAAATTTTCTGAGATCAGGTCCGCAAACGACCTTAAAACTTTATCCCCAAAAGGATGACCATAAAAATCATTCACTTTTTTAAAATGGTCTAGATCTAAATAGCAAACGACAAAACCGTAACGGCTACGATTTGCCAATGCTCGCTGTTGCGTTAATATTTTTAAAAGATTTCTTCGATTATAAAGCCCTGTTAATTCATCAGTGATGGCCAGATCTTCAATGCGTGAAATAGCCCCTTTTAAGTCTCTATGACGTTCAGACAGTATTTTACGCAGGCTACTGGTTTCTGAACCCATATATGCAAAACCAAGCATGACAAAGACAAACCCAACAAAAGTGAAAAACTCTTGTCCAAGATCGATGTCCTGTGGTCGCTGCTCATTGATAAAATATACGGTTACCGAATAACATAACACCGTAAATAGCGTGGTCCCGTGAAAACCTTTCAAGCTCAGCCGAAAAGAACCAAAAGCCATAACAAGTAGGTAACCCATTAGCATCAACATTCGAATATCGTTCATTATGAACATGAGACCGCTGATGCCACTGATAGACCAAATCATTTGAAACAAGGTCAGACTGGCGTCTTTAAATCGTAAATTCCAGTTTAGCGCGATAAGTGAAACGATGGATAAGTGGCCCAGCCAAAAGCCAGCCACATAAATGAAAGCCGTAGACTTGGGCACGGTAACGTAACCCAAATAGGATGCTAATGTGGTCAAAGGCACACACATTAGTAAGCATAAATTTGATAGCAAGCCCCTACGTAACCGCAAGGCCTGCTTTTGTGACTGCAACATTTTTGCCACCACCAAGGGTATTTAGAAAGAAAAAAATACCCAGTTATTCTTATTGGTGGGCATTCTACTGACTTGTTCGCACTCGCGATACACTATCTAACCAACCGTTATAAAGGACATCTCTTTCCTTGTCTTTCATATGAGTATCAAATTGGCGTTGTTGTTCCCAAAGTTGACCCACTTGGTCGAGGCTTTCGTATATTCCAGCTGTTAATCCCGCTAAATACGCCACTCCCAGGGCGGTTGTTTCTGTAACCGCAGGCCGCTGAATAGGTAGGTTTGTAATATCAGATAGAAACTGAACAACCCAATCATTTACGACCATACCACCATCAACTCTTAATCGAGACGGCTTAGCATTATCTTTTTCCATTGCATCCAGTAAGTCACGGGTCTGGTAACAAACCGATTGCAAACCAGCGGTTACAATTTCAGCTATGCCTGTATCCCGTGTTAAACCCATAATGGCGCCCCTTGCATTGGGGTCCCAATATGGCGCACCTAACCCAGTAAAAGCAGGTACTAGGTAAACATGGTTGTTGGCCCCAACCTTTTTAGCAAGATCAAGTGTTTCACTTGCACTATCAATAAGCTTCAAACCATCTCGAATCCATTGAATGGTCGCTCCAGCCATGAATATACTGCCTTCAAGGGCATAGTGCGTGACCCCCCCGGCCTGATAGGCAACGGTGGTTAGTAATCTGTGCTGACTCTTTCTCGGCTTCTCACCGGTATTCAGCATTAAGAAGCAACCTGTTCCGTAAGTGCTTTTTGCCATACCCTCTTTAAAACACGCCTGACCAATGAGTGCAGCCTGTTGATCACCAGCAATGCCACCTACCTGAATGGGGCCTCCAAAAATTGAATCATGAGTGGAACCAAAATCGCATGCACTTGGTTGGATTTGAGGCAAGATCGCTTTAGGCACATCAAGCATGGCTAACAAGGAATCATCCCATTCCAAGCTATGGATATTGCATAACAAGGTACGCGACGCATTGGTCACATCCGTTTTATGCTCTCCCGTCAGTTTCCAAAGTAAATAACTATCAATGGTGCCAAATGCTAAATCACCAGCGTCAGCTTTCGCCCTAGCGCCTTCAACATTGTCTAGAATCCACTTAACCTTGGTTCCTGAAAAATAAGGGTCTAGCAATAAACCTGTTTTATCATTCACTTCTTCTTCAAGGTTTTGTGCTTTAAGTTCAGAACAATACTCCGCCGTGCGACGGTCTTGCCATACAATGGCGTTGTAAACAGGCTTACCGGTTGCACGCTCCCAAATAACCGTTGTTTCACGCTGATTAGTAATACCGATTGAAGCGATGTCTTTTGCGGTTAAATTGGCTTTTTCTAATGCTTGCCTACAAACATTAAGCACTGAATCAAAAATTTCATCTGGGTCATGTTCAACCCATCCATCTTGTGGGAAATACTGTTTAAATTCTTGCTGACTAACGGTGTTAATCCGTCCTTTGGTATCAAAAATAATGGCTCGTGTACTGGTAGTACCTTGATCAATAGCCATAAGAAATTGTGACATTTTGCGCCTTAAGTATGAGTATGTAATTATTATAATGCGCCAAGTAAATCAGAACCTTTATTGCCACTCAAGCTCAACATGCCTACTTGCAAAAATCGGCTATGCTAATTAGTACGTTATACAAGGATTGATAGGCGTTTTAGGCCATGAAAAAGAATTTTCCTGTTACCCAAACAGAGCTACCTTTATCAAAAGAACAAAGGATCATCTCCTCTACTGATTTAAAGGGAATCACCACACACATAAACCAAGATTTCCTTGATATCAGTGGCTTTGAAGAATCCGAGCTAATTGGAAAAAGCCATAACACAGTGCGCCACCCAGACATGCCCCCTGCTGCTTTTAAATTACTGTGGGATTATTTAGCGGCTGGGAAACAGTGGAAAGGCATTGTTAAGAATCGCTGTAAAAATGGTGATCATTATTGGGTAGATGCCTTTGTCACCCCCGTTAAAGAAAACGGAAAAGTGGTAGGTTATGAATCCGTTAGATACAAACCCGAGCAAGAAAAAATAGATCGAGCAGACAAGGTTTATAAGCGTTTAAATGCGGGTAAATCGCCAATACCAAAAAGCAAACAGGTTGCCGCCCTTCCATTGGCTTTAATGGGCAATATTTCTCTAGCTTTAGCCGCCATTGCTATCGCTTCTTATGCGTCTCCCTTTCTTGCCCTCATTCCATTAGCGGGCATGTTTGTTACCCATCAATTTGATCGTAAAGGTGCAGCCACCATCATCAGGCAAGCCCGAAAAATCACAAATGATCCGTTGGCATCTTATATTTACACTGGCCGCGCCGATGCCATTGGCGAAGCACTGTTTGCATTTGAACATCAAAAAAGTCAGTTAATTACATTAAGAGAGCGACTAGAAGACGCCACCCAGCCCATTAAAAAAGCCAGTAATATTAGTCATCACGCCGCAGAAGAAAGCTTACATAAGCTGACCGAACAATTAGATGCGGCCACTATGTTTGCCGCTGCCTTTGAACAAGTCACCACTCAATTTGATTCGATATCGGATTCGGTTAATGAAACCGCAACACAAACACAAAGCGCGCAGGAAGAAACACATACCAGTGAACAGCAGATGCTAAAAGTGAAAAACACATTAGAAGTAATGGCCCGTACCATCACTCAAGCTTCAAGTAACGTTCAAGAGTTAACAAGTCATGCAGAGTCTATTCATAGCTTTTTAGAGGTGATTCAAAGCATTGCAGAGCAAACCAATTTATTAGCACTTAATGCCGCAATAGAGGCCGCCCGCGCGGGGGAACAAGGCCGAGGATTTGCAGTAGTGGCAGACGAAGTGCGAAGCTTGGCCACTCGCACACAAGAATCCACAGAAGAAATACGCAGAATAGTAGATGAACTTCGAATAGGCGCATCCAGCGCCACAAAAACAATGGATCAAAGCCGTGAAGAAGCCTCTCAAAATGCGGAACAAATTCAAGAGTCCTACACATCACTGGAACAAGTTAGAAGCAGTGTTGATCAAATAAACCAGCAAATGGCCACCATTAATCTAGCCGTACAAGAACAAAGAGCCGGATCCGATCAAATTGGCCACCACATGGAGACCATTCGACAAAACGCTCAAGACAATACACAAAGTGCTCAAGACAGCATGCAAGCAGCAAACGATGTCAGCGGCCTTGTTAATGAACAACTGAACATCATCACTCGATTTAAATAGATCAATAATTACTGGATTGCTGTGTACATAATCGACTAATCGTTATGTACTCTAGCTTACATAGGGATGCAATCCAGCTAAATAATCCAAGCTATTCTCAATCAACTTCAGCTAGTCTATAGTAGCAAGAGCATCAAATTTCTTCGGATCAATATCCGTATACAAAAATAAAATAAGGAAGTCCTATGTCTGCATTTTTAATTATTAGCATCATGGCCGACGATCGTCCCGGACTGGTTGAAACACTCTCTCGTACAATAAAAGAACACGAAGGCAACTGGTTAGAAAGCCGCATGTCTCACCTAGCAGGAAAGTTTGCAGGCATTGTTCAAGTACAGGTAAATAATAAACATAAGGTCGCCCTTGAAAGCGCCCTGCTCGCTTTAAAAACGGACGGCTGGGTCATTGGCGTAGAAGACTCTGACAATAACCAAAGCCGTAACCGTCCCTGCGCACAATTAAGTATTGTCGGTAATGACAGACCCGGTATCGTGAAAGACGTCTCTCAAGCATTAGCCAAATTAGGTGTGAATGTATTGGAATTAAATACCCAGTTTGAAAGTGCGGCCATGACGGCTGAAGCACTGTTTAAAACTCAGGCTGATATCCAAACCCCTGAAGAACTTGATTTAGACGATGTCAAAGATGCTTTAGAAAACATCAGTAATGACTTAATGGTTGAAATAGTCCCGTCTTAAATAATTACTTAATGACTAACTGATCAAATTAAAGCCAATTACTCTAAATAGTTGGCTTTAATTTTATATTCTTTCGTTTTTTTATGGTTAGAACCATAAAATGGTAAAATTCACCCTTGACGTAAAAATACTATCTATCTAGAATGCATAGCGCAGTTAAGGCAGCAGCCGAGACCGCACTGTAGTTCCTCGATAGCTCAGTTGGTAGAGCAGTAGACTGTTAATCTATTGGTCACTGGTTCGAGTCCAGTTCGAGGAGCCACTTTCCCCCCTTATATTAAATTCATTGCTTTAAACTTATAAATCTATTGGTCATCTCTTTAGTTTTTGGATTCAAGTTCGAGCAGCCACCTTCCCCCTTTAATTTTTAAATACCTTAGCTTCAAACTCTTAATCTATTGATCTTCTCTTTAGTTAGTATATTTCAATTTCAAAAAGCACACTCTAATTCCAAAAAATTAAATACTGGATTCTGTCAGTTCTAAATTTTTCAAAAACACACTGACTTCTTCAAATACTGATTCTGCAATTTCCCCCCTTACAATGCCATGTACATTTGCATCTATTTCTTTATACGTTTTATTTGTTGATGAAATGCGATTAAATATTTCTCTGGCCCCCGCCACATCAACTTTAGGGTCTCCTGTCCCATGAATAACCAAGCTGGGTATCTTTATACCAGATAGCTTAACCACTACCGACTTCATCAATTTTTGAATTTGCACCACGCTATTTATTGGGCACCTAAGGTAATTGATGTGTGGGTTATCTGCATGATTGCTGGCATAGGGCTTTGTAATGGCGCTTAGACCAATCGCTGAAAAAAAACGATTCCAAGTATTCAGCAGCCCAGCAAAGTTAGCCGAAAAAGATTTTAACTTAAGAGGCGCACTGATACTGATAATGGCATTAAACGCATCGGGGTTTCGAATAACCTGCTGCAATGCCACTGATGCCCCAGTTGAAAACCCGGCAATGGTAATGGCCTCACAAAAAGTATTAAGAATATCATGACCACGGCTGACTGATGATACCCACTCTTGTTTGTTTCTATGAGATAAATCCAGAGAGGACGTGCCATGACCAGCCATACGAGGGGCATAAACCGAATAGCCTGCATCATATAAATATTCGGCCCACTCCCTTACTTCTTCTGGGGCAGCCATTAAGCCATGTATTAACAGAACCCCTTTTTTAGACTTGGGATTATGCAATAAATATGGTGACCCAACTTCTTCAGGCTTGGTTTCGCCTTCGGCATAAAATTCACGATACTCTTTTGAAAATAGCGCCTGTTCTAAATATAATAATCGTAGACACTCATCAGGAAGTGATTCAGTTGAATTATTCATAATTACACTTCTACAAATGCAAACGCGCTATAAATAAGCGCGTAATGACAAGCGCCACCAATTAACACCATCACGTGGAATAACTCATGAAAACTGAATATCCCAGGCAATAATAACGGGCGCTTAACCGCATAAAAAACCGCCCCTGCTGAAAAAGCAATGCCCCCAATGATTAACAAGTATGACTGCACACTGCTCATAGCATTGATCACCTGCTCCATTGGAAACGCTAACATCCAACCCATGGTTAAAAATATGATGGCGTAAATGATTCTTGGTGCTCTAGGACAAAATATCTGTGTTAACAAACCAAAACCCACCAGCCCCCATTGGATGGCGATCATAGGTAAGCGCCAGTCATCATCTAAAAAGAAAAAACAAACAGGCGTGTATGAACCCGCAATCATAAAAAAAATAGCAAGGCGGTCTAAACGACGCCAAAACGATAGTTCATTCTCTTGGCTTTTAAAGGCATGGTACAAAGAACTGGCTGAAAACATAAAAATTAAAGATAAGCCGTATATTAATGCGGTAAACACCAAGGATGCAGACCCCATGGCTTCGCTCAATAAAAATACAGTGCCAATAACGGCGGCAAACATGCCGAATAAATGAGAGTAAAAATTAAATCTTTCTTGGGACTTGATCATATACGGCTTCCACCCTTTTTGAATCATTCAGGCAATGAGACCTTGCATCCTGAAATTTTCGCGAGTGTAGCAAGGACAAGACAATGGAATGACAGTTAGTGTGGGTAGGCTTAAGGAGCATTGTAAGTAGCCTCGCTTACGAAGCTCTTACCAAGGTTAAAAAATAGATTAAATATCGCTGATAAGGGACATCCCCCCCCTATATCCGTTTATTGAATTGGGTATAAAACTCGATCGTTATAGCCCGTGTAAATCTCAATGTGACCCGCCAGCTGCTTGTCCAGATCAACATCACTGGTATCCACGATTAATGGTCTGCCTTCTAGCTGCTTGAGTTTGCTTTTGGTGCAAAGAATGATTAAATTTTCACGCCCCACTTTTTTAATAACATCGGCACTTAATTGCTGATTACCGCGACCAAACACATGACCCTGCCCACCAATCACGCTAACGATTAATTTAACGGACGTGTACTGCTCGATCAGGGACAGTATTTGTTGTTCGGTTAAATCATTGGCCACAACATCGTTATTAAATACGGCATCCACACCTAACAAGGTGTTATCGGCGTGAATGTAGTCCATATAAAACTGAGTGGTTTTACCTGATCCCACTAAATACAGTACATCGTCTTGCGCTTCATCGGCCAAGTAGGCAGCCATGTCTTCTAGTACTAGGTCTTCTTGTTCCATGCCACCTTGTTTGACGGCCTGAACAAACTGAGCCGCTTCAGGGACCAGCATTTCACCAAACAATTTTGCTTTAACCTGATTATTTCGAAAAGCCACTTCATCAATGTCACGGACATCTTGGGTTTTTAAATCGACTAATTCACCCTCTATTAGCATTCGAAGCACTTCACCACTGGCCTTTGGTGTAATCCCATACACGCCACTGTGTATTTTCACACCCGCTGGCACACCTAATACAGGGAATTCATCTTCAACCACACTGCAAACGTCTCGAGCTGTGCCGTCACCACCTGCAAACAATAAAAGGTCGACACCCATTTCTTTGATTAGGGCGGCAGCCTTTTTTGTATCGTCAGCGGTAGAGTGATCTGTAACCGATAATGGAATAACATCAACATCAAACCCTAATGCTTTAGCGCAGCTCTCGCCCATCAAGTTTTCACAAGTGACAATGCTTACCTTATCTTTAAGGTGCACTATTTCATTAAGTGCAATATGGGTTCTAAGGTTTGCTTTTGGAATGGCCCCTTTTTCAAGGGCTAATTCAGCAACGCCATCGCTGCCCTTTAAAGCAACGCTACCACCCAGTCCTGCCATGGGGTTAATTATTAAACCAAGTTTAAACATGTCTTTAGTCACTAAATTTATCTGGGGGTATCATACTTGAAAGCTGTAGATTGCCCCAGCATCAATGCCTGTTAGGTGTCATTCATTGCCCTGAGATATATAAAACTGCATTTCGTTACAATTTGTCACCCGATTTTTTAATCCCTAAAGGTATATTAGAGATATTAATAAAATGTATAAGAATAAGAGATCAACATATGCAAGCCGAACATAAAAAAGCCCTTATCGTGATATTCGCAGTATTGTTTCTTTGTTTGTTCGTATCCACCGCATTTATCACCTTTTACACCGAAAACATCGCCATAGCCGGCGTACTTATCGCTGTATCAGCTGTACTTGTTGTAGACATATTGTGGGTCATTAAAGATAAGAATGATTCAGCTCATATGAACTAACTGGCCATATAACCACCAAGACCGTCACTTTTACGCTAGCCGACCCAAAGTCGGCTTTTTATTAGCCTGAATCTAAGTTAGAGTATTAGCTCTAACTTAATACTAATATTAATAAAAAATAAAAATAACCATAAAACAGAGCCCCCCCATGACACAGCAAATAATCATCGGCTTAATTGCCTGGAGCATCTTTTTAATCGCAGCCCTTCTCATGCTTAGAAGCATGTTGGTATTAACAGGCAAGGTGGCTATCAATGATTTTTTACCAGACGGCAGTAATCTCGGTGAAGCCAATCAACGATATATGCGCGCCATCTATAATTCATTAGAAAACCTGCCCATTCTAATTGGTACGCTTTTAACCGCCGTAGTAATGGGCATGACGACACTGTCAGATCAGGTTGCCAGCTTTATCTTACTGGCTCGCATGGCTCAAAGTATCACCCATGTGATAAGTGCTAGCCCAATTGCTGTAGCCGCTCGCTTTACCTTCTATATTATTCAGCTAGGATTGTGCGGATATCTATTGGCTCAAATGGCGACAATTTAAGGGCGTAAAACTTTCATAAAAAAACCTCTGGTGTTCTCATCAGAGGCTTTTTTCAATTAAATTAATACTGCACTCTACTTCAGCACAATTGTTCGACCTCATTTTACTGCCAATGCTCTTAACTTTTTTGCCATTGACTCTTTTCTAAATGCATTCTTTAATCCTCACCCGTTACAATCTAAATTTTCTGCCTAATTAGAAATGGAAAACTAATATGCTTTACCCCATGCTTGCCCTGATCATTTTTACAATTTTAGTATGTGCCTCCCTAGGCATACTTCGCTTTCTGTCCGTGCAAAAACGACAAGTAAACCCAAAGCTTTATCTTTTAATGTCAGGTTATGATGAGCCTAACCATCTGACACAGATAAACCGCCACCATATAAATTTACTTGAACAGCCCATTTTGTTTTATCTAGCCTGTATTTTGGCTATATCTCTGGATATACAGTCCAGTTCATTAATCTATCTAAGCTGGAGCTACCTTGCCGCTAGGCTGGTTCACTCGTTTATTCATCTTAGCTACAACAATGCATTGCATCGTATGGGTGTATTCAGTATTTCTCTTCTGATCCTACTGGCAATATGGGTGCAACTTGCGTTAACCCTATCCGCGTAATGTTTGACTGAACATAACCGTTTATTTTCTGTTTGATGATCCGGTATTAGCTAAAAACAAAAAAGCCCAAACTATTGTTAGTTTGGGCTTTTTCTTATCCGACATAAGCCATATTCTGACTTACTTCATTCTATTAATTACTAACACACTCTATTAATGGTTAGTTTATTAAACCTTAATCGGTTAATACACCATTCTGGTAATCCTGTATCGCCTGATCGATTTCTTCCTTAGTATTCATTACAAAAGGCCCATAGTTTGCGATGGGCTCTTTGTGTGGCTTACCGTGTAAGATCAAAGCTTTACCGCCTTCATTCGATTTTAAAACTAACTGACCATCCTGACTGAACTGAGCCACCTGACTTTTGTAAATAGGCTTATCCGCCCCATCTTTTCCAGTACTAATAAAATCACCGTCATAAACCGAGACAAGCACCTGATGGCCCTCAGGAATGTCGTGACTAAAATAACCGCCAGCTTCCAGCTCTAGATCCAAATAAGAAGCATGGGCTTCTAAGCGATCTAATGGGCCTTTATAGGCCTCTCCGTTTAAATTCCAATCACCTGCAATCACATGGGCAAGATAGTCATCACTTTTAACATGAGGAATTTCTTCTTTTGGCACATCACGGTAATCGGGGGCGCTCATTTTATTGGCGCGGCTTAAGTTAATCCAAAGCTGAAAACCATGCATGGTATCGTGTTCTTTTAACGGCATTTCACCGTGAATCACACCCTTACCTGCTCGCATCCATTGCACACCACCACTTAAAACCTCACCGGTATTACCCATATGATCTTCATGCTGAATACCGCCTTTTCGCATGTAAGTAAGGGTTTCGATACCACGATGAGGATGCGGAGGAAAACCCGCAATAAAGTCCTGTGCGTCATCGCTTTTTATTTCATCTAATAATAAAAAAGGATCAGCCAAAGAACGATTCACCAAGCTATGACGCTTTATCTTAACCCCCGCGCCATCCATTGCATCTTGAGCCGTTAATATTGATTCGATTGTGCGTGTGGTCATGGTGCCTCTCTTAATCTTTACAGACTAATTTTGTAGGCTTAATTAAGCCGCCTATTCAGTAACACCATTATAAGAGGCCAACCACGCCTGAATGACTCTAAAATTGAGTCTAATCAATCGAAAGTTTAGATAAGTCTAATTGGCCGTCTTTTGTGCCTGGGCACCAGTAGTATGCGCCGGTTAACGGGCGGCTGAATCTAAACAGGCCATCGGTTACACCGTCTTCTTTACCCACCATGCGAGCCAACTGCTGCTTGAAGGGTCTAGGGGAATTGGCAAAGCACACAAATATCAATCCAGCGTCTTTGCCTTCTGTGTACGGCATCGAACGTCGCAACATAAAGGCCTCAGGGATGAAGCTTTCTTGAGCGGTGCGCTTAACATGGGCGGATATGGGTGCGTCATCCAACTCTTCATTGTCACTTAAGCGGCGGCCAATAATATGGTCTTTGTCCTGCTGCTTCAGCGACGCAAAATGCGCTAGGTTATGCTGCCACTTTTGAACCGCCACATAGCTTTCACCAATATCAGTAAATGCGGCAGCCACAGCATCACTTCCCTCAGGGTTTTCAGTGCCATCTACATAGCCTGATAAGTCACGGCCTTCTTTAAATTTAAAGCCATCATCAATGCCGCTCACTTCAAAGTGTTGTGACAAGTGCTGAATAACCTCGTTACCTGTATGCAGCAATTCACCTGGGTCTTCACCTCTTAGCCATACCCAAATATCATTTGAAGTGGCTGGAATAGAAATCCCCATGCTCACGAAGTTAGGAAACGTTAAGCTATGATCCACCTCAGCACCTAAAAGCTGTAAAACTTGTGGCCCAAAGCCAATCACCCCATCACTCTTAGAAATCACCCCTGTGGCCGCTTTGATGTTATTTCTAACACCATCAAGATCAGAACCTGCTCCAGCAATGGCTTGAAACGTTATATAACGTGCATGCTGCGGTACATCACCGGTAATGCCTTGTTGCCCTAAATGTTCGCTCACAAATTACTCCCTAATGGCTCATAATATTATTAGATAATTGATTCTACACAGCTTAGTCGATCCCTTGTATTCAAGGTAAAGAAACACCCTTAATAGGTGTGTGATACTCAGCTAAACGATTAAATAGGATGAATGCATGCTAAAATATCGGCCTTACTCATGCCCTATATATTTTATATGCCTTTAACCATTCTTTATCAAGATGAACACCTGATAGCGATCAATAAACCCAGCGGTTTATTGGTTCATAAAAGCTGGGTAGCAAAAGATGCCAAAGAATTTGCCCTACAAACCGTCAGAGACATGGTGGGCAAACACGTATTTCCTGTTCACCGTTTAGACCGCCCCACCTCTGGTGTATTACTGTTTACCTTCAGTGGTGAAACCGCTCAATTAATACACAAAGACTGGGACAAAGCTGAAAAAACCTACTGGGCGGTTGTTCGCGGCTGGCTAAAAGAATCCGTCCTGGTTGATCATCCTTTAAAAGGCATGAAAGATTACGGACAAGATTCAGAAACCGAACAAGAAGCGCAAACGCAATTTAATTTAATCGATACCGTCGAGATTGACGCTGAAATTGACCGCTACCCTAAAAGCCGATTTAGCTGGGTAGAAGCCATACCCCAACAAGGGCGTACCCACCAAATCCGCAGGCACCTAAAGCACTTAAGCCACCCCATTATTGGCGATGCCCGTTATGGCAAAGGAAAATACAATCGCTACTTTGCAGAGCACCTTGATGCAGGTAGATTACTTTTGCATGCACGCCAACTTAAAATAAATCACCCGATAACCAATCAAGCGATTACGTTTACGGCTGAGCTAGAAGGTCAAATAGCAGAGTTGCTTAAGGCTTTTGATTGGGGAGAAAAAATTTAACGCTCAGCTAAGGGGCAAAATTTGATGGCAGTTTTTTTGCGTGTTTTTGCAAAAAAGATGACAGCATATTTTGTCCGTTTGAGCTTATGGTTATATTCTTTGTTTGTTTAAAATAAATTCATAGAATTCATCTGGATTTTCTAGTTGTGAAACAGGTAATATAAATGCCAGAGCACTATCTATGAAAATATAGATTGCATCATTAGTACGCTCTATTCTTTGTACAAGGCTCCATTTATGAGTGCCATGATAACCTTCGCCCTCACTGTAAATACCATCATCATCGAACCTAAATGCATGGCGTCCACAAAATGAACCGCTCTGCAGTGGTTCAAAACCTTTTTTAAATTTTATGCTACTAAGTATTAGCTGGATATATATAAATATAAAAAAGAAGGCAACTACCCCTGCTGTAGACCAATTAAATTCGTCGGTTCCTTGAATAAAAGTAAAGAACACTATCGCAATAACAAACCACGATATTAAATTGAACCAAAAACTGTCGAACCATAATTTCTTACGAGAAGAAATATCCTTCTCAAGATAGGCTTGATAATTTTTCCAATCCTGTATTCCTAGATTAACTAAGATTTCCATATGCACTCTTTGAAATATAACGCCCAAAGCAACGGCGCGCGTTAGCGCGTCCTGCCCACAGGGCAATGTTGCCTTTGTTTGTTAAGTGTTTACTTTTGTTCATAAAGCCATTTCTTACCATCATAGCCACAAATAGTAATTTTATCGCTTATGAAACCAGAGTTTTTAAGTTCTTCAACGGCATATGAAGGTGGGAAAGCTTCTTTGTAATCCCGGCAAAATGCAACGCCTTCAATTACTAAAATCTTTACTAATTCAATAAATTCATCGTTTTCTAGTAATGATTTATCATTCGCTTTGAATTCAATTGCTGGGAAACCAAGGCCATCAGGAACTATAGAAATGCCTTTCGCCATAAGACTACCTCTAAGTTGTTTAGAGATATTTTGTATACGAAGCTTTCCTTTGCTTATCTGTGAAACTCTAGCTGTGATCATAATTACACTTAACGCCGCAAGCAACGAGTGCGAAGCGTCCGATGCCTTGCTTTGTTAGGTGTGTTAACGTGAAAGCATAAATCCATAATCTAAAGCTCTTTCGTAGACTTTATCCGAGAAACCTGGGTTTTCATTTCTGATTCTTTCTTCTAAAGTACGAATACCATCGATATCATTTCTATTAGAGTATGTATGATATGAATCACCATATCCGTATGCTCTCTTGAGTAATTCAGATGCAGATCTGACAGCCTCATGAATTTGATCATCTGGATATCTTGCATTTTCCAGTGAGAATTCTTGCAAAGAAATCTGTGCTTTTCCAGATCTCAAATTTGAATAAGCTGCGTCAAATAGATCGACTTTGTCTTTTACTTCCATGAAATCACCTAACGCCGCGCTCACCGGCATATTTTGCGGAGAGCGTTTTTGTGTAAAATGAAGCGCAACGGAATACACAAAAACGAGCGTAGTAAAATATGTCCGCGTGCAGCTTTTTGTTATGCTGAGCTCTCAATAGCCATCCCTAGAACACTTTGACATCGTAAAATTCGATTGTGCATAGCTACATCCATCAAAAACAGAGTGATTACCGGACGACCAAACTTTGTAGTAGTCTCTTACAGCCCACTGAAGCTCAGCAGGAACGGTTCCACCACGGCAGATCAATTGTAACGTAAGCCTGGAGTCAGTTGATTCACTGGATACAACTTTTGCCCATTTCCACCCAGAATCTTGCGCTTTAGCATCATACTTTTTGTAGAAGTCTTCAAAATTTGGGACACCGGCTTCCACACATTTATTTAAAGTTTCGATTGCTTTTCGCTCACCAAATATTTTGATACTCGGATTGGCTTTCTTCGCCTTTTTGTATACTTCTAATGCTGCCACGGGATCAGCCTTTTCAATTGTTTCGGCGCGAAAGAAAACTTCTTCCAAATATTCTTTTAACCCCCTTCCGTGACCAGATAAGGCAGCTATCTTGTAATTTTCTTCTTTGTTGATCGAATATTTATAAGCTAATGCATAATTTGCAGCTGGATTACCATTTTTAGCGGCTTTATCGTAAAGGAGCTTAGCTTCCTCTTTTTTCCTTTCGTTATATAACTTATCTGCTTCGTCAAGAAGAGAGTCAGAATACGCCTCGTTGCAGAGTATTTGACCAAATAGTCCTAGTGAAAATATTAGCTTACGCATGTGTAGCTATCCTTTTAAGCATAACGCTCATGCTAAGCGGCGCAATTTATTGCGTCCTATGCTTGAGCGCATTGTTATGTGTTTATTTTAAACTCAAGCTTTCCGCCTGATATTTGTACTGATCCAAACTCACCAGCAATGCTGTAACCATTTGGGCTTTGAATGAGTGAATCGATATTCCCGAAGTCTTCTGTTCCATCAGGATCAGTCGTCGGTTTAACAGCATCCATTGGCAGAAGACCTGTAATTTCTACTGCACCCAAAATTGCTAGTGTAGCTTTACGATAACAGGTGTGTTCATTTGATTTGGGTTTAATGTAATAAGCTGACTGTGGCCAAATACTTGCCTCAAGATTGAACTCCACTTTATCGCTCGTTTTATTCCAGCTTAAAACAAAGGAATCATTTAAATCTATTCCTTTAAATTCAGAAAGCTCTGTCCAATCCATAGGCAACCTATTACACATAACAGTTTATTCTACGTCGCGTGACGTTTTATGCGAGGGCGTGTTTGCCGGGGCAATTTACGCCGTTCATTTTTTTATAGCCAGCAATAATGCGGTATTGAGCATACAACCGTCAATTCCTGCCTCCCTTTTTTTACGCCCTACTGAAACTTTTGTGCATTTCTAAGTCATTCATTTTTATAAACTTTTTGTATTTGGTACTTTTGGCTGCATATTAAACAAAATATGGCCATATTCCAGCATATACGTCGCGTGACTGAATATCTTAATACGCCGTCATGTAATCGCATATTCCTGCATACACGTCACGTGATGGCATATTATATTACGCCGTCAGATGACGTATATATCTCGACAATCCTGCGACAGCTAAAAATAAAACCTCGGGGGCAGCCATGCCAAATCCACTCTCTGATACTAGGTTCAATATTCAACGCCCTTAATAGTTAAAACTGATTGACGCCAGTAACCCTGCACATCCCTATTTTTGTGAGTTTTATGGCACGTTTTTTAAGTTT
>ERZ1027231.129-NODE-129-length-39595-cov-18.900354_pt1 | contig 39595 bp, 29 predicted proteins | sample MGYA00520866_ERZ1027231 | MGnify/ENA primary metagenome ERZ1027231 (study PRJEB33311, sample SAMEA4378411) | marine metagenome | biome: Marine biome; feature: Fjord; material: Water | collected 2014-07-20T08:00:00Z/2014-07-... | depth 75 m ...
TCGGCTAGCTCAACAATTGCCGCTTTCGCTTCAATTGAAATCACCTTACCTTTAACGATACTACCCTTGTCGTTTTCAGCAACATATTCGTTGAAAGGATCACTTTCAAGCTGCTTAACACCTAAAGAGATACGCTCACGCTCAGGATCAATAGACAGAACGATTGTTTCTAGTTCATCGCCTTTTTTGTAATTACGAACGGCTTCTTCACCGGTTTCATTCCAAGAAATATCAGAAAGATGAACAAGACCATCAATACCACCATCTAGACCGATGAAGATACCGAAATCAGTGATAGATTTAATCTTACCGCTGATCTTATCGCCCTTATTACATTTACCTGAAAACTCTTCCCAAGGGTTAGCTTGACACTGCTTAACACCTAGAGAGATACGACGACGCTCTTCGTCAATATCAAGAACCATTACCTCAACTTCATCGCCCACTTGAACAACTTTAGATGGGTGAATGTTCTTGTTAGTCCAATCCATTTCAGATACGTGAACCAAACCTTCAACACCTTCTTCTAGCTCAGCGAAGCAACCGTAATCTGTAAGATTAGTAACTTTAGCCGTTACCTTAGTGTTCTCAGGGTAGCGAGCCTTGATTGCAACCCATGGATCTTCGCCTAGTTGCTTAAGCCCTAGAGAAACACGGTTACGTTCACGATCAAACTTAAGAACTTTAACCTGAATTTCGTCACCAACATTTACGATTTCACTTGGGTGCTTAATACGCTTCCAAGCCATATCGGTAATGTGTAGCAAGCCATCAACACCACCAAGATCAACAAATGCACCGTAATCGGTCAAGTTCTTAACGATACCAGCGATTTCCTGACCTTCTTGCAAGTTGGCAAGCAATTCATCACGCTCTTGGCTGTTAGCTGTTTCTAGAACGGCACGACGCGAAACCACTACGTTGTTACGCTTCTGATCTAGCTTAATTACTTTAAATTCTAATTCTTTACCTTCAAGATGAGCTGTATCTCGTACTGGGCGCACATCTACCAAAGAACCCGGCAGGAAAGCGCGAATAGTCGCTACATCTACTGTAAAGCCACCTTTAACTTTACCGTTAATAACACCGGTAACGACTTCTTGTGCTTCAAAGGCTTTTTCAAGCTCTTTCCAAGATTCAGCACGCTTAGCTTTCTCACGAGAAAGCTTAGTTTCACCAAAACCATCTTCTACGGCTTCTAGAGCAACCAATACTTCTTGGCCAACTACAACTTCTAACTCACCTTTATCATCAAGGAATTGAGCGCGTGGAATAACTGCTTCAGATTTTAGACCTGCATTTACAATTACCCAGTCAGAGTCGATATCAACAACGGTACCAGTTACGATACTGCCTTGTTTCATATCAAGGTCGTTAAGGGATTCTTCAAACAGATCAGCAAAAGATTCAGACATTAAATTACCTAAGTCAGGTTCAACCGCTACGCCAGTAAGCGGGTCTATGGTTTAAAATCACTGGTAACCCGCACCTGGCAAGGATCATCAGAAATTGAAATTTATGGCGGAGAATTTTACAGGAATAAAAGGAGGATAGCTAATTTAATTTTAGATATGGTAATAGTCATAAATTAGCCAACCCTCTTTTAATAGAAAGCCCTAGACTGCAATAGAATAGGGCGGAAGGGCAAGAGACTATCTGCACTCTAACTCTGTCATCACGACGTCAAGCACTTGCTCAATGCTCATATTGGTACTCTCCACTACTAAAGCATCCTGGGCCGGCTTAAGGGGTGCCACCTTACGATTCATATCTCGCTCGTCCCGCTGCACGATCTCAGCCAATATACCGGCCAGATCACCCTCAACACCTTTTTCTTTCAACTGCAAAAATCTACGCTTAGCCCTCTCTTCGGCAGAGGCTGTTAGATATATTTTGAATGGAGCATCGCTAAACACAACAGTCCCCATATCCCTACCATCCGCCACCAAGCCAGGCGCCCGAGCAAAGTCTCGCTGACGAAGTAACAACGCATCGCGAACCGCAGGCAGTGCTGCCACCCTTGAGGCGTTACCCGCCACATATTCGGTGCGAATATCCAGACTTACATCCTCACCCTCAAGGATCGTTTGCATGAAGCCAGACTCCCGAGGAATGAACTGCACATCCAGGTGTTTAGCCAGAACCGCAACGGATTCTTCATTATTAAGATCCACCCCATGTTTCTCTGCCGCTAGCGCAGTTAAACGATATAGAGCACCACTATCTAGTAAGTGCCACCCAAGTTTTTGAGCCACCAACTGACAAACGGTACCCTTACCAGCACCACCAGGGCCATCTATGGTAAGCACTGGAACATTCTTTTCCTGACTCATGAAATTCCTTCATTAATCCATACGTGATCCAGACAAACCACCTGAAATACAACACCATCTAGGCAGACAAATGCCAACCAACACCAAAACAAACTTACACTACAGAGCAACCTTACGTTTACTAACTGCAGCCTGAATCAGTACAACCAAAACCCCAAGCACTAGACCCACAAATCCGGCCAATACCAATATTAATAGTCTTTTAGGTTTGATAACTTTTGAGCCAGCTACAGGCTTAGCAATTAGTTCATATAGTTCAACACTACCAACATCAACCTGCAAACTATTCAGGTGAGCATTTCTTTTTTCCAGCGCTATGTATTCATCAATAAAAGCAGCTGGCCTAGGGCGGTTTTGCAACTTTTCAATTTCACGGTCATTCTCCAATAAGGCCAACTGTTTTTCCATATCAACAATAGCGGCAGATGGATACTTCTCTTGCTGACGCTTATCAAGCTCTATTTTTTCAGCCTGCAATGATTCAAAACCACGATAATAAAGTGGTAACTTATCCAACCATGAGTAACCACCATTGTTAATTTCAACCGCTGCATCACCGACAGGGCGCAAATTTTTAAACTCTTTGACGTCCGTAGGTGAAGTGGGCTTTTGGTATCCCAGTCTTTTGGCAATGGCTATATTTTCATCTAAAACCAATACCTTCTGCTGATTTTTTTTAATTAACTGAACTTTCAATGCCTTCAACTCATCCTGCAATATAATTCGCTTATACTTATAATCCTCTACAGAACGAATTACCTTTGCTTCATTATCTCGATTATAGTCATTAAGCATTTTCTGCATTTCACGTTGATTTATGGCCAATTCATTATTGCGCTTACTATTAAAACTCTTAACCAGCTCCTCTTTAACTCGGCCATCAGACCAAAGCAAATAGGCATAAAATAAACTCGCACCATCTACAGAATCAGGATACGAAAAATTAAGCTCAACAAAGGCATCCACGGACTTATCCTCACCTTTCTTAACCTCTACCACGACCTCCTTAAGCTGGCCATTAAACACAGCATAGGCATATTGCTCTTTTGTGATATTTGCAGGCGGTACGAGCAACCCTTGGGCCACGCTAGATTCAAGATAAAAGTCTTTAAAATTTTCAGCTGAAATCAGCTTTCTCCTGATACCTTGTATCGATTGAGTCGGGGAGACTTTAATTAACTCAGCATTATTAAGACCAAACAAACTTTCTGATTTGATAGCGCCTATTTTAAGGTTCGCCTCAAACCATTGCGTAGCAGTGTATGCATAAGCACCACCGAAAACCACAAACAAGAGGGCTATCAAAGTGATCTTTAGCCATCCCTGCCAAATAGATTGCAACAACTCAAGCAAATCAATCTCATCATGAGACGACCCCCCCTGATAATCCGCCACAGGAAATCGTGACTCTACATTTCGAGCTTCAGCTTGATTCATTTAATGCCCCACCCTTCAACTTTGAAGTACTTCCCAGTATTTAAATTTATTATTATCATTTATTTTTTTATTATTTCTCTAATTCCACTTGCATACCACAACTTCGCGCAAGATCGATGAAACCAGGAAAAGACGTTGCTACATTTGCACAGTCCATAATTCGAATAGACTTACCTGCTCGCAATGAAGCAACAGCAAATGACATAGCAATGCGGTGATCACCATGACTCACCACCTCTCCTCCGCCAATAACCCCTTCAGCCCCCAGCCCCTGAATAACGGCACCGTCGCTTGTACCTCTAGCATCGACACCCAGAACCCTCAACCCATCCATCATCACCTGAATTCGATCACTTTCTTTCACCCTAAGCTCTTCAGCACCCGTCAAGACTGTAGTGCCTTGGGCACATGCTGCAGCGACAAAGATAGCTGGGAACTCATCAATGGCCAAAGGCACCTGGTCCTCTGGAATATTAATGCCTTTTAATTGCGCCGAGCGTATTCGAATATCCGCAACTGGCTCACCACCTACTTCGCAAGCGCCATTAATATCAATATTTGCTCCCATTAGCCGCAAGATATTTATTACGCCCACACGAGTAGGATTCATACCCACATGCTCTAGAGTAATATCTGAACCTGGGGCGATACTAGCTGCTACCATGAAAAAGGCTGCAGAAGAGATATCTGACGGCACATCAATATTAGTGGCCGTTAACCGACCACCTGCTTGAATCGTAACAGTACTACCATCCACCTTCACTGGGTAACCAAACCCCTTAAGCATACGCTCGGTATGATCACGGGTTGGCGCAGGCTCAGTCACTACCGTTTCACCATCAGCATATAATCCCGCCAATAGGACACAGGATTTAACCTGAGCACTGGCCATGGGCAATACATAATCAATACCATTAAGTTTAACCCCACCCTGAATACCTAATGGTGGCCGCCCTTGTTCGGCTGTTTCAATTTTCGCTCCCATTTCCCTTAAAGGATTAGCCACTCTATTCATTGGGCGTCCGGATAGCGACTCATCGCCGGTTAGCTCCACATCAAAATACTGCCCAGCCAACAAACCTGACAACAACCTCATAGAGGTTCCCGAATTCCCCAAATAAAGTGTGTTAGGCGGGGCTTGTAAGCCATGCAAACCAACACCATGGATAGTAACGCGTCCGCGATGAGGCCCTTCAATTACCACCCCCATATCACGAAATGCCTGCAAGGTTGCGAGGCTATCCTCCCCCTCCAAGAACCCTGTGACCTCAGTCGTACCTTCAGCCAAGGAGCCCAGCATTATAGACCTGTGACTAATGGATTTATCCCCAGGCACACGAAACGATCCACTAAGACTTCCACCTGGATTTGCTATAAAGTTTATCTGCTGTTCTTTCATAGGTTCCACATAGGCTCTGCGGGCCAATATTTTAGAAAAATGATCCCGAGCAACTTTGGCTCGGGTGAAAATACCCATCATGGCAGTACTATCCGTACTGGCCACGGCTTCTCTTAATACACCCAAATCATGATTAAACAAATCGAGCGCATCAAGAACAGCATATTTATTGGCAGTAAAAATATCATGCCACATTTTTGGGCTGCTGGCCGCTATACGAGTAAAGTCTCGAAAGCCACCGGCGGCATAATTAAAAATTTCTTTATTCTCATGACTGTGCGCTAGAGTCTCTACCAAAGAGTAAGCTAACAAATGAGGCAAATGACTGGTAGCAGCCAACACCTCATCGTGATGCTCAACACCCATCTCTTCTACTTTCGCCCCCACCGATTGCCACAAATACCTTACAGTAGACAATGCACCGGCGTCGGTTGCCTCCATAGGCGTTAAAATCACAGTGTGATTTTCATAAAGATTGGAATCAGCCGCCTTAATGCCGCTCTTTTCACTACCTGCGATAGGATGCCCTAAAACAAAGTTGCTTTGATCTGCCCCAAAAACCTCACGAATATCTGCCGCCACATTACCTTTCACACTACCCACATCAGTGATTATGGTTAAATCAGATAAAAAAGGCTTAATTTCTATTAATATATCCTTACAAGCCAAAATGGGCACGGACAAAATAACTACGTCAGCACCTAGTACAGCCAGCGCGGCAGATTGAGCATATTCATCTATGATTCCGAGCTGCACAGCCTGTTGCATTGAATCAACATTACGATCAAAACCTTTAACTGCACCCACAAGCCCTCTTTCGCGAAGAGCCTTAACCCAAGAGCCACCAATCAACCCCAAACCAATGATACATATATTGGGCTGCGCTCGCTCAATCAACTGATTATCAGCAAGGGACATTAGGCTTCCAACAGGCTTTTAAGAGCCAGTAAAAATTTTTCATTTTCCACTTGCGTACCAATAGATACACGCAAATGATCAGGCATTTCGTAATTGGCAACCGGACGAATAATTACACCTTTAGCCAAAAGGCCCTGGAAAACTTCTAAGGCGCGCCCCGGTATAGCAAAACAAATAAAATTTCCTACAGAAGGAATCCAACTTAAGTTCAACTGATCAAAACCAGATTGAAGCTGATTCAAGCCCTGATCATTTAATTCCTTGCTTTGACGAACGTAACTATCATCATTTAGGCAAGCAACAGCTGCCGCTAAAGCAAGAGAATCAACATTAAAAGGGGGGCGTACTCTATTCATTAAGTCAGCCAGCTGCTCACTACAGACACCATATCCCACTCTTAACGACGCCAAGCCATAGGCCTTGGAGAATGTACGTGTAACCACCAAATTTGTGTATTGTTCAAGGTAGTCTATGCCACTAGGATAATCAGCCTTATCTACGTACTCAAAATAGGCCTCATCCAGCAACACAATTACATTTGATGGTACTTTTTTCAAAAAACTTTTAAGCTGGACTTTCGTGTTCCAAGTTCCAGTGGGGTTGTTTGGATTAGTAACAAATATAATTTTTGTACTTGGCGTAACCGCCCGAGCCATAGCTTCAAGATCGTGCCCCCAATTTTTAGCCGGTATTTGCACGCACCTCCCACCTGCCATCTGCGTGACCAAGCCGTAAATAGCAAACGCATGTTGGGAAACTAAGACCTCATCCCCACCAGAAACAAAGCACTTAACTATAAACTCCAATATATCACTTGAGCCATTGCCTAAAGTGATTTGACTGGACTTAACCCTCAACTTTCTACTAAGGGCAGTTTTTAATTCAAAGCCATTACCATCGGGGTAGCGTGTTAAATTGGCAAGTTCAGCCGTAATAGCTGCTATAGCTTTACTACTAGGGCCTAAGGGATTTTCGTTACTTGCAAGTTTAATAATATCAGCTGGATTTAAATTAAACTCTCGAGCCAACTCATCTATGGGCTTACCCGGTTGGTAAGGGCTTAAACTTTGCACCCCAATATTTGCCAACTGAGAAAATTCCACTTTGTCCATTTTATTTCAAGCCCGTTAAAAATTATTACTGCAATTGATCACTCACAAGTAACCATAAAAAATCAACATTCAGAGCAAAAAATAAGCCCGTTTTTACATTACTGCTTTTGGGTACGAACCCAAAATCTTCAAATCAGATGCAGAGGCACCCACTTTAGCAAGCACAGCCTGAATTCCAGAGCTGTTTGAATGACCCTCAAAATCAATAAAAAAATTATAATTCCAAACCCCATTACGAGACGGACGAGTCTCTATACGAGTCAAGCTTACATCCGCCTCATGAAATGGCTCCAGCGCATAATACAAGGCACCAGGTTGATTGCGACTACTCACCATAATTGAGGTTTTATCTGAGCCACTCTCTTGAGTTTCTTCACGGCCAATAATCAAGAAGCGAGTGGTATTGTCTGGCATATCTTCAATACTATTAGACTGTACGCTCATGCCATAAAGCTCCGCTGCCACATCTCCCGCAATAGCCGCAGCCCCCTCTTCTTGAGAGGCCCGCCTAGCCGCTTCTGCGTTTGAACTAACTGGAATGCGCTCTAGTTGAGACCAATGAGTATCCAGCCATTGTCGACACTGGGCCAAGGATTGCGGGTGGCTATATACCCTTGTAATCTCTTTTTTTGTCAACATCTCTTTCATCAACTCTTTTTTTACTAAAAAATGATGATGAATACGCAACGCCACCTCACCACATATCTGCAATGAGGACTGAGCAAAACTATCCAAGGTATGAGTTACTACACCTTCAGTTGAGTTTTCAACAGGCACTACTCCATAATTCACAGCCCCAGACTCAACTTCTCGAAACACATCACCAATAGAGACCTGACTCTCACACACAACACTGTGACCAAAATGCTTTAAAGCAGCAGCCTGGGTAAAAGTTCCCTGTGGCCCTAGATAAGCCACCTTTAGAGGCTCTTCCAAAGCAAGACACATGGACATGATCTCTCGAAATAGGCGCGCCATATCTTCGTTAGCAATGGGTCCATCATTGCGCCCCATCACCCGACGCAAAACCTGAGCTTCACGTTCAGGGCGATAAAACTGGATTTTCTCACCCCGAGAGTGCCTTTGCTTTACATCAGCCACTTGCTTAGCGCAATTTGCACGATCATTGATCAACTGCTGAATTTTCTGATCCAGACCGTCTATTTGGTCCCGTAATTGACTTAACTCTTTTTCTTCATTCATCAACTGGTTTATTCCAGATTAAATATTATTCAAACAACTAAATTTTTACACCAAGAATTTAATTAATTAAAAACCCAGGCCTTTTAAAACAGACGAACAATCACCAAACCCAAAACAGTCCCGAATTCGATTATCCTCTCAAGCTCGCTTTACATGACGATTATACGCTGAAGTTAATAGCGCCATCAGCACACCCACAAATAACCCAACCACACTCGCCAAAATTATAACTAACAACTTCTTAGGTTTAACAGGACTAAGCGGAGCAAGTGCTGACTCATCTATTTGAGCCAATCGCACCTTACTATAATCAACATCCAACTTTTTAAGCTGCCCTATTTCAAATAAAATCTCAGGCAACCCCACTATAAAATGCTCTTCACCATGAGGAAGGTTTTTCGCAATAACCTCCCGCTGACTCAATACCTGCTCTTCTGCAGACAGGGCTTTCGATCCATACATATACAATGGTGGCTTAAAACTCCCCAAGATATCACTCTCACTATAGATTGGATCCACTTGACCGACTGAATTCGCAATTTTCCTTGCTTCATCCAGTTTAAGCTTACGCTGGATTTTACTACTATAATATTTATCGCGAATTAAACTTGCATCATACTCAAGCTTATTAAGCCTTACCCGAAGCTTGCTATCAATTGTTTGCTGAATTTCCTGCAAGCGATTTTGCAAGCTAAAAGCAACAAAACTATTCAACAAGTTTGCAGCAAGCTTCGGCTCACTGAGCTCTAAGGCCAACTCTATAAATGTTTCCGCATCCTTTTTATTAGACAGCTTCACATCCAACAACTCACCAAACACTTTAACATTTTGAGCTTCGCTCAACTCCGCGTTATACAGCCCTTCCAAACCTTTTATTTCAGCTAAATACTGATGATAAAATAAACGCTGAGACTCCTTAGATAGCATAGCTCGCTTAGAATGCTCAAATGCAGCCTCCACCCCTAAAGAATATATACCATTCAACTGAGGGACGTTTATTTCCACCAACCCTTGCTCGCCAACCGGCTTAATTACAGACTTAACTTGGTAAACCGGCGTAGTAACAAACAAATAAGCAATCGCTAGCGACAAACAAAAAGCAAACCCGGCAAATATCACTAACTTATGAGCAACGATATCATCCCATAAATCAAACAGATCAATCTCATCATCGTGAGAGGCCGGTTCAATCACCTGAGAACGTGAAAACCTAGATTGCTGATTCAATTAGTATTCCTTATTCCGACTCTGTCGGTAAGCCATCACTTTCATTAGCAACATTATCATCAAATTCAGAAACTTCTTCATCCGCGTCTAATATAGGGGCAACACCAACCAAACGCTCACCTTCCTGTACTTTAATAAGAGTCACACCTTGAGTATTACGACCCAGTGTAGAAACCTCAGACACTCTTGTGCGAACCAAGGTACCCTGATCACTAATAAGCATAATTTCATGATCATCTTGGACCTGAACAGCACCCACCAAATGGCCATTCCTATCATTAACAACCATACCAATCACACCCTGAGTACCACGCCCCTTGGTTGGAAACTCCGCAACACCGGTACGCTTGCCAAAGCCATTTTCACTGGCGGTTAAAATAGTGCCACCTTCCTCAGGAATTATCAGCGAAATAACTTTTTGATCATCAATTAGCTTAATACCACGAACACCTCGAGCAGTACGCCCCATTGAGCGAACACTTTCTTCTGCAAATCGAACAGCTTTACCACCATTACTGATCATCAATATATCTTTAGAGCCATCTGTTATAGCCGCCCCCATTAACGTATCCCCTTCATCCAATTCAAGGGCTATCAAGCCACTTGAGCGTTGACGAGAAAAAGCCGTTAATTCAGTTTTCTTTACAGTTCCTTTAGAGGTGGCCATGAATATAAAATTACCTTCCGTATATTCTCGGATAGGTAAAATAGTAGTAATTCGCTCATCACCTTCCAACGGTAAAAGATTCACAATTGGACGACCACGACTTTGACGACTTGCCACTGGCACATCATATACCTTCAACCAATAGACTTTACCTTTATTGCTAAAGCATAGAATAGTATCGTGAGTACTGGCAATTAACAGATGCTCAATAAAATCCTCTTCTTTAATGGCGGAGGCCGACTTACCACGACCACCACGACGCTGAGCTTGATAATCACTAATAGGTTGGATCTTGGCATAACCACCATGAGACAAGGTAACCACCATATCCTCTTCAGCGATCAAATCAGCCATAGTTAAATTACGACGGGCCGCAACAATCTCAGTACGACGATCATCACCATAATTATCACGAATCGCTACAAGCTCTTCGGTAATAACTTCCATTAAACGCTCGGGGTTCGCCAATATAATTAAATACTCAGCAATCTCCGCTACTTTAACTTTATATTCTTCTATTAATTTTCCGTGTTCCAACCCTGTTAGCTTCTGTAAGCGCATATCCAATATGGCCTGCGCCTGAACAGGTGATAAATAATAACTTCCATCTCGGAAGCCATATTGCTCTTCTAAGTTATCAGGGCGACAAGCATCTTTTCCTGCTCGCTCTAACATTTCAGCCACATCACCTGGCTGCCATGGAGTACTGATCAATTTCTCTTTGGCTTCTGCCGCGCCTGGGGAAGCCTTAATAGCAGCGATAACAGGGTCTATATTAGCAAGAGCAACCGCCAAGCCTTCTAATATATGACCTCGCTCACGAGCTTTACGCAATTCATAAACTGTACGGCGTGTTACGACTTCACGGCGATGACGAACAAATGCCGATATCATTTCTTTTAGGTTTAATATTTTTGGCTGACCATCAACCAAAGCCACGGTATTAATACCAAACACAGTTTGCAACTGAGTTTGCGCAAACAGATTATTTAACACTACCTCTGGCACTTCACCACGGCGCAGTTCAACTACTATACGCATACCGTCTTTGTCAGACTCATCCCTTAACTCTGTAATGCCTTCTAACTTTTTATCTTTAACTAGCTCAGCAATTTTCTCTATAAGACGTGCCTTATTCACCTGGTATGGAATTTCAGTAAAGATAATCGATTCTTTACTATTTTTATCATCCATTTCAAAGTGATGACGAGCACGCATAAGCACTCGGCCTCGACCAGTTCGATACGCCTCAACAATTCCGTCTCGACCATTAATTAAGGCTGCCGTCGGAAAATCAGGACCAGTGATGAACTCCATCAAGCCATCAATATCAATATCGGGATTTTCAATGAAAGCCAAACAACCTGAAATAACTTCAGTTAAATTATGAGGAGGAATATTAGTAGCCATACCCACGGCAATACCACTTGAGCCGTTTACCAATAAAGCAGGAATTCTAGTGGGCAACACATCAGGGATTTGTTCGGTGCCATCGTAGTTGGGCACAAAATCAACTGTCTCTTTGTCTATATCTGCCAGCATTTCATGGGCAATTTTATCCATACGCACTTCGGTGTAACGCATGGCAGCCGCTGAATCACCATCTACCGAACCAAAATTACCTTGGCCATCAACCAACATATAACGCATCGCAAAAGGCTGAGCCATACGTACGATCGTATCGTATACTGCACTATCACCATGAGGGTGATACTTACCGATTACATCACCAACAACACGGGCCGATTTTTTGTACGCTTTATTCCAATCATTGCCCAGTACATTCATCGCATGCAAAACTCTACGATGAACAGGCTTTAAACCATCACGCACATCTGGCAAAGCTCGACCTACAATTACGCTCATTGCGTAATCCATGTAAGACTGCTTCAGCTCATCCTCAATATTTACCGGCAGGATTTCGTTGCTCAAATCACCCATACAGGCATCCCTTTTTTTCCGCCATGATATTCGGCGATATTGTTATGTTTCAAAAACGACATTAACAGACTAATGGCTACTTCCGTTATCGACGATTTTATTGATGCAAATAAAGCCCAGAACTTTAACATAACTCTATGTTTTACCGCTAATCAAAAGGGCCAAAATAGCACTAATTCGGTTATACTGACCAACCTCAAGCCAAATACGCTCATTTTTTAAACAAGGAACCTTGCATGAGCCCTCAGAATGAATTTTTAATCACCCCTAAGTGGGTGCTGACGCTCGAGCAAGAAGGGCTGCTCACTGATCATACAGTTGTGGTAAGTGACGATAAAATCACCAATATCTTACCCACTAAAACAGCTATTGAAAGGTTTCCAAAGTACAAGCGCATAGAACTAAATAACCAAATGCTCATGCCTGGCTTTATAAATACTCATGGGCATATTGCCATGAATCTTTTTAAAGGCATGTGCGATGACTTACCACTCATGACTTGGCTAGAGCAACACATTTGGCCAGCAGAGGGGAAATGGGTCAGCCCTGAATTTGTGAGTGATGGCAGCAAATTAGCCATAAGCGAAATGCTTAAAAGCGGTACAACCTGCTTTAGTGATATGTATTTCTTTCCTGAAGTCGTGGCCGACACCGCCACTAATATGGGTATGCGCGCTATTTGTTACGGCCCCGTTCTTGATTTTCCAACAGCGTATGCCTCAGGCCCAGATGACTACATTGAAAAAATTCTCAGCGCTCATGACAAATTTAAACACCACCCCTTGATAGACATCGGTTTTGGTCCTCACGCTCCATACACAGTGAGTAATGAACCGTTAATGCAGATCCGTACCCTTGCTAACCAGTTAGACATGCCCATTCAAATTCATTTACATGAAACTGAATTCGAAGTAAGTGAGGCCATAGAGAAAAGTGGCAAGCGCCCTACTCAACGCCTGAATGAATTAAATTTTTGGGGGCCTGATGTGCAAGCGGTGCACGTTACCCAGGTTAATAAAGACGACATTAGTATCTTCAAAGAAAACGGGGTTCATGTCATTCACTGCCCTGAGTCAAACCTAAAGTTGGCCAGCGGCTTTTGCCCAGTGGACACGCTACAAGCGTCAGGCATCAATGTGGCACTGGGAACCGACGGTGCAGCCAGCAACAATGACTTGGATATGCTAGGTGAAATGCATACAGCTGCTTTGCTTGCAAAAGGCGTGGCTAAAAATGCCTCGGCACTTAAAGCACTTGACGCAGTGAAAATGGCAACCATTAATGGCGCCATTGCCCTGGGTAAAGAAAGTGAAATCGGCAGTATTAAGGTGGGCAAACAGGCCGACTTAATTAGTATCGACTTTTCTGACATTTCTTGCGCGCCATTATACGACCCTGTTTCTCAACTGGTTTACAGCTCAAGCCGATATCAAGTCGACCATGTATGGGTTGCTGGCCTATTACAAGTTAAGAATAAATCCCTGTGTCATGTTAATGAAGCTCAACTCATTGAGATGGCGCAAGACTGGGCAAAAAAAATTAATGCAAAATAACCAATTTAATTCACCAAGTCTTTACAAATGCTTAAACAGACTTGCCAATTAAAGTGTTTCATTTACATACAAATTTAAGAAAATTTAGTTAGGTACAACATGAGCAACGTAGACCAAGCGGAAATTGCAAAATTCGAAGCACTTGCCAGTCGCTGGTGGGACAAAGAAAGTGAATTCAAGCCACTTCATGACATCAACCCATTGCGCACAAATTTTATCGATGGCCATGCCGCACTTGCTGGCAAAAAGGTTTTAGATGTAGGTTGTGGAGGCGGTATTTTATCTGAATCCATGAGCCAACGAGGCGCACAAGTTTCTGGTATTGATATGGGAGACGCGCCTTTAAAAGTGGCAAAATTACACGCCTTGGAAAGTCAACTGGAAATTAATTACCAACGTATTACGGTTGAAGAGTTAGCCGAGCAACAACCCGCTTCCTTCGATGTCGTCACCTGCCTTGAAATGCTTGAACACGTACCCGACCCTTCCTCAATTATTCAAGCCTGTTTTGATCTATGCAAACCTGGCGGCCAGGTGTTTTTTTCAACCTTAAACAGAAATCCGAAAAGCTTTTTAATGGCTGTTGTGGGGGCGGAATATCTACTTAAAATGTTACCTAAGGGCACCCATGATTATAAAAAGTTCATTCGTCCAAGTGAACTGGCTGCCTGGGCTCGTCAAAGTGGTTTAAGTGTTGGTGAATTAACCGGTATGACTTATAACCCTATCACTAAAAGTTACAAGTTAGCGCAAAACACAGACGTGAATTATTTAATGCAAACCAGTAAGCCTGAATAATGAAAACTCAATATTCTGCTGTTCTATTTGATCTAGATGGCACCCTTATCGATACAGCCGCAGACTTCATTGCCTGCCTCAATCAGCTTCTTATCCTCAAAGAAAAGTCGCCATTAGCAGCCGACAAAATTAGAACAGTTGTCAGTGATGGTGCCAGAGCTATGATCACCCTTGCTTTTAACATTAACGAAGGCGAGGAAGGCTTCGAAAGTTTAAAGCAGCAATTTCTTGATATGTACATCGAGAATATTGCCACACACAGCCGCCTGTTTAATTCTTTAGATGAGTTCATTAACTGGTGCCAGCAACAAGAAATCCCATGGGGAATTGTTACTAATAAGCCGCGTAAATACTCAGAGCCGTTATTAAAAGCTCTTGGATTGGATGCCGGCATTAGCAGTCTAGTATGCCCGGATGATGTCACCAATCCCAAGCCCCACCCAGAACCCATGCTCAAAGCTTGCAAAGAAATGAGCGTTAATAGCCAAAGCTGTTTGTATGTTGGTGATCATGCCAGGGATATTTTGGCTGGCAAAAATGCCCAAATGAAAACGGTTGCCGCCGCATATGGCTACGTACATGACAAATTAGAAGCCCAAAAATGGCAAGCAGACTGGACCGTTGAGTCCAGTGAAGACTTAACCACCCTACTAAAAACACTATTGAGCCCAGCTTAAAAAGACAGTGTTGAAATAGCGGCAATGCTTAACCGCCAGCGGCATATATTGAAACCTTAATTGGAAACACACATGAGCACACAGCAAAAATCTTTGGAAAATCGTGTCATTTTAGTGACAGGAGCCAGCTACGGTATCGGCCGTGAGGCTGTCTATGGCTTCGCCGAGGCAGGCGCCACCGTCATCATGCTGGCTCGAACTGAAGACATGCTTAATGAAATATATGACGATTTTGCCGACAAGAAACTCCCTGAACCGGTCATTGTTGCATTTGACCTGGAAACCGCCCCTGAGGAAGCCTATTTTCAGCTAAGGGACATGATAGGCAAAGAATTCGGCCACTTAGACGGACTATTACTTAATGCAAGTATGCTGGGCCAGCGTACACCAGTATCCAACTACAACTGGCAAACCTGGAACCGCGTTATGAATTTAAACCTCAACAGTCAATTCCTTATGTCTCGCACACTCCTCCCACTCATGGAAGAAGCCCCAGGCGATGCCTCTATGCTGTTTACATCATCCAGTGTTGGCCGTCAGTCAAAGGCTTTCTGGGGCGCCTATGCCGTCTCTAAGTTCGCTATTGAAGGCCTCATGCAAACCATGGCAGCTGAGCTTGAAAACATCAGTAACGTTAGAGTCAACAGTATCAACCCCGGCGGTACACGTACCAGCATGCGCGCCGAAGCCTACCCGGCCGAAAATCCAGGCTCAGTGAAGGAGGCAAAGGAGCTAGTGACTCAATATGTTTATTTAATGAGCAAAGAAAGTAAGCACCTCAATGGACAAGCGCTGGACTTCTCCAAGCAATAAATCATTATTTTGACGAGGCAGTTATTGTACTGCCTCTAATTAGTCAGAAAGCGTCAATATTTTGAAGTTACACTTACCTCTGCAGTTCAATTTCCTGTCACATTCCTTAATAACTCTAACTTTAGTAAGCGCCACAAGTACGTAAGAAACACCAACCACTTACCTCCTTCCACCTAAGCCATTGAAATTATAGGTTTTTCTCAAAAAATCTAAAACTGGCATAAATATCGCTTAATACCTTCCGTCAATCTAGTATTTTTGAGGTCAGCTATGGCGACTCAGGTTTCAAATATGTCAGCACAGAACACCGACAAGCTGACACCTTATTCAGATCTTGCAGCCAAACCGCAAATAAAATCTGAGATATTGGTGCGTTTAGCCACGTTTTTACAAACCACTTTGGATTACCAAAAAATCCTTACCCTGTTCAAACAGGAAATTGCAGCAGCCGTATTGGTTGATGGCATTTGTTTTGAGCACAAGGAGAATGACATTTGTTTTAGCATTGGCCATCTCGGTACTCATTCATGCAGCTACCAGTTAAATGCGCAAAATGAAAAGCTCGGAGACATAAGCTTTTATCGTAGCACTCGCTTTCGCGAGCATGAGCTGGCTAACATTGAAGCGCTTATGGGGACATTGGTGTACCCCTTACGAAATGCCATGCGTTATAAAAATGCTTTGGACCAAGCTTTCAGGGATCCATTAACCGGAGCCGGAAATCGTATCGCGCTGGATGACAGCCTCAAACGAGAAATGGAACTGGCCAGACGCCACAAATATGAATTGAGCCTGTTAATGCTCGACTTGGATCACTTTAAGGCTATTAATGACGGATTTGGTCACTTAGTTGGCGATGAAGTACTCAAAGCGGTGGTTGGTGAGATTAAGGATTGCATTCGCCAAACAGATATCTGCTTTCGCTACGGTGGTGAAGAGTTTGTGGTGTTATTAAATAATGCCAATATAGGCAATGCTCGACTCATTGCCGAACGTATACGCATGGCAGTGGACTCCCTTTGTCTGCAAACAGAAAACGGCCCACTTCAAGCTACAATCAGCAGTGGCTTAGCCATACTGCATGAAAACGATGATGCGCGCTCGTTAATGTGCCGCGCCGATAAGGCTCTCTATAAAGCCAAACAAACTGGCCGCAACAAGGTCTGCGTGAATGAAAATAAAGAAGAAGCGCTTTTATGTTAGAAAAAAGCGTTCCCATCCTTCTGCGTTACACTAAGCCGTAGCTTTCAACACTGAAGCTATGGCGTAGCTTCATTTGAATGGCTAAAATGCCGCCATGAAATTTGAAATAACACCCATCGCTTATATCCAGTCCTGCTTTAAAGAGAAGTTTGCCACACCAAGGCAACCAGGATTAGTGACTCTGGCCCAAGGCCAAATCAAACTACTAACACCTTTTAACCACCCAGATACAGTATCTGGCCTAGAAGGCTGCAGTCACCTGTGGCTTCAATTTATATTTCACCAATGTATTGAACAAGGCTGGAAAAACAAGGTGCGCCCACCTCGTCTTGGCGGCAATAAAAAAATGGGGGTGTTTGCCACACGAGCAACTCATCGACCCAACGCACTTGGGTTATCTGTCGTGAAACTGGATAGCATCTCTTACGATAAGGGTGAGCTGGTGTTAAATGTCAGTGGCCTTGATCTTATAGATGGCACTCCCATCGTGGATATTAAACCCTATATTCCCTACAGCGATTCACTGCCTGAAGCCACATATGACTTTGCTCAGTTAGCACCTTCAACTCTAGAGGTATTCTTTTCAGCAGAAGCGCAACAGGTTATCAGTAGCCAGCACAGTAAACCCGATCTAGCTCAATTCATTAAACAAGTACTATCACAAGATCCTAGACCAGCTTTTCATGAAGTAGATGAAAGCAGAATATACGGGGCAAAATTGGATATATATGACGTAAGCTGGTGTTATAAAAAAACCGCCGAAGCGGTTTTTATTGAAGTTAAGGCAATTAAATTAATCTAACTAAATTGCCTTAAATTACTTTCTAAGCAGCGCTTAATACTGCTATTAGGCTGCCTGCTTTTTTTCTGCCTGGGCATTAGTTTTTTTAGCCTTCACCTTTTTATCGGCTAGCCCATATTTGTGCAAGCCTGGTAGATGAATATCTTGTAGGTACGTTTTCCAGTCGTAACAATTTGCACTCACTTCAAAACGCTTTTGCTCCTCTTCTGAAAAAAGAGCTTTAAGCTGTTCAAGCTTACGACTATCAAACCGATACTTTGGAGCGCTGTAAAAACTAAAAATAACCGCTAAGCTGGCGGTCGTTTGAATTTTAAGTAAATTCCTACCCGCACTTTTCGAACCAAGTAACCGCCCTACGCTAGTCTTAAACCAGGTAAATGTGGTGAGCGCTTTCATGTAAAGGGCAAATTTTTTCTGACTTACAATCTTAAACATGTCTTGTGGTTTACCAGAAAATAATTTGGGTAGATCCTGGTATTGTTCTAAAGATGCATCTTGAAAATATTTAATAAAGCTACCCAGTGTTATGGGGTTTAATCGTCCACTGCAACACTGATAAATACGATAGGCTTGCTCGTTACCTTGTGCACCTTCGTGTAATAACTGCGAACCGGCCAGAGTAATAGCATTCGCTACAAGATCTACAGGGATCACATCCAGCACACCCTTTTCGTCACCCGGAAAAATGGAAACTCGACCTTTGGCATATGCGTAAATCATGGCATCAGCCACTTTCACCCCTTCAACCCAACCTTTAACAGGGGAGATAACGGTACTTTCAATAATAGAAGGACGTAAAATTGTAAGATTCTTTTTGCCTAATCCCTGAATAAGCAGCTGCTCTCCCAACCATTTAGTTAACGTGTAAGTATCATTCCAGCCATGGTGTCTAGATTGTTGAATACCAAGCTGAATTAATTTTTGCTCCTGTTTTTGTGCATCAGGATGGCGGGCCTTAATAGCATCAATTTTAATTTGAAACTGTTTTATAAGGGGGGCAATCTGATAAGTATCAGTATCAATTTTGGGGATAAGACCAGAAACTGGTTCAGGGACTGTTTCGAGCATCTCCCCCTGGTTTAAGCCGTTAACATAGCAAGTGGAAACCTGCAGCACAGAAGTAACAGCGTCTTCATGGGAGTTATAATTGGCCAGTGAAACCACGTTGTTTAAGCAAAGTGTGTTAATTTTTAAAGCTTGGTCTAGGTTTTCCCTAAAGTTAACGCTAGCAGCTGAATTGATAATTAAATCCAGATTAGCACCCAATTTGGCAAAAGCAGCGCTATCCAAACCAAATAGTGGCTCTGTTAACTCCCCCTCTACTACTTGAATTTTTTGATCGATAAACTGCTGAAATTGGGCCCCGTGAGTAGACCTTAATACATCAAACAAACTTGATTTAAATACCCCTTCCATACAGCGCTCATAGGAAGATTGCCGGGAGGACCCGCGAATTAACAGATGTATTTTTCGTATATCAGGAACTTCTCGAAGTAACTTTTCTACGACAGCCTTACCCAGAAACCCGGTAACGCCTGTGATAAATACCTGTTTACCAGATAAAGATGTATTAACAGAGTGAGAATGCGTTTGACTCATGAGATGCCTTAATTTTTCTTATTATTAGGGTCAGGCCCTTTATTGTGCCCTAGAGCTTAATACTATTTTGGCGCAATGCACCCTTACAGTCTATTTGTTAGACAAGCTATATTTCTATGGGACTAATATCAACCCGTTATTATTTTAAACCCAGCTTATTTTCAAACATGCGTTTAATAAATAACGCAATATGAAGCTATTATGGGCTTTATGCCTAGCACACTGCTAGGCTTTATCGATAAGATCCATTTTCCAGCAAGTATTTGATTTGCTGTGAGATAAAGGATGAACTTTGCCAACACCCATGAAAATAAAAAATAGCCTAGTTAAACGGCTGTTCTTTATCTCACTGCCTCTAACCCTTTTGGCCGGGCTACTCTATGCTGGCGTTATTGTTTATATAGAAACCCAATCTCTTAAAGCCAATCAGCACGCCCAGGTTGAGGCGCAAGTGAAGCAATTAGCCCAGGTTATCGCTATTCCCACCTGGAACCTCGATCAACAATTCATTAATAGCTACCTTAAACAATATGCGGTTGCTCCCTATATTCGCTGCATTGAGTTAGTGTCTGATGCCAACCTCAAGGAGCAAGCCCCTAAAAACTGCACCCACCCCGAATCAGGCGCTATCTTGCACAGTGAGCCCATTATTTATGAAGGACAATATATAGGCGTTGTAGTGGCTTCATTTGTAATAAAGCTAGATAACGACCGCTTGAACTTTATATTGCTTAGCCGTATTCCTGTGGCCCTAGTAGCCTTGTTTTCAATCTTCTTTGTGGTGTTTTTAGTATTTAGGCGCTGGGTGGTTCGTCCAATTCAAGCCATGATGAAGAGCATTGAAGAATTCCAGGGGGATGGACAGCACCATCCGGTGGACTGGCACAGTGAAGATGAAATTGGCACCTTGGTTGAAGCCTTTAACCAGGCACAAAAACAGCAAATGCAGCATGAAAAAATACTCACCTCAGAAAAAGATAAAGCAGAGCAGGCCCTCTTAGAGCTAAAAGAAACTCAATCTCAATTGGTTGAGAGCGAAAAAATGGCCTCTTTAGGGAGCCTAGTTGCAGGCATAAGTCATGAAATTAATACCCCCCTTGGTGTAGCGCGAACCAGTTCCAGCCATGTAAACGACGCCCTGACTAAAATAAACAAATCATTTGAAGCAGGTACTCTTACCAAGAGTGAAATGCAGCAGTTTTTAGAGCTAAGTAAAGATGGCCTTCATTTAATGACCGCAAACCTGATTCGTGCCAGTGAATTAATGACTAGCTTCAAGCAAGTTAGCGCCGATCAATCTCATGATGAAATTCGCATGTTCAATCTGCATGAATACCTGCAGGAGACGATTTATACACTTAAGCCAAACTTGAAGCGCTACCAGGTAACGGTTTTATTAGAGTGTGAAGAATCCATTGAATTAGAGAGTTTTCCTGGCGCCATTTCACAAATATTCACTAACCTAATAATGAACAGCTTATATCATGCCTACGACACCACCGACCAAGGGGGCATAAATATTAAAGTGATGGAGTCTGGTGATAACCTTATTTTGAATTATCAAGATGATGGTTCTGGTATGCCAGAGGAAGTACGCAAGAAAATATTCGACCCATTTTTTACCACTAAACGCGGCAAGGGTGGCACAGGCTTAGGCATGCATATCATTTACAACCTGGTATCTCATAAGTTGCAAGGCAGTATAGAGGTTACTTCAGAAGTGGGCAGAGGCACTTCTTTTACAATTAAAGTCCCCAAGGTTGTTCATAGCTCTCCTACCTAGACTCATATCCATATCCAAACAATTACGTCTCAGAAGAATACGCAAATGCTTGGGAATTGATTTTGAATAATGACTAACAGAAAATTCAGTTTGGCTTTAGAAGTAAAGCCTTGAATGGACATTTTTTGGACAATAACGAGCGCCTTTTCAGCTATGTGCTCGATAAAGGCGACGGGCATTTAAAATTAATGACCGTCGCCGGCTAAACATTCTCTATGAAGCACAATTACATAGCTTTATTGCTTCACCTGCTGCTGAACATTTGGGTTTAATGTTCTCGCCAATGCAGTTTCATGCAGACTACTGATATAAAGACTTCCACCTACTTCTAATGCGCCGGTTGTCTGGCCGTACATGCCGAGAGGGTCCTGAAGATTATAAACTACCTCACCTTCATCATTTATCGCTACTACATGACCAAAACGTTGCGCTTTGGGGTGAAAAAATGCAGGGAGGCGCTGAACCACTTTACGAGCAAAACCAGAACCAGAAAGCATATCTAAAGGCTTGCTGCGAGGACTTACTAACCCAAACCAATATAAACCATTAGCACCGCGATTAATGTTATCAGGAAAGCCCGGTAAGTTATTAATTACTACTTGGGTTTCACCACGTTTAGGGCCATTTAACGCGATTTTTAATATTCGATAGTTGCCGGTTTCATTTAGCAGCACCCATTTCTGGTCATGACTCATGGATACACCATTTGCAAAATTAAAACCCTTGGCCAGCGTAACGGCTTTTTTAGTTTTTGGGTCATACTCTAATAAACGACCATGGCCACCGTGCTCGGTTATATCCAGTAAACTCGCAGCAAACGTACCATGATCTTTTGCTGGAAATTTACTTGAGGCATCCGAAAGGTAAATTTTACCGGTATCACTAATATCCACATCGTCAGCATAATTTATTTTAATGCCATCTACTTCATCCAGCAGAACTTCGATTTCTTTCTTAGGATTAATTTTCAACAAACCGATAAAAGCATCGGCCACTATTAGGTTGCCTTCTTTATCAAACTCCATTCCTAGGGGCCGCCCTCCGGTATTAACCCATTCGTGAACCTCTCCATTAGGATCAAGATATTTAATATCTCCTCCCAAAAGAGAAAAATAAATATTGCCGTTAACATCCATGGCGTAATCTTCAGGACCAATATCTCCCTTCAATTCAATTCTGTGTAGTTGACTGAGTTGCTGATTAGGTGGGAATTTATTGCTGTAACCCAAATCTTGCGGCGGCTGCCAAGAAACAGGGTCTACTTGAACAGGCCAGAACAAAAGATATAAAACTAAAACAGCCAGCGAACTTAACAAGGATTTCTTAATCATGATTATCTCGTTTTTATTATTAGGAATAAGATAGTTAGAAATGAAAAGCCATGATAAGTAATGCGAACATTAGTTATCATGGAAATGCTAAAACATTATTTAAGCCAACAAATAACCACCATCAACATTAATGCAAGCGCCTGTAGTATAACTAGAAGCGTTACTGGCTAAATACAATACTGTTCCCGCCATTTCATCAGGTTCGGCCACTCGATTCATAGGAATATGCTCAAGTGCTTTTTTCAATATGGCAGGGTTTTTCACTAATGCTGATGCAAATTTAGTATCTGTGGCGCCAGGTAGCAAAGCATTCACTCTAATTCCCATCTGTGCACACTCTTTGGCAAAGGCCTTGGTCATAGATATGACAGATGCCTTAGTAATGCTGTAAATACCCTGCATAGAGCCAGGTATCACGCCATTTACCGAAGCCACATTAATAATGCTACCGCCTCCGCTGGCTTTCATCATCTTGCCCCCTTCAACACACATGAAGAAGTACCCCTGAATATTCACATCAACAGTCTTTTTAAAGGCGCTTAAATCCGTATCTAATATGTGACCAAAAAATGGATTAGCAGCCGCGTTATTAACAAGGATATCCAACTTTCCATGTTCACTCTTTATTTGCTCAAACAAAGCACTAATTTGCTCCATATCACCTATATGGCAGGCCATGGCTTCAGCACTGTATCCAGCGGATTTAATTTCATCCACTACCTTTTGACAACCGTCTATTTTACGGCTGGACACAATGACATGAGCGCCATTTTGAGCGAGCAACTTAGCTATTCCTTCGCCAATACCACGACTGGCACCTGTTACCAGAGCTATCTTGCCATCTAAATTAAATAAATCTTTACTCATGACACTCTCCAAATGAAATCATAAGGTAACTCACCTTATCGATAAGTTACCTTGAGTTTGTGAAAAATTAGATTATTGAACCTGACAGTATTTAACCAAAGCTTGCCTGTCCATAGCGTACCAGTATTAATTCCGCCACCTAAGACTCTTTTTCTATCAGGCGTAAACAGCGAGTTTCCAAGTACCTTGCCGCATGCACAAAACCAGCAAAACGTTTGTCTTGTGTTTGACCATGATAAAAACGGTAATAAATTTGCTGAATAATAACAGCTAATCGAAACAGGCCGTAAATTTCATAAAATGCAAAAGATGCCACCTTGCGACCGCTTTTTTCTAGGTAATAGTCGATGACTTCCTGGCGGCTTAACATTCCAGCAAGATGAGTGGGTTGACGGCGCATCATTTGAAATTGCGGTTCATCACCAGCTTCAACCCAGTAGGCCAGGCTATTGCCCAAATCCATCAATGGATCTCCCACCGTTGCCATTTCCCAGTCCAATACACCAATCACTTCTAACGGGTCGTCTGCATTTAAAACCACATTATCGAAACGGAAGTCATTGTGAATTAAACTTTGGCCACAATCCTGAGGCATATTATCCTTTAGCCATTTCATCACTTTATCAAAGTCAGTAGCATCATCCGTTTTAGCTTTCACATAACGGTCACTCCAACCAACAATTTGTCGCTCAACGTAGCCCGCGCCCTTTCCTAAACTATCAAGTCCGGTAGCCTGAATATCGACATTATGTAATTCAATGAGTTTATCTAAAACACCCAAACACAATGTTCGAGTTTGGGTTTTATCCAAGGTCAGCTCTTTGGGCATATTCTGGCGAGGGATGATGCCGTTTAATTTTTCCATCACATAAAAATCACAGCCCAAGATGCCGTGGTCATCACACATTGAAATTATCTTTGGCACATAAGGGTACACAGGTTTAAGTGCATCGATAATTTTGGCTTCGCGCAACATATCGTGAGCACTCTTGGCAATATTGCCAAAGGGCGGACGACGCAGAATAAAGTCTTGTTTATCAATACTCACTTGGTAGGTTAAATTACTGGCACCACCTGGAAATTGAGTAATTACAATATCACCAGAGATATCAGGCAATACCTGTTTGAAGTATTCCTTAATCACAGATGGGTCTAACTCTTCTCCCGGGCGAACATTGCCAGCCTGATCAACCAAACTCACGCCTGCTTCTCCGTCATTTTTGCATTAAATTTCTTCGCTGTGTTTTTCATTATTTTAAAATACAGACTTGGCAGGTATCGTTTTACCAGCCAAAATATTTTTTCATTTTTGTGAGTCAAAATCATCAGCTTGCCAGCAGATGATTCGTTAAACACTTTTTCTGCAATATCATCGGCGGTAATACTTGATTTGTTCATTAACTTGTTTGCAATGGCAGTACCACTTGCATTGGTACTGCGCATGGTATCGGTTAAATTGGTTTTAAAGAATGCTGGACACAGCACTGAAACTTTTACACCATGAGGATCAAGCTCGGCGTATAATGTTTCCGACAAGGCCACCACCGCTGCCTTAGATGCGTTATAGGCAGACATACCAGAAATATGCAGCAAGCCCGCCATAGACGCCACGTTTACCAAGTTGCCACGACTTTTCTTTAATAAGGGCGTGAAATAATGGCAACCTTTCACAACCCCCATTAAATTAATATCCACCGTCCACTGAAAATCTTTGAGTTCAAGCGCATCTATGTCACCACTTGAAGCCACCCCAGCATTGTTAATTACCGCATCTACACCTTTCCAGCGTGTGGCGATTTCATTTTGCAGGGCTAGCCACTGGTTATCGTCGGTAACGTTTAGGTGCTGGAAAAAGCAATCTGACCCATGCTTCTGTTTTAATTCCTGGGCAACCTTTTCACCAGCCTCGTCTTGAATATCCGCAATGCAAACGGCCCAACCTTGTTGTGCATAATATTTTGCTAAAGCTAAACCCAAGCCGCTGGCGGCACCGGTAATTAATACGCGTTTCATATTTTTCTTCCTATTGCCAACAGCTTACTGGGCGGCTTGTTTAATTTGTTTGTGGTACTTAGTTAATTCTATTCTGGCGACCATAGCGCGATGAACTTCATCAGGCCCATCCGCCAGTCTTAGACAGCGAGCATAAGCAAACAAGGCGGTTAACATAACATCGTCATTCACCCCTGCTCCCCCATGAATTTGTATGGCCTGATCAGCGATGGTCTGCAACATATTGGGTACCACCACTTTTATTTGCGAAACTTCACTCAATGCCCCCATTACGCCACGAGTATCCAATAGCCAAGCACACTTAAGCGTCAGTAGCCTTGCCTGTTCGATGGCCATACGGGCATTGGCTACAATGTCGCGGTTACCACCTAAATTAATAATAGGTTTACCAAACGCTTCACGGCTAACCCCTCTTTCAATCATCATGGCCAGGGTTCGTTCGGCCGCACCGATGGCACGCATACAATGATGCACTCGCCCTGGTCCTAAGCGTCCTTGGGCAATTTCAAAACCCCGCCCTTCCCCTTTTATAATGGCACTCTTGGGAAGGCGCACGTTGGTGAAACTTATCTCTCCATGACCATAAGGCTCATCGAGTTCACCAAATACACTGAGCATACGCTCTACCTTCACGCCAGGGGCATCCATGGGAACCAATACCATAGAGTGTTGCGCATGCTTGGGAGCATCCGGGTTACTTAACCCCATAAAGATAAGCACCTTACAATCCGGATGACCGACGCCGGTACTCCACCACTTGCGACCATTCAGAACGACGTCATCCCCTTCCACTTCGGCGGTTGCTGCCATATTGGTAGCATCACTTGAGGCAACGTTGGGTTCAGTCATACAAAATGCACTGCGAATATCTCCGGCCAATAAGGGCATAAGCCAGGTTTGTTTTTGTTCTTCACTGCCATAATGCACTAACACCTCCATGTTGCCTGTGTCGGGTGCATTACAGTTAAAAATTTCCGGGGCAATGAAACTTCGACCCATTTGTTCGGCCATAAGAGCATAATCACTATTGCTGACACCGGCACCGTATTCACTCTTGGGCAAGAATAAATTCCATAGCCCTTGAGATTTTGCCTGCACTTTAAGCTCTTTAATTATGGGGAGTACGGTCCAGCGATTATCCAATGCCCGAAGTTCTTTAAAGTAGCTTTCTTCGATAGGTAGAATTTTTTGCTCGACAAAATCGGTAACTTTTTGAAGCAGCTCAGCACCCTTGGGAGAGGGGTTAAAATCCATGGCATTGCCTTTTATTAGTATATTGGCCTTTAATCAGCCTACAATGTAAAACCCTTTACACTATAAATCTAATGAATATTCATAATTCCTAGTCATGAGCGAATTTAATAGTATTATATAGACTGAAGTGCCATTTCTAGGGTGTCCCAATGAAGATTGATCTGAATTTATTTACGGTATTCGAAGCCATCTATACCGAAGGCAGCCTAACCCAGGCCGGTAAACGCTTAAACCTCACACAACCCGCCATCAGTCATGCCCTGTCCAGGTTGCGTGGACGCTTAGATGATCCGTTATTTGTTCGCCATGGGCACAAGATGCGACCAACACCCTTGGCACAAAACTTATTGCCAGAAATTCAAAGTGCGTTAAAGCAGCTAAATAAAGCCCTGCAGCAAGCCCATACCTTTGATGCAGCCAAAAGTGATAAGACATTTCGCCTTGCCATGCGCGATGTGATGGAGGCTACTATGTTGCCGCCTTTAATTCAGGCTTTGGCACAAGAAGCGCCTAAGGTTCAAGTGGCCAGTGTGCGCATAGATCGTCGCGACATGGCGCAAAAACTGGCCAGCGGCGATCTTGATTTTGCCATTGATGTATTATTGCCCAATCAGGACAGCATCAAGCACCACAAATTAATTGATGATGAGTTGGTAATTCTAACCAATAAAAAACAGCTCAATTTAACTAAGAGCATGAGTGAAGAGCAGTACCTAAAGGCCAAGCACATTTTGGTGAGTACCCGGGCCACTGGTCCAAGTTTGGTCGATTACGCATTGAGCGCCCTTGGCTTTCAGCGCGACATTCAACTGCGCTGCCAGCACTATTATGCTGCCTGCCAGGTAGTGGCAAAAACCGACCTTATATTAACAATGCCAAAACGCTACGCCCATGTATTGGTACAACATTTCGATAATATTAGCGTTCACCCACTGCCCTTTGCCAGTCGTGACATCGATGCGCATATATACTGGCATCAAACCCGCGATAGCGACCCTAGCAGTGTCTGGTTCAGAAATTTCTTAGCGCAATTAAATGAAGTCTGGAAAGAGTCTTAATCAGTCAGCCTGTGATTTTTCACGCATAGCGTTAGGGGGGGAATTGAACCAGCGGTGACAAGCACGATAAAAAGTAGAGGACTCCGAAAACCCTAATATAAGGGCTACTTCTTTTAAGCTCTTTTGCGTGTTGCAAATAAGGTGTTGAGCTTTTTGTTTGCGCTGAGCATCCATTAACTCTAAAAAGCTGCTGCCCTCTTCATGTAAGCGACGCTGCAAAGTCCGAGTACTAATATTTAGATGCCGAGCCACTTGCTCACGATTAAGATTAAAGTCAGCGCTCTCAACAATGAGCTGAATCACCTTTACTTTCCAACTGGTATTTAGATGAGCTTCCAACAATTGGTCAGCGTGTTCTTTATGAACCTGATTCAATCCCACGTCCCCCTCCACCAAAGGGCGATCAAGCAACTCCTTGGAGAACTGAATGCCGGTAAACTCCTGGTTAAATTTAGGAATTAAACCAAAGGCTTTTTGATACTCCATCAAATCAGGGCCCGCATCATGGGAGAAATACACTTCAGAAGGGGCAAAATTTTCGTCCCCCACCATCCAGCTGCTAAAAGCCAATAATAATGCTATTACCGATTCATGCTGATGACGGCTAAACGGAATACTGTCTGGCTTGGGTGTGAAGTGTAGCCAAATTTTATCCGCCTCATAAGACAGCTTTAAACTGGCCGCTTCGCTAACCAGCGGCATATACTTTGTAAAATTTTCAAAAGCACTTAACAGATTTTGGCTGGTCATGGTCACGTAGGCGGCCGCATGAAAATACGACGGCCGCCCTCTTTGCCCCATGCGCAAACCAAAAAAATCATGGGCACTAAGGGATTCTGCTCGCGCCCATATTTCTTGAGTCTGATCCAAAGATAAGTAAGTCGGTTTGTTGTTTTTCAGGTCGAGCGTGAAATCTAGTTCAGATAAAATTTCATCGCTACTCACCCCTAGCGACTCAGCGGCAGCCAATATACCTTTTACCCAATGAATTGAGACACGCTTATAAGCTGAATCCATACATACAACGCTTTATCTAATGACGGTTATTATTTGATGTGATTAGGACCTATTTGGCACGTAAGGTCAATCAGTGGGGTTAGAATAAACAATGCTATAAATATTCAAGATGGGTATCTTAGACTCAAACATAACAAGATTAATGGTCAACAGAGGCACACATGTCAAAAAGCATTCAAATGTGGCTAGACGAATACGGTGAAAGCCATCAAAACAAAACCAATAAGCGCATTCACTGGGTGTGTGTACCCGCAATTTTTTGGACGGTAGTGGCCTTTGTTTGGGCCATTCCTACCCCCGCTGCATTTTCCGAACTCTCGCCTCATTTAAATTGGGCAAGCCTCTCTATCGCCTTTACCATCTTATTTTACCTGCGTCTTTCGTTACCTCTGGCCATTGGCATGACCTTGTTTATTCTACTGTGCTACTTCACCGTAGTAGCCTTTGACGCTGCTCTACCTGGATATTTAGTTATCTCGTCAGCAGTGGCCTTTGTTATTTTATGGGCCTTTCAATTTTACGGTCATGAAGTGGAAGGAAAAAAGCCATCTTTCTTTAAAGATGTTCAATACTTAATGATAGGTCCGGCCTGGTTGATGTCATTTATTTATCAAAAACTGGGTTTGAAATACTAGGCTTTAAACTCTGAATATTGCCATACAGTCACCAGTTAAAAACCGAAGTCACATTCGGTTTTTATTTTTTTAAATCGCCACCTTAAAAGAAAAAGACACCGCTTTATCCGCTAACCCAGCCACCAATGCCTTATCCTCTGTTCGAATATTGGCCAGGCTCAGCGCACAAGAAAATGTGTACACATCGTTTATTTTATACACACCTAATAAGGTGACATTTTGATAGTCAGGTTGCTGAGAAATATTGCCTAGCAAGCTCATGGATAGATCATCATAAAAATATTGTCGACTCCAACCCAGGGTAAATATTCCTGGGCGGTTATTCCCTTCTGAACCTAATGACTCAACCTGCCAGTAACCAGAATTAATTTTTTGATTATCCAGCGTGGAGTACTCAATTCCTAAAGCCAACTCCACGGTACTATTTTTTTCAGCCGTGGACACATCCACTTGATTAGATTTATAAGCTAAATCCCCCTTATATAATAAACGTCCTTTGGCAAAGGAAGCGCTCAGTCCTGCAAGATCAAATTCCTGGGACTCAAACTGAAAACTCTCCCTATTCATATTCGGTATATAAGCTGGCATATTCCAATAAAGCTGAGCCAACATAAAACTCACATCAATCCCTGGGTAAGTCAACTTTAGACGTACTCCAAACTCCTCCCAGCCACTTTCACTCACGCTAATATTTGTGGCCGAGTGAGACATAACATTGGTTTTAGGCTTGGGTATATAAAAAAACTGAACTTGTTTTTGGGTCAGGTAGCAATCAACTAACAACATATCTTGGGCTACGCGAAGATCATTGTAATTGGTAAATAGCTGTTCGGTAAAATCAAAAGGGGTTAATACATCCATCGCAAATGTGCCGTCGACCTCCCCCCAGGCCAGAGTTTGACGGCCCAAGGTATAGGCACATTGATCATGACTATACTGCAACCAAATTTGTTGAACTTTAGAGCGGCCATATGTTTTTCCTTTATCAATAGCCTGAACATCCCGGTGGGAGAAATAGCGATAATGAGTTTGCATTTTAAAATACAAACCTGAATACAAAGAGCCTTCGTAATCCAGTTGGATTTTACTGCGCTCGACCCCGTCAGTTCCTTGGGCTTTAGTGATGTCTTGCTGTAGCGTGGCTTTCAGTTCCTGCCACCACGGCGAGGGATTCGCTACCTCTTTCAATTCAAAATCTAAAGGCTTGCCTGGTTCCATCTCTATATCAGAGGTAAACTCATCATCTTCCAGCAACCAATCAGTTTCCCCAACAGTGTTATCTTGGGCGTGGACACATAAATTAAATAAGAAACTCAAGCATAATAGTATTTTGAGCCACACGTTATTGAACCTGCTCACGCAAGGCAGCTAATCCTTTTTCACGAAAAGCAAAATCAGTAAGGGTTCTTTGACTTATAAACTCATCGCTTACTTGCCTATTTAGCACTATTTTTTCTGTTTTCATATTAGATAAACGCAACGTTTTTAAATTCAATATGGTCACATCCCTAGCTAACCAATGGCCTTGAACATTAACTATATTTTTGAACAGCAGACGCTTATATGGCTTTCCTCGTTTATCGTAAGTTTGCATTTTAAGTGGTAGTAATCGCTCCTTATCTACCCAAATCAGGATCTTGCTGTAATGAGTTTTACTCAGGCGAGCAGGTTTAGGCTGCGACTCAATAACCCAGACTTGCCTACCTACATATAAACCTTGTTGCAGGATTTTATATTGGTATTCATCTGTCTTGCCATTTCCCATGTCTTCAGTGCTAAATTCTGAACCAAATATGGCGGTGGGTTCCTGGTCATCGCTTGAACCACTGGCAATGCGTTTAACTTTCCCCAGGGCTGACAAGTACAGCCAGGATTCACTGTCTTTGTTATTATCATCATAACTAAAGCTGAGCATTCCTATGCCCCGCTCACTGGCTGGTTCAAGCAGTATCGAGATATTTTTACTGTCCTTTTTATTCTGGCCAAACTGTTTCGACACCGACTCCATCAACTTAACTCTAGGGGTTTCAATGCAGCTAATCTTCTTATCTTTTTTAGCGAATTTACAGGTGGATAATCGGGACTGGGTAAACGTGCCATCATTAACACGGCGTTGCTGATTGTCCATTTCTTCCATTATGGTGCTAGCATCCATAACTTGCTGGGATATCGCCCCTGCCGAAACAAAGGCAAGCCAAACCACCAAACATATCTGTGCGTATAGATTAGAAAAAACCTTCATTATGATGCGGCCTTTTGATTGCTGCCACTGGCCGCCAAATTTTCAAGATATTTGTTACGGCCTAAATCTGGTTTCAACCATTGTATAAGAGCAGGAAGCAGTAATAGGTCAGAAGATAAAGCAACAAATATTGCCATGGAACCAAAAATTCCAGTCTTAGCCATGCCTAAATAATCGCTAAATGCCAACATTGAAAAACCCAACCCTAATATTAATGTAGTAAAGGTAACCGCCTGCCCTACTTCTTGAATGGTACTGGAAAGTGCGGTTTCTACATCACCACTTTCATACCAAGCATCACGGTAATGGGCTAAAAAATGAATGGTATCGTCAACGGCTATTCCTATGATGAGAGGGGCAATAATCAGGGTATCGGTATCAAGTGGAATACCCAGCAATCCCAGTACACCAAAGGTAAAAAAGGCCGGCAACAGATTGGGCATCATGCTTATTAGCCCTCCCTGCAAAGAGCCCAAGGTTACCATCATCAATAGGGTGATAATTAACAAGGCAAAGCTAAAACTTTTAATTTGTGTCCAACTGATGTGGTCAACCAACTCCATCATTAATGCCAATGACCCGGTTACCTGAACTTCCATGTTAGGGTAAGTTTTCTTCAACGGATTAAAGTATGTTTCAATATCTTTTCTAATATTGTTAAAGATTTCTGTGTATTCGTAAGAACCTGCATTGCGTAATTGAATACTAATATGACTTTTACTGTAATCATCACTCACCAGTGTACGGCGATCTTCCGGGTTGGCATTGTCAAATAAATACAGTAACTGCGCCGATAAAATAGGATCTTGCGGGATGGTCTTTTTTTCAATTCGAGCTTCATTCATCAGCATATGGGTTTCTTTTACAAAGTCAGCCAATGAAAAGGTTTTAACCACATATTGAGGATATTGTTTCTCTATATGGCGCTGAAGATCATCAATAACCTTTAATACAGCAGGTTGTTTAACTGCTTCGCCTTGGCCAAAGTCCATCATTATTTCCAGATTTTGTCCGCCCATCATATGTTTATCTACTAGCTCATGGGTCACTCGAATACTGCTACCCTCACGGGTCAACTCTACAAAATTACTGTCTACCTTTACTTGGAAAGCCCCATAAATAAACAAAATAAAAATAAGGGTATAACTGATCACAATAAATTTTGGGCGGCCACTCACCCAAGCTGGAATACGATTTAATAGTGGCTGCAGCCAGTGTTTTTGGTGATTAATACGTTGATTACTAGCTTTAATACTAATGGGGTGCCAAATATCGAGTAACACAGGCAAAACAAATATTGTCAGTATAAATGCAATGAACACTCCCATGGCAGAGGTGAGTGCAAAAACAGTAATTTGCGGAATATCAGACACCGTTAAAGCCAGCATGCCGCACATGGTAGTAACTGAAGTTAGAAATATCGGCACACCGGTTTTGCGATAAGCCTGAGCCATAGATTGTTCATGGCTTAGATTTTCTTTACGGTAAGAAATATAGGCGCTTAATACATGTACACAATCGGCAATGCCCACCGCAAAAATTAGCATGAAGGTTAGGGTTACCATGTTTGATAAAGTGATCCCTAATAAACTGGCAGTGCCTATGGTCCAAATGGCACTTCCTACTATTACCACTATGGGCCAAACTACTGCGCTTAAACTTCTAAATAAAAACCACAACAACACCATGACAATCAACACCATAATACTCATGAGATTTCCGGCCTGTCCCATGGATTCCATAGCAAATTCCATCATGGGTGCATTGCCGGTAAAGTAAAAAGTGAAATGCTGATACTCAGGCTTTTCCGTTATGACCCTCAAGTCTTTCATGAACAAAAGGTATTCATCCATTTGCATGGACTGATATTCAACTGGCCTAATATTAATTTCACTGGTATCACTGGGTGTAAGCGAGCTGGTTAAGTCAAACTCATCTTCCATTAATAAGTCTTGGGGGCTCGTATCCTGAACCTCTATTTTTTCAGAGTCGATCACCTGTGTACCAAAATCGGTTTTTAAACGAATGCCGCCGTAAGCGAAGTCTTTAGAGAAATAAGCCAACTGGAAACTGTCTTGCTGCATGGCAATGAGACGTTTTTCTTGTCGTTGTTTATCGGTAGTCGGGAAGTTTTGAGCCAGTAGCTTTTGGGAGACTAGGGTATCCCCAATGGCCAATTGATATCGCGCATTATAAAGGCTATCGATACGCTGTATTCGCCCAAGCTGATTTTGCTCAATTAGTGCTTTATCGGGCATTAAAGGCGTTAGGCGTGCCTTTTGTAACTCTTGAATAAATTGCTTTAAGGTATTGATGGAAACTTGAGAAAACACATCGCCATCCAGGGCTTCATAAACCACATAGACACCGTCATCACTGCCAAATTGAGCCCTAAATTCATCCAGGCTGACTTTTGCTGGGTCATCATCTTGAAACCAGCTCTCCAGAGACATATCCATGCTAAAACGGGTTAGCATTAGGTAACTCATCATACCCGTAGATAGCAGGAATATGGCCATTAACCAGTACCGCCAAGGCAATAACATGGCGGGAGCCGCCTGAAAGAAAAGGTTTAGCCGGGAAAGTAATCTTTGCACAAGCTTCGTCCTGAAACTCCTAGATCCAGTCAGTATAGCCTCACACTTGCGCCTGTATATGCTTTACAGGCCGCCACGCTCTCACTGCTGAGATTAATGGCTGTTTCAGCTCTATTCCCTTGATTATTGGCTATGCTGAATACTGAAAGACTTAACTTGAGAGTTCGTTTTGCTTACTTTATCAAAGCGCATCTGGATCAGCTTTATTACGGTATTAACCATCGGCGTGGTCATGTCCTATGTAATAAGCGTATCAGGCCAACAAGCCGGTAAAACAGCCCATAATCTGGTCGCCGTTCAACTGCCTAAATTGGCACAGATAAAAAGCTTTTGGGCATCCATCAGTGAACATGAATTGCTACTGTATGAATATTACAGCACCACCAACCGTGATGAGATTTGGCCTAAAGTATTGCATCAAGAGCAGATGTTTAAAGATCACTTAAAAAGTATCAGCACCAGTTTTTCTGGGGATATTATGTATTTGCCTCGGCTTCAAAATGAGTTAACCACCATTAGTCAAACTCTCGACAAAAACCTAGGTATGCAAACTGTAGATTGGGACCTTGCTCGATCAGAATTAGCCAAACTCACCGAAACTGGCGAACAAGCTGAGAAGCTTCTAGTTATGCTCACACAAAAAATTGAAGAAGATGCCTGGCATGGGGCACAGTCCACCCAGATTCAAATCGATAATATTGTAAAACTGGTCATCGGTTTTACGCTTATTATCATTGTGGTGGCCATGTTTGTTGGCTTTTACACTCAGGTTAATATTCGTAAAACCGCCAAACGCAAAGCTTTGGCAAAATTTCCAGAGCGCAATCCTAACCCAGTGTTAAATTTGGATTGGCACGGCAATATTTTATTTAGTAATCCGGCCTATCAAAACCTGCTCACAGAGATTCAAGATTGCCAGCCAAATCTAAACCAGCTTTTACCCGAGGATTTCATCACTCGCCTTAAAACTTGGCAACACCAACATGAAAATTTCATTAGCTTTGAAGGGAAAATAGCTCATTACTACCTTAATTACAGCTTGTCGCTTTTACCCGATTTGGAAAGCTGTCACGTTTATATAGAAGACATTACTGAACAGAAAAAAGCGCAGGATCAGTTAAAGTATCAGGCCTTTCATGACATTCACACTGGCCTACCCAACCGGCGTCAGTTTGAAAATATACTAAATGCCAAAATTGCTGCAGACAAACCTTTTTATGCCCTTTTTATTAGTATCGATCGCTTTAAATTTATCACCTCCAGTCAAGGTTATTACATTGGTGACCGCATCATTGAGCACATGGGTAAACGCCTGCAAACATTCTGTGGAAATTTACAAAAACACATTCAGACTTTTCGCCTTGAAGGTGAAATTTTTTGCATACTAATGGATCAAAACGAACAAAATCATATTAACGAGGTGATTAACTCCATTCAGAATTCCATGGACGACCCTTTATGTGTAGATCAACACAGGTATTATTTAAATTTAAGCATGGGCGCATGCAACTTCCCCATAGATGGTAAAAGTGCCCAGAGCTTGATTACCAATGGTAATGCAGCATTGAATTTTGCCAGCCGCGTGGGTGACAGCTGGCAGCAATATGATTCAAGCTTACATGCCGCTGAGCAAAGCTGGCTCCCCATAGAAGAAGGCCTTCGCCATGCATTAACCGAAAGACAGTTTGTGCTGCATTATCAGGCCAAAGTGGCGGCACAAAGTACCCAGGTAAAAGGAGCTGAAGCCTTAATTCGCTGGATTGGAGAGGATGGCAAGATGATTAGCCCTGGTATGTTTATTCCCGTGGCGGAGCAAACCGGGTTAATTATTAAAATAGGGCAATGGGTGATTGAAGAAGGATTCAATCAGGCCAAGCGCTTCTTAGACAATAAACAGGATATACAACTGGCCATTAATATTTCGGCTCGTCAATTTCAACACCGGCATTTTTTGCAACAATTAAAGGAGACACTTGAAATAAGTCAGGCCGATCCTAGTAAAATTGAATTGGAAATAACCGAAAGCCTAATCATGGAAAATGCCGACCAAAGCATTCAAATTATGAAGAAACTAAAAGACATGGGGTTTGCGCTGGCCATCGATGATTTTGGTACCGGCTATTCTTCTCTTAGCTATTTAAAACAATTCCCCATAGACACTTTAAAAGTAGACCAGGCTTTTGTGCGTCATCTTGAAACCGATGATGATGATAAAAACATCGTACGAGCCATCGTCGATTTAGCCAAACACCTAAACCTTAAAACCATCGCGGAAGGGGTTGAGACCCAAGGGCAGTATCATTTTTTAAAAGACATTGGGTGTGATTTTATTCAGGGCTATTTATTTAGCAAACCTGATGCAGTGGAGCACCTTATTAAACCGCCGAACTTCAAGTAACAGGAAAGTATGATCCAAATAAAAAGGCCTTTATTTAAGGCCTTTTAGTTATTGGTGATTAATTAATATCGAAAGCTTAAGGTGCTTTGATCAATTCCTCATCTGCTCTTTCCCACACGGTTGAACGACCGGCAAACGCAAAGCCTATGTAGCCTCTTACATCCAGTTTTGTACCGTTTTCAATTACCTCTATTTTAGAGGTGTAAATACTGCCGTTGCCTGGGTCTAGAATATTACCATCATCCCAAACACCATCGTCTTCGGTTAACCCCCAAATAAACTGCATGCCTAAAATAGGCATATCTTTAAATGCATCTTCACACTCAGTGCATTTTGGGTTTTCTTCATCTGGCTCTATTAATTTAATTATTTTTCCCTTTAACTCCCCTTGTTCCACCCATATTTTCACCAGACTATCAGCCTTACCGCTTTCTTCATCGAAAGTAGTCCATATACCTTCAACTGAATCCTCTGCCGCCCAACTGAATTGGCAAATAGAGCACAGTAATAGCCCGGTTAATATCAGAAGTTTTTGCATATTATTTCTCCAAATTTCGGTTTAAATGATTAAATCAGAAAATACTTTAGCACATTGGCTGACACCCTCCATGTGGGATATGGCCCTTTAGATAGAGTTAAATCCTGAGACAAAAGGGTTGGGTAAAAAAGGGGGCGGGAGAATATATTTGATCTAAAAAAAGGGGCTGCAAAATGCAGCCCCTATATTAACTAACAGGCCCTATTTGGCGGCCATACGAATAGCACCATCTAAACGAATGACTTCACCATTTAAATAATCGTTTTCAGCCATGTGCACCACTAGCTTGCCAAATTCACTTGGCGTTCCCAAACGCTTAGGATAATCAACGCTGTCACCCAAGGCTTGAACCACTTTTTCTGGCAAGCTCAAGGCCAAAGGAGTGCGGAACAAACCAGGGGCAATGGTATTAACACGGATGCCGTATCGAGCCAACTCACGGGCAATGGGCAAAGCCATGCCAACGATAGCGGATTTACTAGCGGCATAAGCAGGCTGACCAATCTGGCCGTCAAATGCAGCCACCGATGCCACATTAATGATCACACCACGGCCATTATCTTCATTGAAAGCAGGCATCTTGGCCATTTTAGCCGCGGCCTTACTTAATACGTTAAAGCTGCCAAACAAATTAATATCGACAATCTTTTTGAAATTGCCAAGTGGTAGTGGCTCACCTTCGCGATTTATCACTTTCTCCGGAGGCCCAATGCCAGCGCAGTTTAATACGATGTGTAATTCACCATACACCTTTAAACAATGCTCAATACCTGCATCCACCGAAGCTTCATCGGTTACATTAACTTGAGCAAAAGTGGCTACGTCGCTACCCAATTGCGATACCGCTAGCTGTGCAGCCTCTTCATTTAGATCAAAGATACAAACCCTAGCACCTTTTTTAACCAACTCTTCACATGCGCCTAACCCTAAACCCGATGCGCCACCTGTGACAATCGCCACCTTATTCTTAAGATCCATAAATACGCCTGCTCTTTGTCATTGAATATTTTTCAATAGCATACTGTGCCCGCTGCGAAGCCACCATGCCAATTGTGTCCATAATCATTGATTTAAAAATTTAGCGGGTAAATATAAAGGAGGGATTTGAAGAGAAGTGGAGGATAAAAAGACACCACAAGAATTTGGTTACATTACAAAAGTTTCATTAATCAATTCAATCAAGGCACTCTTGTCCACCGGTTTACTTAAATGGCCGTCCGCCCCAGCTTCTTTGCATTGTTGTTTGTGCTCTTTATCGATATGGCCACTCACCATGTATATTGGCCCGGTAAAACCTTCTTCTCTTAAAATCCGTGTTGCCTCTAAGCCGCCCATGACAGGCATTTCCATGTCCATCAGAATTAAATCAAAGCCTTGCTGTTGTGACAGAGACAACGCTTCTTCACCATGGTTAGCAATTATAATTTCCAATGCATCGTTTGCTTTATAAACAAACTGCTTTAATACTTTTTGGTTCACTATATTGTCTTCTACAATCAATACTTTTCCAGAGCGAAGTTTTGGCTTAATCACGGATTGCAACACTGCAAACAAGTGCTCTTGCACGATGGGTTTTTCTACTACCTGAGAGAACCCCATGGAAAAGTACTCGTTCTTTTGATGCTTCATGACATTCGCGGTGAAAGCAATAATAGGAATGGAGGGATATTTTTTGGAGATAACAGCGGCGGCAGCCTTACCCCCCATGACAGGCATTTGAATATCTAAAAAAACCAGATCAAATGAATGTTGCTCACACATATCCAACGCTTGTTGACCATCATCCACCAGCACCACCGTTAACCCCACTTGCTCCAGCATGCGCTCGATCAATACCTGGTTTTCATGATTATCCTCGGCCACCAGGACCCGGCCTTTATATTTTGGCACCACCTTGGCTTGAGCTACGCGCTTATGTACTTCTACCAGCTGCTGTAAGTTTCCAGCATTGTCTATCATGTTTTCCGATTTTATTTGCCCAACATTAATGCTTAGGGTAAAGCAACTTCCTTTGCCTTTTTCGCTGGTGAGAGTTAGATCCCCCCCCATTAAATGGGCTAGGCTTTTTGAGATAGAAAGCCCAAGTCCGGTGCCACCATAGACGCGGGTAGTTGAACTGTCCGCTTGAATAAAGGCATCAAAAATTCGAGTTTGTTCATGTTCATCTAAACCAATACCGG
>ERZ1027231.130-NODE-130-length-39312-cov-22.866673_pt1 | contig 39312 bp, 34 predicted proteins | sample MGYA00520866_ERZ1027231 | MGnify/ENA primary metagenome ERZ1027231 (study PRJEB33311, sample SAMEA4378411) | marine metagenome | biome: Marine biome; feature: Fjord; material: Water | collected 2014-07-20T08:00:00Z/2014-07-... | depth 75 m ...
GCTACAAGGAAACAGCTGGCATTACTCAATACACCCTAATGCAGGATCCTACCTCGTTAAAAAAATTGGTTTTTCCAAATCAGTTTTTAGACTATGACACCGAAGGCGACTGGGACCCTGCCAAACAATATCACCGCACTGCAGCCATTAACTTAATTCAGCAAGCCAAAATGGATCGGCTCACGCGCCTACGTGCTCAATCTCAATTAACTCCCAAACAAATGAGCAGCTTATCTGATTTGTTTAATGCTCGAGTAGGAGCCGAGCAATTGGCGCCTCTAGCGCAAACCATGCCGGCAGAGTTAGTAAGCAACATAGATAGCGATGGCGAATGGAATCCGTTAATGCGCCAGGGACAAATTGCCTTAGCGGCTTATGAAGCGGGTTTATGTGTTGCCGCAGACTTAACCATGTGGGGTTTTGATACCCATGCCAATCATGACGTAGAACACACAAGTTCACTGCAAAGACTGCAGAACGGCATTGATTATTTATGGCAAGAAGCGGCGAGGCGAGGCATAGATGACAGGCTTGTTGTTTTCATTAGCAGTGATTTTGGTCGCACTCCTTCCTATAACGATGGTGATGGCAAAGATCATTGGCCCATCAGTAGCGCGATTATTATGGCGAAAGATCAGCGTTGGACAAACAAAGTAGTTGGCGCCACATCAAGTCAGCATGAGGCTCTCAGCATTCACCCAACCAGCCTTGCTGTAGATGAAAATGGTACTCGCCTTCAGCCCAAACATATTCAGCAGGCCATGCGACAACTGGCGGGCATAGAAAACCACGAAATCAGTTTAAAATTCCCCCTGGATGCTGAAAATATCCGATTTTTCTAAGGCCTGTATCCAAGTGCTATGTGGAACATGCTTTAGGTAAGGCTACGGCTTTATATGATTAAGAGGTTTACATTGTTGGGAGTGTATTCAGAAAAAACAGTCGTTTAAAGTTGAGCGATAAATCAGTTGAGCAACTCCATTCGAGTGAAGACTAAAAATCATAAATCGTGCACCTTGCTTAGCACAAATGCCTGTAAGGCAATTTTGTCATGGGTTGGCACATCTTCAAACTGCAAACCAATAGCCACACCATTTTCCATATTCTGAAGCGAGCGAACCCTGCTCTTTATTTGCAATTCATGTTCTAAGCCAGTAATGGCAATTTGAAAAGTAAGCAGTAAATCAATACCCTCTTCAAATTCAAAGGCTCGGCCAATCATACGGGCACCATGCATGCTTAAATCCACTATTTTAGCTGTTGTATTTTTAGGTTCATTCTTAATTATGTAATCTACTTGGGTCACCACTTCCACATCGGCTCGAACACTGCCTCGCACCTCTCCGGTGATAACCTCGTCAGGGATTTTTAAATGAATATGCGGGTAAGGAGTTTTGCCAACGGATATCACTTCACTTTGAAAGGCACAGGCGCAACTCATTCTACCTGCAAAAAATCGAACATTTACCTTTTCACCAACTTTCACATTGGCCTGCACACCATTAATAATAGGAGTAGAAACAATTAATGAAGCGCCACGTCGATAACCAATCAAGACAGAGCGGTCTCGATCTGAAGTATAACCTTCAAATTCCAACTGAAAGACCTGCCCAGGAATAAGCTTCAAGTCCATGAAATCTAAATTGCGTCCTTCCATTTCTCTCGCAACCTTCCTTATATAAACCGAATATGTACCTATTTTAAGTGTAGTGGTAATTACACATAGGTTTGAAAAATTTCACCAAAATTAAATATAGGAAGGAGTATTATTTTAAGAACAAAAAGAAATAAGCAGCGGATATTTAAGAAGGATAGTCAATAATGAAAAGTTATACCCTAGCCTAACCAGGGTATAACAAATATTAAAACAAAGTTAATTACCTATGATTTGCGGTGCAAACCCCATGCTCCAAGCAATCACGGTCATGGCCATTAAACCCACTAACAAACATAGGCCAACGGTTAAAATTGAGGTGGCAAATATAAAACCACGCTCTTCAGGAATGTTCATAAATATCGGCACGCCGGCATACATTAAATAAACTGTGTACGTCACTGCAGCCAATACAACAAATACATCCAGCCATAGGATTGGAACAATGGCAATTAACCCGGATAAGAACATGGGTGTAGACATAAAGGTGGTAAACAACAGGCATCGTTCTAAACTAGCTTCAGCACCAAATGTTTTCTCCATCCAAAAAACACTATAGGCTAATAGGAATATCCCAACTAATAAGGCTCCGTAGAAGCCAAAGGCCAGGGGCAGTGCCGACTCCATCGAGAGGTAATAAAATTCTTTGCCAACAAAACTCCAACCAAATTGTGTTGTCCCCACTAACAAAGCAAATGGTGGTATCGCCGCCAAAAAAAGCAAGTGGGTTAAATAAATATGACCCAAAGTGTGGTTTTCACGCTTGATGGAATCCCATTCGGATTTTGGGTGATACAGCAATCCAAACATATGTTGTAGATACATAATCTTTCCCTTTATTGCTATTTTTAGTCAGTATTATTTAAGGCTTACCGTTGCGCTAAAACTCTCAAGTATTTCAATAATTCCTATGAATTAAATAGAGCCTTCGATAAAAACAAAATACGGCTCCATTTATCCCCACATACAGATTGGCTAACTTCATTCTAAAAAGCAATCAAGCTAACATAATGATCCAAAAGCAACGCTCCAAATAACCACATAATATAAAAAAGCGAATAACGAAAGGTTCTACGGGCATTTTGATTGCTCGGCTGGCACCACATGCGGTAGGTATACCAGGTAAACTTGGCATTAATATAGGTGGCTATTACCAGGTAGATCAAACCTTGAGAGCCAATTAGCACTGGTAAAATACTCACAAGGCACAACAGTAAACAATATAGCCAAGCCTGAAAGGCAGTAAATTCTACACCGTGAGTTACCGGCAACATGGGCACTTCAGCTTTTGCGTAATCTTCTCTTTTGTAAATTGCCAATGCCCAAAAATGAGGAGGGGTCCAGGTAAAAATAATTAACACCCAAAGCAGTGCCTCGGGAGCCACAACATTAGTAACCGCGGTATAGCCTAATAGTGGTGGCATGGCGCCAGCCAAACCTCCCACTGTAATATTTTGTGGAGTGGCCGGTTTTAGCCATAAGCTATAAATCACGCCGTAACCAAACATGGAAGAAACTGACAATATGGCAGTGAGCATATTAATCTGCCAAAAAAGTATTGAAAATCCTAGACACAAAAGTGACATTGAAAATAAAAATGCAGCCTCCACACTTATCTTTCCTGTCGCTACTGGGCGTCTCTTGGTTCGCTGCATTTGTGTATCTCGATAGCGATCTACCAAGTGATTCAATACTGCGCCGGACATGGCACAGGCACCCACACCCGTCAGAGTTAAAAACATGTGCAGTAAATTAAAGTTCTCTCTGGTTGCCAATAAATAACCCACCAACACGGTGAATAGCATCATTGCCACCACCTTGAATTTGGTTAACGCAAAATAGTCACGTATGGTGTAGCCAACGCGAATACCCAGATTTAGCTCATTTACTTTTTCCATCTTAATGCCTTTATTATTTTATTTTTAAGCCAACAATTCTTCGATGGGTGCTTCTTTTTCTATTTCCAAAGTTTTAGCAGTTAAACCATTCAATGCACTCAACCATAACAGCATGGCAAAGGTGTTATGAAGTAATGCCAACGGCAGTGGCAATAGCCAGATAGCATTTAAGATTCCAAGTAATATTTGTACAGATAAAAACCCCAGACAAAAATACAATGAGCGCCTTTGCATAGATTGTTTCAACGCCAGATAAAAAAACATCAATAATACGGCTATAGCACCCAGTCGATGTAACCATTGGATTGCCATTTTTTCACGCATACCCAATAATCCACCTAGGTACTCATCTCCCTGCATTTTTGGGGCCGACAATATTTTGGCATCTATATCTACCCACCAATGCCCCTGACAAGTTGGAAAATCCGGACAGACTAAACCAGCATATTGACTGCTGGTCCATGCGCCTAGAGCCATTTGTAGAAACACCACCAAAGCAAAAGCCGACCAAACTGAAAAAAATCTAGGCTCGCGATTACTGGTAAGTACTCGCCAAATTAAAAATTGAGCGCCAATCGTAATGGCTCCCCCTAAAAGGTGTGCACTCACAATAGGAGGCCATAACCTCATGGTGACCGTCCACATACCAAACATGCCCTGTAAAACAACCCATAAGCACAGAAAAATTGAAAGGTAACGTACTGCACCTAAATACCTTGGCCAAAGTAATATGGCTTGAATGACAATAGTTAACCCCAAAGCGGTGGCAACATAACGATGAATCATTTCCATCCAAGCTTTTAAAGAATCAAACTGCCAATAAGTAAACTCTGCTGCAACCTGATTATTTTGTGGTATCAGCTGCCCATAACATACAGGCCAATCAGGGCAGCCCAAACCTGCATCAAGTAAACGAGTTAAGGCACCAAGAGTGATTACAATTAGCGCCAGAAAAACATTAAAAAGCGCAAACTTTCTCATTAAATTACTCCATTCAGATTAGTGAAAGGCTTCTGAAATTTCATTAAGCGCCACCGTGTTTCATTAATACCTTTAAATCTTTTAATAGCTTATAAGCCCCATCTTCAGATGCTGCATAAGATAACAATACTAAGCCCTGATGATCCGCTATAAATAGGCCATTTTCGTGAGCTAATAAGCTTTTATTTTCCGCCTTATTAATTTCCAATTTATCACTATATTTACCAAGTGCCATTTGCACACGCTGCAAGAGGCCCATCCAGGAATCACATTCAGAAGAACAATCCTGTTCACGCCATAATAACTGCCAATTAGATTCAGGCTTGGCCGGTACGTATTCTGTTACTGAAAACCATTGCCCTCTTGCGGTATCTGTAATGCTATCTTTATCCGCAAGCAGAAAAACTGAAAGTAGAAAAGGCGCGATAAAAACCGATAACATTAAGAATAACGGAATACTCTTTTTCATATTTTTTTTCCTCTACCAATGCTTGAAATAAACAAAATAAAAATACCGGCAATGCCTAATAGCAACCATTGAAGTGCATATGCTTTATGCCGATGATGACTTAAATATGGCGCTTTACTAGGCTGTAAAGCCAAGATTCCCGGCCCCTTCTTCAAATGAAATATATCCTTAACGACTCTGCCATTGGTAATGGCTGAAAAATATTGATGGTCAATAAATTGAATGCGAGACACTATTGGATCATTAAGAGTGGTATTTAGTAGCAGAGGCTTTTTGTTTGCAGTCAAAAGGCCTTCAATGGTAATGCTCCCATTAACTGCATTCACTTCAGGCATTTGATTACGATCACGAAAGGTAATAAAACCACGATTAATTAAATAAATACTGTCTTCATATTTAAAAGGAGTGATCACAGCATATCCCGCCCGACCATTAAGAGTTTGATTATCGAGAAAGTGGGTGTATTCGTTTAGATATTGACCCTGCATATGTACTTGCTGACTAACAGGCGCCAAGTAAAACATGGATTTTTGATATTGCCACGCTGAAGCTGCTAGGCAAATTGAAATACCTAAAAACATGATTAAGCTATATAGTGGTTTGAAGTTAAAATACCAATACTTGTTATAACTTTGTAGAGGAAATGCCACCATGTTTATAAAAGGACTCATTTTATTATTTTTATTATTTAGCATTGGTGCCTTATTTACAGGTTTATACTATTTAATCACCGCAAAAAAAAGCTCTGTAATGACTTATAAATCATTAAAATTTAGAGTTGTTTTTGCTGCGTTAACATTAATATTTATTGGATCCTATCTAATTCTATATCGATGAAAGTTCAGTAACCTTCAGTTTACCAGCCACTTCTGGCTGGTAATATTTAATACGTGTTAAAGTACATATACAAAAGTAAACAGCATTAACCAAACCACATCAACAAAATGCCAGTACCAAGCAGCCGCTTCAAATCCAAAGTGATCATCCGGTGTGAAGTGATCATTCTTAACACGCCCAAACATAACCAACAGCATAATTGCTCCTAGGGTAACGTGGGCACCATGAAAGCCGGTTAACAAATAAAATGTAGAGCCATAAATACCACTTTTTAATGTCAGGTTTAGTTCATGAATAGCATGACCGTATTCGGCAACTTGAACGATCAAAAATATAACGCCAAGCAACAAAGTAGCTCCTAACCAGAAAAGAGTTTTAGCCTTATCTTTTTCACGTAATTTATGATGAGAAATTGTTAGTGTAAAGCTAGATGCAATTAACAGAACAGTATTAATAAATGGCAACCCCCAGGCATCAATTAGCCCCATAGGCCCTTGAAATTGAGTCATATCAGGGGTCTTAATTAAAGGCCAGTGAGCAACAAAACCATCCCATAACATACCGCTAGCACCTTTAGCACCTTCTCCACCTAACCAGGGAACTGAGAAAGTTCGAGCGTAAAATAACGCACCAAAGAAACCTGCAAAAAACATTACTTCTGAAAAAATAAACCAACCCATGCTAATTCTAAAAGAACGTTTAAGTTGATCACTGTTTAACCCTCGCAATCCTTCATTTACTACTTCAGTGAACCAGCCAAATAGCATGTAAAGCATGAGAAATCCAGCGACAACTGCCATGGCCACAGAAAATAGTCCCACATGCCCTTGGCTGCTTTCATGAATAATAGAAGCCATGGAAAACAGAGTAAGGAATACCGCCACCGCGCCAAATATAGGCCAATGACTACGAGCAGGGACGTAATATCTTGGTGTATTCAAAATGTGCCTCCTAAAGATTCACTTTGATAAATTCGATAAGAAAGAGAAAGGTGGTTTACTTCTTTAGGTGCCTTAGCACTTAAGGTTACTTGCAAAGGCAGCTTTACTTTTTCATGTGCCTTTACGGTTTGCTGGGTAAAACAAAAACACTCTATTTTAACCAAGTACTCTGCCCATTCCCCTGGCGCCACACTGGGTACGGCTTGAATAGTGACAGGGTAATCTTGGTCGTTGGTCAATTCATAATAGGTGGTTATCATCTTCCCTGCCTGAATTTCCAAACGTTTTTTTTCTGGTGTAAAGTGCCATACATCTCTGCTATCGGCATCGGCCAATAATTGCAGTGTTACAACTTTTTCATCACTAGGCTCAGAGTCTAATATTTCAGCGGCGCTCATCACCTGGAAGTTCTTGCCATTAATTCCTGTCACGTCGCAAAAAATATCGTAAAGCGGCACTAATGCAAAGCCAAAGCCAAACATTAATACCGGAATAATAGTGATTTTCCAGGCTGATATTTTTTTCATTCCCACCTCATTCAAAGATATTTTTACTAACTCACCTTTGGAGGTGTTTGAAACGTATGGTACGGAACCGGACTAGGCAGTGCGGTCCATTCCAATCCTTCTGGTTTTTCCCAAACTAGATCGGTAGCTTTTTCACCTTTCTTTCCAATAGTGGTTCGCCAAACATTGTAAACAAAAATAAGCTGGCTCAAGCCAAAGACAAATGCTCCAACGGATACTATGGCGTTAAAATCAGCAAACTGAAGTGCATAATCTGGAATACGCCTTGGCATGCCTGCTAACCCAACAAAGTGCATAGGGAAAAACGTTAAATTTACCCCAATAAAACTCAACCAAAAATGCCACTTACCTAATGCTTCGCTATACATACGGCCACACCATTTTGGCAGCCAGTAATAAACCGCCGCCAAAATGCTAAACAATGCACCAGGTACTAAAACATAATGAAAGTGAGCGACTACAAAATAAGTGTCATGGTACTGAAAATCCGCCGGTGCTATTGCAAGCATTAACCCCGATAAACCACCTATGGTAAAGAGCACTACAAAGGCAATGGCAAACAACATCGGCGTTTCAAAAGTCATGGAGCCTCGGAACATGGTTGTCACCCAGTTAAATACTTTTACTCCAGTAGGCACCGCGATAAGCATAGTGCTGTACATGAAGAACAGCTCTCCTACCAGAGGAATGCCCACAGTGAACATGTGGTGTGCCCAAACAATAAATGACAATATCGCAATGGAAGACGTCGCAAATACCATGCTGGTATAACCAAACAAGGGCTTGCGAGAAAAAGTAGAAATAATATGCGAGATAATGCCAAAGGCCGGCAAGATCATTATATAAACCTCGGGATGACCAAAGAACCAAAATACATGCTGAAATAAAACCGGGTCGCCACCTCCAGCTGCATTAAAGAACGAGGTACCAAAGTGAATATCCATTAACATCATAGTGACCACGCCTGCCAACACTGGCATTACTGCAATCAATAGAAATGCAGTGATCAACCAGGTCCATACAAACAAGGGCATCTTCATAAAGGTCATGCCTGGGGCACGCATATTAAAAATAGTAACAATCACATTCACCGCCCCCATCACCGAGCTTATGCCCATGATGTGCACAGAGAAAATAAAGAAGGTTACGCTGGGCGGAGCGTAATCTGTCGATAAGGGCGCATAAAATGTCCAGCCAAAATTAGGTGCGCCACCATCCATAAACAAAGTGCCTAGCAACATGCTAAAGGCGAATGGCAGCAACCAGAAAGACCAGTTATTAATACGTGGTAAAGCCATATCTGGCGCACCAATCATCATGGGGATGAGCCAGTTGGCCAAACCGACAAACGCGGGCATGATGGCACCAAATACCATAATCAGGCCGTGCATGGTGGTCATTTGATTAAAAAAGTTAGGGTCAACCAACTGTAATCCGGGCTCAAATAATTCAGCACGAATAACAAACGCCATACAGCCACCTATCAATAAAGAGCCCAGCGCCAGTAATAAATACATGGTGCCAATGTCTTTGTGATTAGTGGTATAGACCCAGCGTAAAAAACCTTTGTCTGGGCCATGATGATGCTCTTCTAATTTCGTCTCCAGCGACCCTTTGGCCTGCGAGGAAGATTCCACTTGAGCGTCCTGCGACGCTCTTTCCCCCAACACTCCTTCTTGTGACATAGTGCGGCCCCTTATTTATTATCTTTAAGTTCTTTAACATACTTGGGGGAAGCCAAGTCCCCTTTATTGTTACCCCAAGCATTTCGCTCATAGGTAACAACTGCAGCAATATCACTAACACTTAATTGCTCAGAAAAAGCAGACATGGCCGTGCTCTTCACACCATTAAGAACAACTTTTATATGACGATCTATGTCACCTAAAGCAATTGCACTTCCCTTCAGTGCAGGGAATACCGGCGCCATTCCACTACCGTCTTTTTGGTGGCAAGCCGCACAGTTGCTGGCGTAAACTTTTTCGCCCTGAACCATAAGCTCATCGAAGCTCATGTCTTTCACTTCTTTAGCTGCTGCCTGAGCGATAGCCTGTGCACTAACCCAAGCGCTGTATTCTTCTTTTTCTACAGCCTTCACTACAATTGGCATATAGCCATGGCCCGCTCCACACAACTCAGTACACTGACCGCGATAGATTCCAGGTTTATCAATAATGGTCCAGGATTCGTTAATAAAACCAGGGATCGTATCTTTTTTAACGGCTAAGTCTGGCACCCACCAGGAATGAATTACATCTTTGGAGGTGAATAAAAACCGTACCTTAGTATTCACAGGTAAAATTAAAGGCTTATCCACTTCTAGCAAATAATGCTCACCTTTTTCTTTGGTATTATCTAACTGATCTTGAGGAGTACTTAACACAGAAAAGAAATCCACATCTTCATTTAAGTAGGTATAACGCCATTTCCATTGATAACCGGTAATTTGTATATCTATTTCAGATTCTGAATTGTCATACATATCAATAAGAGTGGCTGTTGCAGGAATACACATGCCGACCAAAATCACTAACGGAATAACCGTCCAAATAATTTCAATCAGAGTACTTTCATGAAAATTTTCGGCTTTGGCACCGCGGCTTTTACGGTGATATACAATGCTATATAACATCACTCCAAATACAGCGATGGCAATGGCCACACAAACATAAAATATCGTCATGTGTAGGTCATGCACTTCATGGCTTATTCGAGTTACACCTTCCGGCATATTCAAACCCCACTCGGCAAATGCAGAGTGAGAAGAGCTTAACAAGAGTAATGCGGATACAGCAGAAATTCCCACTCGCTTCATGGGTTCCCCTCAGACTAATATATTTATACTTATTATTTTCCTTGTGTAGTTATAAAGCAGCAAAGTGAGTAAGAATCATATCCACCTAAAGCGCCATTATTAGTCGTTACTTGCCTTTATTATAAAATCACTACTAAACAATATTATTTCATTACACCTAACCTGCCATTAATATTTCTAAGAAACTAATTGGCATTTTTAATGCAGTTAAGATTAATAAACTTTAAAAAACATTAACTTTTTCTAAACAGCTATACTTTTTAAAAATAATATTAAAGAAGAATTTCATGACAATTAAAGTTGCTATAAATGGATTTGGACGCATCGGGCGATTGGCTTTTAGGGTTTTATTGGAGCGAGAAGATTTTCAAGTGATGGCCATTAACGATTTAATCACATCTGATTATATGGCTTATTTGCTGCGTTACGATTCAACTCACGGGCAGTTTTTGGCAGACATAAAAACCGAAGAGAATTGTTTAATTGTTAATAATCATAAAATTCGCACCTCTCAACACAAGCAACCACTTGACTGTAATTGGGGCGAATTAGATTGTGACTTTGTCATTGAAAGTAGTGGTTTATTCACTGGCATGGGCCAAGCCGAGCGACATATTCAAGCGGGTGGCAAGAAAGTGGTGATTAGCGCCCCAAGCCCAGACGCTCCTATGTTTGTTATGGGAGTAAATGAAAATAACTATCAGCAAAATATGAAAATCATTTCAAACGCATCCTGCACCACAAACTGCCTCGCTCCGGTGGCTAAAATATTAAATGATAACTGGGGGATAGTTGAAGGCTTGATGACAACTGTGCACGCCGCCACAGCCACTCAACGTACCGTAGATGGCTCCATACCATCTGATTGGCGAGGCGCCCGTTCAATGGGCAATAATATTATTCCAAGCTCCACGGGTGCTGCAAAAGCGGTGGGGAAAGTAATCCCCGAACTGAATGGAAAATTAACCGGCATGTCATTCCGCATTCCCACCACGGATGTATCTGTAGTGGATTTAACCGTGCGCCTGAACAAACCTGCCAGTTATGACAACATCAAAGTTGCTATGCGCAAGGCAAGCGAGACTAGTTTGAAAGGCATACTAGGGTACACCGAAGATAAGGTCGTCTCTTCCGATTTTCTACACGATGCTCATAGCGCCGTATTTGATGCCAATGCAGGTATCGCTTTAAATGACAACTTTGTAAAAGTAGTGGCCTGGTATGACAATGAATGGGGCTATGCTAACCGACTAATAGATTTGATAAAGCATGCATCGAAAAATTAATTTTATGGCTTATAACATATGAGTGGAAATCTCTATTTAATTTAGTCGCGCATTACTCTAAATTCCAACTAAAACATTCGAGTTTAGTAACCTCCTGATATAAAAATATTTTTTCTAGCTTCTTAACGTTATTGATTTCATACGGACAATCAGTTCATTTACTATTGTGTCATTTATGGTCGCAACCACTCTTTGCTTGCAACTCCCCCTTCCATTATGAGTGCTATAATAGATACAAGTAACTTAACTTGGTTTACACGGATGTCTGCCATAATCTGGCAACTTAAATTAATCTATTATTTTTAGTCGCCACCATACTCAAGCTCGTGTTTGGATATTTATGGAGGTAAATTATCATGCGTCATTATTCCAGACATTATTATGTAAGTGAGAACCTAGACGATCTGGAGCATATTGGAGAGGAATTAGAAGCCCACGATGTCACCATTACCCAGATTCATGTATTAAGCGAAGATGAAGCAGAACTTCAACACCATGAACACCTACATGCTGTGCCATCAATAATGAAACAAGATCTGATACATTCTACCGAAATAGGTGCTGTTATTGGTGCTGTAGTGGCGGCTCTTGTACTTTTTGTTGTATCGCTAACCAGCTGGACAGCAACCATCGGCTGGGCACCTTTTATATTACTGGCCATTGTTTTGTTTGGGTTTTGCACATGGGAAGGAAGTTTTTATGGGTTTCAGATTCCCAATAAAAAATTCATGCGCTTCGAAGGCGAATTACACAAGGGCAAACATATCTTTTTTGTAGATATAGAATCCCATCAAGAAAACGTACTCGATGATGTATTGAAAGGCCATCCTAAACTCACACCAGCAGGCACAGGAGGCGCAACTCCAAACTGGTTATTGCAAATGCAATGCAACTGGCACGAATTTAGAAAAGATAATCCATAGAAGGATTCCGGCAGATTAAAATAAAATAATAAGGGTAAATATAGATATCGCTAGTAGTTAAATTTATAGAAGATAAAAATATGAACGAGAACTAGTATCGAACACAACCTACTTTAAAACCAAAAACGCCAAGGCTTCAAAGTGAAGTCTTGGCGTTTCATTAAAAGCCGCTGATACTTGCCTTAAAACGAAGTAACAATGCCTTGTATTGGCTACCTGTATTTAAGTCTCGTCCTTACGAACTACTTCAATACTGGTGACATTTTGGAAGCCCCTTGGCAGTTTATTGCCGCGACGCCCGCGTTCACCTTGATAATGCTCTAAATCAGCAAACTTCATCTTCACATGACGCTTACCGGCATTCACAACCAATACATCGCCCGCTTTCATCAATGAAATACCGACCAAGGTTTCTGTACCCGATGTACCCAGGTTCAAAATCTTATTGCCCTTACCCTTTGACATAAGTGGTAAGTCCGCTGCCGGGAAGGTTAATAAACGACCTTCGTTGCTAACGGCAATTACCCAATCTTGTTTTTGATCGGCTAGCTTAACAAGTGGATGCAGTTTTTTATCATCCGGTTTATTTAATAACGCCTTACCATTTTTGTTTTTAGACAACATGTCTTCAAATGTGGTGATAAAGCCATAACCGGACTCACTGGCAATAAGGTATTGCTCTTTATTGGTTCCCACTAACATGGTGGCTAAAGTGGCTCCGGCCGACAAATTAACCGAACCAGTAACCGGTTCGCCGTAACCTCGCGCTCCGGGTAGGCCATGAATATTAATGCTATAGCTGCGCCCCGAGCTGTCCAGGAACACAGCCTGCTGATTAGTTTTAGCATTGGCTTGCACCAAGAAGCCATCACCGGATTTATAGGTTAGGGTATTGCCATCTACATCTTGGCCCTTAGCGGCACGAATCCAGCCTTTATTCGACAATACAACCGTTACCGGGTCGGCGCCCATTAAATCGGTTTCACTTAACGCCACCGCTTCCTGGCGTGTAACGATAGGACTACGACGTTCATCACCATAGGCTTCCGCGTCGGCGATGATTTCTTTTTTGACTAACGTTTTCATGCGGCGTTCGCTGCCGAGCGTTTTTTCTAGCTGGTCACGTTCCTTGGCTAATTCGTCTTGCTCGCCACGAATGCGCATTTCTTCGAGCTTGGCTAGGTGACGTAATTTTAATTCTAAAACTGATTCTGCTTGAATGTCGCTTAAACCAAAGCGTTTTATTAACTCTTGCTTGGGCTCTTCTTCATGACGAATGATTTCAATTACTTCATCGATATTTAAAAATGCCACCAGCAAGCCGTCTAAAATATGCAATCTCGCCAGCACTTTTTCTAACCTGTGCTCTAAACGACGACGTACCGTTGAAGTACGATACTCAAGCCATTCCCTGATGATAACCGACAAATTTTTAACCTGTGGCAAACCATCAATACCAATCATATTCATGTTGATGCGATAGCTTTTTTCCAGGTCAGTTGTGGCAAACAAATGATTCATTAATTGCTTAACGTCTACACGATTTGACTTGGGAATAATCACCAAACGGGTTGGGTTTTCATGGTCCGATTCGTCGCGTAAATCTGCCACCATGGGCAGTTTTTTCTTAGTCATCTGAGCGGCAATTTGCTCAATCACCTTGTTACCCGAGCACTGGTGCGGCAAAGCGGTAATCACCACATCACCGTCTTCCACTTCATAAATGGCACGCATCTTCACACTGCCACGGCCGCTCTCGTACATTTTTTGAATGTCGGCTTTAGGGGTAATAATTTCGGCATCAGTTGGGTAATCAGGACCCGCCACAAACTGTGTTAAATCTTGGGTGCTGGCTTTGGGATTATCCAACATGTGAATACAAGCGTTAGCCACTTCACGTAAATTATGTGGAGGTATGTCGGTGGCCATACCCACGGCGATGCCCATGGTGCCGTTTAATAAAATATTAGGTAAACGAGCTGGTAATGTTATGGGTTCTTTTAACGAGCCATCAAAGTTAGGCTGCCAATCCACCGTACCCTGACCCAGTTCTCCCAATAAAACATCGGCGTACTTGGTCAGTTTAGATTCGGTATAACGCATGGCGGCAAACGATTTAGGATCATCTGGAGATCCCCAGTTACCCTGACCATCTACCAGCGGATAGCGATACGAAAACGGCTGGGCCATTAAAACCATTGCTTCATAACAAGCACTGTCACCGTGGGGGTGGAACTTACCCAACACGTCACCCACAGTACGGGCCGATTTTTTATACTTGGAGCCGGCTTTTAAACCCAGCTCACTCATGGCATAGGTAATTCGACGCTGCACCGGCTTTAAGCCATCCCCAATGTGAGGCAAGGCACGGTCCATGATCACGTACATGGAATAATTTAAGTAGGCACTTTCTGTATAGTCTTTTAGGGTTTGACGTTCTATGCCGTCTTCACCAATTACAATGTCGTTCATTCGTTTCTCCACCCCGCCATTACTATTTTGTTTTGGCGGCAGCTAAATATTTTCAAGATAAAGGCTTAATTAAATTTTTTAAAGTTAGTTCAAGCTAACCAAATTGCCTTTCTCTTCTAACCAACTTTTACGATCCGCGGCACGTTTTTTAGATAACAGCATATCCATAATTTCATCGGTACCATCTTCCGCTTCTAACGATAACTGCACTAAACGACGAGTATCAGGATCCATGGTGGTTTCTCGTAACTGCAATGGGTTCATCTCACCCAAACCTTTAAATCGTTGTACGCCTACCTTGCCACGCTTTTTCTCAGCGGTGATGCGATCCAACACCCCTTGTCGTTCGGCTTCATCCAGCGCGTAAAACACCTCTTTACCAATATCAATACGATACAAGGGCGGCATGGCCACATACACATGTCCTGCTTCTACTAGGGTGCGGAAGTGTTTTACAAACAATGCACATAACAAGGTAGCGATGTGTAATCCATCGCTATCGGCATCGGCCAGGATGCAAATTTTACCGTAACGCAAACCCGACAAATCTGAACTGCCCGGATCCATACCCAAGGCCACCGAGATATCGTGAATTTCTTGCGAAGCTAATACTTCGCTTGAGTCTACTTCCCAGCTGTTAAGGATTTTGCCTCGTAACGGCATGATGGCTTGAAATTCACGTGAGCGAGCCTGCTTGGCGGAGCCGCCAGCCGAGTCCCCTTCCACTAAAAATAATTCGGAAAAACGAATATCACTGCTGGAGCAGTCGGCTAATTTTCCGGGTAAAGCGGGCCCTTGGGTAATCTTTTTACGCACCACTTTTTTGGCACTGCGCATGCGACTTTGCGCATTACTGATGACCATCTCGGCCACTTGCTCACCCAGTGCTGAGTGTTCGTTTAACCATAAACTAAAGCTGTCTTTCACTACACCGGATACAAATGCGGCGGCTTCACGACTGGATAAACGCTCTTTGGTTTGGCCCGAAAACTGTGGGTCGGCCATCTTGGTGGATAATACAAAAGCCACCTTGTCCCATACATCATCCGGTGTGAGCTTTAAGCCGCGCGGTAATAAATTTCGGAATTCACAAAACTCGCGCAAGGCTTCTAATAAACCGGTACGCATGCCGTTTACATGGGTGCCGCCTTGAGCGGTGGGAATTAAGTTAACGTAACTCTCCATTAACTGCTCGCCCCCTTCAGGCATCCATTGCACCGCCCAATCTACCGCTTCTTTTTGACCCACCATAGTGCCCACAAACGGCTCTTGCGGTAATACTTCAAAACCCTTGGTGGCGGTGGTTAAGTAATCGACTAAGCCATCTTCATAAAACCAGGTTTGATTATCTTCGATATTGCCATGATTAATAAATTCAATGGTTAACGCCGGGCATAAAACGGCCTTGGCACGCAGCACATGTTTTAAACGTAGTACCGAAAATTTGTGACTATCAAAATATTTAGGGTCGGGAGAAAAACGTACAGTGGTGCCGGTATCTTTTTTACGTTTGGTATCGCCCACGACTTTAAGCTCAGATTCTTTCTCGCCATCTTTAAAAGAGATGTGAGAAACCTTACCGTCGCGCTGCACATTCACATCTAAGGTAAGAGACAATGCATTCACCACGGAAATACCCACGCCGTGTAAACCACCACTAAATTGATAATTATCGTTGGTAAATTTACCACCGGAGTGAAGCTTGGTAAGGATGAGTTCTATGCCTGACACCCCGTGTTCAGGGTGAATATCCGTGGGCATGCCTCGGCCGTTATCGGTGACCGCCAGAGACTGGTCGGCAAATAATTCAACGGTAATGTGGCTACAGTGACCCGCCAGCGCTTCATCCACCGAGTTATCGATGACTTCCTGAGCCAAATGGTTAGGGCGTGTTGTTTCGGTATACATACCCGGGCGCTTACGCACCGGATCTAGACCACTTAAAACCTCAATGGAGGATGCTGTATAGTTGCTCATACTCTTATTGGTACTCTTTACGTCCATTAACGGACGGTAACTTTAATTTGTCTGGAACTGAAACTAATGGCAGCTCAATGGAGCCCACCTTAAGTCACTGTATTAATTCTTTAATTCACCATCATTACGAGCTTTATCCCGTAAATGACTCATCCGATCATTTCTTAATAAGCCGCTTTCACAAAATTCATAATGCTAGCGATACGCTGTGGATAATTAACAAAACCATGATCGCCACCAAACTCAATAATGCAGGGGCCATTGCGATATTTTGTGGTGGCTTGGCGGTAATCCAAAGACTCATCATGGGTCTGGCACAACAAAAAATGATGTTTAGGGTAACGCAACGGCTCCACCTCAAATGACTTTAGCTCATCTATGTATTCTTGAGTCACCACAAAGGTCTCATCATTGTGGTAGTTTTTGTTTTCCCCAAGGTAATCCACTAGCAGCTCATAAGGCTTTATCGCAGGATTAATCACCACCGCTTTACCACCAAAGTGCTCTGCTAAATAAGTGGCATAAAAGCCGCCTAAACTGCTGCCAATCACCAATACATTCTCAATACCCACTTCGTCTATTAATTGCTCATACAGAAACTGAGCCTCATCTATTGCCCGAGCGGGCTGTGGCGATAATTGCGGTATATGCAGATTTTGGCTCACATCATATTTGGCAAAGTACGCTAAGGTCTGCTGGGCTTTGGTGGAAGCCGGCGAGCTTTTAAAGCCATGTAAATACAGGCAGCGCAGTTGTTGGGGAATCATGATGAGTCTTTATTCTTATGGTGGCGTTTTTCGCTAGCATACCCAATGCTGAGTTAAATCTGCAAGCGAAGGGCTTAAAATTGCCTTTTACATCCAGAAAAATAGAAAATTAATAGAAGATAGCTGCTTAAACTAGGTGTGAAAGAGGTCATAGCTTAAAAGAAGGGGGAGGAGTAACCACAGCAAGAGACTCACTGTGGCTTTGAGACGGTTACTTTTTCAGCAACCAGCTATTTACTTCGTCGATATCGGCACTAGACAGTTCACCCACCGATTGACGGAACTTCAACAAATCAATTACATAGTCAAAACGGGCGTAGGCGTAGTTTTGCTGAGCGCTAAAGACCGAGGTTTGCGCATCAAGCACTTCAACAATGTTACGCGTACCTACTTCATAACCGGTTTGAGTGGCTTCCATGGCGCTTCTGGCAGACGTCATGGCCTGATTACGAGCCTTGATGCGGGCCACATCGGCTTCAAGTTGACGGTATAGTGAGCGTACGCTTAGGCTTGCTTGTCTTTGGGTTGATTCCAGTTTTTGTTCAGCGGCCTGGCGCTGGTAATAGGTTTGTTTTTGGCCGGCCCAAGTTGATCCACCCGCATACAAAGGCATACTTAGTTTAACCGCTAGAGATGTAGTTTTTGCTTCATCCCCATTATAGCTAATATCATTTTCACTAATTGTATAGCCCCCTTCGAGAGTTACTTTGGGCAAGTGCTCAGACGTTTTAGCCTTATGTTTGAGCATAGCGCCGTCACTGGTCTTTTCAGCGATCAGCACGTCCAGATTTTGCGCTAAAGCTTTTTGCTCCCAATGAGTACGATCCGCAGGCATTGGCCCGAGCAATGGAATCTCATCCTTCAAAGGGTTAATGCGATCGTAACGGGTACCAGTTAATACAGCCAAAGACTCATAGGCGATGTCCAACTGGGTCTCCGCTTCGATTAAACCTACCGTAGCATTATCGTAAATTGACTGAGCTTCGTGTACATCAGTTATGGCTATCAAACCCACTTTGAAACGTTGCTGAGTCTGTTCTAACTGACGTTTAACTGCTGTCTCTGTGGCTTTGGCCGAAGCTAATGTGGCGTTGGCACGTAATACGTCGAAATATGCTTCTGCTGCACGCACTACCATGCTTTGCTCCGCTTTACGAAGTTCAACAGCAGCACTGTCTGTAGTAGTTCCAGCCGCGGCATAATTATACCAATCTGCTGGAGCAAATAAATTTTGCCCAAGAGTTATCCCATATGAAATACCATCACTTTGGAAGTCAGAAGCAGAGGTGTCTTTAACTTCAGTATCGCTTATCTCACCCACTAAGGTCACCGTCGGTAAAATCGCATTGCCTGCCGCATCTTGCGTTTGCGCATTAGCACGCGCTGAAGCCAATTCTGCCGCTAACTGAGGATCGTTTGATACCGCTTGTTCGAATACACTTTTAAGATCGGTGGCCTGAGATGTGGCTGCTACGGCAAGTGTTATAAAGGCTAATGCCAGTTTCTTCATTATTGCACCCTACATAAAAATTATAAGTGCGTGGATTCTAAACACTTAATGTCCGCCTTGGAACCTTTACACAAGTAAAGTCCCGCTCAACTTATTGTTTCAATAATAGATATAAACAGCCAAGCAGCTTAGAATTAATCCCATGATGAAACCTAGTTTTGATAAAAACCATTTAGAAATTATTGCCCATACCCCCTGCTATCAGGGATTTTTCACCATGAGCAAACTTACCATTAGGCATAAGCTTTTTGCCGGAGGCTGGGGAAAGACCATAGAGCGTGAATTGTTTGAACGCCCTGAAGCGGCGGCGGTTCTATTGTACGACCCCAAGCTTGATGTGGTGGTACTGACCGAGCAATTTAGAGTAGGCGCGTTAGGGGAAGCCAGCCCTTGGTTGTTTGAGTTGGTGGCCGGCATCATTGAAACGGGTGAGAGCCCGGAAGACGTAGCCATTCGCGAAACTCAAGAAGAAAGCGGCGCCATCATCGAACAACTTACCCCCATCTGCCAATACTTAGTTAGCCCTGGGGGCACCAATGAAAAACTGCATGTGTTTATGGCCCAGTTAGATAGTAGCCAGGTAGATGGCATTCATGGCCTTGCATCTGAAGGAGAAGATATCAGGGTGCACAAGGTATCCCGCACTGAAGCTTTTGCAGCGCTTAAAAATGGAAAAATTAACAATGCCGCCACCATTATTGCCCTGCAGTGGCTAGAGTTAAATATTAGCCAGATCCACTCAAATCTTGAGAGCAGTTGATTAGAATGCATAAAAAGCGCAAGTCATATGTTCCAAATCTAAAAACGCTGGCGGCCATTTGTGAAAGCAATTATGTGCTGCTGCTTAAACTCCTGCCCGGTATGGACAGCGGTGCCAGCCGAGAATTCTCGATCAATGGCGGCCATGAACACGCCACGAGAATTCGATTAAGTGTGTGCGAGCAATTTAAATACACCCTAAGCATTAACGTAGAACAAGTTTCCCACCTAAACGATTTTTTAAGTCCACCCACTATGGTGGTGCGCATGTATCAAGATGTACGCATGGCTGAAGTGATTAGCTTTGACAATAACCATAGGTTTAATGGGGTTTACCATTACCCTAATCCTCAAATGCGCATGCCAGATGAAAAACACCAGATAAATCATTTTTTGCACGACTGGCTAGAGCATTGTCTGTTGCATGGTGAAGCCGATATTGAGCTGAATTTTCATCCTCACCAGTTAAAATGTGACGTTAACACTGGAAGTGGCTAAGCTAGTAATTATATAGTAGGCGGAATTAGGCGATGACCTCGTCCATGGATGGGTTAGGATCCAAACAGAAATGCATAAACTTATACAAATTACAGACCCCCACCTGTTTGCCGATACTCAGGGTAAGTTATTGGGTATGGAAACACAGGCCAGCCTAGATGCAGTGCTAGAACGCATGCATGAACAGGTTAATGGGTTCGACTTTTATTTATGTACTGGTGATCTAAGCCAGGACGGCTCTATTGCCGCTTATCAAAGATTAAAAGACCAGCTTGGCCAGGATGGCAAACCCCAATACTGGATTCCAGGTAATCACGATAACCGCCAGAACATGCTAAAGGTGGTATCAGCACAACAAGAAATGCTGCCTGTGGTAAAAAAAGGCAAGTGGCAAATTATCCAGCTGGATAGCCAGATCCCGGGTAGCGTCGGCGGGAATTTCGCCCAGTCTCAATTGGACTTGCTAAAAAATGCACTGGACGCCGATCAATCCAGTCATACCCTCATTGCCATGCATCACCAACCCAGGCCCATGGCCAGTAAGTGGTTGGATAATCACCTAATTAAAAACAGCGACGTATTTCTTAATTTAATTAAGCAATATAAAAACGTGCGCGTGGTGTTGTGGGGACATGTTCATCAAGATACCAACGAAGTCATCGATGGCGTGCATTACGTTTCCACTCCTTCCACCTGCATTCAGTTTGCGCCAAAATCAGAAAACTTTGCTGTGGATACTCAGGGCCCGGGCTACCGCTGGATGGAACTGCATGACGATGGCACCATTCAAACGGCGGTCAGTCGCGTGAATGACATCGATTTTAAAGTGGACTACAACTCAGGAGGCTACTAGAGACTAAAGTCTCTTTCACCCTACCCTTTTTTACACCCACCTATTTTTAATGTAATTGTCGCTGAATTAGCTCAAATACTTTTTGCTTAGCGCCGGTATTACTATCCACTACCTGCTTGGCCTGCTGGCCTTTAAGCTGTATCAAGGCATCATCTAAAATCCAGGTTTTTAAGGTCTGCCCGAGCTCCTGCTCTTGCACGGTTAATAACCCTCCTGCCTCTTCGAGTTGTTGACATATAAGCGCAAAATTAAACTGGCTCGGCCCCATTAAAATGGGCACCTGCAAGGCAGCAGGCTCCAATGGGTTATGCCCACCATTTTCGACATAGCTGCCACCCATGACACACACATCACTGGCCGCCAAAAACTGCATGAGTTCACCCATGGAATCCACCAGCAGTACCTGGCTGCTTTTTAGATCTGTTTGCTCAGGCGACGACAATAATAGCGAGCGCCTCACCAATTTTAGACCCTGTTTTTCAATCAAGTTAGCCACATCATCAAAACGCTCTGGGTGCCTTGGTACCACAATTAACAAAGGCACCTCTGTTTCCATAGATGGCTCAGTTAACAACTCTCGGTATGCCTGCAGCGCTATTTCATCCTCACCCTGATGGGTACTGGCCATCATGATTACCTTGCGCTTGGGCCCCCACTGCTCACGCCAGTTTTTACCGCTCTGTAATAACTCGTCTTTAATCTCAATATCAAACTTGATGCTACCGGTGACCGTCATGTTATCCACAGGCATGCCTACGGCTACAAAACGCTGTCCGTCTGTTTCATTTTGTACTGCCAAACAATCTATCTGTCCCAGCATTTGTGCACTTAATTTAGCCAGTTTGGCATAACCCTTGGCTGACTTTTCAGAAAGCCGAGCATTAGCTACTAACACCCGGGTACCGTGTTTATGGCAAGAGTGAATCAGGTTAGGCCACAGCTCGGTTTCCAGGATAACTAATAGCTGGGGGTTTAAGCGTCGTAAAAAAGCATTTAAAAACCAGGGAAGGTCATAAGGTAAATACACATGAAAAACGCGTTGCCCTAACTCACTCTTAAAGCGTTTTTTAACCTGTTCACTGCCAGTGGGTGTGGTGGTGGTAATCACAATTGGGCGATCTAAATCGGCTGCCATCACCTGCTCAATTAATGGCACAGCTGCGATGAACTCCCCCACAGAGACCGTATGAAACCAAATGGCTTTTTTGCCCTGAACAAAATCTGGTTTAGTAAAAATACCAAAACGTTCAAGCCAGCGCTCACCATAGGCTGGTGCTTTGCGCGCCCGCATTACTAATCGAATTAAAATGAAAGGCAATAAAAGTGTAAAGATCAGGCTGTAAATAAAGCGGGCCATGGCAAGATTCTATAATTTTGAAAACACGGATTCTAACAGCAATTTTAAAACCGCGCCCACCAAGGCACATGGAGCCATGTACCCGTTCAAAACACTCAATCTCACTACTAATACCCGCCAGTGCTTATAGCGATAAAGCGGCTGTGCTACCATGCCTGCCCATAAAAATTGATGTTATTGATTAACGGTGGTTTAAATTCATGTCTCTATCCATTCCCAACTTTGCCAATGCCCGTGTTCTGGTGGTCGGAGATGTGATGCTGGATCGTTATTGGAGCGGCCCTACTTCGCGCATCAGCCCTGAAGCGCCTGTGCCCGTGGTGAAAGTAACCGACATTGAAGATCGCGCCGGTGGTGCTGGCAACGTGGCGCTTAACATTGCCAGCCTTGGTACAAAGGCCAACTTGTTAGGATTGGTAGGGCAAGACAACAATGCTCGCGCCCTGGAAAACACCCTGCAACACCCACACATATCCACCCAATTCAGCGCCCTTGAAAGCCACCCCACCATTACCAAGCTGCGGGTATTGAGTCGTCATCAGCAGCTTATTCGCCTGGATTTTGAAGAAGATTTTCACCATGTTGATAACGCCGACATGCTGGCCAAATTTGAAAGCCAGCTTAACGACTGTGATGTGGTGGTATTAAGCGATTACGGCAAAGGAGCATTAAGCAACATTGAGCCCTTTATTAAAGCGGGTCGTGCTGCCGGAAAAATCGTCTTAATTGATCCCAAGGGCCATGATTTTAAACGCTACACAGGCGCCACCTTAATTACCCCTAACCTGGGCGAATTTGAAGCGGTCATGGGGGTTTGCAAAGACGAAGCCGACCTAGTGGAAAAAGGCTTTGCGTTAATGGATCAAATTCAGTTGGATGCCCTGTTGGTAACCCGCAGTGAAAAAGGCATGACCCTGTTCCAAAAGGACCAACAGCCTATTCATTTAGCCGCCACTGCCCGTGAAGTGTATGACGTCACCGGTGCAGGTGACACGGTGATCAGCGTACTAGCTGCAGCGGTAGCCGCTGGTGACAGCTTAAGTAACGCCACCGCTTTGGCCAATGTAGCGGCTGCGCTGGTAGTGGCAAAACTAGGCACGGCCACCGTAAGCCTTGCAGAATTACGCCGCGAAGTACGCGCAGACGAACAAGCTCATTCGGGCATTCTGGATGAAGATACTCTGGTGCAATTAATCAACGACGCACAGGCCAATGGCGAAAACATCGTCATGACCAACGGCTGTTTTGATATCCTGCATCCAGGTCACGTGAGCTACTTAAAAGGCGCTAAACAGCTAGGTGACCGCCTTATTGTTGCAGTCAATAGTGATGACAGCGTCACCCGCCTTAAGGGCCCTGAGCGTCCAATTAATCCTGTGTCTCATCGTATGGATGTACTGGCTGGCTTACAAAGCGTCGATTGGGTGGTACCGTTCAGTGAAGATACCCCGCAACGCCTCATTGCCAAGTTACTGCCCAATACCCTGGTAAAAGGTGGCGACTATAAGATTGAAGAGATTGCCGGGGGAGAAGAGGTCTTAGCCAACGGTGGTCAGGTTAAAGTGCTTAATTTTGAAGATGGTTGCTCCACTAGCAACATCATCAACAGCATTAAAAAACACCAGTAGCGCAAGGCTCCATTTGTAAGTATTTAAAAGATTAAGAGTGAATCTAACATCGCCATGAGCAAAACCGACACCGATAAATCAAACAAGAAAGATGACGTAAACTTGTTAAAAATTGCCTACCTTCACCCCAAATACTGGGGGGTATGGCTTTTTGTCGGGTTCCTTTTTATATGCTGCTACCTGCCATTTAAGGCCCAGTGGCAAGTAAGCCGGTTTCTTGGTTTTTTAGCTTTTCACCTGGCCAAGAGCCGTCGCCACGTGGTGCAGGTAAACGTAGACCTTTGTTTTAAAGAAAAATCACCTGAAGAAAAAGCCGCACTGGTGAAACAGGTTTTTCATGAAAACATGCAGGGTTACCTGGACAGTGGCACCGCCTGGTTTCGAGATATCAACGCCTTTCGCGATCGTATTGAAGTACGCGGCAAAGATATCCTCGACAGAGAAACTGCCAACGGCAAAGGGGTTTTGCTGGCCGGTGCTCATTTCAGCATCCTGGATTTGGCCGGTGCTTTAACCAGCCTGGTATGCAACTTAAACGTCACCTATCGCCCACTAGATAACAAACTTATGAATGCGGTGATGATGCGCGGACGTTATCGTTTTGTGGACACCGCTTATCACAAGAAGGATTTAAGAGGGTTTGTTAACTGCATGAAGCGTGGTGGCATATTGTGGTATGCCCCCGATCAGGATTACGGCCGTAAACACAGTGCCTTCTCACCATTTTTTGGCCGTTCTGCCGCCACCATTACCGGTTTAACCTTTCTTTCCCGAGCCGGTAAAGCCAAGATTATGCCTTACAGTTATCACCGTGATGGCTTGTCGCAAAAGTACATTTTGGAATTTTTTGAGCCCTTGCCACAAACCGGTGTGGAAGAGGAAGATGCCGCTAACTACAACGTATGGCTGGAAGCAGCAATTCGCCGCCACCCTGCTCAATACCTGTGGCTACACAAGCGCTTCAAAACTCAGGAAAACCCGGAAGAAGCTAACCCTTATCAACAGGCCGCGGCCACTAAGTAGCGGCCGTAAAGACGCAAAAACTTGCTATTAACAGGTGGTATTCTTGCCACCTGTCCTCTCTCCCCTCCCTGTAAAATGAAAATAAATGTGCTGCGAGTTGACGGGACAAAACTATTGGGTAACTCTACCCTTTTTATTGCTTGCCTTACTCTATATATACATCATGACGACTCTATTTCTTGGCCTTAGGGCACTGTTCTTTTACGCTGGTTACGCCTTACTGGTTATCTTTTTTAGCGTCACCGGCGTGCTGTTTTTCAGTTTTTTACCCTACCGTATTCGTAGTAACTACATTTTCTTGTGGAATCGCTGCACAGTATTGTGGGCCAGGATCATGTGCGGCTTAAAATTTGAGGTCATTGGCAAAGAAAACCTGCCCAAAGGGCAAGCCTTTGTGGCACTGGCCAAACACCAAAGCCAATGGGAAACCTTCTTTTTACAGTATTATCTGGCCCCTGCAAAAATTGTCCTTAAAAAAGAACTGTTGAAGATGCCCGTATTTGGCTGGGGATTAAAACTAACCGACCCCATCGCCATTGACCGAGGCAACCCTAAAAAAGCCCTTAAAGACATTCAGCAGCAAGGAGTGGCATCTATTGAGAGCGGCATTTCAGTGTTAATTTTCCCTGAAGGCACACGCATGAACCCAGGTACCGCGGGCAAGTATGCTCGTGGCGGAGCCAATATAGCGGTGGGCTCAAAAGCGGATATTGTTCCTATTGCCCATAATGCTGGTGTGTTTTGGCCAGCAGACAGATTCCTTAAAAGGCCTGGCAAGATCACGGTGATCATTGGCAAGCCAATTAAAAGCGAAGGCAAAAGTAGCCGTGAGCTAAACGCTGAGGCACAGCAGTGGATAGAAAGCGAGGTAAACAAACTGCCGCAAACGCCTTAATTGTTAGGTATTAGTTACTGGTTTAGGAAAAATAAAATATATGCCTGATACCCCATCAGGCATTTAATTGTTTTCATCCAATACCACGCAGCTAAACCTTCGATCTAATTACTTTCATCCAATACCACACAGCTAAACCTCCGATCTAATTACTTTCTTCCAATACCACACAGCTAAACCTTCGATCTAATTACTTTCATCCAATACCACACAATTACGCCCCCGATCTTTAGCCATATACAAACACTTATCGGCACGGGCCATAATAATCTCTGAAGTGTCGCCAGGTATTGCCAAGGCCACACCAAAGCTAACCGTTACCTGTTTCACATCTGGAAAATCAAACTCTTCTATTTCTTTCCTGAGTGCCTCCATTTTTTTATGAGCGCTATTGCCATCACTGTTTGGCAGAATAATGATAAATTCCTCGCCCCCCCAGCGGCCGATAAAGTCACGGGGGCCGGCATTTTCTTTTAATAATCCGGCCATACTTTGTAATATTTTATCCCCGGTTAAATGTCCATAGTTATCATTTATCTTTTTAAAGAAATCAATATCAAGCAACACCGCGCAAAGCGGTTGCTTTTTTTTCATGGCCTTTTGAATGGCCTTTGGAAAAAAAACATCGGTGCGGGTACGATTGTTTAACTGGGTTAATTTATCGGTAATGGAGATGGTTTCTAAATCTACGTAGTCTTGCTCTAACTTATCAGAGAGTTTATTAAACCAATAAATTAGCAAACCCAATTCGTCCTTGCTGGTACGTTCCAAGCGGCGACTAAAGTCACTGCCACCCAACGCCAGCTCTTTCATGCGGATCACTACCTGATGCAAACTACGACGAGTAGAAAGCGACAGCAACATCATGGCCACCAAAATAACAAACATGGAAATCACTGAGATCAGCACACTCCAAAAAATCATTTTATTTAATGAATAACTGGTTTCATCAATTATTTGGCGAAAGCGAACATCGATACTTTTACGTAAGCTTTGTATTTGCGAGGCGGTATCATTGTGATAGCGCTCTACATTCACAATTAAGTCACCGGTATGACTCAAGGCACTTTCATCCAGCAAGATATTTTTCGCTAAAGAACTGGCATTAGCATAATAATGTCGAAAGTTTTCACGAATTTTCCCAAGCTGATAAATATCGACAATTTCTGGGTACTGCTCCAGCTTGGTTAAATTTCCTTCCACCCTTTGTTTTATTAGCAATGTATTTTTAATCCAGTTTGACTCACCTGCTATTACTGCATCTTTAAATTTTTCAGTGAGCTCTTCAAATAACTGGGTATTTTCGTGCACTATTTTTAAAAGCGGCAGGTAGTTATCACGAATTGATTCTATTTTTTCACTGCTTTGCTGATGCTCTGAATAGCTGTAAATAATAAAGCCACAATACAAAAGCAAGCTGAGCACAGGCACAAACAGCATTTTTTGAAAAATGGTCATTAGTTTCCAAATTACAGATATGGACTAAAATTAACTTACTCTCGTACATCTAACTTTAGCCTAATTCCTTGGAGTTCCCATGCCAATTAGGGGCGTAGCATTGGTTAAAAGGCTCCTGATTAGCACCCTACTGGCTCTGGGCTGTCTGATTCAGTCCAGCACAGCTGAACCCTGGCAAGAGCGGCTTCATAGCCATGCTTTCTATACACTGGATTTCACCTATTCCGATACCGATCTGGGCCTAGTAAGCAACGCCCTGGAAAGCCGCTCATACGAGGAGGATTCTGGTGCCCTAAACAATTCACTAATAGGTGGCCAGCTTGAATTTCAACTCAGCGACAACCTCAGTAGTTTCCTGCAAGGAAAAGCCTTTTTTGATCGAGATGACGATACTAAAACCACCCTGGATTGGGCCTATTTCAGCTATGATTTTGGCGACGATATCACCATACGCGGCGGCCAATTCCTGGTGCCACTATTACAGGGCACCGAACTTAGAAGTATCAGTTATTCTCGCCTCTGGGCTCGCCCCTTAATCCCCGTAGACGGCGCCAACGGTTTCCATGAACACACAGGCCTAGAAGTTCTAAAACACATACAGCAGGGCTTCAACAGCTGGCATATACAACTGTCCACGGGCAAGCCCGCCCACAAAGAAGAAGACGGTGAAATTGACAGTCGAAATATGCAGTTAATGGCCGTCCGTTATCAAGCCGATAATTTCTGGTTAAGGGCCGCCCTGCTACACGGTGAATTTACAGTTCGCGATGGTGATGATGAAGTACTCGATGACTCTGCTGATGTATTCATGAACGCTCTGGAAAGTGAATTCACCCTGGGCTCTTATGTATTGAACCTGGGTTATGCCAGTAGCGATTCCGATATCACGGTAAACGGCAGCATTTATTATGCCTCGCTGGGATTACAAATGGGCCATATCACCCCTTTTATTTATGGCAGCACCAGCCGCGAACATTATGACAACTACAATGAGCCGCCTCCCCCTGGTTTTGACGACGGCAATGGCCCAGAACTACCCGACCCAGCCCCACCACCTCCAGGACCGCCACCGGATGATGATGATCGTATTCGCGATGGTAACTACGACGTTAACAGCGTGGCCATTGGTGTGCGTTGGCATGCAGGAGAAGGTTATGGTTTTAAAGTTCAGTTGGAAAACATAGAACAAAAAAACAGTGCGGGAGTAGATACCGACGACCCCACCAATGATGGCAACACCTTAACCATCTTATTTGAAGGGGTATTCTAATGAAGGCCTGCTTCTTAATTATAAGTTTACTCATCACTATGCTAAGTCACAGCCAAATGGTGGTGGTGATGGCAAAAGATTCGAAAATCGAAAATCTCGATAACCAGCATGTGGCTAATATATTTTTAACCCGCACCAATCGTTTTCCCAATGGATCAAAAGCCATTCCCATTGAATTAAAAAATAGCGAGATACGAGCGATTTTTTATGAAGAGATATCCGGGAAAAATCCCACCCAATTAATGGCCTATTGGACCACGCTCATTTTTTCTGGAAAAGGAAAACCCCCTAAAGGCTATAATAATGTCGGTGCACTTATCACTCGCCTAGAAAATAATCCAGGTTGTATAAGCTATATGTCGCAGGCACAGGTCACCGATGAATTAAAAGTTGTTTACCGTTTTCCATAACATCCCTGGCTTTCATTAATTTTTTGGAAACTGGAAACTATGATTTTTATAAATGGCTTAACCATTTTATTGCTTTACCAGCTTATGGGAGAGGTGACGGTGCGCTGGTTAGATTTACCCGTGCCCGGACCAGTACTGGCCATGATCATGCTATTTATTTCACTTGTGGTAAAAGGCAGCACACCTTCGTCGTTACAATCATCTGCCAACACCATATTAAGCCACTTATCTTTACTCTTTATTCCCGCCGGCGTGGGGATTATGGTGCACTTTGAGCGCCTGCAAAATGAATGGCTACCTATCACCATAGCGGTAATTCTTAGCACGGTAATCACCCTGATATTCAGCGCAGCGGTCATGCTAACCATGAACAAGTTATTTAATTTCTCCGGTGACAGCCCGGAAAAACCTGAAGAGTGTTCAGCCGTTAAAAGCCTTGAGCAGCTGCAAAAAGAACTAATAGAAAACGAGAGCGATCATGGCTAAGGAAAATTTAACTGAAATTTGGGTATACCTGTCTGCCTCACCCTTAACCGGTTTAACCATTACCCTAATGGCTTATAGTTTTGCCCATAGAATTTATCAGGCCAGCAACAGCAATCCGCTTTTACATCCGGTTTTAGTGTCGGCCACCTTACTGATTTCCTTTTTATTATTAACCAATACTTCTTATGAGGATTATTTTACAGGCAGCCAATACATACACTTTATTTTAGGACCGGCCACCGTGGCCCTGGCCATTCCCATGTATCAGCAAATGTCTAAAATAAAAAAGCTCTGGCTACCCATAATGGTTACCATGATCAGCGGGGTATGCGTTGCTGCCATTAGCTCAATTTTCATTTCACGTTTTCTAGGGGCCAGCCTGGAAACACAAATGTCGCTTGCACCTAAATCGGTTACCGCCCCGGTGGCCATGGGCATTTCTGAAAAAATTGGCGGCCTGCCCTCTCTCACCGCCGCGTTAGTGGTAATCACTGGTATATTAGGCGCAATCATGGGCACAAAAATTTTACATCTTTTAAAATTAAAAGATCACAGCATAAAAGGCATAGCCATGGGCATTACCGCCCACGGAATTGGCACCGCTAGAGCGTTTCAGGTGAGTTCGGAGATGGGGGCGTTTTCAGGTTTAGCCATGGCACTGGCCACGTTTACCACTGCGTTTATATTGCCGTATCTAGTAAAATGGATTGGCAGCTACTACTAATTAAAGTTAGCACTAGTTTCTTTAATTCTTTAATAGCCAAAATTTAATTTTGTTAACCACATGATTACTATCGAATGGCTTACTCAAAAAATCATTCATTCCTGCAGTCAAACACTTATCTTTGGTCTCCTGTAAGGCACTGGCCGTTAGCGCGAGAATAGGAATGGACTTGGCATTATGTGTATCGCTTTTTCTAATTTGCCTGGTGGCTTCATAACCATCCATTACCGGCATGAGGCAATCCATAAGAACAATATCAAACTCTGAGAGTAGAAATTTTTCTGAAGCTTGTTTACCATTCACTGCCGCTTCCACTTCAAATCCTGAATCCTCTAATATAGCGGTGGCAATTTCTAAATTAATATCAGTGTCTTCCACCAGTAATATTCTGGCTTTAATGCCTTGTAGCTGATAACGGCTTTGCTGCCAACATTCTTCAATGTCGTCTACAACATCAGCAATGGGCTGCTGTTTTTTCTCAAGTGTTAAATGAACTTTAAAAGTGGATCCCACACCCATTTCACCATGGGCCGAAATATCTCCACCCATTTTTTCACATATTTTTTTACAAATTGCCAAACCTAATCCAGTGCCGCCAAAATCTCGAGTAGTACTAGAATCGGCTTGAGTAAACTCATCGAATAAGATGGCCACCTGATTGTTAGAAATACCAATCCCACTGTCTTTAACACTAAGTTCAAATTCAATAAATTCAATGGATTCATTTATAACCAACAATTTAACCTGTACCTGTCCGTGTTCTGTAAATTTAATGGCATTACCCAAAAGATTAAGTAGAACTTGTCTTAATCTAACTTCATCGGCTTCTATATATAACTCTTCGCCCTTCACATCATGTTCGAATGATAAGTCTATTCCTTTATTTTGACACTGTATTTCAAACAACGACAAACTAGATTTAATAGCTTGCAATAAATCATAACTAGTAAGATTTAACTCCATTTTTCCAGATTCTATCTTAGAAAAATCTAAGACATCATTAATAATAGATAGCAGCTGACCGCCTGAGTTCTGAATGGTTTTGGCATAATGACTTTGTTGTTCGTTTAACGTGCTGCCATTAAGTAATTCGCTCATACCAATAATGCCATTCAGAGGGGTGCGTATTTCATGAGTCATGGTGGCTAGAAATTCACTTTTTACTTTAGCCGAGTATTCTGACTTTTCTTTTTCCAGAACAAGCCTTTCCTGATGAGAATCTAACGCAGACATTAAACGATTATATTGATTGGCAAGCTCTCCTATTTCATCATTAGAATGATGTAGGGTGATTAACGCTCTTGAACTATCTTGACCCTTAGCCATAACGCCAATAATATTATTAAGAGGGAATACGACTATTCGTCGAACCATGACAACGAAAAGCACTGCAGTAAAGGCCAACAACAGCAAAATAAGTAATAACAGATAATTAAAAAATGGATTTAGTGATTTATTAATTACCCGGCTATTTAACACCAAATGCAGCACAACATTATTTATGGATTTTTTATCTTTTGAAACCAAACTAAATTGATAGCTATAACTAAAAACGCCCCGCTCTAAAATTTGGAACATGTTATTTCCAGTATTAACCGCCTCTAACAATCGGAGCTGCAGGTCTTGCTTTTCAATTTCACTAATTAATCGATTTTGATACTGGTGCTTATTGGCAGCAATTATTTTTTTATGAGAGACACTCAATAAGAATATCTCTTCAATATCTTCGTAAGATCCAAGGGAATTTACGATACCAAATATAGACAATGGAGTGGCACTACGCTCGATTGAGGACGCTACTATTTCAGATAATTCTCGTGCTCGTTGTTGGCTTCTGTTCATAGTCATATCATTTGACAAGAAATAAAATACTGCCAAAAATGATGCTACCGCGCCAAACATTATAAACATGAGAGGAACGGTTAGCTTAAATGAAATGGAACCAGAAGACGTCATTAGTTGATCAGGTACGGCAAAAGCAACTGATCAATATTGTTGCAGTTAAATGTTATGGTTTTGGCTTCAGCGAGAGTTCGACAAACTTTATTGATATTTTTTGACATATTTTCTGAAGCCATATTTTTCTGGCTTTGCTCTACAGTCATAAGCTGCAAACCTGCCAAGGCATCCTCGAATTCGGCACTAGAAATCCCTTCGCGTTTAGCCATGATCTCATAAGCTTCTTTTTTATGGGTTTGCGCATATTCTAGGGTTTTATCCCACACCTTTAAAAACTGATTGACCCACTGTGGCTTGCCTTTTAGTACCGAGGTACGCAGAGCAATGGAATCAATCACATCTCCGGGTAGTTCAGAGGTATCTAAAATCTGTTTAAATTGTTCATGTTTTTGAATGGCACCGGAGAAGGGGGGATAAGTAACAAACGCATCTATCTCGCCATTAACCATAGCCTCTTCGCCAGCCAACTGCTCTACATTTAGTATTTCGACATCACTCAGTTGTAATCCATTTTTTTCTAGGGCCAGAGACAATATGTACATACCTAAAGAGCCAATTTCGGCACCAATTTTTTTTCCTTTTAAATCCTTTACTGTTTTAATGCTTTGGTGAGCCAAAATAATATCGCCTCCATTAGAGTAATCTGGAATATGTACGATAGACAAAGACTCTTGAGTATTACCCGCTGCATGCACTGCTTCAATTATGGTACTGGCCAAACCATCGGCGCGCCCTTGAATATAGACCCGCTGCACATCGGCAAGCGACGCCATTTCAATAAGCTCTATATTTAACCCTGCCTCCTTAAAAAACCCCTTACTTTGCGCTAGATGCAAAAACTCATAACCAGGCCAGGGGTTAATGGCAATACGTACTAGGTCCTGATTAGGGTTGCTGCAGCCGGCAAGCCATAAAGGAAAGCATAAAAATAGAGCGAAAAATTTGATTGCAGGGCTGGTTTTCATGCGGGATCCTTGGAATTTCCATATTTCCTTAAGCCTAGTGTACGACAGCTAAAAGGCGAGTGCCCTAGCTGGTCCGGCTCATCTGATTACACTGCACGGGTTTAATATAACCAACTTTAAAGGGATTGTTCTTATAACCAAAACAAATTAATATCTCGCGCGCTTATATCACTACGCACGGATTGCCAGATGAGTTTTTTTCACCATTATCAATTTATGGGTCACAGCCTAAAGTTATTCACAATATTACTAACGCTGATTAGCCAGCCCGCCTTATCAAAAAGCATTAACCCAGAGCAATTTGCAGATATCTGGAACTCTGGCAATAAATTTCGCTTAATGCGCTACCAATCTAATGTGATTAACCCTGAAAGCCCCCACTATAAAACCGGTTCCTTTGCGGTTAATTATTATGAAACCTACAACAGCTTTCAGGTAGAAGAAGACAAGGGGCCAGTGGAAGCCAGTATCGCCAGTTTTAAAGCCGACCTTTATAGCCAGTACGCCTTTTTCGATATAGGCGCCATGGATGTAAGAGAAGATGATAACCCTGATTTAAGCAGCAGCAAATATGGTCGCATGTCTACTGGGCTACGCTACAACGATCTCGGGTTTATGGGGGTCACCGCAGGTTTATTAATTACCCAGTCACCCACCACTAATTCCCAGGGGGAGTTTGTATTTAATGAACAGGAATCAAGCGTAGATGGTTTTATTGCCCTATCGTTATTAGGCTTTCAAGTTATGGCCAACAACATTCGTGACGAAAATTTAATTGTGGAAACCTCTTCTTACGATTTAAATCTAGAGGGTTATTCACTGAGCGTTTTACGCAGTAAGATTCACGGTAATGGAGAAAACAACAAGGCGAAAGAGTACGATGATGAATATGTATTTAGCGCCTTTAAAAAAATGGGCTGTGACGCTATTGCTTCTAATGTTAAGTCCCGTTGTGGCTTTGGCCTTAATAGACGGGAGACGTTAAATGATCAAACCCAAGGGTGGAGCGTTTACCTGCAGCGACCTTTTTATAGTGTTCGTATAAATAGTTTTGACGAACAAACGGAGTTGCGCCGAGAAAAATTTGGTTACTCTTTGAAGCTTGGCTTTGATGTAGATGCACAAGGCACAGATCAACTAAACAATAAGCCTGTGGATGCTCGAGTTAAGGTAGCTCTTGGTATTCATATGAACGATGGGGTGAATCAGTTGTTTGAGGCGCAGGATGAAACCATGGTGGGTTTTGATTTTGAGGTTATATTTCCATAGGGTGGTTATTTGTTGGGTTTTAAATTTAGCGCATGGCTAGCCTGCTAAATAGTTGATCCATTTTTTTCCTTTCTGGGGGGATCCCCAGCCTAGGTTTTATTCCAGACAAAACCTTCATACCCACCTTCCATGGCGGTACCCGCTTCGCTCCCCTTGTGGCCTTTAGCAATAGTTATAGTGAATTAGGATATCGCAATAAAGGCCACAAAAAGTCGCAGAGAATTATCGATTCAATCATATTCCCAAAAGCATAAGAATACTTCTAAATGACAGGGTTCATGCCTGTACTGATACCACCCTTCGGCGGTTGAACGAGCTCAAACAGTAAACCTGTCTAGAACTGTCACAAACGCTTCATTCCATACCCTCTAACTATAGGTATAATTCATAAATTCAATTTTAAATCCCTATGAGCAAACGTCACCTATGACCTACGCCAGCAACTCAACGCACCACCAGCTTCTTGTTGTTGAGGATGACGTGGAGCTGGCGTCTTTAATTGGGGACTACCTCACTAGGCACGGTTTTACTGTGAGTATCATTGGCAACGGTACTGAAGCCGCTAAGGCGATCATTGCTCAGAAACCCCATATTGTATTGCTGGATATCATGTTGCCGGGCATGAGTGGCATGGATATTTGTCGGACTGTGCGCCCTCATTACACAGGCCCTATTATTATGTTGACGGCGCTAGACGAAGATATGGATCAAATGCTCGGGCTGGAACTAGGGGCCGATGATTATATTATTAAGCCGGTACAGCCCCGGCTCTTATTATCACGAATTCGTGCCTTGCTGCGTCGCACACAAGCTCCCTCTGCTCTTACTGAAAGCCCCAGTGAAAAGCCTCAAGAGCCTGATAACGACACTGTTTTTAAGGTAGCTGAATTAACCATCTGCTTGACGGATCGCTCGGTAAAACAAAATGATAAAAACCTTGAGCTCACCACAGCCGAGTTTGAACTGTTATTAATGTTGGCAAAAGAGGCGGGGCAGGTAGTTGAACGTGATTTAATTATAAAGCAGTTGCGAGGCCTGGATTATGATGGCCTCGATCGCTCTATTGATCGCCGCATTTCTCGGCTCAGGAAAAAGCTTGAAACGCCGGGACAACAAGCGGCAATTAAAACGGTGAGAGGCAAGGGCTATCAGTTATGTATCAACTAGTTTTAAACTCTGTAAGCCGTTCGATTACTAGCAGACCACACAAAAATATAAGAGTTAATACATCATGTTAAAGGTACTGGTTCGCTTAACGCTTATTATCACCATTCCTCTGTTGTTATTAATCTATAGCCAGTCTTATAACCCCATTTATTTAATTCGTGCAGAAATTAACAAACAGTTTTATGTGGATAGTTATCGTGGCACCTTTTATTTACTTAATGAAGCGCTCAAGCAAAGCTCCGTGGATGAATGGCCAGAACGATTTCAATCCTTAGCAAAAAAATTTGCTCTGCCACTGAATTTAATTAACATTGACGTCCCCTCGTTAAGCAAGGAGCAAGTGGCGCAACTGAATTCACAAGAGTTTGTTTATTTAGAGGGTGAGCCCACTGTATTACGCCAGAAAATAGCCAACCGTGATTGGGTCATTGAACTAAACATGGACGAATCCAGGCAAGCCAAAATTATCCAGCAAACCCAGGGCACGGTTTACTTGCTTGAGAAACATTTTAGCGAAATACCTCAGCAAGACTGGCCCACAGCGATTGATAACCTAGCCCAATATTTTGGTATACCACTAAGCCTTACTCAACTTAATAAGCTTGTACTGCCCCCAGCCCAATTTGACAAAATAGCAAAAGATAAAGGCACAACTATTCAGGTGAGCGATGATGGCGATACGATTCATCATCGCCTGACCAATAGTAATTGGGTGTTATCTGCCGGGCCCATTTCACAGGGACAAGCCAATTTTTATATGATTCTTGGGGTCATGCTGGTTTTTATGTTGGTGATTGTATTGGCGTTACTTTCTTGGCTGCTACCATTGTGGCGAGACTTAAAGGCACTGGATGCCCAGGCTTTAAATTTTGGAGAGGGCCGCTTGGATAGTCGCATTCAACTTAAGGGCGGCTCTGTTATGGCAAGACTGGGAAAATCATTTAATGTCATGGCCAATAATATTCAAAAACTGATTCATTCCAATCAGCAATTAACCAATGCGGTGGCTCACGATTTACGCACACCCTTGGCACGGCTTAAATTTGCCCTTGAGATATTAGAGGATGAAGAGTGCAGTAAAGATGAAAAACAACGTTATCAAAAAAGTATCCATGCCAGTATCGATTCACTGGATTACCTTATTAATCAAACTCTGATTCATGCCCGTTATAGTCGCGCAGCCGACATTAAAAACTTTAGCAAGACTAACCTTGCTACTGTGATTACCGATGAATTTGAACAACACAGCCGAGACCAAGCAAGGATTCAATTCTCTTTAACAATAGATGAGGTACTGGCAGACAATGAACAACTGGCCGACCCCAGGGCCTTAATACGCGCCTTAAGTAACCTGCTAAGCAACGCCCTGCGATTTGCTCAGGGCAAAATAAATGTGACTTTTAAGTGTGATGAAAAAAATTATTATCTAATAGTTGAAGATGATGGCCCGGGCATAAACGCGGAACACATTGAAAGTATATTTCAGCCGTTCTCGCAAATTAATAACGAGGAGCGCAGTAGCGGGCAAGGACACGGCTTGGGGCTAGCCATCGTTTATCAAATTGCCCTGTGGCATAAAGGACTGGCAAGTGTGGAATCTTCCTCCTTAGGTGGAGCACGATTCCAATTGTGCTGGCCTCGAGAAAAGTAGTTTCATAACTTTAAGTTAATCATCCTGCCCATTATATTCAATCACGTCGTCAAGCGTCACAAACCGTCCATAAAGTGTCACATATTTCCTGTGAATTTATTTCTATTATCTATTTACTCAAACGCCTTCTCACATGGGGGCTGAATTCGGTTTTAATTCAAAATAGGTAAACCTCATGAAACTATCCCGCTTAACCTTATTGGCTCCACTTGCGTGTTTATTTATTAATGTGAATGCCCAGGCCGGCGACTATTCCGTGGGTGGCACGGTTGGCTCACAAGGGCTGGGAGTTAGCTTTACCAAACGATCAGAATTAAACCTGGTAGAGAGCGATCAATTTCAATGGCACCTTTTATTAAGCGGTTATTCATTTGAAGATGCCGAAGATGTAGAAGTACACCAAAACGATTACGAAGCGGATGTGGAAGCGGGTTCTTTGCAAGCTGGCCTGAACTGGTATCCCAGCACCAGTGCCTATATGAAAGGATTATTCCTATCGGCCGGAGCCATTTATTTTAACAATCAAATAAAAGGTACCACCCAAGACAAGCAAACCCTTAATGTAGGTGGTGCCATTATAGACAGCGATCAAGGTGTGCAACTTACCACCGATATTGACCATACCTCACTGGCACCGTATTTGGGTATTGGTTGGGGTAATCGTTTGGGTGCCGAATCAGGATTTTCATTTCGAGCCGAACTGGGGGCGTTGGCAGCCCTTAGTAAGGCTGATGTGAGTGTGGCCTTGATTAATCATACTAATCAGGTGAGTGATGCCCAATTGGAAAGTGAGCGTCGTGATATTCGAGATGAGCAGTCGCGGGTTAAGTTGTTTGCGCAACTGGATTTGGCTTATCAGTTTTAGGTTTTCGCGTTTTTATTTTTGGATTGGCTAGCCTGCTAAATAGTTGATCCATTTTTCTCCTTTCTGGGGTGGCACCCCAGCCCCCGCTTCACTCCCCTTTCGGCCTTTGGAAATGATTGCCTTTAATTAGATTATCGCAATAAAGGCCGAAAAAAGTCGTAAGATATTATCGATTCAACTTTATTAACCAAAAGAAAATACTATCTTGAGAAGCAGTTTCACACCTGTACCGATACCACCTTCGGCCTTTGAGTGACCTCAAATGCTAAACCCCAATTATTCTCGTTTAGATAGATAAGGGCGTGAGGCCCCTTTCTTTCATAAGAGTTAGCCGAAAAGAGGGGGGCTGGGGATCCATCCCCAGAAAGGAAAAACGTTCTTGCGATGGCTTCGCTGCAACTCAGATAACCCCTATAGAGCCCACTCCCATATCAACAAACAATACAGGTCATTCTATTGTTGATGGTTTAGGTCATTAATTTATGTGCCAAAAGGCCATTAGACTTAGGTACCAGTTCTTATTATCAAACAGATAAACAAGCCAATACGCTCAAATAGGGAAATAGAGTGCCGTCAGCTACCCATTTTCAATACATGGCCCACTACAACCAGAGATTAAATACTCAGGTGTATGAAGCTGCTGAACAGCTTTCAAGTGTTGAGTTAGCCTCTGATATGGGTGCCTTCTTTAAATCTATCCTGGGTACGCTCAACCACATTCTAGTGGGTGACTTACTCTGGCTAAACCGCTTTGCCACCATTGAAAGCTTCACCACGCTACAAGCGCTAAAAGATTTCCCAAAGCCCAACAAGCTAAACCAAATATTGTTTGAAGATTTCCAGCAGCTTAAACAAACAAGAATTCAATTAGACAGTTTGATTTCCGAATGGCTACACACCAATGCCACCGAAACAGACTTCCAACAAAACCTCACCTACAAAAATTCCAAAGGCGAAGCTTCAACAAGAAACTTCGGCGAACTGTTACACCACCTATTCAATCACCAGACCCACCACA